>Ga0315912_10000048_pt1 | contig 325872 bp, 257 predicted proteins | sample VfabasoilMG_FD_204469 | JGI IMG/M metagenome (GOLD analysis project Ga0315912, IMG submission 204469) | Garden soil microbial communities collected in Santa Monica, California, United States - V. faba soil | ecosystem: Environmental > Terrestrial > Soil > Garden | place: USA: California...
CCGCGGGCGCGAACCTCGGCCTCTTGATGCGAACCCTGGTCGGAGTCGGGAGCCCAAGGAGCCTGCAAGGCCGCCGCGGCCTCGCGGCGGGGCTCCTTCGGGCGCTCATGACCGTGCTCGCGATGCTATGGGACTGGTGGACGACGCGCATCGAACCCGTCGAGCTGGGCGATCGCTCGTCACCAGACTGGCTCGTGTGGCCGTGCCGCCCGATGGACGGACCGGACCACGAGTCAGGCTACGAGCCTGCTTTCACCACGGGCTGCTAGGGGTATCGACGCCTCGGCTACGACGCCATCGAGCTCGATCTCGATCTCGTACGTGTAGTTGCCGCCGGGGTTGACGCCGAGCCAAGTACGTGTGACGTGCTCGAATCGAACATTGCGGGAGCCACCCGTTCCCTCGTTATTGTAGTAGAGAGCCCGCTGGAACCACTCATAGAGCGTCGCTGTCTGCGAATCCTTGGCCTTGCCGACTTCCAGCGTGACGGAGTAGCCATGGAGCACCTCTTGGATGGCGTAGCGGACCCGGGCTTGGAGCCTCAGCTCTCGGTCCGTGTTGTGGATTGGTGTTCCCTTGGCACCCCGCTGGTCTTCCGGAAGATCCTGCCTGAAGATCTCGTAGAGCGTCGCGGTGATCGGCTTGATCGCGTCGCGGATCTCCGACCAGGACTCCGCCGTGTGTGTCACCTCTTCGCGAAACAGCGTCTGCAGCCCCTCCTTCACCGTTTCGCCCTCGAGCTGTCGTACGAACCATGTCGCTTGCGTGGGTGCGAGCGGGGTGTGCTCGCTCTCGATGGATCCCAGCACCACCGGGTGAGGCTTTGCCGGCAGCAGTTGCCGAATCGCCTCGATGGCTCGCTCCGACAGCGTGGCTCGCAGCGAGTACCTCACGAGCACGTCCGTAGGCCCTTCATTCCCGAGGTACCACTCGAAGGTGATCTCCGGGTCGCTCCCGCCCTTGACCACGACGAGATCCACGGTCTTGCTCGGGTCATCTACTTCGTGCAGCACGAACCTCCCGGTGGACTCCTCGAAGTCGCCGCCGTAGCACCAGCTCTTCTTCCTCGCCGTCACATCTGCGTACGACCACCAGACCACCAGGTAGAACCCCGCCTGATTGATGCAGCAGAGCGACTCCGGCCCCTCGTACCTCCCCGTCAGCTCCGGCAGCCCGCCCGCGTACTCCGAGCTCGCGTCCACGCGCTGACAGTCCTTGAGCGCCGCGACCACTCGCTGTCGGTTCTCGGTCGCCTTCTTGCTCGGGGATTTCAGCTCCTCGAGGTGTCCGTACTCCTTTGGCCAGCACACGATGCTGCCGTCGGCCAGCTCGGCTCGGTTGGTCTCGGGCTTCCTGGGCGCGGCGCACATGCGTGATGCTCCCTAGCGAGCGACGGGCCCCAGGGTGAACGGGTCGAGCAGCTCGTCCACCCCGCGGTTGCCGGTGCCCGACAGCTCGCGGAACGGCACATCCTCGAACAGCGGTAGCTCGTTGCCCGAGGCGTAGCGCACGCTCAGCGTGTAGAACGAGCCGATGGGCATGTCGGTGAACTCGAGCACGGTGTAGCCCTTGATCACGCGCCCATCCACCGGCAAGAGCTCGCGCTCGTACGCCCCGTCGGTGGCACGCACCACGAACACCACGCCCGACGAGACCTGGTGCGCCGCCTCGATGTCGGTCACGACCTCGAGCGAGCCGTGGCCCGCCTTGCCGGGGGTGAAGGTGCGTTCCTCCACCACGGCTTCGTTCCACGCGGGGTAGGGCGTGCTTCCCGGCTCGGAAATCGTTCCTGGAGGCCGCGGTTCGATCCCATCCGGGAACAGGAAGATCTCTACGCGCCGGTTCTGGGGCTCGGCCACGTCGTCGCCGGTCGGCACCGCGAGGAAGCTCTGGCCGCAGCCGTGCGCCGTCGCCCGCACGCTGCTCGGCAGCGTGGTGCCGTCGATCGCCATGTAGTCGGCGATGAGCATCCGACGGGTGATCGGCCCGGGGTCACCATCCACTACGAGATCCTTGGCGGCTTGGAACCGTCGCACCGCGGCGTCGAACGTGTGCTCGGCGTGGTGCTCACCGTAGTACGCGTCGTCCGGGTTTGGCAGCGTGGCGAGCATCGCCAGGTCTTCTTGCAGGCCCCAGCGCCGTGAGTAGTCGGCGTCCTTGCCGTAGCGCTCGTACCAGCCGTCGACGTCGTCGGTGACGAATTCGATGATCGATCGCGCGCGCTCGAGCGACAGGCTGCGGTTGCGCGAGGCCGTCCCCGTGGTGTCGGTGTGTCCCACGACGAGTAGCTCGGCGTCCGGGTGCTCGGCGTACATGTGCACGAGCAGGCGGATGCCCTCCATGGCCTCCGGCAGCAGGAACGCCTTGTTGGACGCGAAGAGCATGCCGACGAGGCGAGCGCAGCGAGGAGCACGATCGACGGCGGGATCGATCTCCGTCGGAGTCGACGGAGGGTCGACCGCGGGTGGCACGGGGGGCCTCGGAGGAGCTGCGGGACGTGGCTGTAGCGGCTCCTCTGCGCCAGGGCCATCCTGGACGAGCTCGGAGAGTGGTATGGAGCGCGGCGCGTCCAAGAGGCGGGGGGTAGTGTCATGGCGCACGAGCACGAGCGTCCCGTCGAGCAGGTGCTGGGCGAGTGCCTGCTTTGCTGCACGATCGTCGGTGTCGTCGTCGAGGCGTATATGGCTGGTGCTCGACAGGAGGTCGTGCACGGCTTGCATGCCGAGCTGCTCTCTCACCTCCTCGACCATGCGTCGCGCGTCGTCGAGATCGCGAGCCTGCCGGACCGTGTCGCTGCGCTGCATCGAGACGAGCGCGCGGCCGAAGTGAAAGCGAGGGCTGGATCGCGGCACGGGGATCGAACGGTACAGCGGGGATGCCGGGGGAGCCCAGCCGGGCGCCCCTGGGGGCCGAGGATGCCGCGTACCGTCTGCTTTTGGAGATCGGACGCCTCGGGGTCCGGTCAGAGGTGAGGATGCCGGGGTGTTCGGGGACCGGTGCAGGGGACTCTCGATGAGCCGTACCGGGATCTAGCGTGCCGGCTCTCTTGGATGATCGCGGGATCTCTGCGGAGACCGGATTGGCCGAGAATGCGGTTGGATTAGTGTTTGGCTGGGTTTTTCTACTGCGACCGTCGTCGCAGGGACATCGGTGCAGGATGGTGGTGCGCAAGTATGTGCACACTTAGATGAGACGTGATGACTCGCTTGCGCCCGTTGATTGCCGGTCCTTGGTGGCCCGTGCGACCATGGCGCCGTTCACCCCTTCCCGTCTTTGGAGAGCTTCCGATGCGAACCGTCTCGATCCTGACCCTTGGTCTCCTCGTTCTTTCCGGCTGCCCTGGCGATGACACCGGCACTACCGTCGCGGACACCGGTGCCGATAGCACCACCGTCGCCGGCGACACCACCGAGAGTGCCGACACCAATCCCCCCGGCACCACCGAAGTCGCCTCGGAGAGTGCCACCGGCACCACCGCCGATCCCGACACCACCGAAGGCCTTACCACCATGGTCGATCCCGACACGACCACGGACCCTGGGACCACCACGGAGCCGGGGACCACGGATGACACGACCACCGGGATGGGTGGGGTGTGCGACCCGGATGCGATGGACGACGAGTGTGCGACGTGCGTCAAGGAAAGCTGCTGTCCCGAGTTGGAGGCTTGCTCGATGGATGCTGACTGCACGTGCTTCCAAGAATGTGCGGCGATGAACCCGGGAATCCCAGGGGCGTTGATGTGCGCCGACGCGGAACATTGTGATATCTCTCTCCTCGATCTGATGAATGACGGCACTATCGTTGGTGCTCTGGCGACATGCACGCAACAAGACTGCCCCGTCTGTGTCATGTGAGCTTAACCGGGTCTACTCACAGAGACCACTCTTGCCAGTGGCCTCTGTGAGCGCCCAGAAGTCATGAGGTAGATAGTCTCGCCATGTGAGTCTGTCCAGTGTCAGCAGGGGACTACGGGGCGAACTTGGTCACCCATACATCTTGCTGAACGCTCTCAGTCTCCTGGACGAACCCTACGGCGATCACATTGCCCTTGGAGTCCACGCCGACGCTGGCAACGGTATCGAACCCCAAGCCCCAGTCGTCGCCGTTGTACGTGTAGGTCCAGAGATCCGAGCCATCACTGGCGTATCTCGTGATCCATAGGTGACCGTCGTCACCCTTGATGCCAGCTGCAACGAACTGCCCATCATCGAGCAACAGCGTGCTTTCGATCCACTTCGAGGCGTCTTCGGTATGGGGAAACACTTCGTCGAGGGTGGCGCCGGACGGGTCGAAGAAGACGAGTCGTTCGTCGGAGTTGACCGAGATCAATCCGGCGATGATGTTTCCCTCCGAGTCTACGTCGACTCTGGTGAAGTAAGCATTATCATACTCCACGAGTGTTTCGGACCATGTGGATCCTCCTTCATTGTTGAACTTTGCGATGTAGGGCGCGAAGTCCGTTCCGCTGAGGTCGTTGCCCACCACCACGGTCTGTCCAGTGGGGTCCGTTGCCAGAGCCCGCGGGGCGATGTTGTCGTCTAGGAAAATCGTCCACAGCTCAGCTCCTTCTTGATCGTACTTGCGTACGAAGCCCTCGTTGGCTTCAGTGAACAACGCGTAGATGTAGCCATCCGTGTCGACGTCGAGGTCCGCGACTTGATCCATCCAGCCTTGAGGGCTTGCGTACGTACGGGTCCAAGTTTGGGTGCCTTCTCCCGAAATTCGTTGAACCCATGCGTCGGGACTGGATGCCGCATCCATGGTGTCGAACCCTCCACCGAACACGACGTCACCATTGAGCAGCCCGACCATGGGGCCAGCAGAGGAGTCGTTGTTGGACGAGGGAAAGAACTCCGTCCAGATCGCCCCACCTTCCGGATTGTACTTCCTCAACCAAGCAGTCGTCTGTCCATCCGCCATGACGGTACCGGAGACGATAATGTTGTCCTCCAGGTCGATGGCGACGCTTCGGCCCGCATCGATCCCATGATCCGGCCCATCGTACATCACCGTCCACAACACGCTGCCGGACACGACGCAGTCCACGTTGCATCCGTTCCCGTCTATGTCGTCCCCGTCGTCGCAGGACTCCTCACCGTTGAGGATACCATCGCCGCAGAATGGTCCCGGCGCAGTGCAATCCGCGTTGCACCCCCCGTAGCCGCCGTCGTTGACCCCGTCGTCGCAGACCTCGTCGCTTTCGACGACCCCGTCGCCGCACACGGACAGCGGGTCGCCGCTGCCGCTGTCGGGCTCTATGCCGGTCGTCGATGCATCGGCCGTGTTCTCTCCATCGCTCGGCGCGACGGCTGTCGTTGCGTCGCTCGCGTCATCGGTGTCCCCAAAGGGGACGTGGGGATCGAAGCACCCCGTGGGCAGGAGCGCGATGGCGACGAGGACGCTGAGGGTCTTGGGCGGGCGCAGGTGCATGAGAAGCTCGGGCAGGCGGCCGCGATGGCCGGAAAGAGAGGAGGAAAGGGTGAGCCTGGTGGGCAGTCTTTTCATGGCGGTCTTCTCATCGGCCGCCGCAGCAACCCGTTGCGTCCCGGGACGAACTTTTTTTTGGGAATCGTGCGTCGCCCTCGAGCCCATCCCATCCAAGCACATAACCAAATGATTTCATGGGTTTTCTCCGGCCGACCATGGTCCTTTCGATCCATGCGCTCATCCCGCGAGCGTTCGACACCAAGTACGACAACCATCGTATGATTGGCCGCCCCCTGCCATGGCCATCGACCCCCCCCGCCCGACCGAGGCCGAGTCGGCCATCTTGTCCGTCCTGTGGGCTCGCGGTCCGTCGACGGTGCGCGATGTGCACGAGGCGCTGCCCGATCGAGGCACCGGCTACACGACGGTGCTCAAGCTGATGCAGATCATGGCGCACAAGGGGCTGCTGGTGCGCGACGAGTCGAGGCGCAGCCACGTATACGCGCCGGCGATCGAGCAGGGGGCGATGCAGCGGCGGTGGGTCGACGAGCTGCTCGATCGCGCATTCTCGGGCTCGACCTCGGCGCTGGTGCTGCGCGCGTTGTCGAGCAAGCGCGCGTCGGCGGAGGAGCTGCAGGAGATTCGCGCGCTCCTCGACCGGCTCGAGCACGAGCCGGCCGAGGACGAAGGATGACCGCGGGCGCTCCTCGGTCGACTGATGCTCGAACGAACCGATGACCTACCCGGCCACCTCGAGCGCCACCCAGGTCGTCGCCATCGCGCCCACCGTCGCGCCCACCGACAGCTCCGCCACGTCGATCATGTAGTCGCCAGGCGGCAGCGCGAACGATGCGACTCCACTCGCATCGGGGTAGCCGGCGTCGGAGACCCCATCGCGGCCGTCGGAGACGAACACCAATTCGGTCAGCGCCGGCTCGCCGTCGTCGGAGCGCGACACCGACACCGCCAGCGTTCCCTGCGGCTCGGGCTCGGGGGCGTCCTTTTCGTCGAGCTGCATCACGTAGTGGGTCTCGACATTGCCCTCGACCCGCACGCGCTCGAGCGTCTGGCCTACGCGGGCCCCATAGCGACCCTCGGGCAGCTCGAGCCGTGCCATGCCATGGGCGTCGGTCACCGCGGATACGACGACGTCGTCGCCTGCGAGCACGTCGATCGCCTGGTGAGCCGCCGGGGCTTCGCCGACGAGCACCTCCATGCGCAAGCTACCGCGCGCGGGTGGCAAGATTACGGTGACGCTCTTGGTCTTGCGGTCGAGCGTCACGGCGACCGCCTCGGCATCACCGGCCTCGATGGTATAGTCGCCGTGGACGAGGCCCTCGAACCGCACCTTGCCGTTGTTCGTGAGGTCCTGGACGATGTCGCCGGCACCGACGGGCGAGAGCCAGACCTCGACGTCGTCACCGGCGATCGTAAAGGTGTGGCGGCGAACGATGACCTGGATCGTGCCCCGTGGCGGCGGCGGGCCGGGAATGTCGGTCACGATCTCGAGCTCGTTGGTCTCGTTGGGGCGCATCTCGATGGGCATGGGGGCTGTGGCGGGCTCGACGACGCGGACGCCATATTCGCCGACCGCGACCCCGGAGAACCTCGCCTCGCCATCCTTGGAGGTGGTCACGGTGCGCTCCACCGAGAGCCCGTGCAAGAGCTCGACCGCGACGTTGGGCATCGGGATCCCGTTGTCGTAGAGCACGCGGACCACGAGCGTGGGGTGGGTCTTTGGATCGCGCAGCTCCGGTCGGAGCGCCTCGAGGTGCTCGGCATACTGCGCCATGAGCTCGATGGGGTTGTAGTGCCAGACGAGCCGCTTGGCGGGCAGCACGTCGGTGGCCTGGTCCCACCACATGAACGGGCGCAGTAGCTCGGGCAGGCCGGTGACGTCGAAGCCCATCGCGTCGAGCCTGGCGACCGCCTTGGCCACGTCGAGCCCCCAGTGGCTGACGAAGCGACACGGGGTGCGCCGCAGGAATTCACCGCGACCGCTGGCGTAGAACGAGTGGATCTCGTCGACGCGCAGGAGACCATCCTGCGCGAGCTCGGGGGCGCCGTCCTCGATGACCTCCACGAGCCTCGCCGGTACGTCTGCGGTCAGATCGTCGGTGTCGTCCTCGAGCGGGTCTTCCCAGCCGCCGACCAAGAGGTGCTCGGAGAACAGCTCCCAGTGGATCTGATCGAACATCACCGTGGACTCGCCATCGGGTGCGTAGCCGAGCGACTGGCCCGAGCGCCAGAGCGGCTCGCCGCTGCGAACCTTCACGTCGAGGCCGGTGATCACCCTCGCCACGCCGTGCTCGTCACGCACGGTGGTGCGCTGCAGGAACACGGGGTCGAGAGCGCTGGTGCGACGGCTGCCGAGCAGCTCGGCATGGGTCGTTTGGAGCAGCACGAGCGTGCCGCCCGAGGGGTCGATGCGACCGTCGCCGTCGTTCGAGCTCTCGAATGCAGGGTGGTGATCGTTCTGGAGCTCGCGGATCGCCGCGATGAGCCGTTCGTCGCAGGTGATGGACGGCGGGCCCGGATGGTAGCCGAAGCGGATCAGGCGCTGATGCACCCAGTGCACGTCGTCGGGGTCGTTGGTGGCAGGGATGCCGTCCGCCGTGGCGGCTCCTACCGCGCCCATGAGCGTGTGCTCGGCCTCGGCGAGATCTTGCTCGCGCTCCTGTTGGGCACGCTCGGCTTCTACTTGCGTGGGATCGAGCTCGCCCGGCATGAGCGCGAGCTGCACGCGCGTCAGCCACGAGAAGGTCCTGGCCAGCTCGTCGTCGATGGTGATGGGCTCGAGGTGCATGAGCAGTGAGTAGAGGACGCGCTGCGGATCGAGCGGGCGCGGCGGTGGCCCGTCCGTGGGCTCGGGGGTGGGCTCCACCGGGGGCGTGCCGTCGTGGAGGGCGGTCCAGGTCTTGCCGGGGATGTCGACGACGCCATCGGGATGGATGTCAACGACGACGTCGGTCTGGAACGCCGTGATGGCGCTCGCGAGCGCGCTGGTCACCGTGTCGGTGGTGAGCTCCGCGGGGTCGTCGGGGTCGTAGTAGGGCTGGCCGTGAGCGTCGTGGTGGGCGTGGAGCTGCTGCTTGACGCGCGTGACGTCGGCGAGCTGGTTGGCGCAGCGCGACTTGGTACCGACAGCACGATCTTCGGGCTCGGTCGGACGTGGAGGCTCGATCGCGATGGCCCGTGGGCCCTTGCCCTGGAACAGCGCGTAACAGCTCTCGGGGACCTCGTGGCGCAAGAGGATGAAGTTGCAGTGGCCGCCGGCCTGCATCGCGTGGGCAGGGTCGGGGTCGAGGCGCGCGGCGACGATCGTGGCATCGAACGGAGCGACGAGCGTGGAGCCGCGAAGGGCGGGGAGGTGCACGCCGCCATGCCAGTGGTTGTTGGCGCCGAGCGGGAAGCAGCCGCCGGACGCGGAGGCTTCGATGTCCTCGTGGGCGACGGTGGCGAGCGCCCTCGTCAGCTTGCGATCGCCGGGCAAGTAGACCTCGGTCATGCCCCAGGGGCCGAGCCTCTCGAGGACGGCACGCGGGTCGAGGCGTCCCTTCGCAGGGACGGGGTCTCCGGCTGCACGCCGGTCGGAGTTGGCCAAGGGATATTTCTTGGTGGAGACCTCGAGGTGTAGGTGGGCTTCGCGGTCATCGAACGTGGCATTGGGGCTGCCCGTAGTGAAGCAGGTCGTGCCAACGGTCGCGATGATCTGTTGCTCCGATACCGAGTCGTTCTCATGGACCAGGACGCGTTCACAGTGTGCGTATAGGAAGTAGTGTAGCACTCGGCCGGGGCCGATGCTCTCGATGACGACGACCCTGCCGTAGCCGCTGTAGCCCGCCAGCAGCTCATTGCTCGCGGCAAACACCCTGCCTGCCGTCACGGACTTGATGGGAGCTCCTCGTCTCGAGAAGATGTCGATGCCTTGATGAACGTGAAACTCTGTGCCCTTTCCCCAGCGCCGTGGGTAGAGGAAGGTCGTCGAGTCACAGTGGCCGGCGGCGCCGTTCTTGCGGTTGGGGCACTTGAAGTACGGCCGCTTCTGATCCTTTGGATGTTCTGCTTGGCGCCGCTGACAAGTGCTTCCCGTGCGCAGCCCAGATACAGGATCGAGATCCACGCAGGCAAGCGAAAAGGGGATGAATGCGCCATCGATGGGGTTGCGAAACGAGGTCATCGTACTTCTCCCTTGGTGGCCTCACGTGCACAGCGGAAGCCGAGGTTGGATTCTTGTCGTGCATGCTCGAAACAAGGTGATCCATGGAATGGCTCGGAGTCATACTCTCGCCATCCCGAGCCCATACACGTGAGGTCCTCCCATCTTCTACTTGGATGCGGGCTGTAGGTCTTCTGTACGTACTCTTCGACATTGCCGATGAGGTCGCACACGCCGAGCTCCGTGTTGCCCTTCGGGTGGGAGCAAACGGGATCCGTGCCATCTGCCGCCCCGCAAGTCTCCCACGAGCTCACCGTCTTGCCGTGCTCGCAGGTGTAGGGGTCGAGGCCCCACGGCCACAAGTAGCGGTCGTTGCCGCTCCTGGTCGCATACTCCCACTCGTTGGCGTCCGGGAGCCGTTTGCCGGCCCACTGGCAGTAGTCCTCGGCTTCCCAGCGTGCGACGCAGTTCATCGGGTGGTCCTCGCGGCCGTCCACCATCACGGCCTCGAGCTTCATCGTGTTCACATTGCAGTAGGGTAGGTCTCGTTCGTCCGGGAGCGCGGTCGCCCACCATGCTTCACGCCGTCGCTGGCATCCACCCGCTGCCCTGCATGCCATCCATTGCGCCGCCGTGACCTCCGTGCGATCGAGGTCGAACGTCTCCACGACCACGGGAACGCGTGGGAAGATCGGGTTCCCGTCATCGTCGTTCCAACGACTCTCGATCGCCTCTGGTGGCCCCAGCGTGAACGGCCCCCCGTGGACTCGCACCATGTCGGGCCCCGGCGAGAGCACCAGCTCTCGTTGCACCCGGGCCTGCTTGCCGAGGTCGATGTCCTCGATGAACCCGCCCAGGCCCGCGCTCGCGACCCGCAGGCGGTGCTTGCAGGGCGAGACCAGGGTGGTCGAGCTGCCGTTGCCGCCGCCGAGCACCGTGTCGTCGATGACGACCGTGTGCTCGAGGGGCTTGCCCGCGAGGTCGAGGGCGGTGATCTCGAGGGTGACGAATGCGAGCGCGTCGGCTTGGCCGAGGTCGATCCGGGTGGTCTCGTGCGCGGGGAGCTCGAGCGGGAGCTGGACCTCCTTGCAGTCGGCGACGAGCGTGAGCGTGTGCAGGCCGGGCGGCAGCTCCCATGCCCGCAAGGGCGTGACGCCGCGCGCCCGGCCATCGAGCGCGACCTCGATGCCCGGCGGCAGCTCGATGGCGAGCACCGTGGGCAGGGGCGGTGCGACCACCTGGGACGATGGCTCCGCGCCGCTCGGGGTGGTCTCGCCACACGCCGCGATGGCGCAGACGGCGATGGTGAGCTGGATCGATGCACGAGGCGTATCTGAGGGCCGATTCGGTGAAAGTGCGATGGGTGCCATGACGTGTCTCTCGTCCGTGGGCAGGATGATGAATGGAGAGCAGCACGAGCCCTGGCGTGCCGGGGCGCTCATGCGGAAGGGCAGTAGGGGGCGGCTGGTCGTACGATCACGATGCGGTGGTGCTCGGTGGCTCGCAGGTCGAGCCTTCGGGCGGAGCCCACGGGCCACAGGATGTCGCCCGGATGGCAGCGCTGGTACGGCCATGCACGCCGTTGGCGCTGGAGCAGCGGATGGTCACGGAGGACCATGCTGCACGTGCCCTGCTCGATGTCGTCGCAGCGCCAGCAGCCATTGGCGTCGAGCTTGCCGTGGAGCTCGCGGCCGCTCGGGGTGATGACCTCGAGCTCGAGGCTCGCCGTGGATGCACCGGTGGCATGCACGAGCTCGAGCGAGATCCACGTTCGTGAGCCGGTGTCCTCGAGCATCTCGTCGCTCGCGAGCTCGACCAGCGGCTCGAGCTCGCGGCGTGGGTCGGGCAGCGGGTAGACGTCGGGCGCCGCGAGCTCGCGGAGCAGCACGCGGCCGCACGTGACCAGCTCGGCGAAGCGCTCGTGCAGCGCCGGGCCCTCCGTTGCTCGACCGGTGGCAGCGTGGACCAGCTCGGTGATGATGCGGAGGTTGGCGTCGTCGCGGCAGAGCGCACGGGCGAGGTCGGTCACCCACTGGGGGTCGAAGCGCTCGGGCGCCATGCGGGGCCGTCGTACGTCGGCGGGTAGGCAGGCCTCGAAGGTGAACAGTGAGTCGCGAAGCAGGTGCATGGGCGGGGGCTCGGAAGGCTGCTTCGGCCGCCGGCGCCTGCCGTTGCGTCGCCGAGCGAAAAAAAGAAGGAGGCCCTGCGGTGCTCGGCAACTCGTAGATCTGTCAATGAATACAACGGGTTATAGGACCGGCCACGCGCCGGAGCTGAGGGAGGTGTCGCTGGAGCAATAACGTGTATTTGCTCACATTCGGAGCATCTCGCCGTCGCCCGCCTTGCCGGTCCCCCCACGCGCTTGGCAGAGTCGTGGGACCGTGGGAACGCTGGCTCATCGCACAGCTCGGATCGGCGACGCAGGAGGCGAGCCGTGACCGCGGCGACCGTGGCATGGGTCGACGCGCTGCTCGCCTCGCTGTGGCAGGCGCCGGTGATCGCAGCGCTCGCGTGGCTGCTCGAGCAGGCGCTGGCCGAGCGGTCGAGCTCCCGGCACGCGATCCGAGCAGCGGCGCTCATGGCCACGCCGGTGGCGCTCGTGGCCACGTGGCTCGGCTGGCTGCCGGGGCTCGTGGGCCTCGGGGGTCTCGCGGGCCTCGGTGTCACCGAGCTCCCCGTATTGCCCGCGGATCCAGCCGCAGCGCTGTCCGTATTGCCGATCGCCCCCATCGACCCTCCGCGCTGGGTGGCGTGGATCCTCGCAGCCTGGCTCTGCGGTGCGCTCGTCATGACCGCTCGCACCGCGCTCCAGTGGCGCGTCGTGCAAGCCCTGCGCCGCAGCGCGGAGCCGCTTCCCGCGGCGTGGGTCGAGACCGTCGCCGCGCTCGCCCGCTCGCTCGGCATCCGGCCGCCTCGGGTCGCGCTCTCCTCTGCGTGCGAGACCCCGCTGGTGCTGGGCCTGCTGCGCCCGCTCGTCCTGCTGCCCGCGGGGCTCCTGCATGGCGTGTCCCCCGAGGTGATCGAGGCGGCGCTCGCCCACGAGCTGATGCACCTGCGTCGCCTCGATCCTTGGCTGCACGCGGGCCAGGTCGTGGTGGAGATCCTGCTGTTCTTCAATCCGGCGGTGTGGTGGATGTCGTGGCGTATGGCAGTAGAGCGCGAGCATGCGTGCGACGAGGCGGTGCTGCGCGCCCGTGATCAACCACCGCTGCCGTATGCCCGTGCGCTGCTCGAGCTCGAGGCGTGGTGCCGGCGGCCGTCGCCGGCGCTCACGCTGGGGCTCGGTGGCCCGAGTCTGCGCGCTCGCGTGCTGCGGCTCGTGCAGCCGCGTCGCATCCGGCGATCGCGACGCTGGGCGGCTCGCGCGGGCGTGCTGGGCGTGGTGGCGCTGCTGGTGGTCGCGTTCGGCCGGCCCACCACGCCTCCGACCGCGACGCTCGGCGATCCGCTCGGCGTGGCATGGTTGCCCGCGTCGGTGCGCCAGCACGAGCATGCGATCGCCCGCGCGGCGGAGCGCCACGGCGTCGATCCGGGGCTGCTCGCGATCATGGTCTACACCGAGTCGCGTGGCCGGGCCGACGCGCGCAGCTCGGCAGGCGCGCGAGGCCTGATGCAGCTCATGCCGTCGACGGCGGCCGAGATCGCGCGGGTACGAGGCCTGCCGTCCGCCTCACCGGCGCAGCTCGACGAGCCCGCGTACAACCTCGACATGGGCGCCTGGTACATCGCGCGGCAGCTCGATCGCTTCGGTGACGACCTTCCACTCGCGCTCGCGGCCTACAACGCGGGCCCGGGTCGTGTCGCTTCGTACCGCCGCGGCGAGTCGGCGCTGCCCGAGGAGACCCTGCGCTACCAGGCCACCATCACGGCGTTGTTTCGCGAGCGCGGGCTGCCGTGGTCGCCCACGCTCGCAGCTCGCACACGGTGACGCAGCGCAGCGCCGCGAGCGTGCTTGCGGCATGGGTTGAGCCGCTCCTGCGATGTGACGTAGCGTCGCGGGCATGACTCGGCCTTCCATGACGATGATCCTGGCGTGTGCGGTGCTCGGTGCTGCGTGTGGTGACGATGGCTCGGGCGACGGGAGCTCCGGCTCGAGCACCGGCGGCGCCTCGACGACGGGGCCGAGCGATCCGAGCACGACCACCTCCACCGATCCCGACACCTCGACCGGGCCTGGGACGAGCAGCAGCAGCTCGTCCGATTCCGGCATGGTCGACTCCACCGGTGCGAGCACGAGCACCGGTGCGGAGACCGAGACCGAGACGGCGGGCGTCGATTGCTCGGCGATCGCCCCGGGGCCGCTCGTGGTCGCAGAGGTGTTCGCGCCGGGCGATCCGTTCGACGGCACCGAGGACCTCGCGTTCGACGGTCAGGGCAACATCGTGGGCAAGAACGGCGACGAGGTGCTGGTGGTGGCCCCCGATGGCAGCGTGGTGGACACCCTGCCCGAGGACGGGCCGACGTATGGGCTCCGCTACCGCGCGGGCGGGCCGCTACTCGCGGCCAAGTACCAGATCAACCAGATCCGCAACGTCGACGACGGCAGCGCGCTCGTGACCATGGTCGGAGGGGTCAACGGGCTCTGGCCCGATCTCGACGGCAACGTGTGGTTCACCAACTTCAGCACCGTGCAGCGCGTGAACACCGACGACAGCGTCGACGTGATCGTGATGGGAAGCGACTCCAACACCGCGAACGGGGTCATCCTCGATCCCGACCGGAGCCTGCTCTACTTCACCAACTATGGCACCGGCCAGGTGCGGGCGGTGGTGATCATGCCCGACGGCAGCCCCGGTGCAGTGGGCCTGGTCGCTTCGATTCCCGGCACGAATCCCGACGGGCTCAACATGGACGCGTGCGGCAACCTCTACGTGGTCGATCAGGGCAACTCTGCCCTCTACCGGATCTTCCTCGACGAGGCGGGAGGGGCCGTCGGCGAGCCCGAGCTCTTGGTGGAGGAGTTCCCGAGCAACGTGGCCAACACGATGTGGGGCAGCGGCGCGGACTGGGATCCGCTCAGCCTCTACGCGGCGGGCGTGCCGGGCGGGATCTATATCGTGCAGGTCGGCGTGCCCGGGCTGCCGTACACCACGCCCTAACCCACGGCGTGGCCCACCGGTGTGGCCCACCGGTGTGGCCCACCGGTGTGGCCCACCGGTGTAACTAGCCCCCGTGCAGCACGAACCAGTAGAACGCACCACCGCCCGCCGCGAGCACCAGGAGCAGCGCTGCCACCCACGGCAGCGGGCTCGCGCTGGGCTTGGGGGGCGGGGGCGCCTGCTTGACGCCGGAGCTGCCGGGCTTGCCGCGCGAGTGGCTCTCGTCGGCACCGTCCATGCGCATGGGCGCCGAGCCGGGCGTGGGCACGGGCGTGGGCTCGGCCTCGCCGGGGCCCGACGGGGCAGGGGAGAGGTCGCCCGCGTCGAAGCCGTCGAGCGCCAGCGGTGCCGAGGGATCGTAGCCGGAGAGCGACGTGAGCGGCTGCGAGCCGGTGGGCGGGCCACTGTCGTCCTCGTCGCCGAGCGAGCGGATGTCGGCGAACTCGTCCTCGATGAGCTTGAGGATGACGTTGCTCTCGTCGACCTTGGGCTGCAGCGTCGCGGGATGCTTCTTCTTGAGGTCGGCGATGAGCTCGGTGAGATCGCGGGCCGAGACCTTGAGGCTGCGCGAGAACAGGAACCCGAGCAGGTCGTCGGCCATGTCGCTGGCGGACTGGTAGCGGTGCTCCACGTCGCGCGCGAGCGAGCGGCGGACGATGTTCTCGAGCTCGGGGGTGACCTCGGGGTTCTGGGCGGTGATGCTGGGCACTTCGGCCGCTCGCACCATCTGCACGGTCTGGTAGTCCGACTCGCCGAGGAACAGCCGCCGGCCGGTGAGCATCTCGTAGGCGAGGATGCCCACCGCGAAGAGGTCGGCGCGCGCGTCGACCTCGAGGCCGCTGGCTGCCTCGGGCGAGAGGTACGAGAACTTGCCCTTCACCACGCCCGGGTCGGTGGACTCGAGCTGGGTCGAGGCCTTGGCGAGGCCGAAGTCCGTCAGCTTGATCTCGCCGTTCCACGAGAGGAGGATGTTCGGCGGCGAGATGTCGCGGTGCACGATGCCGAGCAGCCGGTTGGTCTCGTTGTCGCGCAGGCGGTGCGCATAGTCGAGGCCCTTGAGCACCTCGTTGATGATCCAGACCGTGAGCTGCACCGGGAACGTCATGCGCCGGCGCGAGAACTCCTGCAGGATCGTCTTGAGGTTGACCCCCTCGACGTACTCCATGACGATGAAGTAGGTCGAAGAGCTCTTGCCGATGTCGAAGACGGTGACGATGTTGGCGTGGCTGAGGTGCAGCGACAGCCGGGCCTCGTCGAGGAACATGCGGACGAAGCGATCGTCCTTGAGGAGGCTCGGAAGGATGCGCTTGATGGCGACCTTCTTCTTGAAGCCCGCCATCGACTCGGCCTCGGCGACATAGACCTCGGCCATGCCTCCGGCGTCGAGCTTGAACAGTGGGCGGTAGCGCTCCGCAGACATCTTCGTGGGTCCGAGTACGGTGGTCCGCGGGCAAGCACCGCCCGGGTCACGACCGCTGCGCATTGTACCTTGGTCGACCGGCCCGCAGGACCCCAAAACACGTCCCCACGGGCCCGATTTTTCATCCCGGTCGCGGCCGAGCACGCGATCTCGGGCATTTCGTGCGCATTTGTGCGGGGTGCGGCGGGGTGGGACGCCGACCTCTCCGGTTCTACCGGACGGTTGCTCAGGGCGTAGCGCGAGGCTCGGTGCCCTCGCGTGGGCGGGTCTCGGCGGTGGGCGGGTCGTACCCGCTGATCACGAGGCGGATTGCCCCAACCCAGAGGTCGCTCTCCATGACCAGCGGGATCCGGCGCTCGTCGGCCGAGAGCCACGCGCGCAGCTTGAACGCCTTCTTGCCGGGGATCGCCGCGCCGTGCTCGTCCACGCGCGTGATCGAGCCGTCGATGCGGATCGTGTCGTCGGGGTCGAGGCCCAGCGCGGTGGCCATGCTGGGCATTGGATCCAGCCGGTCGCGCCCGAACGACTCGATGTCGACGCGCATGAGCGTGAGGCCGTCGACCACATGGGCCTTGGCATGTTCGCCCTTCTCGAGCCGCAGCGAGCGGACCCAGGCCATCACCGACAGCGCGTCGTAGGTGTCGAGCGGGACGCGGTGGAGCTTCTTCTCGACCTCGTCGTCCTTGGTGTCGACGATGCGGACCTGCCCGCGGCCCTCGTAGGCGTGCTTGGTGTCGCGGTGCTTGTAGCCGCGCGGGTTGAACCCGGAGTAGTGGAGCACGTTGTGGCTCGAGATCGCGGCGCCGGTGCGCGCGTCGACGTAGGTGACCATCTCGTCGGTGACGGTGGCCAAGAGCGACACCACGCCGCTCGTGCGCGCGTTGCCCTCGAGGCGGATCATGGGCGCGCCGGCGGGCGCAGGGCCGCGGGGATCGGGCTCGACGGCAACGATCTCGGCCTCGGCGAGCCCGGCCGGGTTGCCGGCGAACGAGACGTCGAAGCGGAAGCGCTCGCCGGGCGCGAGCGTGGCCCCGAAGTCGGTGGGGCGAGCCGTACGGGTCTGCCGGCGCCGGTGATCGACCATCGGCGGCGCCGCGAGGGCATCGCTCATGCCTCGCAGCCCGCGAGGGCGTGGCCGCGGCTTGGCGCCCGGCGGCGCGGTGGCGGTGCTCACCACCGGCGGCGTGCGCAGCGACGGCATCGTGCTCGCGTCGGGCGCGGGCATCACCCCGCGCGGCGCGATGGGCTCGCCTTGGAGGCCGAGCCGCGTGCGACGCTCGGTGGAACCTTCGTCACCGTCGGGCTCCTCGTCCACGACCTCGGTCTCGGGCGCGGGGGGCTCGGCGGCGTGAAGGCTCGATTCCATCAGGGGACCGAAGAGGCCCGGGAGCCACGCGAGCACGACCGGCGCGGCCCAGCGCGCCCACGTGCGACGTGGGCGGCGCCTGGCTCGTTCGAGGGATACGGGAGCGCAGTTCTCCACCGGGAAGCCAATGGTAGGATGCCCGACTCCGCTGCGCCATGGTACCGGCCGCCAACACGCCGCTCGTGCTCACGCAGGGCGACCCGCGAGGGATCGGGCCCGAGCTGCTCTTGCGGCTCGCGGCGGACGGGGAGCTTCGCGACGGCGACGTGGTGGTGGGCACCCCGTCGTGGCTCGAGCGCTGGGCCCATGCGCTGCCGCAGCCGTGGGCCGCGGCGGGGTGGGCGCGGCTGCAAGCCTGCCTGCACGCGGTGGACGAAGAGGAGCCCGGTGCCGCGCAGGTGCGTGCGCTCGAGCGCGGCGTGGACCTCGTGCTCGAGCAGCCCGGGCGCGCGCTGGTGACCGCGCCGATCGACAAGCGAGCGTGCCACGACGCAGGGTTTTCGTTCCCCGGCCACACCGAGTACCTCGCCCACCGCGCGGGCGGGGTCGAGGTGGCGATGCTGATGGTGGGCACGCGGCTGCGGGTGGTGCCGGTCACGATCCACGTGCCGCTCCGCGAGGTGGCCGAGGGGCTGCGCACCGAAGCGATCGTGGCCGCGGGGCGCTTGCTGGTCGCGGCGCTGCGCGAGCGGTTCGCGTGCCCGCAACCGCGCGTGGCGGTGCTGGGCCTCAACCCGCACGCGGGCGATCGGGGACTGTTCGGCGACGAGGAGGCGCGCATCATCGAGCCGGCGATCGCGGTGCTCCGACACGAGCACGCCGAGATCACCGGTCCCATGCCGGCCGACGCGGCGTTCCCGGCCCACGATCGCGGTCGCTTCGATGCCGTGCTCGCGATGTACCACGACCAGGGGCTCGGCCCGTTCAAGCTCGTGCACTTCACCGACGGCGTGAACATGACGCTCGGCCTGCCGTTCGTGCGCACCTCGCCCGATCACGGCACCGCGCTCGACATCGCCGGGCGTGGGATCGCCGACGCGTCGAGCATGCGCGCCGCGATCCACATCGCCCGCGGGGAGCGCTTCGCGTGAGCGCCGGTCCGCGTGTTCCCGCCCCGGCCGCCCGCCGCCGTGGCGGCCGCTCCAAGGCCGCCGAGGCCACCGAGGCCGATCCCGCGCCGAGCCCCACGCCGAGCCCCGCGAGCCCGGTCGTGGCCGAGCGCCCGGTACGACCCGCGCTGCCTCCAAGCGACGCCCTGCCGCCGCTGCACGAGCCCACGCTGATCCGCATCCGCGGCGCGCGTACGCACAACCTGCAGGGCGTCGACGTCGACCTGCCGCGCGGGCGGCTCGTGGTGATCACGGGGCCCTCGGGCTCGGGCAAGAGCAGCCTCGCGTTCGACACGATCTTCGCCGAGGGCCAGCGACGCTACGTGGAGAGCCTCTCCGTGTCGGCGCGGCAGTTCCTCGCGCAGCTGCCCAAGCCCGACGCCGATCTCATCGAGGGGCTCTCGCCCGCGGTGGCGATCGCCCAGGATCCCCCCGGCCGCAACCCTCGCTCCACCGTCGGCACGGCCACGGAGATCTACGACTACCTGCGCCTGCTCTACGCGCGCGTGGGCCGGGTCTACAGCCACCGCACCGGCGCGCTGATGCGGCGTCACAGCATCGAGGACATGGTGGAGGCGGGGCTCGGGTTCCCCGAGGGCACGCGCTTCTCGGTGCTCGCCCCCGTGGCGCGCGACGCCCCCGGCGATCACCGCGAGGTGCTCGAGACGCTGCGCCGCCGCGGGTTCGTGCGCGTGGCCATCGACGACGAGGTGCGCGACCTCGGCGAGACCATCGATCTCGACCCGCTCTCGCGCCACACGATCGAGGTCTACGTCGACCGCCTGGTGCGCAAGGAGGGGATCCGCGGGCGTCTGGCGGACTCGATCGAGACGGCGGTGGAGCTCTCGGGCGGCGTGGTGCGGCTCTTGCCGCTCGAGGGCGAGGCGATCGAGCTGTCACAGCGCCACGCCGAGCTCGAGCACGGCATCACGTACCCCGACATCACGCCCTCGCTGTTCTCGTTCAACTCTCCCGACGGCGCGTGCCCGCGCTGCGGGGGTCTCGGCACGCGGCGCGTCATCGACCCCGCGCGGCTCGTGCCCGACGACCGCCGCAGCTTGGCCGAGGGCGCGCTGCACCCATGGGCGGGCCGCGGCCTCGCCGCGCATCAAAAGCCGATCGCCACGATGGCGGCGGCGCTTGGCGTGGGCCTCGACGTCCCGTGGCGCGAGCTGCCCGTGGAGGCACGCGTGACGTTCATCGAGGGCAGCGGCGAGCTCTTGCCGCCCGGCCTCGATGCTCCGTTCGAGGGCGTGCGCCCGTGGGTGCAGCGGCGGCTCGAGGAGGCCGAGGCCAAGGCCGAGCGCGACGACGAGGCGACCGGGCTCGAGGAGCTGCTCGCCTACACCGACCAGCGCACCTGCGAGGAGTGCGAGGGCGCGCGCCTGCGGCTCGAGGCCCGCATGGTCAAGGTCGGCGGCCACGCGATCCACGAGCTGTGCGTCATGCCGCTCCACGAGCTCCGCGCCACGCTCGACGCGCTGGATCTCCGCGGCGAGGACGAGGAGATCGCGAGCGCCGTGCTCGTGCGCGTGCGCCAGCGCCTCGCGTTCCTCGAGGAGGTGGGCCTGCCGTACCTCTCGCTCGACCGCACGATGATGACGCTCTCGGGCGGCGAGGCGCAGCGGATCCGCCTGGCCACCCAGGTGGGCGCCGCGCTCGTGGGCGTGACGTACATCCTCGACGAGCCGAGCGTGGGCCTCCACCAGCGCGACAACGATCGCCTCGTCCGCACGCTCCTGCGCCTGCGCGATCTCGGCAACACCGTGCTCGTGGTCGAGCACGACGCCGACACCATGCGCGCGGCCGATCACATCGTGGACATGGGTCCCGGGGCAGGCCGCGAGGGCGGCAGAGTGGTCGCGCAGGGCAGCCTCGCGCGCCTCCTCGAGGACCCCGCGTCGCTCACCGGCGCATACCTCTCGGGCCGTCGCGGCGTGCCGATCCCGACCCAGCGCCGCAAGCCCGGCGGCGCCGCGCTGGTGCTCGAGGGCGCCCGCGGCCACAACCTCCGCGGCGTCACCCTGCGCGTCCCGCTCGGCGTCTTCACCTGCGTCACGGGGGTCAGCGGCTCGGGCAAGTCATCGCTCGTGGTCGACACGCTCTTGCCCGAGGTCCGCCGCGAGCTCAACGGCGCGCTCGGCTACGGCCTCCCCCACGGCCGTCTCAAGGGCCTGCGCCACCTCGACAAGGTGATCTTCGTCGACCAGCTCCCCATCGGTCGCTCCGCCCGCAGCAACCCCGCCACCTACACCGGCCTCTTCGCCGAGATCCGCCAGGTGTTCGCCCAGCTCCCCCAGGCCAAGCTCCGCGGCTACGGCCCCCCCCGCTTCTCGTTCAACGTCAAGGGCGGCCGCTGCGAGGCGTGCCAGGGCGAGGGCGTGCGTCGCATCGAGATGCACTTCCTCCCCGCCGTCTACGTCACCTGCCAGACCTGCGGCGGCACCCGCTACAACCGCGAGACCCTCGCCGTCACCCTCCGCAGCAAGACCATCGCCGAGGTGCTCGCGCTCTCCGTCTCCGAGGCCCACGAGTTCTTCGTGGCCCACCCGAGCATCCGCGCCAAGCTCGAGATCCTGCGCGACGTGGGCCTCGGCTACCTCTCGCTCGGCCAGGGTGCGACCACGCTCTCGGGCGGCGAGGCCCAGCGCATCAAGCTCGCCCGCGAGCTCGCCCGCAAGTCCACCGGCCGCACCCTCTTCGTGCTCGACGAGCCCACCACCGGCCTCCACTTCTCCGACATCGAGCAGCTCCTCAACGTGCTCCAGCGCCTCGTCGACGAGGGCAACACCGTCCTCGTCATCGAGCACGACCTCGACGTCATCAAGCACGCCGATCACGTCATCGACATGGGCCCCGAGGGCGGCGAGTCCGGCGGCACCATCGTCATCGCCGGCACCCCCGAACAAGTCGCCCGCCACCCCCAGAGCCACACCGGCCGCTACCTCCAGTCGGTCCTCGCCTGACCCCCATCGCCCGTCCACCCCGCCGCTCGCGGAGCCACCAGCCCGAGAGCGGGAGGATGTGGCCGGAGGGCTGTCTCCCTCGCGCCAATGCGAGCGCCCCCGCAGTCCTTCACCGATCACCAGCTCGTGCGATCGGCTAGGTTCTCCAAGCGCGGAGGACTGGCGCGAGGGAGACAGCCCTCCGGCCACGTCCTCCCGCTCGAACCCCCACTACGTCATCGCCCCGAGCCCACTCTGATCCTTGAGCACCACGCTCCGCCCATTCAGATCCAGAAGCCCCTTCTTCTTGAACTGCGCCAGCGTCAACGAAATCGTCTCCCGCGTCGACCCAATCAGATTCGCCATCTCCTGATGCGTAATCTTGAGCCCGATCTGCAGCCCTTCCTCGTGCTCCACCCCGTACTCCTCCCCGAGCTCGAGCAACAACGCCGCGAGCTTCGCCTGCACGTCCCGGAACACCAGGTGCTCGAGCTTCGTCTCGATCTGCTTGCGCCGCTCCCCCACGATGCAAGCAAACGCGAACGCCAGCTTGGCATCGGTGAGCAGCAGCTCCTGGAACACCTCGCGCGGCAGCTCGGTGATGATCGCGTTCTTCATGGCCTCGGCCATCTCGTCGCGCGGTGCCCCATCCATCACGCACAGCTCGCCGAAGATGTGCCCCGCGCCGCGATACGCGAGCGTGAGCTCCTTGCCGTCGCGCGTCACCTTGCTGCACTTGACGCGACCGCCGTTGATGAAGAACACCCGATCGCCCGGATCACCGGGCAGATAGATCACCTGCCGACGTGGTATCTCGCGAATCTCCACGGCGGCTGCGAGCTCGCCGAGCTTCTCGCTCGGTACGGTCTCGAGCAGCGGGATCTTGCGCAGGTACCAGAGCGCGCGTTTCTCATCCTTGGCGGAAGCGTCTTGAGCGTTGCGACCCATCGGAGAGTGAAATGTACGCGAGGTCACGAACGGTTACAATGCTGTAAGGTGTATGACATACAGTCAATCCGTTGACGCCAGACTGTGCATCCGAACCCCTATCTCCCCGTTCCCCGAGGCGCCGCAGGCCACCTCTCGATCGCGGTACGATCGTTGCAGTCAACAACGCGCGCGTGGCGATCTCCGGGATCAGCCGCCCAGGGAGCAACGCGCCAGGGCCACGGTCTTCCAATGATCTCCACCCGTTCCACGACCGGCCCCACGCCCGTGCCTCGCACGCCGCGTCCGCCGGCTACGCAAATGGTGCATAGCCTCCGCAGCCGCTGCAGACCGAGGGGCGCCTTGGGTAGCCGGGGCTTCTCGCTCATCGAGCTCATGGTCACGCTCGCGGTGCTCGTGCTGCTCTCGGTCATGGCCTTCGAAGGCTTTCGTCGCAACGAGAAGACCGGCGAGCGCAAGCGCTTCGTGGCGGCGGTGCAGGGCGCGATCGTCCAGGCCCGCAACTACGCGATCGACGAGCAGACCCCGGTGCGCGTCGACGTCGATGCATCCACGCTCACGCTCACCGCCTGGAACCCGGTGACCGAGACGTGGGATCTGTTCGACCGCATCACGATGTCCGACGCGCACGAGGCCCTGATCCGGCAGATCGATGATCTCGTGTGCATCCACGGGCTCGGCACCGGCGTGCAGACGCCCGCGCAAGCGGTGAACGTCGACCCGCCCGACGACTGCCTCGCCTCGGCGCAGCGGCTGCGCTTCGAGCCCGACGGCACGTTCAGCGATCCCGACAACGCGTTCTCGGGCGTGCCCAATTCGGGCGTGACGTTGTGGGTCGGCGATCACTCGATCGCCGGCGAGGTCAGCTACTCGATGATCCAGGTGTTCCCCGGCGGGCTCATCCGCTCGTTCGAGGAGGTGGGCTCCTCATGATCCGCTCCGTTCGTCACCGTCGCCGCGCGCAGGCCGGCTTCACGCTCATGGAGGTGCTGGTGGCGCTCGCCATCTTCGCGATCTCGGTGGTGGGCCTGGTCGCGCTCGAGTCGCGCAGCATCGAGGCCCAGCGCGCGTCGAGGGAGATCCGCGAGGCCGAGCGCATCGCTCAAGAAGCGATGGCCGACCTGCGCAGCCGCGGCTTCCTGCAGCTCTTGCAGCAGGACTTCGCTGGCGGCTTCAACCCCTCGTTCCCCTACGACGATCAGCTCGTCGCCCCCGCGCTGCGCCAGCGCGACATGAGCCGCCCGCCCGCCGACATCCCGTCCACCGACGAGGTGGTGGGCTCGGTGCGGGGCAGCTTCCTCGTGTACCGCCGCGTCGACTGGGTCACCACGCCGGGCGCCGTGCCGAGCAACCCGCCCAGCGTCGACGTCCTCGCCGCCGGCAACGAGATCGGCCTGGTCGATGCCCTCGAGATCGAGGTGGTGGTGATGTGGATCGACGCGACCAACCCGGCCTACCCGCCGCCCCCCGAGCTCGAGGTCACCGCGCTCGTGCCGGCGATGACCGATCCCGAGGACCCCGAGTTCCGCCCCTACGTGGGCGTCGTTCGCCTGCGCACCGTTCGGGTCAACGACATCGTGGTGCCCAGCACCGAAGTGGGAGGGACCACATGACACGCAGGCTCGTCATTCGTCGGCGTCGCGTGCAAGCCGGCTTCACGCTCATCGAGCTCATGGTCGCCATGGTGGTCTCGGCGATCGTGATCATGGGCGTGTACGCGTTCTCGGCGATCCAGCAGTCGACCGCGAGCCTGCACGAGCGCAACGTGCGGGTGCAGCAGGCGCTCGAGGGCGCGATGTGGACGATGGCCCAGGACGTGCGCTCGGCGGGCCTCGGCTTCACACGGCTGTGCACCGAGCTGCGGGTGTACGACCCCTCGACGGCCCAGCTCATCAACCCGGGCGCGGTGACCGACCCCGCGCTGGCGATGCGCGACACTGTCACCGGCGAGCCCTACTGGGTGCTGCGCGACGGCCTGCACGCGCACTGGCAGAGCAGCATCGGGGCCGATCTGCCGGGCGATCAGGCGCGCTCGGCCACCACCTCGAGCGTGGCCGACAGCTTCGACGTGATGCTGGCCGACAGCGCCTACGTGGGCTCCTACGGCGTGTTCCGGCTGAATGCACCGGTCGCATCCGGCGACTCGGTCGTCACCATGCGAAGCTCCCCGCTGCTCTCCAACACCAACCTCGCCCACCTCGCGCAGGTGCAGCAGCTGTTCCCGCCCGGGACCTTCTTCATCGTGGCGCGCACGCCCCCGCCGGGCGTCAACCCGTTCCGCCCCGAGGGCCACGGCCAGTGCGCGCTCTTGCAGGTCACCGGTGACGTGCAGGCCGGGGTGGGCGACGAGCAGGTGTGGGAGCTGCCGGTCGACGCCACGGTCTCGGGTTTCAACGGCAACCTGGGCCTCTTGTTCGACACCGCCATCAACGTCGACGACTGGAACGCCGGCGACGGAGTGGTCGACTCGAGCGTGGTCCCGCTCGGGCGCCTGCGGTGGTCTCGCTACGAGATCGACTACTCGATCCCCACGCTGCCGTATCTGGTGCGCTACGACATCATCGGCTATCGCCCGGGCACCGATCCCGGCAACCTGGGCGCGGCCTCCGACTATCCGCACTGCACCGCCGGGCAGTGCCCCGCGCCGCAGCTGCACCTACCCGGCGGCGACAACCCACCCGCCGCGGTGGCGGTGGGGCCGATGATCGAGGACATGCAGGTCGCGGTGGGCTGCGACGGCTACACCGCGATCGGGGCCAACGAGGCCACGCCGGCGATGGTCGTGCCCGATCTCGGCTTCGAAGAGATCGGGCCCACCGGAGGGCCCACCGCGGGGCTGCCCAACTTCCAGATCGACGAGAACGCCTCGGGCAACGGTCGCAACAACGACGAGTGGCTCGGCAACGCGCGCGACGAGGCCATCGCGCCCGATTGCGTGTACTACGGCACCGGCCAGCGTGCGGCCGCGCAGTGGATCGCGGTCGAGGGCGACCAGAACCCCCCGCCCGCGTTTCGCATGAGCCCACAGACGATCCGGATCACGCTCGTGGGCTCCGCCGAGAGCGACGAGGCCGCGGGCGGCACGGCGACGACCGAGCTGCTCGCCGTCGAGGATCGCGCGCCGCTGGCCTCGCCCGTGGGCACTCGCCAGCGCTTCACCCTCACCGAGGTGTTCACGCCCAGGAACTTGCGGTGGCGTGATCCCACCGTACGATAGCTCTTTCGCAGAGCTCTTTCGCAGATCCAGGATCGAGAGGCCGACCATGACCATGCGCGTCTTCCAGCCATATCGGACTTTTCGGGCTCCTCGGGCGCAGCGCCAGCGTGGCGCCACCATGGTCAGCGTCATGCTGCTGACCGTCTCGCTCATGACGCTCGGGCTCCTCGTGGTGAAGAGCTCCAGTCGCGAGGTCACGCAGGCGGGGCAGCTCGTGGCTCGCGAGCGCGCGCTGATGGCCGCCCAGGCCGCGCTCGATCTCGCGGCCGCGCGCTATGTCGACATGAGCCCGGATCTCGTCGATGCCGCGCTCGTGGGCACGCTGCCGCAAGGAGGCACCTGTACCGATCCATGCGGCGACTGCATCCCCGACGCGACCGTCGTCGCCACCGGCCAGCGCAACGAGATCCTCGCGGGCGCCAACGTGTCGTGCGGCGGCCGTCCGTGCATGCGGCAGGGGGCGGTGTCGATGCTGCGCGACGCCAGCGGTGCGACGACCCATTGGTGCGACGTGCCGATGCGCGACATCCTGCCCGCCGGCGATCCCGAGGCGCGCGTGTCGACGTGGGTGCGCAACAACAGCGGCGACGCGCTGGGCGGCAGCGCGGGCGTGGGGAGCTGGATCGACGACACCGACGCGCGGCTGGTGATCACGACCATGGCGACGGTGCGCGGGGCCACGGTGGCGCTCGAGCAGGAGGTGCTGCTGTCGTTCGGCGGCGGCCCGCAGGCGATGCTGCCGCAGAGCCCCGACGAGGGCTACGGCGGCGGGCACAACAACGACAACTCCGCGGTGTCGGTCTGCGTCGGTGACTACGTCGCGGCCGCCGCGGCCAATTGAGGCCGTCGCGGCCACTCGCGGCCGTCGCGGCCACTCGAGGCCGTCGCGCCCGGGCGCGGTCCGGGCTACCCTGACGATCCGTGCCCTACGCCGAGCTGCCAAGGCCGATTCGCTCGCTCCTGGTCGCCGAGGGTCTCGAGCCCGACGCGCCGCCGGAGCGGCGGATCTTCACCAACCGCGACCTCAACTTCGATCGGATTCCGATCGTGGGGTTCGACATGGACTACACGCTGGCGATCTATCGCCAGGCGGGCATCGAGGAGCTGTCGCTGCGCTCGGCGACCGACAAGCTCGTGCGGCGCGGCTACCCCGAGGCGCTGCGTAGGTTCGACGTCGACCCGCGCTTTGCCATCCGCGGCCTGATGGTCGACAAGCGCCTCGGCAACGTGATGAAGATGGACCGGCACGGCTACGTGGGCCGGGCGTTCCATGGCCGGCGCCGGCTGACCTCGGAGGAGCGGCGCGCGGTGTACCGGTTCCAGCGGCTCGGGCAGGAGCGCGAGCGCTTCGCCGAGGTCGACACGCTGTTCGAGCTGCCCGAGGTCACGCTGTTCGCCGACCTCGTCGATCTCATCGACACCCGCCCCGAGCTGTGGCCGGACGGCAAGCCGCCGTCGTACACCGAGATGTGGCAGGACGTTCGCGAGTGCATCGACGAGTCCCACCGCGACGGCTCGATCAAGGACCTCATCCGCGACGATCCGGGCAGCTACATCGAGCTCGATCCCGATCTGCCCGAGACGCTGCACAAGTTCCGCTCGTCGGGCAAGAAGCTGTTCGTGCTGACCAACAGCCTGTTCCCGTACACCGACGCGGTGATGCGGTTCCTGCTCGGGGGCTCGCCATCGTACGCCGACTGGACCGCGTACTTCGACTGGATCGTGGTGGGCTCGGCCAAGCCGGGCTTCTTCGTCGACGGGCGGCCGTTCCAGGAGCTCGACCGCAAGGGCGGCATGGTCGGCACGCTGCGGACCGACGTGCAGCGCGGCAAGTTCTATCAGGGCGGCAACCAGCAGGGCCTGCAGACCTCGTTCGGGGTGCACCCCGACGAGGTGCTCTACGTGGGTGATCACATCTATGGCGACATCGTGCGCAGTAAGAAAAGCTCGGGCTGGCGCACCGCGCTCATCGTGCAGGAGCTGCACCACGAGATCGCGGTGCGGCTCGACCGTGCGATCAACCTGCAGGAGCTCGAGGGGCTCTACTCGATCCGGGCTCGGATTGCCGCGCAGGTGTCGACCGAGCGCCACCTGTCACGCGTGCTGACGCGGCTGACTCCCGCCGAGCTCGTGCAGCACGAGGGCCTCTTGCTCCCCGAGGCCGAGCGCATGCTCGACACGGCGCGGGCGAGCGTGCGGCGGCAAGTCGAGCGGCTGCGCGCGTACGAGGAGGAGACCCGCGAGCGACTCGAGCGTCGCGGCCAGGAGGTCGATGAGGCGTTCAATCCGTACTGGGGCAGCAGCTTCGCGGAGCGCCACGACACCAGCCGCTTCGGCTCGCAGGTGGAGTACTACGCGTGCATCTATACGAGCCGCGTGAGCAACTTTCGCTATGTGTCACCGAGCAAGTACTTCATCTCGCCGCATGGGTCGATGCCGCACTGGCGAGTGGGGTGAGGAGGAAGGGACCGTGAGCACGCGAGCGGCGAGGGGTTGCCCTCGCGCCAGTCCTCGCGCCTGGTGGGCCTCATTCGATCGCAAGGGGTGGTGGTTTTGCGGGAGGGCGGCGGGGGCGCTCGCATTGGCGCGAGAGCAACCCCTCGCCGCTCGCATGCTCACGGTCCCGCTCATTTTTCGAGCGGCTCGTATGGAGGCTGATTGCCTCCTTGGGGGTCTAGAGGGCTTTGATCGGGTCGACGAGGGCGTCGACGTAGATCTGCTCGTAGGCGGCGGCGGAGGGGCCCCAGCCGAAGTCGCGTCGCATGGCGCGGCGCTGGAGCTCGGCGTAGCGGGGGGTGCCCCAGGCCTGGAGGCCGCGCCACATGGCGTTGCCGAGCGCCCAGTTGGTGGGGTCGCGGAACGAGAAGCCGGTGCCGTGGTCGGGGCGGGCCCAGCTGTCTTGGACCGTGTCGGCGAGGCCTCCGGTCTCGCGCACGATCGGTAGCGCGCCGTAGCGCTGCGCGTACATCTGGGTGAGGCCGCAGGGCTCGAACCGCGAGGGCACCATGATGAAGTCGGAGCCGCCCATGATGCGGTGCGACAGCGGCTCGTCGTAGCCGCGGCGGTATGCGATCTGCTGCGGGTGGTGACGCATGGCCTCGCCGAACGCGAGCTCGTAGCCACCGGCGCCCGAGCCGAGCACCACCAATTGCGCGCCCGAGCCGACCACCATGCTCAGGTTGCCGAGCACCATGTCGATGCCCTTTTGGGCGGTGAGGCGCGAGACGATGCCGAAGATCGGGATCCGCGGGTCCTGGCGCAGGCCCAGCTCGCGCTGCAGCGCTTGCTTGACGCGGGCCTTGCCGGCGAGGTGGTCCACGTCGTAGGCCGCGGGCAGGGCCGCGTCGGCGGCGGGGTTCCAGACCTCGGTATCGATGCCGTTGAGGATCCCGCGCAGGTGCGGCGCGCGGTTGGAGAGCAGGCCCTGCAGGCCCTCGCCGTGCTCGTTGGTCTGGATCTCGCGGGCGTAGGTGGGGCTGACGGTGGTGAGGCGGTCGGCGTAGTAGAGGCCCGCCTTGAGGTATGACATCGCGCCGTAGAGCTCGAGGCCATAGACCGAGAACAGCGAGTGGGGCAGCCCCACCGAGCTCATCAGCATGGGGTGGAAGCGGCCCGAGAATGCGAGGTTGTGCACGGTGAGCACGGTGGCCGGTCGCGCGCCGCCCCACAGCTGCAGGTACGCGGGCACGAGCCCGGCCTGCCAGTCGTGCGCGTGCACCACCTGCGGCGCCCAGCCGAGCGGTGCGCCGGCCACCGCGATGATGGTGGCCGCGCGGGCGAGCAGCCCGAAGCGGAGGTGGTTGTCGGAGTGGTCATGGCCCTGCGCGTCGCCGTAGGGGCCGCCGGCGCGGTCGTAGAGCGCCGGGCAGCGCACCACGTAGATGCGCGTGCCCGAGCCGGGCAGGCGTGCGGGAACGAGCTCGGTCGCACCCACGCCGAGCGGGTCACCCAGCGTCACCGGCGGCTGGCGGTCCTCGGCGGCCTCGAGCACGCCGCGGTAGCCCGGTACGAGCACGCGCACGTCGTGCCCGCGGCGGGCGAGGGCGCGCGGCAGGCTGGCCGCCACGTCCGCGAGGCCCCCGGTCTTGACCAGGGGGAACAGCTCCGAGGCGACCATCAGGACGCGCATTGCGGCGAGAGTATCCTGGTTCGCAGCGGCCTCGCGAACAATGTCGCGCGGGTGGGGCGGGCTCGCTCGGCGAGCCAGCGAGATCGGACGATCTGCCGCGTCCGCGGGCCTGCTTGGATCGAGCCCGCCAAACGTGGCAAAACCGGTCGGACGTGAGCATCGATCTCAACGACGCCGTGCGAAGCACGTTGGCCCTGGTGCTCGCCGGGGGCCGTGGCAGCCGCCTCATGGCGCTCACCGACCAGCTCGCCAAGCCAGCGGTGCCGTTCGGGGGCCAGTTTCGCATCATCGACTTCCCGCTGTCCAACTGCCTCAACTCGGGGGTCCGACGCATCAGCGTGATCACGCAGTACCGCGCCCACGAGCTCATCCGGCACCTCGAGCGCGGCTGGAATTTCCTGCGGGCCGAGCTCGGCGAGTTCGTGGAGCTGTGGCCTGCGCAGCAGCAGACCGACGCGGGCAGCTGGTACCTCGGCACCGCCGATGCGGTGTTCCAGAACCTCGACATCATCGAGAGCCACCGCCCGCGCTACGTGCTGATCCTGGCGGGCGACCACGTGTATCGCCAGGACTACAGCCGCCTGCTCGCGTGGCACATCCAGCGCGGGGCGCAGGCCACGGTCTCGTGCGTGGAGGTGCCGCGGGAGCTCGGTAGCGGGTTCGGGATCGTGAAGGCCGCCGACGACGGGCGCATCGTGGAGTTCCTCGAGAAGCCCGCCGATCCGCCGTGCGTGCCCGGCAAGCCCGACACGTGCTACGCGAGCATGGGGATCTACGTGTTCGACGCGGAGATGCTGCGCGAGCAGCTGCGACGCGACGCGATCGACGTGGACAGCTCGCACGACTTCGGCCACGACCTCGTGCCGTACCTGGTGCCGCGGGCCAAGGTCTATGCGCACCCGTTTGCCGAGAGCTGCGTGATGTCGCCCGGGGCCATCGAGCCGTACTGGCGCGACGTGGGCACGCTCGACGCGTTCTGGGAGGCCAACCTCGATCTCATCCGGGTCACGCCCTCGCTCGATCTCTACGACGGGCGCTGGCCGATCTGGACCTACCACGAGCAGCGGCCCTCGGCGAAGTTCGTGTTCGACGACGACGAGCGCCGTGGGTTCGCGGTCGACTCGCTGGTGGCGGCCGGCTGTATCGTCTCGGGTGGCGTGGTGCGCCGGTGCCTCATGTTCAACGATGCGCGGGTCAACTCGTATAGCCTGGTGGAAGACTCGATCCTGCTGCCCGGGGTGGTGGTGGGGCGCCGCGCTCGGCTGCACAAGGTGATCGTGGCCGACCGCTGCAAGATTCCCGAGGGGCTGGTGGTGGGGGAGGATCGGGAGCTGGATGAGCAGCGGTTCTACGTGAGCAAGGGCGGAGTGACGCTGGTGACGCAGGCGATGATCGAGGCGCTGGGGTCGCGCTGAGGGGTGGGAGCGGGGAGCGGGCGAACCCGAGCGGCCAGGGACCGGGTGATGACGAGCGCCCTCTGGGCTCTCCCTCGCACCAGTCTTCGCGCTTGGGGAACGAGGTCGATCGCAAGAGGATGTCGTTGGCGGGGGGCTTTCGGGGGCGCTCACATTGGTGCGAGGGAGAGCCCAGAGGACGCTCATCATCACCCGGTCCCTGGCCTAGGCCGACGGCAGGCGCGTTGGTGCGGCGCTGGGGCGCGCGCCTTGCCATGCGCAAGGATCTGCGTCACCGTGGATCTACGAATGGGGCCCGAGACCGAGATCCAGTGGTCGGCGGGCATCGGCGATCCCACGGTAATGGGCTGGCTCACCGTCGTGGCGTACTTCGCCGCGATGTGGCTCTGCCTGCGGGCGTTCATGGTCGAGAAGGCGGGGCCGCCTCGGCCGTATTGGCAGGCGATCGGGGCGCTGTGGCGGGTGGTGCGAAAGCACTGGCCGGCTCCGCCGGCGCCGGCTCGCCGCGCGGGGCTGTGGCTGTTGCTCGCGATGTTGCTCGCGGGGCTCGGGGTGAACAAGCAGCTCGATCTGCAGAGCTTGATCACGGAGATCGGCCGCGTGACCGCGATCGAGTCGGGCTGGTACGAGGACCGCCGCGCGGTGCAGGTGGGCTTCATCGGCGCCACGCTGGTGACGGCGGCGCTGTGCGTGGCGGCGCTGTGGTGGCTCGTGCGCGGGCACCTGCGGGACTTTCGGCTTGCGCTCGGGGGGATCGTGGTGCTGCTCGGGTTCGTGATCGTGCGCGCGACCTCGTTCCACGACATGGATGCGTTCATTCGCAGTGATGTGGGTGGGCTCGAGATCAACTGGGTGCTCGAGCTCGGGGGGATTGCGATCGTGGCGGTGGCGGCGGCGAGGCGGCTGCGACAGGCCGGGGTGCCGCTCTGGCGCGGGTGGCCGCCGGCGGGGCCGGGTGGGGGTGGGGGTCCGGCACCACGGTCTTTCGACCCCGAGTCTCCGCGTGGGCCTCGGCCGCCGACGGAGCCGGTCGGCAAGGTGACCCAGCTCGGCTGAGTCGGCCTCACACCCGCATCCCGAGCGCCGTCCCGAGCGCCCGGAAATTGTCCCGCCACTCGATCGCCACCGGATCCCCGCGATCGGCCTGCTCGCTGAACCGCGGTAGCTCGCTCTCCAGCGTCCGAAAGAAGTAGTTCTGCACCACCGAGAGATCCAGCTCGAACGGCAGCGACTGCGCGAGCTCGGCGGTTCTTCGCAGCCTCCGCAACCTCCCGAGCTGCTCGGGCCGGTCCACCCACTGCTCCATCGCGCCCTCCATCGCCTGCTGCAGCGCATACCCCATGCCCACGCGATCGAGCTCGATGCCCACGCCCTGCGCCTCCTCGAGCAAGGTCCGGATCCGCGAGAAATCGAGCTCCCTCCGCCCGAGCTCGCGCCGCAGCGTGGTGTTGAGCACGAAATCCGCCAGGCGCCCGAGCGCGGGAGGCAACGGAAAATCGAGCGTCGCCAAGTAACGCAGCAGCGGCGAGTGGGCCTCGTAGAGCCGCCCGGACAGGCCCTCGGCGTCGGCCATCGCCGAGCCCACGATGAGGTCGAGCACGCGCCGCTGCTCGTCGCGAAACAGCGACCGCAGCGAGTAGGTCAGCTCGAGGAAGTGCTTGTCGAGCAGGCGCAGCGCCTCGGGCATGTCGGCCCGTGAGAACGCGCCCACCACCTCGCGACACATCTGCGCGTAGTCCTCGTCGCCCTGGAATTCACGCACGCCGCCCGAGAGGTTGTGGTCGCCGAGGTGCAGGATGCCGAACGAGAGCTCCTGGTGCTCGCGCGTGACCTCGGAGACCACGCGGAGCTTGCCCACGGCGAGCTTGCTGCGCCCGAGGCTCTTGTGCTGCGCATCGAGCTCGTCGACGAGGTACGCGTGCACGCGGGTGCGGTCGGAGTAGTCGGAGAACAGCGAGCTGACCGCGTAGTGGGCCACGAGCCGCGGCAGGTCCACGGCGGCGGGCACCACGTGGCGCTCGTAGATCTGCGCCCCGTCGCCCTGCTCGGGCAGGTTGCTGCGCGCGGCCTCGAGCCGGTGCAAGAACGAGGTCTCCACGTCCACGCCGGTCAGCTCGCCCGCGAGCTGGATCGCCCGGCCGGCGTAGCCGAGCACCTGCACGGTCTCGATGCCGGACAGGTCGTCGAAGAACCATGCGCAGCTCGTGTACATGAGGAGCGCGTGCCGCTGCATCTCGAGCAGCTTGAGCGCGATGATCCGCTCGTTCCCGTCGAGCGGCCTCGGTGGGCTATCCGCGGCCGCCTGCACGGCGCGGATGCCATCGAGCTGCGAGGGGTCGTCGACCGCGGCCTGCACCATGCTCGCGACATCGAGCTCCACGGGCCGCTGGCGGCCGTGCTCGGCGAAGAAGCGCTCGACCGAAGCGTCGCTGCGATCGAGGATCACGCTCACGTACGCATCGCGGGCCTGCCACGGCCGCGGCAGCACGCGCGGGGCGAGCTCGTCGTAGAGGTCGGCGAGGCGGTCGCGCAGCTCGTCGAGCGCGGCGCGCAGCGGGGCTCGCCACTCCTGGGTCCAGCCGGGGCGACCGCCGGTGTTGCAGCCGCAGTTGCTCTGCCAGCGCTCGATGCCGTGGACGCAGCTCCACGAGCTCCGCTCGACGATGCGGACCTCGTGGTCGGGCGGGAACCGCTCGAGGTGCTCGCCGTAGTTGGTCAGCCGCACGTCGGGATCGGTCTCGATCGCACGCAGCGCATACGCCAGCGCCATGTCGCCGTGCCGGTGGTGATGACCGTAGGTCTCGCCGTCCGTGGCGATGTGCACGAGCTGCGGCCCGTCGCGCGTGTTGTCGAACGCGCCCATGAGGCGCGCACGGAACTTGTCGCCGTTGGACAGGAGCTGCTCGAACGCCACCGCCTGTGACACCGGGCCGTCGTAGAACCACACCGCCAGGCTCCGCCCCGAGGGCAGCCGCGCGAAGTACCCACGGCGCGGATCGATGCGCGCGCCTCTGACATCGCGCCAGTCCTTGCGCCCGGGCGGCCGCACCTCCACCGCCTGGTGCGGAGCGAGCACGGTGAAGCGCACGCCCGCTTCCGCCAAGGCCTCGAGCGTGTTGGTGTCGACCGCGGTCTCGGGCAGCCACATGCCCTCGGGCGCGCGCCCGAATCGGTGCTCGAAGTCCCGCAGGCCCCACTCGATCTGGGTCCTGCGATCACGCGGGCTGCAGAGCGGCAGGATCGAGTGGTTGTAGGCCTGGGCCAGCGCCGAGCCGTGCCCCGAGAACCGGCGCCGGCTCTCGCCGTCGGCCCGCAGGATCGCCTGGTACACGTCGGGGCGCGCTCGCTCGAGCCACGCGAGCAGCGTGGGCCCGAAGTTGAAGCTGATGCGCGAGTAGTTGCTGACGATGCGGGTGATGTAGCCCTCGTCGTCGAGGATCCGCGAGTTGGAATTGGGGGCGTAGCACTCGGCCGTGATGCGCTCGTTCCAGTCGTGGAACGGATAGGCCGATTCCTGGTGCTCCACCGACTCGAGCCACGGATTTTCGCGGGGTGGCTGGTAGAAGTGCCCGTGGATGCACAGATAGCGCTCCGTGGGCATCAACCGCGACCTCCCTGGCCGAGGTCGGAGCCGGGCCCGGCCTCGGCGGGCCGAGGCCCAGGTTGGTGCAGCAGCAGCACGCCGAGCGGGGGCAGCACGAGCCGCAGCGAGCACGGCAGCTCATGGGCCGCGACCGGCTCGGCCATCACGCCGCCGCCGTTGCCGAGGCCCGTGCCACCATAGGGCAGCGCGTCGCTGTTGAGCCGCTCGGCCCACCAGCCGCCCCGCGGCACGCCCACGCGATAGTCGTGGCGCGCCACCGGGGTGAAGTTGAGCACCACCACCGTGCAGCCACCGTGCTCGTCGTGGCGCATGAACGCGTACACGCTGAACGCGGCGTCGTGGAAGTCGATCCAGGTGAAGCCCTTGGGGTCGCAGTCCCACTGGTGCAGCGACGGCAGCTCGCGGTAGAGCCGGTTGAGGTCGCCGACCCAGCGCTGCACGCCGGCGTGCAGCGGATCGTGGAGCAGGTGCCAGTCGAGCGAGCGGTCGTGGTTCCACTCGGCGAGCTGGCCGAACTCCTGGCCCATGAACAGGTGCTTCTTGCCGGGCTGGGCCCACATGTACCCGTAGAGCGCGCGCAGGTTGGCGTGCTTCTGCCAGCGGTCGCCGGGCATGCGCGAGAGCATGGTGCCCTTGCCGTGCACGACCTCGTCGTGCGAGAGCGACAGGACGAAGCTCTCGTTCCACGCGTAGAGGATGCGGAACGTGAGCTCGTTCTGGTGCCAGCGGCGATGGATCGGGTCACGGGCCAGGTAGCGCAGCGTGTCGTGCATCCAGCCCATGTCCCACTTGAAGCCGAAGCCGAGGCCCCCGAGCTGCGTCGGGCGGGTGACCATGGGCCACGCGGTCGATTCCTCGGCGATGGTCATGACGCCGGGCACGTTCTGCTCGATCGCCTCGGCGAGCTGGCGCAGGAACGCGATCGCGTCGAGGTTCTCGCGCCCGCCGTAGAGGTTGGGCACCCACTCGCCGGGCGCGCGCGAGTAGTCGAGGTAGAGCATGCTGGCCACCCCGTCCACGCGCAGGCCATCGGCGTGGAATTGCTCGAGCCAGTAGATCGCGCTCGAGACGAGGAACGCGCGGACCTCGTGGCGGCCGTAGTTGAAGATCGAGCTGTTCCAGTCGGGGTGATAGCCCTGGCGCGGGTCGGCGTGCTCGTAGAGGTGCGTGCCGTCGAAGTACGCGAGCCCGTGGGCATCGGACGGGAAGTGCGAGGGCACCCAGTCGAGGATCACGCCGATGCCGGCCTGGTGCAGCGAGTCGACCAGGAACCGCAGGTCGTCGGGCGTGCCGTAGCGGCTCGTGGGCGAGAAGTAGCCGGTGATCTGGTAGCCCCACGAGCCGTAGAACGGGTGCTCCATCACGGGCAGGAGCTCCACGTGGGTGAAGCCCAGCGTGCGGCAGTGCTCGACCAGGAGCGGCGCGATCTCGCGGTAGCCGAGCGAGCGATTGTCCTCCTCGGGCACGCGCCGCCACGAGCCGAGGTGCACCTCGTAGATCGAGATCGGCGCCTCGAGGCCGGCCTTGGCGGCCCGCTCGGCCATCCATGCCGCGTCGCTCCAGTCGTAGCGGCTCTTCGTGACGACCGACGCGGTGCGCGGCGGGGTCTCGCTACAGAACGCCAGCGGATCGGCCTTGTCGCCCGAGACCTCGCCGCTCGCCACGATGTGGAACTTGTAGGCCGCGCCCTCGGCCACCCCGGGCACGAAGCCCTCGAAGATCCCCGAGTCGCCGCCGCGTCGCCGCAGCGGGTGCGCGCCGCGATCCCACTCGTTGAAGGCGCCCACCACCGCCACGTAGACGGCCCCGGGGGCCCACACCGCGAAATACACGCCCTGGCGGCCCTCCACCTCCATCACGTGGGCGCCGAGCTTGTCGTGGAGGTGGCAGTGCGTGCCCTCGTTGAACAGGTAGAGGTCGTCCTTGGTCAGGCGGCTCGTGTCGTGGCGGACCGAGCCCACGGCCTCGTGCAGGCCCTTGCGCGCGCGGTGGAGGCCCGCGAGCGTCACGGCGAGCTCGGGGTGCGCGGGGAGCTCGTGCAGCCCCAGCTTGGCGCGGCGGCGCCAGTTGGGCCGCTCGAGGTAGGTGCCCGGCACGTTCTGCGGCTTCGTCTCGCCCCACAGGTCCTCCATCGACACGAGCACCAGCGGCGAGGGGCTCTTGCCGAGGTGGTGCAGGCACGCCCGCAGCGCGGCCGGGGCGTCGGCGTCGGGAGGCAGCGCGACCTCGCGCCCCAGGAACCGCTGCAGGCTGGCGCGCAGCCGCTTTCGATCGGCGTGCTCGGCCTCGACCTGCGCGTCGGTGATCCAGCCGAGCTCGCGGCGGTCGTCGATGTCGGCGCCGCTCCAGAACGAGGCCCACGGCGGCATGTCGTGGGTGTTGATGCCCGCGACGGAATCGGCCGGAGCCTCGGGCAGCGCCTGCTCGCGCGCGCCGGCGACGTACTGCACCACGTGGATCTTGTGCACGCGGTGGCGCTGCATGGCCTCGCGCACCGCATCGGGCACGGTGCCGAGGTCCTCGCCCACCACCAGGCAGCGGGCGCGGTGCGACTCGATCGAGAGGATCGCGTAGAGCTCGGCCGGCCGGTAGCGGACGTAGACGCCCTCCTTGGCCGAGGCGCCCTGGGGGATCACGTAGAGGCGGTGCAGGCCCATCACGTGATCGATGCGCAGCACGCCGGCGTATCGCAGGTGGTTGCGCAGGACCTCGATGAGGTGCCCGTAGCCCTGCTCGCGCAGCCGCGCGGGGTGCAGCGGCGGAAACGCCCAGTTCTGCCCGCCGCCGAACAGCGTGTCGGGCGGGGCCCCGGTGGACAGGCCCCGCACGTAGAGGTCGCCGTGCCGCCAGGTGTCGTAGCCGCAGCCGTTCACGCCCACCGGCAGGTCGAGGTAGAGGCCGAGGCTCCCCGCGGGCGCCTCCTCGCGGAGCGCCATGAGCTGCTCGTGCATGGCCCACTGCGCGTAGAGGTGCGTGCGGTGGTCGGTGGGATCGAAGTCGTCGTTGCTCAGCTTGCCGCTGCGCAGCGCATGCGGCCACTGCTGCCACACCTGGCGCAGGCGATCGGTCACGGCGCGGAAGCGAGCGTAGCCCTCGAGCTCGGGACGCTCGGCCGCGAACGCCTCGAGCGCGGCGCGGCGGGCCGAGCTCGAGGCGCACTGCTCGGCGAGCGCCGCGATCACGCGCTGCTTGAGCGCCATCTGGGCGCGGTAGTCGACCAGCGGCGCGCCCTGGAGCCGCTCGCGCTCCGCGCGGGCCTCCGGGCCCTCGTAGAGCTCGCGCGCCCGCGCGCTCTGGGCATACTCGGGCAGCGCCTCGAGGTGCAGGTAGAGCTCGTTCCAGGCCAGGCGCGAGGCCGGGGCATACGGGCTCCACTCGAACGGCTCGTCGAGGAACGCGGCCAGGAGCGGCAGCGTGCCCACCACGCTGCCGCCGCGCTCGGCCACCCAGCCCATGAGCCTGCGCATGTCCCCGAGGTCGCCCGCGCCGGCGGGGCGCTCGTCATGCATCGCGTAGAGCGGCAGGAACACGCCCCAGTGGCGCGCGTGGTCCCAGCCCTCGGGGGCATACGCCCGCAGCGGGGCCGAGAGCACCAGCGCCTCGCTGCGGAGCTCGGGGTGGCCGTCCACCGCGAGCCGCAGGCGGTGGTAGCCATGGGTCAGGGGGCCCGGCAGCGCGAGCTGGCGCGCCACGTAGCGGGTGCCGCCGACGTCCTCGTCGGCCTCGATCGCGTGATCCTCGAGCTGGCCGTGGGCCGTGCGCGGGGGTCCGCCGTCCTCGGGGACCAGCTCGAGCGCATAGCGGCCCCCGGCCACGCTCGCGGGCAGGTGCAGGGTCGCGGTGCCCTCGCCCTCCCACGCCGTGATCACCGGCTCGAGCGGCCGCGCCCAGCGGGCGGTACGGGCGGCCAGGAGCGCCGCCTCGACCTCGTCGTCGCGCTCGGCGGGCACCCCCAGGGCGGCCAGCACCGCACGCAGCGCGGCGGGCGAGGCCTCCTGTACGCGGCCGGTGATGTCGGTGTAGCGGAGCTCGAGCCCGTGCTCGTGGGCGAGCTGGCAGAGCCGCTCCTCGCTGGGCGTGGTGTTGCCGTTGCCGTTCATGGGTGCTCGGGGCGCGTTTCTACCGACGCTCCTCGCCCGTGACCACCACCCACACGATGCGATCGCCCGCGCGCGTCTGGGCCTGCGCCACGCCCACGTGGTCGATGCTGCCGTCGAGCACCGCGCGGCAGTGGCCCGGGTCCTCCAGCCACGCCGCCACCAACCCCTCGGCGGTGATGAAGTCGCCGGCGAGCAGCTCCTGGCGCGCAATTCCGTCGTAGCCGGCCGCGTTGGCCCGGCCGAGCGCCGAGCTGCCGTCGCTGCCCTCGTGATCCACGGGCAGCTCGGGGTGGCGAATCAGATCGCCGGCGTGCAGGCGGGCCGCGCAGTGGAGCGAGGGCTGCGGCTCGAGCGGGCCCGCGCCATCGACGACCTCGTCGCCGCACTCGGCCCCGGTCAGGCGCAGGTCGTCGAGCGCGTCGAGCAGCGCCTGCTCGGCCTCCTCCGAGCTCGCCGGCCAGCGGTCGACCTCGTCGCAGCGCGGGGCCAGGCCCACGTCGTCGTCCACGAGCTCGTCGAGCCCGCACCCGAGCAGGAGCAGGGCGAGGAGCGGGGCGACGCGGACGCCGTGGGGCCTCCACGAGCGCTCGCGGGGCCTTCGGGCGGCATCCGGGGAAGGCATCACCGGGAGGTTACTGGGCTCCGAAGGTCTGCGTCCACAGGGTGCCCCACTGCCCGCCGGGGTAGTAGCCGACGCCGATCTCCTCGAACGCGGGGTTCATGATGTTGGCACAGTGGCCGTCGCTGTTCATCCACTGCTGCATGGTGCCGGCGGCATCGGGCGAGCCGCCCGCGATGTTCTCGCCCGCGGTGCTGTACGTGTACCCGGCCTGCCCCATGCGATCCCACGGCGTCTCGCCCGAGGGGTTGACGTGGTCGAAGAAGCTGCGGTCGTTCATGTCCTTGGAGTGCTTGCGGGCGGCGCAGCGCAGCGCCGGCTGCATGGTCAGCGGCGGCGCGGCGCCGAAGCTGCCCTCGGAGCCACAGCTGGCTCCCGCGGCGCGGTTCTGGTTGACGAGCTCGAGCACGTCGAGCTCGAGCTGCACCCACGCGGGATCCCAGACCGCGACTTCCTGGCAGTACGGGTTGTCGGGCACGTCGTCGGACGGCGGCGGCGGTGGCTCGCCGGAGTCGGCCGCGTCGTCGGAGGCTCCGGCATCGTCGGAGGCCCCGGCATCATCGGAGCCGCCGGCATCGCTTGCACCGCCCGTTTCGCCCGCGCTGCCGGTATCGCCGGCATCGCCGGCATCGCCCGCATCGTCTGCACCACCCGTCGCGCCCGCGCTGCCGGCCTCCCCAGCATCACCCGCGCCGTCCCCCCCGGCCGAGCCACCTCCGTCGCCGGCCTCGCCTCCAGACGCATCCGAGCCAGGCTCCTCGCTGTCCCCCTCCCACGGCGGACTCCCGGAGTCCTCGGCGAGCCCCGTGTAGCAGCCCGAGGCGCCCAGCGAGGCGAGCCCGAGCGCGAGCACGAGCGAGACGGTGAACGACGACGGACGGGACATGGGCACTTTCACCATGCACGGCTCCCAAATCCAATACAATCGAATTCGGGCCGCCAGTGCCACCTGCGAGCACGATTTCGGATCTGTTCGTGGCAGCGACGACAGCCGGCTTACATCGATCTCATCGAGTGAGGATCATGGCGCGAGCACCGATGCGTCCTGCTCACGGCGCGCCTTCCTCGGGGCTCGCGAGCAGCAAGACCCAGTAGGTACCGAGCTCGTCGTCCACTTCGCCCACGTGCCCGATCCCCACCTCGCCGAGCGCGGGGTCGGCCATGCTCTGGCAGGGCACTGGTCGCGGGGCCCAGGTTTGCTCGACCAGCTCCTGCGCGTCGCGGGGGCCCGCGGCGAGGTGCTCCACCAGCACGGCTGCCGCGTAGCCGGCCGCCTCGACGCGCTCGGCCTCGCCCTCGCCGTCGGGATCGAGGCGGCCGAAGTAGCTCCGCGTGGCCATGTCGAGCGCGTGGGCCCGCGCCGCGCAGTCGAGCGCCGTCCGCCGCCGCAGCGCCGGGGCGGGGCCCCACTTGCCCCGCTCGCCGCAATCGGCACCCTCGGCCCGCCGCCCGTCGATCTCGGCCAGCGCCTCGGTCTCGAGCGCAGCGAAGGCCTCCGGCCACTCGTCGAGACCCTCGCAGGCCTCGGTCCGCGGCCAGCCCTCGGGAGCCGGCGCGTCCGCAGGCCCCTCGTCGCACGCGCACGCCAGCACCACGATCGCCGCTGCGGCCACGCGCATGCATTGGCCTCGGTTCATTACGTGCACGCGCATACGGTAGCAACACTCGGTGTCGTTCGTCGCGCTCGATCGCTAGCACACAGGCGATTACGCGCGATCGATTGCTTGCTGAATTACACCCATACGGTCGCATGACGGTCGCCGTTTCCGAGTCGGGTGGAACCTCACACGTTCTCGTGTCGTTCAGCGAGTGTCATCTGGGGTCGTGCCTACACGTGGTTGGTGTTCGGGTTGCTGCTCGACCCAGCGAGCGTCTCCACGATCCGAATCGTCGCCCGCCCCCGCCTTCACCCGCCCTTGCTCCCGCGCCGCCCAGCGTTGGATTTCGATGAGGTCTCGCACGATGTTGGAGTACTTCGGTTTCTACGGACCCAGCCCCGAGCTCCCCGAGCTCGAGCCGTCGCAGCACGAGGCCGTGGTGGCCCGTGCCGCCCGGCTCGGCCAGCGTGTGCACCACACCCCCTCCGCCGTGCCGGCGGGTCGGGCCTGGGACCGCACGCCCTCGCGCGATCGCTAGCCGCATTCGAACGCGACTGGTCGCGTAAGCGCCATTGCCTGGCTCGGGAGCGCCAATCCTCGCCGAGCCGCGGCGCTACCCGGCCTCGGGCTCGTAGGCGAGGCTCGAGCCCAGCCAGCGTTCGACCTCGGCCACCGTCATGCGCTTGCGCGCCGCGTAGTCGCGGACTTGATCGAGCCCGATGCGGCCGACCCCGAAGTAGCGCGCCTGCGGGTGCGCGAGGTAGATGCCGCTCACGCTCGCGGCCGGCATCATCGCGAAGTGCTCGGTGAGCTCGATGCCGAGCTCCTGCGCCGCGAGCAGCTCGAAGAGCTTGCCCTTCTCGGTGTGGTCGGGGCACGCGGGGTAGCCGAACGCGGGCCGGATCCCGCGGTAGCGCTCGTCGATGAGCTCTTCGTTCGAGAGCCGCTCGTCGGCCCCGTAGCCCCACTCCCGCCGCGCGCGCTGGTGCAGCAGCTCCGCGAGCGCCTCCGCGAGGCGGTCGGCGAGCGCCTTGACCATGATCGCCGAGTAGTCGTCGCCCGCCGCCTCGAACCGCTTGGCGACCTCGTCGGCGCGCAGGCCCGCGGTGACCGCGAACGCCCCGATGTGATCGGGCGGTCCGCCGACCGGCGCCACCCAGTCCGCGAGGCAGAGGTGGGGCCCGTCGCCGCTGTGCTGCTGCTGGCGCAGCATCGGGAACCGCAGCTGCTCGCGGCTACGGGCTTCGTCGTAGACCACGATGTCGTCGCCGTCGCGCGCGGCGGGCCAGAACCCGTAGACCGCCCGCGCGCCGACCATGCCCTCGTCGACCATCCGCCGCAGCATCGCCTGGCCGTGCTCGAAGAGCTCCTTCGCCGCGACGCCGTACTTGGGGTGCTCGAGGATCCCCGGGAAGCGGCCCTTGAGCTGCCACGCGGTGAAGAAGAACGTCCAGTCGATGTAGGGCACGATCTCGGCGAGCGGCACCTCGAGCACCCGTCGCCCGAGGAATTCGGGGGTGGGCGGCGGCTCGGCCGAGAAGTCGAGCACCGGCGCGCCGGCGCGGGCCGCCGCGAGCGGGTGCACGGGCTTGACCCGCTTGCCGCCATGGATCTCGCGCAGCTTCTGCTGCTCGGCCCGATTCTCGGTGTCGAGCCGCTGTCGACGCTCCGGATCGAGCAGGCTCGAGACCACGCCCACCACCCGCGACGCGTCGAGCACGTGCACGGTGCTGTGCTCGTAGCACGGTGCGATCTTCACCGCGGTGTGCTGGCGCGAGGTGGTGGCCCCACCGATGAGCAAGGGCAGGCTCATGCCGCGGCGCGTCATCTCCTTGGCCACGCTCACCATCTCGTCGAGCGAGGGCGTGATGAGCCCCGAGAGCCCCACCGCGTGGGCGCCCTCCTCGAGCGCGGTGTCGAGGATCTTGGTGCCCGGCACCATCACTCCGAGGTCGATGACCTCGTAATTGTTGCAGCGCAGCACCACGCCCACGATGTTCTTGCCGATGTCGTGCACGTCGCCCTTGACCGTGGCGAGCACCACCTTGCCCTGGCTCCGGCCGCCCTCAGCCGAGGACTCCATATAGGGCGTGAGCACGGCCACGGCGCGCTTCATGGCGCGGGCGCTCTTTACTACTTGAGGCAGGAACATCTTGCCCGCGCCGAACAGGTCGCCCACCACCTTCATCCCGTCCATGAGCGGGCCCTCGATCACCGACAGCGGGCGTTCGTACTTCTGGCGCGCCTCCTCGGTGTCGGCCTCGATGAAGTCGAGCACCCCGCGCACGAGCGCGTACTGCAAGCGGTCCTCCACCGAGGCGTCGCGCCACGCGAGGTCTTCCTCGCGCTTCTTGCCCTCGCCGCGGATCGTCTCGGCGTAGCTCACGAGCCGCTCCGTGGCGTCGGGGCGGCGATCGAGGATCACGTCCTCCACCCGCACGAGCAGCTCGGGCGGGATGTCCTCGTAGACCACGAGCTGGCCCGCGTTGACGATGCCCATCGTCAGGCCCGCCCGGATCGCGTGGTAGAGGAACGCCGAGTGCATGGCCTCGCGCACCACGTCGTTGCCGCGGAACGAGAACGAGAGGTTGCTGATCCCGCCCGAGATCTTGGCCCCCGGGCAGCGCTCGCGGATGATGCGGGCGGCCTCGATGAAGTTGAGCCCGAAGCGCGCGTGCTCCTCGATGCCGGTCGCCACCGCGAGCACGTTGGGGTCGAAGATGATGTCGGTGGGGTGGAAGCCCACCATGTCGACGAGCAGCCGGTACGCGCGCTCGCAGATCGCCACCTTGCGCTCCACCGTCTCGGCCTGGCCCTGCTCGTCGAACGCCATGACCACGACCGCCGCGCCGTAGCGCCGCACCAGCCGCGCCTTGCCGATGAAGTCCTCCTCGCCCTCCTTGAGCGACAGCGAGTTGACGATCGCCTTGCCCTGCACGCACTTGAGGCCCGCCTCGAGCACCGTCCACTTGGACGAGTCGATCATGATCGGCACGCGCGCGATCTCGGGCTCGCTCCCCACGAGGTTGAGGAAGCGAGTCATCGCCGCCTCGGAGTCGAGCATGCCCTCGTCCATGTTGATGTCGATGATGTTGGCGCCGCCGCGCACCTGATCGATCGCGACCTCGAGCGCCTCGTCGTAGGCATCGGTGCCGATGAGCCGGGCGAACCGCTTGCTGCCGGTGACGTTGGTGCGCTCGCCCACCATGATGAAGTTGCTGGCCGGGCCCACCTCGAGCGGCTCGAGCCCCGCGTAGCGGCTGTTGCTCGGGTTGCGGCGCTCGGGCACCACGCGCGGCGGCATGCCCGTGAGCCGATCGACCACCGCCTCGATGTGCGCGGGCGTGGTGCCGCAGCAGCCGCCCACGAGGTTGAGCAGCCCGGCCTGCGCGAACTCCCGCAGGAATTCCGCGGTGGCCTCGGGGCGCTCGTCGTACTCGCCGAACGCGTTGGGCAGGCCCGCATTGGGGTAGCAGCTCACGAACGTGTCGGCGATCCCCGAGAGCTCCACCATGTAGGGCCGCATCAGCTCGGCCCCGAGCGCGCAGTTGATCCCGACGCAGAGCGGCCGCGCGTGCTCGACCGAGAGGAAGAACGCCTCCACCGTCTGGCCCGAGAGCGTGCGCCCGCTCTTGTCGGTGATGGTCATCGAGAGCACCAGCGGCAGCTCGACGCCGCGGCGCGCGAACACCTCGTGCGCGGCCACGATGCCGGCCTTGATGTTGAGCGTGTCGATCACCGTCTCGAGCAAGAGCAGGTCCACCCCACCCTCGATGAGCCCGTCGATCTGCTCGGCGAACGCCTCGCGCATCTCGTCGAAGGTGGCGGCGCGAAAGCCCGGGTCGTTGACGTCGGGTGAGATCGAGAGCGTGCGGTTGGTGGGCCCCACCGCGCCGGCCACGAACCGCGGGCGCGCGGGGGTGCGCGCGGTGAAGGCATCGGCCGCCTCGCGAGCCAGGCGCGCCGCGGCCACGTTGATGTCGCGCACGGCCGCCTGCAGCCCGTAGTCGGCCTGGGCAATGCGGGTGCCCGAGAACGTGTTGGTCTCGATGACGTCGGCCCCCGCCGCGAGGTAGGCGTCGTGGATCTCGCGCACCACGGTCGGGCGCGTCAGCACCAGCACGTCGTGGTTGCCGCGCAGGTCCTTGGCGTGGTCGGCGAAGCGGTCCCCGCGGTACGCCGCCTCGTCGAGCCGGTAGGCCTGCAGCGCGGTGCCCATGGCACCGTCGAGGAACAGGATCCGCTCGCGCATGGCAGCGGCGAGGTAGGTGCGGGGATCGGGGCGCTTTTCGCTCATGGCGGTCCTAGCTCCGGGGGCTCTGCGGAATGCGGGCGCGTTCGCGCGGGGGGCGAGCGCGTGGGGGTTGCTTGCCGACCTCGGCGTCCGCGGGTCGCTGGGCGAACACGGTGACGACCTCGAAGTACGGCTTCTTGCGCTCGCGCGAGGTGATGTCGCAGCACGTGACGTGGAGGCCCGCGCCCTCGCACAGCCGGCGCAGCTCGGGCAGCGTGAAGCCGTCGACCACGTGGCTGTAGGCCGCGGCGATCTCCGAGTGGGCGTGGGCGTGGAGCGTGACGAGCACGAGGTCGCCGCCCGGTCGCAGCACCCTCGCCGCCTCGCCGAGCGCACGCGCGGGCTCGTCGGCGTAGGTGAGCGAGTGGAAGCACAGCACCTGGTCGAAGCTCTGGGCCGGGAACGGCAGCGCATGCATGTCGCCCTCGAGCAGCTGCACGTTGGGCAGCCGCCCGAGCCGCTCGGCCGCGGCCTCGATGACCCGCGGGCTGCGATCGAGGCAGGTGACCGAGCGCGCGCGTGCGGCCAGGAGCGTGGTGAGCACGCCGTCGCCCGAGCCCACGTCGAGCACGTCGCCGAGGCGCAAGAGGCCCACCAGACCCCGTGCCGTGGCCTCCCACGTGCGACCCGGCGAGTAGCTGTGCTCCATCCTCCCCGCGACCTCGTCGGGCCACCCGGCCTCGCGCTCGCGATCGCGAACGAGCGCGTCGCGACGCTCGCGGTCGGCGGCCAGCAGCCGATCGTCGGTCCGCGCGTGCAGCAGGTTCCACAGCTCGGCCTCGGCCGCCGGCAGCTGCTGACGATCGAGCGTGAGGCGGGTGGAATTGCCGACGCGGTGCTCGACGAGCAGGCTCGCAGCGCGCAGCCGGCCGAGGTGCGTCGACACCCGCGACTGCGGCAGGTCGGTGATGCGCGTCAGCTCGGCCACCGAGAGCTCCGCGCCGTCGAGCAGACAGAGCAGCCGCAGCCGCGTGGGATCGGCGAGGAGGGCCAGGAGGCCCACCGTTCCCTCGAGGTCGTGCGTGGCGGTCTGCGACATATCCGCAAATCTTGATGAACGGATGATGACTGATTCCACGGCGGGATCAAGCACCTGCGTGGGTCGGCGATTCGCGCAATTGGCGCAGGTCTCGTCGACCCCCGGCTAGATGACGCCCTTGGCCGCGAGCGTGGCGAGGTCCTCGGCCGAGAGCCCCAGCCGCTCGCCGTAGACCTCCGCGTTGTGGGCCCCGAGCTCGGGCCCTGCGAAGTGGCTGCGCGCGGGGGTCCGCGAGAAGAGCGGGGTGATCCGCGGGACTCGCAGGGTCGAGCCATCGGGGAGCGCCACCGGCTCGAGCAGCTCGCGCGCCGCGACGTGCGGATCCGCGAACAGATCGGCGGCGCTGTTGATCGGCCCGCTCGGTACGTCGGCCTTCACCAGCGCCCGCAGCACCTCGGGCTGGTCGAGCGTGGCGGCCCATGCCTCGATCGCCGCGTCGAGCTCCGCCGCGTGCTCGGATCGCCCGTCGTTGTGGCGCAGGCGCGGGTCGTCGGCGAGCTCGGGGCGCCCGATCGCGACCATGAGCTTGCGAAAGAGCGTATCGCTGTTGGCCCCCACCACCACGTAGCGGTCGTCGCGACAGCGGTAAGTGTTGCTCGGCACGATGCCGGGCAGCGCCGAGCCGGTTCGCTCGCGCACGTGGCCGAGGCGATCGTACTCGGGTACCAGGCTCTCCATCACCGACAGCACCGACTCGTAGAGCGCCACGTCGATCTCCTGGCCCTGGCCGCTGCGCTCGCGCTCGTGCACCGCGGCCAGCGTGGCGAACGCGGCGTGCAGGCCCGCGAGCGAGTCGCCCAGGCTCACGCCCGTGCGCACGGGCGGGCGATCGGGGAAGCCGCTGACGTAGCGGAGCCCTCCGAACGCCTCGGCCACGTTGGCGAAGCCCGGGCGATCACGGTAGGGCCCCGTCTGTCCGTAGCCCGATATGCGCACCATGATGATGCGTGGATCGATCGCGCGTAGCTCCTCGTAGCCGAGGCCCCACGCTTCCATGCGACCGGGGCGGAAGTTCTCGATCACCACGTCGATGCCGGTGGCGACGAGCCGCCGCAGGAGCTCGCGCCCCTCGGGCTTGCGGAGGTCGCACGTGATGCTGCGCTTGCCCCGGGCCAGGCTCCGCCACCACAGCGAAGTGCCACCGTCGAGCTTGCGCCACTTCCTGATGGGATCACCCTCGCCCGGCGGCTCGACCTTGATCACCTCGGCGCCGAAGCCCGCGAGCAGGTGCCCCGCGAATGGCCCCGCGAGCAACTGCCCGAGCTCGAGCACGCGCAGGCCGGTGAGGGCCTCGGGATCGGAGGGGCGCGCCGTCACGGCCGCGGACCGTGGCACGCACCGGCTCACCCTGTCATCGCGCTGTTGGCGCTGCTGCTTGGCGCGACCGAAGCCATTGCCAATAAGTTTTTCGATTTCAAATACTTGAAATGAAAATCAAGCTAAGATAAAAAGAATTAACTCATGGTCTCGAGCTGGGGATTCTATGGGCGCAGCGGCGAGCTCGAGCAGCTCGAGAGCATCTTGCGCCGAGGGCGTTGGTTCTTCGCGCGAGTGTCGGGGCGACGTCGGATCGGCAAGACCGCTCTCATCCAGCAGGCGCTGCGCTCGGTCGATGCGCCGCGGTTCCTCTACGTGCAGGTCCCCGATTCCGCTCCGGCCGGGGTGCTGTCGGCGGTATCCGATGCGATGGATACGTTCGGCATCGACGAGACTCGCTTCCGCCGGCCGGCGACGTTGCTCGAGCTCGCGCAGACGATCGGCGCGCTGGCACGCGCTGGCACGATCGTCGCGCTGGACGAATTCCAGTACTTCAGCCGCAAGGCCCTGCACGAATTCACGTCACACCTCCAGGCGGTGGTCGACGAGCTGTCGCGCGACTCGGCGGCCGTGCCGGGGGGGCTGTTCGTGCTCGGCTCGCTCCACACGGAGCTCGTGGCCCTGCTCGACAATCGAGACGCGCCGCTCTACAACCGCACCACTGATCACATCGAGCTCGGGCATCTCGACGTCGAGTCGATTCTCGCGATCCTACGTGAGCACGCAGACCTCACCCCCGAGCGGCTCTTGTTCCTGTGGAACCTGTTCGAGGGCGTGCCCAAGTTCTACCGCGACTGCTTCGAGCAAGGGGTGCTCGGATCGTCGCGCACGGAGCTGCTCGCGCGCATGTTCTTCCTCAGCTCCTCGCCGCTGCGCAGCGAAGCCGACAACTGGTTCCTGAGCGAGCTGCGAGGGCGCTACGACGTGGTGCTCAAGTATGTGGCCCGCCACCCCGGTTGCTCCAACGGCGACCTGGTGGAGCACGTCAAGACGATCAGCCACGAGAGCCCGGAGCAGGTGGGCGGGTATCTCAAGATCCTGATCGAGAAGTATGGGATGATCGAGAAGCGGCTGCCGATCTTCGCGGCCCCGACGGCGAAGAAGGGCCGCTACTACCTCAGGGACAACTTCCTCCGCTCATGGCTGGCGTGCTTGGCCAACCCGGTGTCGGCGATCAACTTCCAGCCCCTGGCGCGGCTGGTCGAGCAGGCCGACGGACGCCTGGTCGAGGCCGAGGGCTTCGGGCTCGAGCGACTCGTGGCGCTGCTGTACGAGGAGCGCAGCCGCAAGGACATGGGCGATTTCTCGCTCTCGGACCGCATTCATGGTTACTGGGACCGCAAGAACCTCGAGATCGATCTGGTGGCGATCGACGAGCCCGGACGGCGGATTCGCTTCGGCACGTGCAAGCGATCCGCGGCCAAGCTGCGCCACGATCTGGCCAATTGTGCGAGCCACGTGGAGCGGTTCTTGAACGAGCAGCGTCAATATCGCGAGGGCTGGACCGTGGAGAAGGTCGCGATCGCGCCTCGAATCGATGCGCAGATGCGGGCGGAGATCGAGGCCCAGGGCTTCATCGCTCAGGACCTCCGGGACCTGACCGCAGGACTGTGACGATCGACGATCACCCCGCCGGATCCACCACCACCTGATTGATCGACTGCAAGTTCCCCCCCGCCGGGTACCCATACGACGCCGCCGAGTCCGTCCCCCACACCACGACGCCGAAGTTGCCGTCGCTCTGCGCGAGGTGCTGGCTGGTCGCGCACGCGGCCACGCTGGCCACCCCGCCGCGGAACAGCTCCACGTGCGCGTACTCGAAGCGCCCCGCGTCGCCCACGGGCTCCCAGTCCTCGACGGTGCCGAGGCACGCGAGGTCCACGTCGCGAAAGCCCGCGGGCCCCGCTTCGCGCACGAACACCAACGTGGACGTGCCGTAGGTGGGATCCACGAAGAACGCGTACGAGCGCAGGAACTGGGCCGGCGGCACCAGCATCACCCACTCGTCGTCGCCGAGGCCGCAGTTGCCCGGCGTGCCCGTGCAGCCCGGCTGGCCGCTGAGCGTGCCCGACATGTACTGCCCGAGCGAGAACGGGTGGTCCTCGTCCTGGGCGGTCACGGTGAACACCTCGCGCGACTCGTACTCCACGACCTCGCCTGCGTCGAGCGACTCGGGGGCACCGCTCGGGGTCGCGGAATCCCACTCGAGCGAGGTGCCGTCGACCACCCCCACCAGCCGGTAGCGCACGCTCTCGGGCGCGAACCCGGCAAGGCGGCTGAAGAGCCCGGCGCCCACGTACTCGGAGGCGAGCGCGTTGACGTCGGGGATCATCTGGTGGGAGCTGTCCCGCCCCGAGACCGGGTTGTCGGCGGTGGAGACCGCGAGGTACGTGTTGCCCGCGAACACTCCGATGGGCTTGTCGGCGGCGAGGAGCGTGCCGGCCGGATCGAGCCCGGCCGAGGCCTGCCACTGGACTACCTCGCCCGCGTCGATGGTGTACGCAGTGCTCATGCCGACCGGCGGGTTGGTGATGCTGCCGGAGATCATCGCCACGGCGGGCTCGATCTCGATGGTCGTGTCGTCCTCGCGCGCCACCGCGAGGATCCACTCCGAGCCGTCGGGAGGGTGCGGCGAGGGCACGAGGTACTGGTCACCCCACGCGGTGCTGGGATAGATGAGCGAGGCCGAGGGCAGGTACGTGGGCGCGCCGCCGTACGGGATGATGTCGTAGACCTGCACGGGCGTGTCGCTGGTGAGGAAGAACGACTCGCCCTGCGCGGTGCCGTGGGCCGCCGTGTCCTCGAGCAGGGCGGGCGGGATCGGGCACTCGAGCGTGCTGCCGTTGTTGACCCCGGGGCGGTGCGAGAGGAACACCACCGCGACCTGGCCGCTCGGCACCCCCGACGCGGGCAGCGGGTCGTAGGTGGTGGCGGCCGCGATTCCATCGGGGATGCGGGTCGCGTCGTCGACGTCGAGGCTCATGCCCTCGCGCGAGAGCTGGAGGTTGGCGGGGCGATCCCAGGGGTTCGACACGAGCAGCGCGTGGCAGGGCCCGGACTGGCTCGCGAGCGGCTGGCCGTTGGCGTAGAACGGCGAGGTGGGTACGATGAATTCGCAGCCGAGCGAGCCATCGGAGCCCGAGGCGGCGAGGCATGCCGGCACGCACTGGCCCTCGAGGCAGCCCTCGTCGGAGGTACACTGCTCGAGCACCGCGCCAGTGCCCGCGTCGATCACCTGCTTGAGGTCGCCCGAGCACGTGCTGCCGCCCGAGCCCATGTCGCTCACGCCTCCCACGTCGAAGTACGGGAGGTCGGGCTGTGCCCCGTCGTCGGTGGTCACGGTGGTGGCATCGCCCGTGACGCTGCTGGTGATCGACGTGCCCGGGCCGGTGGTGCCCGGCGGCTCGCCGCTCGAGGAGGCCGGCGAGGTCGAGCCCGAGCCCGAGCCATCGGGCTCGCTGGGATCCTCGGTCGGAAGGCCGCAGCCGACCGCCATGCCGATCCAGATCGCCCAGCCCTTCGTATGCACCATGCTCATGGTTCCAGAGGGTAGCCGTTCCCGCGGCGAGGCACGCGCTATCACGGGCGAAACCTGCGGTGGCATGCTCGGGATCGCTCTGCCCGCGCGCGGGCGCCTTCGCTTGCTAGGATGAGCCAGGGACGGGGAGGGCGATCGGATTGGATCCGTGGACGATGTTCGTCGCGACCGCGTCCGCGGCCGGGGTCACCATGGCGGCGCAGCGGGCCCGTCGCTCGCGAGCCCGCCGCAGAGCGCTACGGCGGCGGCTCGAGCAGATCCACGTGGACCTGCCGCTCGATGTCCATCACCTGACTCCCGGGCTCGGCGCGCTGACCATCCAGGCTCGCGTGGTGCGGCTGGTGCTCGAGACCCCGCTGCACCGCTTCCTCGACACTCCGCTGCGCGAGACCCCGTGGGGCCGACGCGAGCGCTGCGACGACTACGACCTCGCGGTCGGCGAGGCCCGGCGTGCGCTGTGGGAGTGGCTCGGCTCGGTGGAGCGGCTCGGCAGCCCCGATCGTGCGCTGCTCTGCCAGCTCGGCCTCGGCGTCCAGCGCTTGCGGGCGCTGCTCCGCCAGCCTGGCGTGTTCGAGCGCACCGACGACGTGTTCGAGGACGTGCTCATCCCCGCCGCCCCCGACCCCGACCTCGTGACCCGCATGCTGTGCCAGGCGATGGTGGACCTGCGTGGCTTCGAGATCGCGTTGCTCTCGCACCGACCGGATCCGTACCGCTAGCTCCGTAGCGCTAGCAGCCCTTCCGCCGACTCGGGTCACGGATCGTCGTCCGGCGTGAGGCGGAGCCGCGCGAGCGCTTCCGTGAGCTCGTGCTGATCGGGAAGGCGTCGCGAGGCCTCGGCATAGGCCGACCAGGCCTCCGAGCGCGGAGCCCGGAGGGCCTCGAGCGTCTGCCCGAGGTGGAACCACGCCCACGCGTGTCGGGACACGGGTGCCCCGAGCTGGAGCACTCGCTCGAGCAGGGCGCGCGCCTCCTGGAGGAGCGCCCGCCGGGCTTGGGCATCGAGCGTGCCCGCGGCGGTGCTCGGGGGCCCTGCGGCGGGGCTCTCGTCTGGGCTCTCGTCTGGTCTCTCGTTGGGGCCGGGCTCGCGGGCGATCGCCAGCTTGGTCTGGGCCAGCTCGTGGAGCGCCCTCGCGTCGCCGGCGAGCTGCTCGGCCACTCGTGAGAACGACCGGTGGGCGTTGCGATGGCGCCCGAGCCTGCGCTCCTGGATCGCCGCGTCGACCACGTCCTCGAACGCGAGCGCCTCCGGATCCACCCGATCGAGCACGGCCTGGGCCTCGTCGCGCTCGCCCGCGCGAGCCCTGCCGATCGCGGCTGGGCCCAGAACGCGTCCTCGAGCCGGCGGGCGGCCGCGCTGCGCTCGCCCACCATCTTGAGCCGGGTGGCGTCGCGCAGGGCGTCGAGCACCACGTACTCGGGGTGAGCCGGCAAGGTGACGCGGAAGTAGCTGCGGGCCTCGTCGAAGTCGAACTCGGGCGGAGGCGACCCGTTGGCGCGCATGTCCTCGTACATCGAGGGCACGCCCGTACCGCGCCCTTCGGCCAGCCGCAGCTCCTTGAGCAGCTCGCCGATCCGGCGGTTGCGAGCAGGCACCGAGGGCACCCGGCAGCCGGGCACCAGGTGCTCGGACCGGATGCCGTCGACTGGGCCCGGGTAGCTCGTGATCTCCATGCGATCGGCGAACAGGTAGACCTTGATGGGCTCGGGGTTGCCCTCGTACGAGCGGTGGTACACCGCGTTGACCAGCGACTCGCGCAGCGCACGGTACGGGAAGCTGGCCCAGCCCTCGGCCTGCGGGGCATCGGAGCGCTTGCGGAGGTGCTCGGTGGACAGCCCCTGCAGGTACTGCAGCGCCTGGCGCAGCTGCTCGTGCAGTGGCCCCCGGAACACGCGCTCGTCGAAGACCGTGCCGCCGGCGTCGCCGAGCTGTACCACCTCGATGCGGGCCCCCGGAAACCAGCGCTCGGGGTCGTCGGCGAACATCAAGAGCCCCACGTTGCGCGGGACCTCGTGGCCGTTGACCCGCGCGCAGAGCCGCAGCTTGCGATAGAGCTCGTGAGGGTCGGGCTCCCGGACCAGGCCGCTGCCGATGTCGTGCAGGAACTCCCGGATCCTGGCCTCCCGTAGGTCGGCCATGGTGGCGTCGAGGGCCCGGCGGTCGTCGAAGGGCACGCGCTCCAGGTCGTCGACGTTGATCGGAAGCGAGGTGAGCATGCCGAGGCCTGCTCACATACGCAGCGCCTTCGCCGTTGTCCAGCCGGGGAACCGCGGGTTGGCTCTCATGGTGACTGGTACGTTCGGCGTTCGTTCGGACGGTTCGCCGTCGTCCGCGACCGGTTCGCCGTCGTCCGCGACCAACTCGCCATCGCCAGCGACCAGCTCGTCATCGCCAGCGACGGGGAGCCTCGGCTGAGCTATGGTCCGCGCCGCACCATGCAAGCCATCGTCATCGATCGAGCGGGAGGCTACGAGCGGCTCGTGCTGCGCTCGCTTCCCGAGCCGCCGCTGCCACCTGGGCACGTGCGCGTGGCGGTGGAGGCATGCGGGGTCAACTACGCCGACTGCATCGTGCGCATGGGGCTCTACTCGTCGGCCAAGGCGTACGTGGGCTGGCCGATTACGCCCGGCTTCGAGGTGGCGGGCACGGTGGCCGAGCTCGGCGAAGGGGTGGGCGATCTCGCCGAGGGCCAGCCGGTGCTCGCGGTCACCCGCTTCGGTGGCTATGCCAGCGCGCTGGTGGTGCCGCGGCACCAGGTGTTCCGCCGCCCGCAGGGCTGGAGCGCCGAGCAGGCCGCGGCCTTGCCCGCGGTGGGCCTCACGGCCTGGTATGCGCTCTTCGAGCTCGCGGCGCCCGTGCGTGGCGCCAAGCTCCTCGTGCACTCGGCCGCCGGCGGGGTGGGGGGCGTGCTCGTGCAGCTCGGTCGACACCTCGGCTGCGAGGTGGTGGGCGTGGTCGGAGACCCGCGCAAGGTGGAGGCCGCCCGCGCGCTCGGGGCCCATCACGTCATCGATCGGTCGTCGGAGGACCTGTGGGCACGGGCCGAGGCGTTGGCTCCGCAGGGCTTCCACGCGATCTTCGACGCCAACGGCGTGGCCACGCTGCGCCAGAGCTGGCAGCACATCGCCCCCACGGGGCGCCTGGTCGTGTACGGGTTCGCGTCGATGCTGCCGCGCGCAGGGCAGCGGCGGAGCTTGGTGCGGCTCGCCTGGCACTGGCTGCGAACGCCTCGCTTCGATCCGTTCACGCTCACCCAGCACAACCGGAGCGTCATGGGCTTCAACCTGAGCTACCTGTTCGACCATACCGAGCGGCTCGAGCGCGGCATGGAGCTGCTGCTCGGCTGGGCCGACGAAGGCGTGCTGCGGCCCCCGCCGATCGAGGCATTCGCGCTGCGCGACGCCGCCGCGGCCCAGCGGCGGCTTGAATCGGGGACGACCGTGGGCAAGCTGGTGCTGCGGCCATGAGCGATCCCACCCGAGCCCCCGCGGAGCTCCGCGCCGTGGTGACGCCCGAGCAGGACGGCCAGACGGTGGCCGCAGTGGTGCGGGCGCTGCTCGGCGGCGTGCCGTGGAGCCGCGCCCGCAAGCTGTGCACCGATGGACGGGTCTTGCACGGCGGCCAGCCGGCCCTCGATCCGGCCCGGCGCGTGCGCCGAGGCGATGCGCTCGAGGTGCGCGCGCACGCGGCACGGCCGCGAGATCCCGAGATCTACCTGCGCTACGTGGACCCCGACATCGTCGTGGTCGACAAGCCCGCGGGGCTCGTGAGCGTGCCGTACGAGCCCGACGAGCGCGACACGCTGGTGCACCGCGCCCACGCGGCGCTGCGCCGGCGCGAGGGCGGGCGTCACCTGCCGCCGCTGCGGGTGGTGCAGCGGCTCGACAAGGACACGAGCGGCGTGATGGTGCTCGCCCGCACGCGCCGGGCCGAGCGAGGGCTGGGCGAGCAGTTTCGCCGGCATTCGGTGCATCGCCTCTACCTGGGCCTCGCCTACGGCCAGGTGGTCGCGGCCACCCACGACACCTGGCTCGTGCCCGATCGCGGCGACGGCCGCCGCGGGTCGTTTCGCAGGCGCCATGGCACGAGCGATCCACCCGAGGGGGCACGCCGGGCGATCACCCACGTGGAGGTGCGCGAGCGCTTCACGGGTGCAGGCATGCGATGGAGTGGATCACCGCTGCCCGGCATCACGCTCGTCGCATGCACGCTCGAGACGGGACGACAGCACCAGATCCGCATCCACCTCGGCGAGCAGGGCACACCGCTCGTCGGCGAGAAGGTCTACGATCGCGACTACGACGGCCCGCGATTGCAGGGCTTGCCCGAGGGCGATGGTCGACCGATGCTCCACGCTGCAGAGCTTGGCTTCACGCATCCAACTCGCGATGCACCGCTGCGCTTCGCCTGCGATCTTCCCTCCGATTTCGCTGACTTGGCGCAACGGCTGCGCACCGGTTCCAGCCCATGAGCCGGGCCGATCCCAGCTGACCGACCCCGTGGATCCCACATGAAACAGGACTTGCGCTTCATGCGCATCCCCGGACCCTCGGATCGGCCTCGGTGACCCCGCCGATCCGGGGTTCGCGCAAACCAGCGTACGCTGGATCGCAACGCTGCTTGACGGTGCTTCTGAACGAGTGTTACCAGGTGACTTGCGTTCAGTGCGAGCACCCGATCGCGTTCGATGATAGAGCGATATCCAAGCTTCTCCCGTGCGCGGACCCTCCTTTCAGGGGCTGGCAACGGTAACGGTCGAGATCATCAGGCCCTGTCCCGCACGGGAGAAGCCCATGTCATCGAGGCGGTCGGGTGCACGCCACTGGGCGCGGATCTGAGCCGATCCCTGGGTGGAGCAGCGGAGGAGATCGCTCGCCATCCGTCGGTGGATCTCGTCTGCGCGCACGAGCAGGCTGCAAGATCTGGTTCATTCGGCGCGTGGCCGGATCAGCTTGATCCTCGATTGCTTGCGGCGCTGCACGAGCGAGGGATCTCCTCTCCGTACGAGCATCAAGCCACCGCGCTGCGTGCCATCGACGAAGGTCGCGACGTAGTGCTCGCCACCTCCACGGCCTCGGGCAAGTCGCTGTGCTTCCAGGTGCCGCTCATACAGGCAGTGCTGCGAGATCCCCAGGCGCGCGCGCTGATGTTGTTCCCCACCAAGGCGCTGGCTCGTGACCAGGTGGAATCGATGCGGCAGCTCACGAGCTGCGTGCCGGTGGTGGCCCTCGCAGGCGCCGGCCCACGGACGGCGGCCCGCGGCGTGGCCGTGGGGGTGGCCGCGTACGATGGTGACACGCCGCCGGCCGAGCGCCGCGCTGCACGAGCGCGAGCGCACGCGATCGCCACCAACCCCGACATGCTGCACCGCGGGATCCTGCCGCACCACGACGCGTGGGGCCGCGTGCTCGCGGGCCTGCGCTACCTGGTGCTCGACGAGCTGCACACCTACCGCGGGCTGTTCGGCAGCCACGTGGCCAACGTGCTGCGCCGGCTGTGGCGGCTGTGCCTCCACTATGGCGCGCGGCCGCAGGTGATCGCGTGCTCGGCCACCATCGCCGAGCCTGGCGCGCTGGCCCAGGCGCTGTGTCCGTGGATGGGAGCGCCGCTGGTGATCGACCACGATGCCGCGCCCGCGGGCCCGCGCAAGCTCTTCGTGGTCAACCCCAAGGTCGTCGACGAGGCCACCGGCGTTCGGCGCGACTACATCAAGGTCACCCGCGAGATCACCTCGATCCTGCGGCGCGCCGGGGTGTCCACGCTCGCGTTTTGCCGCACGCGGCGGGCGGTGGAGCTGCTCACCCGCTACCTCCGCGACGACGAGGCCAGCGATCGAGCCCGCGGCACGGGCGATGCGGTGGGAGGGCGAGCGGCGGCCAGCACTGCGATCCGCGGCTACCGGGGCGGCTATTTGCCCGACCGGCGCCGCGAGATCGAGAAGGCGCTGCGCGACGGCGAGGCGCGGGTGGTCGCGTCGACCAACGCGCTCGAGCTCGGGGTCGACATCGGCGGCATGGATGCGGTGGTGCTGGCGGGGTATCCGGGCACGCGGGCCGCCTCGTGGCAGCGCGTGGGTCGGGCCGGGCGGCGGGGCCGGCCGTCGCTGGCGGTGCTGGTGCTGTCGTCGTCGCCGCTCGACCAGTTCGTGGGCGCGTACCCGAGCTTCCTGCTCGATCGCACGGTGGAGCAGGCGCGGGTGGACCCCGACAACCCCGAGGTGCTCCTGCCGCACGTGCGCTGCGCGGCGCAGGAGCTGCCGATCGCCGACGGCGAGGTGCTACCGGGCCTCTCGGCCGAGGACACTGCGCTCGCGCTCGGCTACCTCGTCGAGCACGGGGGGCTGCGCCACGAGCCGGGCCCTGCGCCTGGACGCGGCAGCCACGTGGTGCTCGGCAGCGAGTCGGCGGCCGAGCAGGTGCAGCTGCGGGGCGTGCTCGAGGAGAATTTCAGCGTGCTCGACCCCGAGGGCGAGGTGCTGGCCCAAGTGGACTTCGAGGACGGGCCCGAGTACCTGCACCCCGGGGCGATCTACCCGATCGAGGGCCAGACCTACGAGGTGCGCGCGCTCGACTGGGAGGGCCGCAAGGCCAGCGTGCGCCCGGTATCCGCGGCCTACTACACGGTGGCGGTGACCAAGCTGCGGGTACGGATGGTCGATGCGAGGGACGCCGAGGGCGAGGCCCCTTCATGGGGAGCAGGCACCGGCTATGCGCACGTGGTACGCACGGTGCCGGGCTTCAAGAAGATCCGCTTCGGCACCCACGAGACCATCGGCTACGGGCCGATCGTGCTGCCGGACCTCGAGCTGCACACCACCGCGGCGTTCTGGGGGCTGCCGCCGCAGGCGGTGGCGCGGCTCTCCGACCCCGCGCAGCGGGCCGGGGCCGCGCTGGCGGCCGCGCATGCGATGCGCCACGTGGCTGCGCTGCTGCTGATGTGCGACGTGGGCGATCTGCGGCACGCGGTCACGGCCGGTCACCCGGCGGCGTGGGGGATCGCGCTCGATGGCATGCAGGGGCCCGACGCGCTGGCGCAGCTCGAGGCGGGCGGCGTGCCACACGTGATGCTGCTCGATCGCAACCCCGGCGGCGCGGGCCTGTCCGTGCATGCGTTCGCGATGGGGGCGAGCTTCTTCGATCACGTGATCGAGGTGGTGAAGGGCTGTGGCTGCGACGACGGGTGCCCCACCTGCATGGGCCCCTCGACGGAGGCGGCCGAGCAGTACGGGGTCGATCGCCCCGCGGTGCTCGCGGTGCTCGAGGCGCTGCGCGAGGTCGCGGCCGCGAGCGGAGGCTCGGGGTGACGCTGGCGCAGCGCCTGGCACAGCGGGGGGCCACCGCGACGCCGGAGCGACGCGACGTGCCGGCAGTGGCGGGCGCGAGCGGGGAGCGGCGCTCCGTTCCCCGCGTGGCCGAGGGCTTCGTGCGCGAGTCGGTCGAGCTGCCGGTGGCCCGCGGGGCGGCGCGGCCGGCCGTGCTCGGCCGTGATCTCGCGTCGGTCGAGCTCCCCACGGCGCCCGCATTGGCAGCCGCGCTCGGTACGGTGGCGCGGCTGCCCGCGGGAGGGCTCGATCCGCAGCGGCCGGCGGTGCTGCTCGACCTCGAGAGCACGGGGCTGCTCGGGCAGACGGGCGCGCTGGCCTGCGTGGTGGGGGCTGCGTGGCACGTGGCGCCCGATCGCATGCGCGTGGAGCAGTGGAGCCTCCATCGCGCCAGCGCCGAGGCGGCGATGCTGGCCGATCTCGATGCCACGCTGCGCGAGCAGCTGGGACCGCGCGCGGCGTTCGTCACGTTCAATGGCAGCAGCTTCGATCTGCCGTTCTTGCGGCGACGGCTCTGCCGGCACGGGATCTACGCGCCCACCGAGGATCCCCTGCGGGCCCCCCATGTCGATCTCCTGCCCGCCGCACGCCGGCTGTGGCGGGATCGTGGGCCCGATTGCCGGCTCGGCACGCTCGAGCTGCAGTACCTGCGGCTCGATCGGCAGGGCGACGTGAGCGGGGCCGAGGTGGTGGAGCTGCTCTGGCGCTGGCTCGAGGCCCCCGATGCCACGACGGCGCAGGATCTGGCGCGGGTCCAGCGGCACAACCGCATCGACGTGCTCAGCCTGGCGGCGCTGGCCCATGCGATGCACGAGCGGCTGCGCGCACCGGTCGACGTGGTGGAGCGGCTGCGCGCGGCTCGGCACCACGAGCAGCTCGAGCGCCTCGATCATGCGCTCGAGCTGCTCGCGCCCCTGCTGGCGCGGCTCGAGCAAGGGGCCGGGGCAGGGCGGGGGGCGGCGCCCGCCGTGGAGGCGGGGCTCTTGGCCGCCGAGCTCGAGCGACGCAAGGGCCGGCCTGCCGAGGCCGCCCGACGCTGGGCGCAGGTCTGCCGGTTCGCGCCGGGCGACCCCGTGGCCCACGACGCCCTCGCCAAGCACCTCGAGCACCAGGCGCGACGGGCCGCTGCGGCGCTTGCGGTAGCCTTGGCGTCAGCCACGCCGTGCGAGCGCCGTCTGGCCCGTTTGCGCAAGAAGGCCGGGGAGGCCGCGATCCCTACCGTGGCCGAGGTGCTCGAGGCCATCGTGGGTGCCCCTCGCTGAGCGTCCCACCCGTGTAAGCCCCGCCGGGGTGCCCCGTTGGGGCGGCCTACCATCCCTGGGGAACATGCGATCGTGCTAGGGTCCAAGCCGGTGCACAGGAGTCTCACGCAGGGTGGCTCGGTCGGGGGTCCGTCCCGCGCATGCAGGGGGCTCGCCCTGCTGGCCGCGCTGACCGTGTCGAGCGGCTGCATGTCGCTCGCGTCGCAGCTCCGACCCACCGACTTCGACGGGCTCGAGACGCTCTCCGACCGGTCCGCTCGCGAGCAGGCCTACGCCGACAACGCGATCTACCGCCACGACGAGCCCCAGGGCGCCCGCTACACCAAGGGCACGAGCGAGACGGCCACCAAGCGGAGCTGGCAGTCGCTCGACGCGATCCTGCGCTCCGATGCGAGCGCCTCGGCGGCCCTGCCCACCCGCGAGATGCGGATCTCCCGGCTGTTCACCGCGCTCACGCTGGTCGCCGGCATCCTCACCGTGGCGGGTACCGCCGCCTCGGCGCGCGAGGGCCTGGATCTGCAGAACCTCAACGGCACCGGCGCCGTGCTGCTGGCCGGAGGCATCGCCACGGTGGGTTTCGGCATCACCTCCGGGGTGTTCTACGGCAAGACCAAGAAGGGCTACGAGCGCGCCATCGACGTCTACAACGACAGCCTCGCGGTGCGGCTCGGGCTCAACCGACCTTCGGGCGAGTACATCCCGCCCGAGGGGGTGATCGTCGACAAGGACGGCTACATCGTGCTCGACGAGCGCGAGCGAGCGCTCGTCGAGGGCGAGCCCGCCGACGGCGAGCCCGAGCCGAGCCAGGAGACCCCCGCGCCCGGGCCCGAGCCGCTCGAGACCCCGCCGGTCGAGGCCACGCCTCCGCCAGTCGAGACCACGCCGCCCGTGCAGGCTCCGACGCCGACGGTGGTGGTGCCCAACACCGGCACCGGGGGGGGCAGCGCAGCGGCCCCGTATGCCGAGGCGCTCGACCTCTTGCCGCGCTGACGCAGGCCTGCCGACGCTCCCTGGTCCGCAGAGCCGGACGCGCGAAGGCGCCCGGGGTCCCTCGACGGCGGCGACCCGGGGCTGCTAGACGTTGCCCATGCGTCGCCGCCGTGCCTGCACCCTCGTCGCGCTCGCGCTCGCGGGGTGCTCCCAGCCCGCGGGGCCCGAGCTGCCGATCTCCGGCGAGCAGCTCTACAACCAGTACTGCGCCCGCTGCCACGGCGTGGACGGCGTGCCCACCGAGGCGGCCCCCACGTCCTCGAGCTTCGCCGATCCGGCGGTGGTCGAGCGCCTGAGCGACGAGTCCATGAAGGGCGTGATCCGGATGGGTCGCGGCCAGATGCCGGGCTTTGGCGATCGCTTCACCGACGCCACGCTCCAGGTGTTCGTGGCCTACGTACGCAGCCTGCCCCCCGCTCCGGCCGAGGCGCCTGCGGGCGCGGCTGCTCCATGAGAGCCACCCAGGATGGCCTCGAGCTGCTCTGGCCCGGGAAGTACGGCGACGATGGCCGGCGCCAGCCGGTGCCGCGGCCGGGGGCCACGCTGGTGCGTCGGGTGGCCTACGGAGCGAGCGCGTCCGTGGCGAGCGACGATGGCTGGCGGAACCGTCTGGTCGAGGGCGACAACCTCCTGGCCCTCGATGCGCTGGTGCGCGAGCACGCGGGGACGGTGGACCTCGTGTACATCGATCCGCCGTTCGCGACCGGCGGTCGCTTCGAGGTGGTGACGCCGGTGGGACCGCGCGATGCGGCCCACGAACGGCGCCTGCGACGGCCCGCGTACACCGACGCATGGCCGGGTGGCACGGCGGGCCTCGTGGCGATGCTCGACCCGCGGCTACGGCTGGTGCACGAGCTGCTCGCACCGCACGGCAGCCTCTACGTGCACGTGGACCCCACGGTCGGGCACGCGGTGAAGCTCTTGCTCGACGAGGTGTTCGGGCCGGGGTGCTTCCAGCGGGAGATCGTGTGGCGGATCGGCTGGGTCTCGGGGTTCAAGACCAAGGCCCGCAACTGGATCCGCAACCATGACCTCCTCTTCTTCTACGTCAAGGATCCGCGGCGGTTCACGTTCAACAAGCCGCTCGTGCCGCACCCGGCGGGGTACCTGCGGCGCGACGGCTCGCCGCCGCGGGGCGCCGGGGTGCCGCTCGACGACGTGTGGAACGCCGGCGAGGCCGAGCTGTCGCTGCGCGGGCGGGACTCGCTCGACTCGATCCAGATCAAGAGCTTCTCCACCGAGAAGACCGGCTACGCCACGCAGAAGAACGAGAGCCTGCTGCGTCGAATCGTGGAGGCCTCGAGCAACCCCGGCGAGCTGGTGGCAGACGTGTTCTGCGGCTCGGGCACCACGCTCGCGGTGGCCGAGGCGCTGGGGCGGCGGTGGATCGGCTGCGACGCCGGTCGCTCCGCGATCCACATCGCGACCGGGCGGCTGCTCGCGAGCGAGCGATCGCGAGGCTTCGAGGTGCTCGCGGCCCGCCACGGCGAGCCGCCGGCCGAGCGCGTGGCGGCGAGGGTGGCGGCCGGGTGGACGGCGCTGACGGGACGGGAGCTCGAAGCGCTGCGGGTGCACGAGACGGTGGTGGGCGACCACGCATCACCGCATCGCGGTGCAGGGGCGGTCGCAGGAGCCGGCGCGGTCGCAGGAGCCGGCGCGGTGGCGGCCTGGCGCTGGTCGGTGCCCGTGCCGGTGGAGCCCGAGGGCGAAGCGGTGGCCGTGGGCGAGGCGTGGCGGTCCAAGCCGCGGCGTGGCGCCCGGGCGGCTCGCGCGGCGGTGGAGCTGGTGCTGCCGCGGGAGCTGCACGATGCCGTGGGCGACGCGCCGGCCGAGGCGGCCGTGGTCGAGCGAGCGCGGCTGCGGGTGCGGCTGCACGGGCTCGCGACCCGGCGCGTGGAGGTGGAGCTCGTGAGCCTCGTGTATCCGTCGCCCGCGCTGCTGCCCGAGGCCCTGCGCGAGCCCGAGCCCGGCGCGCTCGAGCTGGTCGAGCGCTGGTCGGTGACGTGGGACGACCGCGACGGCACGGCCGATGCGGTGCTGCTGCGCGCGGGCCGTGAGCGCGTGCTGCCGACCCGCAGCCCCGTGCAGGCGTACACGGGACGAGCGGCGACGCTGGTGGTGCGGGTCGAGGACGCGCTCGGCCGCGAGCACCGGCTGGTGTGCCGGCTCGTACGCGTGCGAGCCGGCTTGCAGGTGGCCGAGGCCCGGGCCGAGGCCGGCGACTGAGGCGAGCCGATCGCTTCAGGCGCGCCCGAAGGCGCTGCCACAGGCATTGCAGCAGAGGTGACCCGAGCGGTCCTCCGTCTGCAGCGATGCGCAGCAGGGGCACGGGAAGTTGTCGCCGCGACCGTAGGTGCTGCGGGGCTCGATGGGGTCGAGCGCCCCCACGAGCCGGTAGTAGCGCTGCGCGCCGATCAGGGCCAGCAGCAGCGCGATGACGGAGGCGACGAGGCGATCGCCGGGTGAGAGGGCCCATCCGACCGCGTCGGCGCAGAGCCACACGGCCAGGCCGCCCGTGGCCCAGAGCCAGGAACGACCGCGGCTGCGCGCCAGCGCGACGAGACGGGTGAGGTAGACGAGGAGGAGGATGATCTCGAGCATGTCCGTGTTCTCCTGCACCGAGCCGAAGGTTTGCGACGAGGCTCGTGTGCGACGTCGGCTGTCTTCGGCCACGCCGCGACGGCGTTGCACGGACCGGATGATCTTTTCTGGGTGCGGGATGGGGCGGGCGTGGACCGTATGGGCCAACTACTTCGCGCAGACGCAGATCTCGGTGCCGCGGTTGGTGTCACACGTGTCCATGTCGGGCCGGATGATGGTGCAGCCCTCGTCGTTGTCGAAGGCGTCGAGGCACATGCTGTCGAGCATGGTGCACATCGCAGCACAGTTGCTGCCGCCGGTGGTGGTGGCGAAGTGGCACGCATCGGGGGTCTCCATGCACAAGAGATACCCGGGCGCCATGTCGAAGAGCTCGTCGCAGCTGGGGCCTCCGCCGGTGGAAGGGTCGCTACCCGTGCTGGTGGTCGAGAGGTCGCTGGTGCTGGTGCTCTCGCCGGTGCTGGTGCTTTCGCCAGTGCTGGTGCTGCCGCCGGTGCTGGTGCTCTCGCCGGTGCTGGTGCTGCCGCCGGTGCTGGTGCTCTCGTCGGTGCTCGTGCCGGGTAGCACGCTCTGGGTGGTGCCGCTGTCGCTGCTCGTGTCGGTACCCTGTCCTGTTGCGCTGCCCGTGCCGTCGACCTGGTTCGTGGTGCCCGAGGAGCCGGGCAGCGAGGCTCCGCTCGTGGACGCCGTGCTCGTCGACGAACCGACGTCGTCGCCGGTCTCGACGACCTCCGAGGGGTCGGGTCCGCAGCCGAGCAGGCCGAGCAGCAGCGAGACGAGAGCCTTCGTGCGTGGCATCGGGCCGCGAGGATAACAGCGGCGCGAGCGTCGGCGCCCAGCCCGCGCCGACCGACCGATGACCTCGGTCTGCCAGCGCCCACGCGGGCGCAGCCGCTCACATTCGGGCTCGGGAGGTCACGGGTTGCCAAGCGGCTCTCGCTGGCACGACCGCTGCATACGTGTGGCTCCCATGCCGCACACCACCCATCGCCCCCGCTCGCTCGCCGCGGCCTCGGCTTCGGCCCGCGCTTGCGTCTCCCTCGGCCTGCCCGCGCTCGCCCTCGGTCTCGCTACGCTCGTTGCTCCGAGCGCACGGGCGGAAAAGCCGGTCCGCGAGGGCGTGCAGCTCGAAGGGCTGATCGGCGGCTCGGCCTGCATGCCGGGGCGGGCGCCGTGCCGCTACGAGGACGAGCTGTTCACCGGGAACACGCGGCCCTCGTTCGGCATGGGGGCCACGCTCGGTTGGCGCGCGCGGCGGTGGTTCCTGCTCGGGGCGGCGTATCGGCTGGGGATGTTCGACCCCAGCTACTCCGGGGACTCGTCCGACTATAGCTACGCGGCGCAGCACACCGTCGCGTTCGTGATGCGGCCGATCATCCCGATCTGGCGCTTCGACCTCGGGTTGAACGTGGCCCCGGGCTTCGGGCGCCAGGTGTTCCACTATCAAGGCAGCGCCGATCGCGACTGGTCGCAGGGGTTCTCGATGATGGTCGGCCCCACGATCGACGTGTTCATCACCAAGCGATTCTTCATCGGCGGCGAGGTCGACTTCATCTTCAACACGCAGCGCCGGGTGTGTAGCGAGCGGGGGCGCTCCGAGGTGTGCTCCAACGATCCCGAGCGATCGGTGGCCCCCACCCACCAGGCGCTGTTCGGGCTGCACCTCGGCGGTACGTTCGGCTGAGGGCGCCGCCGCCGGTCAAGCCGCGGGCGCCGGCGGCTCGCGCGGCACGATGAAGCGCTGCGACCCGAGCACGAGCACCGCCTGGTCGCTCCCGTCGCCCTCGCCGTCCTCGAGCCATGTCGAGAGATCCATGTGCGCCTGGCTGGTGAAGCGCACGCCGAGCGGCCGGCCCGAGCCGCTCGCCGGCACCTCCGCTCGCAGCCCGCGGCCGGGCTCGTCCCACAGCGTGGCCAGGCGGAGCGGCAGCTCGCGCCCGTCGTCGAGGCGCACGTGGAGCGCCTCGCCCTCGCGGCGCACCGCGGTCGCGCGGAGCGGCAGGTCGTCGATCGTCAGGTAGCACCACTGCGGGCCGAGCCGCACGATCGGCTCGCCACCGTCGCTGACGTCGAGGCCCTCGCGCAGCGCCTGCCGAACGCGCGGGTGCGTGACGGGCTCGGTGTCGAAGAGCAGCTCGCCGCGCGCGCTCATTCGCAGTGGCACGCCGCGGCGCAGGCGCTCGAGGGTCGCGGGATCGAGGGACGAGCCGGGCGTGGGCATGCTGCCCGGAGGCTAGCAAATGCCGCACGTGGGGCATGCTCACTTGCTGCAGACGCAGATCGTGGTGCCCTTGGCAGCATTCGCGCAGAACGACATGCCTTGCGCGATGCACTCCTGGCCCACGACGCTGGGGTTGTCGATGGCGTCGAGGCATACCGCGCCAAAGGAGCCGCAGATCCCGTCGCAGCTCACGCCCCCGGTGTTGGCGTTGAAGGAGCAAGACGTCTCGTTCTCCAGGCACAGCACGTAGCCCGATGCGCTGCCGAACAGCTCGTTGCAGCTCGGGCTCGGGCCGGAGTCCGAGCTGCCGACCGCAGTGGAGCCCGAGCTGCCGAAGACTCCACCGGACGACGCGCTGCTCGCCGATCCATCGCTGACCTCGCCCGTGCTCGTGCCCGAGAGCTCGAGGGTGGTGACGTCACCGTCGACGCTGCTCGTGGTCCCGCTCGTCGTGTTGGTCTCGGGCGCCTCGGTCGTCGTGCCCCCGCTGCTCGTGCCCGTGGCTCCAACCGTGCCCGCGCCTTCCGGCGGGCTCGGCGGTAGGCCCACGCAAGCCGACGCCGCCACGACGAGCAGGACCGGCATCGTGGCTCGTCGAGGCCTGCGCGTCATGACCGAGGGCTCCGTCGCAGCTCGGCGCTCATGATCGCGTACAGATGCAGATCGTAGACGACTTGCTGGCGCCGGAGCTGCAGTCGAGCATGCCCTGGATCATGCACTCGGTTCCCGCGCCACTCGGGTTGTCGAGCCCGCCGAGGCAGGTCTGGCCGAAGCCGTTACAGATCGTGGTGCAGGTCTGGCCGTTGGTGAGGACGTTGAAGGAGCACGAGCCGGCGTCGTGCATGCACAGCACGTAGCCCGACGCCGTGTCGAACAGCTCGTCGCAGCTCGCGGGGGGCATGCCTCCGTCGCTCGAGCTGCTGGTCGACGGGTCGGTCGTGGTGCCGGGCTCGGGGCCCGTGGACTCCGCAGGAGGCTCGGTGGTGGTGCCCGGAGCAGTGGTCTCGGGATCGACGGGGCCGGTGGTGTCGCCCACCTCGCTGGTCGCCGGCGGCATGCCGGTGTCCGAGCCCGCCGTGCCGTCGGCGATCGGCCCCGTGCCGGCGGATGTGCCGCCGCTGCTCGAGCTCTCGCCCGAGCCACTGCCCGAGGAGCTGCCCTGACCCTGGTAGACCTCCATGACCTCGGAGGGATCGAGCCCGCACCCGAGCAAGAGCCCCACCACGAGCCAACACCCCCCCGCGCCCGTCCGCATACCCACCCACGATATCAAACCTGGGGCCAAGCGAGCGTAGCGATCGCCCTTCGGGCGACTGGAGCATGGCTTGCGGCCCCTCCGGCCGTCGTTATACATCGCCGCCCGTGAGCCTCATCGTGCTGCAGGGCGTCGGCCTCGCGTTCGGCAAGAAGGAGCTCTTGCACGGGCTCGATCTGCGGATTGGCGCCCACGATCGGGTGGGCCTCACCGGGGTCAACGGCTCGGGCAAGAGCAGCCTCATGCGTCTCCTGGCCGGGCAGGCCCGGCCCGACGCCGGTAACGTGCGGGCGCGGAGGGGGCTGCGCATCGGCTACCTGCCGCAGGACATCCCGCCCCACGGGGGCACCACGGTGCTGGCCACGGTCACCGGCAGCGTGCCGGGGCGCGCCGACATCGACGCCGAGCTCGTCGCGGCCGAGGCCGAGATGAAGCGCGCGCAGGACGAGGGCGCCGACGACGAGGCGATGATGGCGGCCGCCGAGGGCATCGCCGACGCGCACGAGCGGCAGGCCCACTTCGAGGAGCACTACTCCGAGCACGAGGCCCACCAGATCCTGGCGGGCCTCGGGTTCTCCGAGTCCGACCACGCCCGCGACGTGGGCGAGCTGTCGGGCGGCTGGCGCATGCGGGCGCACCTCGGTGCGCTCTTGTTCCAGCGACCCGAGCTGTTGCTGCTCGACGAGCCCACCAACCACCTCGACCTGCCGTCGGTGGCGTGGTTCGGCGAGTTCCTGCGCCGCTACTCCCACGGGTTCGTGCTCATCTGCCACGACCGCGAGTTCCTCAACGAGCAGATCGATCGCGTGGTGAGCCTCGAGATCGAGGGCGCACGGCAGTATCGCGGCAACTACGAGCAATATCGCCGCCAGCGCGCCGAGGAAGAGATCGTGCTCGAGAACCAGGCCAAGAACCTCGCCCGCGAGCGTGAACAGGCCGAGCGCTTCATCACCCGCTTTCGCGCGCAGGCCAACAAGGCCAAGGCGGTGCAGAGCCGCGTCAAGGCGCTCGAGCGGATGGACGAGGTCACCACGTTCAGCCGCCGCGAGGTGATGCGCCTGCGGTTCCCGCCGAGCGAGCGCGCGGGCGGGGTGGTGATCGACGTGCAGGGCCTGCGCAAGGCGTTCGGCAGCCACGTGGTGTTCCCCGGCATCGACCTGCGGGTGCAGCGGGGCGAGAAGATCGGCATCATCGGCAAGAACGGCGCGGGCAAGACCACGCTGCTCAAGATGCTGGCGGGCGAGCTGCCGGCCGACGCCGGCACGATCGCGCTCGGCAACAAGGTGAAGGTCGGCTACTACGCGCAGCACCACGCCGAGACGCTGCAGCCGAGCCGCACCGTGCTCGAGGAGGTGGCGGCGGTGAACACGGCCGCCAGCCAGACGCGCGTGCGCACGCTGCTCGGCTCGTTCCTGTTCCACGACGAGGACGTGGACAAGCCGATCCACGTGCTCTCGGGCGGCGAGCGGGCGCGGGTGGCCCTGGCCAAGATCCTCATCAGTCCGGGCAACGTGATGCTCATGGACGAGCCCACCAACCACCTCGACCTCGACTCGAGCGAGGCGCTGGCGGAGGCGCTCACCACGTTCGACGGCTCGCTCGTGTTCGTGAGCCACAACCGCAGCTTCATCCGCACGCTGGCCACGCGGATCTGGGACGTGTCGGACGGGCGGGTGGAGACCTACCCGGGCACGCTCGACGAGTACCTCGATCGGCACCGCGATCCGGAGCGCGCACGAGCGCTGGCCGAGGCCGCCAAGCCCGGGCGAGCGGCTGCGGCCGAAGCCGCCCCGGGGCCCGCGGGAGCGCGCGGCGGCGGCAAGCCGCCGGTGAAACCCGTGGACGCCAAGGGTGACGCCAAGGGCGGCCGTCCCGGCCCCAAGCGCTCGCCGGAGCCGGCCGTGGTGGCCGTGGTGCCCGAGGTGCCCGGGGAGTCTCGCGATCAGCGACGCGCTCGCAAGCGCGACGAGGCGCAGCAGCGCGCCCAGCGAGCCAAGGCCCTCGGCCCGCTCGAGCGCAAGATCAAGGCGATGGAAGTGCGCATCGAGGAGCTCGAGGGCAAGCAGCGCGAGCGCAACCTCGCGCTGGCCGATCCCGCGGTCTATGCCGACGCCAAGCGCCGCGACACGCTGCTCGGCGAGTACCAGCGCGACTCGGCGGAGCTCGGCGAGCTCTCCGAGGCGTGGGAGCTCGCGCAGGCCGAGCTCGAAGAAGCTCGCACGGGGCTCTAAATTCAGAGCGTGGTGGCGTGGTTGCGGAGGTAGCTCGCCACGCCCTTCGCGGTCGCGTCCATGCCGGCCTGGCCCTTCTGCCAGCCGGCGGGGCAGACCTCGCCGTGCTCCTCGTGGAACTGCAGCGCATCCACCAGGCGCACCAGCTCGTCCATGTTGCGGCCGAGCGGGAGGTCGTTGACGAGCTGGGCGCGCACGATGCCCTGTCGATCGATGAGGAACGAGGCGCGCAGCGCCACGCCGTCGTCGGTCTCCACGCCGTACGCGCGACAGATCTCGTGCTTGACGTCGGCGGCCATGGTGTAGCGCACCGGGCCGATGCCGCCCGCGGTGATCGGGGTGCTCCGCCACGCGTGGTGGGTGAACTGCGAGTCGATGGACACCGAGATCACCGCCACGTCGCGCTCGCGCAGGAGCTCGACGCGGTGATCGAGCGCGATGAGCTCCGAGGGGCACACGAACGTGAAGTCGAGCGGATAGAACACCAGCACCCCGTACTTGCCTGCGAGCGCCTTCGAGAGGCGGAAGCCCTCGTCGATGGCGCCGTCGGGCAGCACGGCGGCGCAGGTGAAGTCGGGAGCGGGGCGGGTGACTAGAACGGCCATGGGGAGTGGGTCTCCTTGGGGTTGAGCAGCCAGGGGCACGCGACCAGCGTGTGGAGCAACGAGCGGGGCGCCGGAGGGCCGAGGTCGCGCTGGAGCTGACCCCGAAGGCGCGGATGCACGAACGTGGAGAGCGTGCGCCCGTCGTGGCCGAGCGCGAGCTCGAGCGGTGCCGTGCGACGGCACAGCGCGCTCACGAAGCCGGGCCCGGGACGAAAGCGGAGGTACTGCACGGCGTCGTCGGCGTCGCCGTCGAGGGTGGCGAGGGTGCTGCCGCAGCGGTGGCCGGAGCTGGTGAGCGTGACCGCGTCACGGCGGCGCAAGATCCCGGCGAGCGCACGCCCTTCGTCGCGCGTGCCTCCGTCGATCATCACCGTCGCGCGCAGCTCTCCGCGCGGGGGTACGAGGCACGCGTAGGCGTCGAGCTCGCGCTCGACGTGCGCGGGCGTGTGACCCTCGAGGCGCAGGATCTCGTGGACCTGGAAGAGCACGGTCTCGCGGCTCTCGAACAGGATGCCCACGTGCGGTGCGAGCCGAGCGCGACGGTGCCTGCGGAGCTCGGTCATGAGCCGGAGGTAGCGCGCACGCACGCGCTCGTAGGTCGCGAGCGAGAGCACGTCGGAGGCGTGGAGCGTGGTGCTCGTGGGCGGTGCCGGTGCGTCCGACCGCGGCTGCATCGCGAGCGGGTCGAGGGGAAGGGCAGTCATGATGGTCGAAGGAACCGGTCTGCTCGAGGCGCTGCCGGAGCGTTGGTCGGGCCCCGAGCAGACCGGAGTGGCGTGCGACCCGGGTGTCTTTCCCACCCGGAGCACAGGGGGAAGCATAGATCGATAATATTGAAAATCAAAATCATGAAACGAATTGCCAGCGTGAGCCGTCGCATCTCGGGTGAGGCATGGCTTGGTCATGAGCCAAACGGAGATTATATGATAATCAATATCATCTATCATGCCGCGCGCTCGCGCTCGCGCTCGGCTCCCCGGGATCGATGACGATCACGTGGGCGACCGGACGCTCGTCGTGGGTGCTGACGACGAGCAGGCGATCGCGCCACGGCAGCATCCGCATGTGTCGAGTATCGATGGGCAGCTCCTCGAGCAGCATCGACCACTCGCCGGTGACGGGGTCGAGCTCCTCGAGCGAGCGATCGGAGGCGAGGTCGCCTCCGCCGGCCGGGCGCGACGAGCCGCCCGCGAGGTAGAGGCGATCGCCGAGCGCGACGAGCTCGGCCGAGAGCCGCGGCCGGATCGGACCGGGCACCCCGTGCCACTTGCCGTCGCCGAAGTCGTAGGCCTCGCAGTCGTCGACCAGCGCGAAGCCCTCGCGCATGCCGCCCACGAGGTAGTAGCGATCGCCGAGCTTGGCGGCGGCGAACGCCCGGCGCGGCTGCGGCAGCTCGACGCCGCTCGGGGCGAGCTCGGCTGCGGGATCGCCGGTGGCGGCGCGCAGCACGGTGCGCTCGTGGCGGAACTGGTCGTCCTTGGGGCGCCGGGGATCGTAGTCGAGCCCGCCGAACGCCCACAGCGTGCCGTCGTGCTCGACCAGCCCGAACTGGCTGCGGCCCTGGCCGGGCAGCCCACCGGGCCGCGGGGCCCAGCGCTCGCCGAACGGATCGTAGACGTGGATCTCGGGGTGCGTGCGCGCGACCTCGCCGTCGTGGCCGAAGCCGCCGGCCGCGAGCGCGGTGCCGTCGGCGACGACCAGCGTGGACATCGTCTGGCGGCGCGCGGGGTAGGGAGCCATCGGAGCCCACGCGAGCGTGGCGAGGTCGAGGCGCTGGCCCTCGTCGGTGAAGTGCTCGGGACCGAAGTCGTGCTGGCCGAGGCTCTTGTTGCCGCCGAAGAGGTAGAGCCGATCGTCGAGCAGCAAGAGGCCCTGGCGGTTCTTGGACGGCAGCGGGCTCGCGAGCTCGGCGTGGGTGACCGAAGCGGGGCGCGGGGCGTTGCCGACGGCGAGGCGCTCGACCACGCGCACGCGGGTGCCGGAGGCCATCGAGCGGATCCCCCCGAGCACCGCGAGCTCGTCCTTGTCGGTGGCCACGAAGCGGTGGAAGAAGCGCGGCAACGCCATCGAGGTCTCGCGCTGCCACGCGGCGTCGCCCTTGCGGAAGCGGTGGATCACGCCGTCGCTGCCGCCCGCGTAGAGCACGTCGCCCATGCCCACCGCGGCCACGCCGAAGCCGGCGCCGGGGAAGTCGGGGCCGCGGGTCCAGGTGTCGGTGGCGGGGTCGAAGAGCTCGAGGCTCTGCGAGACCTCGCCGTCGGGCCCGATCCCGCCGACGACCGCGAGCACGCCCCCCACTGCGGCTGCGGCCACGGCCCGGCGACGGAACGGCACGGGGATCGGCTGCCACTCGGCCTCCGCGCGATCGAGGTCGTAGCGCAGGCCGCCGTCCTGCCAGGTGGTCGCGTGCGGATCGCCGGCGAGCGTCCAGCCGCCGACGACGTAGAGCGAGCCGCCGACGACGATCGCGTCGTGCGACGAGCGGGGGTCGGGCATGGCGGGCAGCTCGGTCCAGCGCAGGGCGCTCGGATCGAAGCGGGCGAATCCGGCGTGGGAGCGGAGGTCGGCGGGCTGCTCCGCTGCGTTGACGGCCTGCATGCCGCCCACGCGATAGAGCGCGCCGGCGTGGCTCACCATGGCCACGCTCTGCAGCTCGGGTCCGTCACCGAGGTGCTCCCACGTGCCGGTGGCGAGCTCGAGCCGCAGCAGCCGACCGGACTGGCCCTCGCGCGAGTACTGGTGGGGGCGGCCGAAGTAGCCGCCGTAGACGTAGACGTGCGCACCGTGCCGCGCGGCACCGAAGCTCGTGAGCGCCTGGGGCATCAGCGCCACGTCGCCCTCGAGCTCGCGGGGCAGCGGCTCGGGGTTGATCGCGGGAGCCGTGGAGCGCGAGGTCGTGGGCGCGGTGGAGTCGGAGACGGTGGGCTCGGTGACGCGGGCACAGGCCAGCATCGCGAGCACGACCGCCAGGGCGTGGCGTGGTCGAGGGGCGCTCATCGGCCCGAGTATAATGAAAACAGTTTTCAAAATTGATGATTTTGGTCACATTTCTGCGAGATAGCTGTGGCAGCAGATGTCATTGACTTAATTTTGATATTTATTTTCAATAAAACGATGGGACGCCACGAGATCCTGGCCATGGCGGCCGTCGCCATGGTGCTCGCTGGGCTCGGTTGCGCACGCGACCTCGCGCGCGCGTCGTCGGGGGTGATCGGCTGCGCACCCGAGGACATCGCGGTCGACGACGTGTCGGTGGGTTGGTCCGAGACGAGCTGGGCAGCGTCGTGTCGAGGGACGACCTTCCGCTGCGCGGGCGAGCGCTCGCCGTGGTGCACGCCCAGCGTGGCGCCGCAGCCAGGACCGGCGGCGGCTCGTGAAGCGAGCGCGAGCCCACCGGCTCCCCTCGAGGTGCCCGCAGCGGGCGAGAGCCCCGCGCAGTCGAGCGCCGAGCCGTCGACCTCCGCGTCATCCACCGAGGCAGCGCAGCCCGATCCGGGCTCGACCGAGATTGTTCCCGCTCACCCGATCCATCCGATCCCCGAAGGCTTCACCGATGCACCGCACTGATCTCCGATCGATCCTGGTCGTGGCCGCTGGCCTCGCCCTCTCGCTGGCTCCGCTCGCGTGCGGAGACGACGGGGGCGAGGACGGTGCGGCCGAGCCCACCACTGCTTCCGACGAGCCCACCTCCGAGGCGTCGACCCAGGGTGGCGAGCCGGGCACGGGTACGACCACTGCTTCCGAGGAGACCGGTGAGGATCCACCGTCGTCCTCCGACTCGAGCTCCGACTCCGGCGAGCCGCCGGTGTGCGTGACCGAGATCGCATGCGAGGACGCGCTCGTGCTCGATCTCGGCTTCGTGGAGGGCGTGGTCAGCGAGGGTGCGGTGGAGAGCACACCCGACGGCGACGGCTTCGTCTCGCAGGTCGACGCATCGGCAGGCGGGCTGCCCGGCGCGCCCATGAACCCGTGGGTCTACCTGCGCTTCGGCGACGATGGGCTCGAGCGGGTCGACATCGATGACTTCGAGAGCCTCGGCTCGCACGACTGGCACATCGCCGCCAAGCGCTTCGCGATCCGCCTCAACGGCGGCACGGCGGGCCCCTCGTGCGTGCAGGGGGCCGCGCTCGACGGCATGGCCTACGAAGCCGTCACCGAGGTTCCCGCCGGTACCGAGCTCGCGCCGGAGGCGTTCTTCGACGACGCGTGCACGCTCGTCGACGATGGCTCGGGTCAGGGCAGCCCCGCGTACCTGCTCACGCCGTGGTGGACGTACCCGGGCTGCGTGGCGACCACCGGCGTGCCGTTCGTGCTCGGGCTGCCCGACGGCCGCACGCTCAAGCTGGTGGTCGACGCCTACTACGCCGAGGGCCAGGCGGAGTGCAACGAGGGCGGGACGATGGGCCAGGACAGCGCGCACTTCACCTGGCGCTGGAGCTTCCTGGAATGAGGTCTCGCCGCGGACGGACCGCGAGGCGCGGGCGCACGGCGACGCTCACGGGCGAGCTGGAGCTGCGCACGCCGGTGCCGGAAGCGGAGCTGGGGCTCGAGCTCGGGGGCAGCCCCGCGCTGCTGTCGTGGCTGTTGCCGATGACGAGGCGCCGACGAGCGAGGCACGCATGGTGATCGCAGCGCTGCTCGCCGTTTCGGTGCTCGCTACGGCCCCCGCGTCGGCGCCCGCAGACGAGCCATCCGTACCGCCGCGCAACGCAAGCGACGAGGCCGAGCGCGACGACGCCGAGGTCCGCACGATCGTCGTCACCGGTACCCGCACCGAGCGCTCGCTCGCCGAGACCCCCGTCGCTACCCAGGTGATCGATCGCAACGAGATCGTACAGAGCGGCGGCGAGAACGTGGCCGAGGTGCTCGAGGAGACCCCCGGGGTGGTGCTGAGCCGCGGCGTGGGCGGCACGGGGATCATGCTGCAGGGCCTGGATCCGCAGTACACGCTGGTGCTCGTCGATGGGCAGCGCGCCACGGGCCGTGTGGACGGCACGCTCGACCTCACCCGCTTTCCTTCGGAGGACGTGGATCGGATCGAGATCGTGCGCGGCCCTGGCTCGGTGCTCTACGGGGCCGATGCGCTCGCGGGCACCGTCAACGTGGTCTCGCGTCGACCCAGTCGACCGCACGAGGCCGAGGTGCACACGGCGTACGGCAGCTTTCGCACCGTCGATCTCACCGGGCGCATGGCGATCACCCGCGATCGCTACACCGGCTCGACGAGCGCGGGCTGGCACCGCACCGACGGCTGGGACGCCGATCCCTCCGACACGGCCACCACGGGCAGCGCCCAGGGCCTGTGGCGGGTGGGCACCCGCCAGGAGCTGCGCGAGCTGGGGCCGCTGACGCTCGTGGGCTCGGCCGACTACCTGCGGCGCGGCACGAGCCGCGTGGATGCCTCGGCCACCGGCGCAGTGTTCGACCGGCGCAACCTCAGCGAGGTGATCACGGCGGGCCTCGCGCCCACGCTCGAGGTGTCGTCGGTGTCCAAGCTGCGCCTCACCGGCAGCTACAACCTCTGGCGCGACCAATTCGTGCAAGACCAGCGTGGCTCGACGGCGCTCGATCAGTCGCAAGACACATGGGATCACATCGGGCAGGTCGGTGCGCAGTACGACCACGAGCTCGATGCCCACCGCATCACGGTGGGGGGCGACGTGCTGGCGGAAGAGCTGCGCTCCGATCGCATCGATCCCACGCGCGTGGACCGGCAGCGCTATGCGCTCTTTGCTCAGGACGAGTGGACGCCGAGCGTTGCGCCGCGGATCTCGGTGCTGGCGGGGGCCCGCGTGGACCTCGACACGTTCTTCGGCTTCTACCCCACGCCGCGCGTGGCACTGACGGTGACCCCGAGCCGGCGCGTGACGCTGCGCGCGAGCTATGGCCGTGGCTACCGCGCGCCGAGCTTCCGCGAGATGTTCCTCTTGTTCTCCAATCCTTCGGTGGGCTACGTGGTCACCGGCAACGACCAGCTGCGGCCCGAGACGTCGTGGAGCACCAATCTCTCGCTCGAGCTGCGGCCGTGGTCGTGGCTGGGGCTCGCGGCGCATGCGTTCGACCATCGGCTAAAGGACACGATCGTGGTCGACACCGTCGACGACGAGAGCGAGATCACCCAGTTCGGCTACACCAACGTGGGCGAGGCTACCAGCCGCGGGGTGGAGATGCTGGCGACGCTCTCGGTGCTCGAGCCGCTGCGGCTCGAGGGCTCGTGGTCACTCGCGCACACGCGGGACCTCGCGAACGACCGGCCGCTGCCGGGCCGCCCGCGCAGCTACGGCACCGCGGGCCTGTTGTTCTCGCGCGCGCGCTGGGGCACGAGCCTGCGCGTGCGCAGCTCGATCATCGGCCGTCGTAACTTCTACGCGGATCTCGACGGCGACGAGATCGAGGATACCCAGCGCGCGGACCCGTTCGTCACGCTCGACCTGCGGCTCGCGCAGGAGCTCGTGGCCGGTCACGTGCAGGCGTTCGCCGGGGTCGAGAACCTGCTCGATGCGGGCGACGCCACCACCAACCCGATCGCGCCGCGCTCGTTCTACGGCGGCGTGACGGTTCGCTATTAGCGCGACGAAGCGAGGGAGCAGTAATGACGCAAGGCAAGCACGTAGTGGGGGTTCTGGTCGCATCGATCTCGTTGGCGGCCTGTGCCCCGGACCTGGGCGACACGCTCGGCGACGGCAGCGAGGGCGGCTCGCTCGGCGAGAGCGGCGAGACGGCGGATGGCGGTAGCGACGACGGCGGCGGCCCGCAGATCCAGCACGAGGACGAAGGTGGTGGCGTCACGCGAACCGTGGTCGACGCGACCAACGAAGACGCATGGGTGTACCTCGACCTCGAGTCGGGGCAGCAGCTCGAGCTCGCCGACGGCAGCGAGTCCGACGCATGGGACCTCGGCTTTCGGCGCTTCGACATCGCCATCGACGGCGGGATCTCGGGTCCCGGCGGAATGGAGGCGGTGGCGCTCGAAGGTGCTGCGTTCGCCGACGTGACCGAGGTGCCGACCGAGGGCTGGCTGACCGACGCAGTCGACGGCGACGACGAGAACGAGGATCCCGATCTCGCGCTCGCCGGCTGGTATGCCTACGATTTCATGACCCACGTGCTCACGCCACACCCGCTCGTCTATGTGGTGCGCACCGTGGAGGGCAACGCGTTCAAGCTCGAGATCCTCGACTACTACGACGACGCCGGGACCTCGGGGTTCTTCACGATTCGCTGGGCCGCCATCACCGCCGAATGATCATGGCCGTCGGTCACGCGCGTTAGTGGACGCGCCCGAACCGTGCCGCGTCCACGGCGGTCAGCAAGCGGTCGAGGTCGAAGGGCTTGACCAGCACCGCCTCGGCGCCATGGCGGCGACCGCGCTCGCGCACTTCCTCGCTGCCGAACGCGGTCATCAAGATCACCGGGATCTTGCGGCCACCCTCGCGCAGCTCCTCGAGCACGCTCAGGCCGTCGATGCCCGGCATGTAGATGTCGCTGACGATCACGTCGATGGAGGGCAGGGGCCCGCGTGGGGTGGACCGGTCGATGCGCTGCACCAGCGCGGCCCCATCGGGTGCGCAGAACACCCGGTACCCGCGGCGACGCAGGTAGCTCGCGAGCAGGTCGAGCAGCTCGGGATCGTCCTCCGCGAGCAACACGTTGCCCAGCGGCAAGGGAATCGACATGGTGGCGGTCGGCGGGGTCGGCTCGGCGATCATGAGATGGATCGTCGTGCACGCCGCGTGCCGTTCGGCGAGAGCGAGCCCTGGTGGCGGCTCCGTGGACGGATCGACCCGAACATGGCCATCGATCGCCCGGTCGATTCATCTCGAGTAGTGAGGCAAATCGTCTCGATCGAGCGCAGGCGACCGTGCGGCACCACCCAGGGCGGCCCCGAGGCGCCCGCTGGGCACGCCTCGGGTCCGGCAGGGAGATCGCGGAGCCCCTCCGAGGACAGTCTGCGCGAAGCGACGCCGGTCGCTACTTGAGCCGACCCAGCGCCTTGCGGGCGTCGTTGGCGTAGCGGCCGTCGGGTGCTAGGGCGAGGTACTTTTGGTAAGCGAGCCTCGCGGCCTCGTCGGCGTCCTTGGTCTCCTGGATCACGCCGATGGTGAGCCAGCATGCCGCGCTGCTCGGTGCGACCTCGGTGCAGCGGTTGGACGTCTTGAGCGAGTCGTCCATCTTTCCCTGCTCGAGGTACACCTGCGCCATCAAGGTGAGCGCGTCGGGGTTGTCCGGGGCCTTGACGAGGATTTCCTGGAGCTTGGCCCCCACCGGCTGGAGCTTGCGGGCATTGCCGTTGGCGGCGTCGTAGGCCTTGCGGGCCTCGTCGAGCTTGGCCGCGGTGTCGGCGTCGGGCGCCACCGGCTGGGCCGGCTGGGGGAGCTGGCCGGCATCGGCGATGGCGTCGGCGCCCACCCCGGCCTTGGTCTCGGGCTGCACCGGCTGGCCCGCGCCTTCGGCCTTGAGGTCGGGCTCGGGCTTGGTCTTGGGCTCGTCCTTGGCCTCGGGCGCGGCGTCTCCGCCGTCGGCGCTCTCGGCTGCGACCTCGTCGGTCTCGGGGTCGCTCGGGAACAGCTCGTCCCAAAACAGGAGCACGCCGGCCACCACGATCACGCCGGCACCGAGGAGGATCCGGGGCCACGGCAGAGGGCGCGGTGCGGGGCCGCCCCCGCCGAAGCTCTCGAAGCCGCCGTCGGCCTCGTCGCCTGCGTCCTCGTCGTCCTCGTCGAGGAAGTCGTCGTCGAACGCGGCCCCGCCGGCGCGCGGCGGCGGTAGCTCGTCGTCGAGCTCCCCCTCCTCGTCCTCGTCGAGCTCGTCGTCGAGCACGAGCGGTGGGGGCGGGGTGGCGTAGATCTTCCTCGGGCTCGGCGTCGGCTCGTGGTGCTCGGGCTCGGGCTCGGGCTCGGGGGCTCTGGCTCGCACGCGAACGCGCTCGGTGGGCGGGCCGGGCAGCTCGGGCTCGGGCGGGAGCGCCGGGGCCTTGCGCTTGCGAACGCGCTCGGCGGAGGTGCCGGCGAGCTCGGGCTCGTACTGATCTTCGGCGATGATCCGCTTGGACGGTCGCTCGGATCGCGGGGCCGAGCCGCTCTCGTGGGGTCGCCGCGCGGCCTCGCCCTGCGCCACGTCGGCCAAGAGCTGCTCGCGGGGGATGTCGGGCACCGTGGGGCGCTCCGAGCGGAGGAACACCTCGTCGCGCTCGGCTCGCTGGCGCGGACGCGGGCGCGTGCGCGCTAGCGGCGCATCATCGAAGTCGGCGAAGTCGTCCTCCTCCTGCTGCACCACCACGCGGGCCTGGGCGGCCGGGGCGGGCGAGGCGGGCTTCGGGGCATGGGCGACGGCGCGTGCGGGCTCGGGGCCTCGCGCGGTGCGGGGGGCCGGCTCACGCGGCTCGATGCCCAGCGCGCGGAGGCTGCCCGCGGGCAGCGTGACGCCGGGCTCGATCTCGAGGATGGCGCGCTCGGGCACGGGTGCGGCAGGGCGCACGGCCCGGGGCGAGGGGTCCACACTCTCGCGCACGGCCGCGGCGCTCTGGCGGATTCTCTCCATGCGCAGCGCCACCTCCTCGAGCGTGGAGCGATCGGTGGGCGGAAGCTCCTCGCGCGGCTCGTTGCGCGTGGCCTGGGCATTGGCCAGCCATGCGGGGGCCGACCACGTGCGGGGCGGCTCGGGCTCGCGGCGGCCGAGCTCGGGCACTCCCGAGCCCACCGGTAGCGTGGCGCCGGGGCCTTCGTGGCGATGATCGTCGTCGTCGTCGTCGTCGTCGAGCAATCGATCGTCGCCGATGCCGACCGGCAGGGACGTGGGCGCCGCAGCGGTGGCGATGGCGGCGGCCTTCGCCTCTGGCGACCACACCGGGCGCTTGCTCGGGTCGAGCCACTCGCCGCAGTAGCGGCACTTGGCGGCCTGGTCTTGGATGAGCTCCGCGCAGTAGGGACAGGGCTTCACGGCGAAACGCACAGTAGCATAGCGACCGCGGGTTCGAAGCCCTTGCGATATACGGAGGGCCGCCAAGGAAAAGGCCTTGGGGGCACGGTGCTTGCGTTCAGGGTCGGCGGCTCCGGTCGGGGGGAAGGCCGTGGACGGTGGCCGTGGGGGGCTCGTGCTAGCGTGCGCCGCGATGGGGGCCTCCACGACGGCCGCGACGACCCAGGGGGGTGGGCTCGAGCGCCTGCTCGCCTCACCGCCGACCCGACTGCATCTGGCCCGCTTGCCGACGCCGGTGCAGCGGATGCCGGGGCTCGACGTGGGCGGCGCCGAGGTGTGGGTCAAGCGCGACGACCAGAGCTCCGAGCTCTACGGCGGGGGCAAGGTTCGCAAGCTCGAGTGGGTGCTGGCCAACCCGCCGTTCGACGGCGACGGGCCGATCCTGTCGGTGGGCGGCGTGGGCAGCCACCACCTGGTGGCGCTGGCGCTCTACCTGCGGCAGCAGGGCCGCTCGCTGCACGCTCTCACGTTCACCCAAGCGCTCACGCCCCACGTGCGCACGAACCTCGCGGTGCTGGTGTCGAGCGGGGCACGGCTGTGGAACGCGGCGTCGCGGGCCCAGCTGCCGCTGGCGTTCTTGGCCTATCACCTCTGGCGCCGGCCCGAGCGCAAGGGCGTGTCGATGCCGGCGGGGGCCAGCACCGCGTACGGGTGCTTCGGGTTCGTGGACGCGGGGCTCGAGCTGGCGGCCCAGGTGGAGGCGGGGCTCTTGCCCATGCCGCGTACGATCTTCATCACCGCCGGCTCGGCGGGGGCCTCGGCCGGGCTGGCGCTGGGGCTGGCGCTCGCCGGGCGCGCGGTCCGGCTGCACCTGGTGTCGTCGGTGGAGCGCTGGGCGTTCAACGGGCTCATGTATCGCCGCATGCTGGGCATGGCCCACCGGGCGATGGTGCGGCACGGGCTGCCCGAGCCGCACGTCACGGGTGGGGCGGCGGGATTGCTCGCTCGCGCCGGGGTGGAGTGGGAGGTGGATCACTCGCAGGTCGGTGGCGGCTACGGGGTGCCCACCGAGCGAGCCACGCGTGCCATGGACGACGCCGCCACGGAGGGGCTGCGGCTCGAGACCACGTACACCGCCAAGTGCATGGCGGGCATGCGCCGCGCGCTGGCCGAGCGTCCGGTGGACGGGCCCGTGCTGTTCTGGAACACGCACGCGAGCAATGATCTGCGCGCGCACGTCCGCGAGGGCTGGGAAGCGGATTGCCCCGTGCGGCTGCCGTAGCGGTGGCTGGCCGTCAGCCCCCCTTGGGGGGCACCTGGATGCTCGCGTGCCTACCGACGGTTGCGGGGGGGAATGGCTAGCCCCCCAGCACGCGCTGGGCCACCGTCTTGGCGATGCCGCCGTCGAGCTGGTCCTTGTGGTCCTTCATCAAGAGGCCCATGAGCTTGCCCATCTGCTTTGGGCCCTCGATGCCGTGCTCGGCCACGAGCTTGCGGACGAGCGCCTCGGTGGCGGCCTCGTCGAGCTTGGTCGGCAGGAACTGCTGGCAGTAGGCCAGCTCGAAGCGGGCCTCGTCGAGCGCCTCGAGGCCGCGCTCGCCGGCCTTCTCGAACTCGGGGATCGCCTTTTGGACCTGCTTGGCGTAGTTGGCGATCACGGTCAGCCAGAGCTCGTCGCTCTCGACCGCGCCCGAGCCGCTCTTGAGCTCGGTGAGCACCTTGTTCTTGAGCATGTTGATGAGGTTCTTCGTCCGCTCGTCCCGGTCCTTGCGGGCCTGGCGGAGGCGGGCCTCGATGTCTTCGCGGATGCTCATGGCGGCCGAGCGTACTCCCTACTCGCACACGGGGTCGAGGGCCGCGAATTCGGGCACGAGGTCGAAGTAGCTCTCGATCCTGCGCCCGCCGAACGGATCGTCGAACTGGTAGAAGATGCGGTGGTCGAGCGGCATGATGCCCGCGTTGTCGTAGGCCTCGCCGTCCGAGTCGGTGTTGCCGAACACCCACGCGGGCACGAGGCCGCGAGCGGCGAGCGCGTCGAGCTCGCCGGTCTTGTAGGTGGCCGCGGAGCTGCCCGTGGCGCCGGTGGCGGAGAGCGTGGTGTGGATGATGCCCGGCGGTAGCCCGCGCTGCTCGACGAAGTCGTAGGTGCGGTTGCCGAGGAACTCGGGGCGCGCGGTGAGGTACATGGGGCGGTAGCCGAGGTCGACCAGCGCGTGCAGGGCCTCGGGCGCGCCCGGGTGCACCTCGGGGATGTTGTCGAGCAGGAAGTCGGTGAAGCGCTCCCACTCCGAGCCGGTGAGCGTGCCGTCGACGTCCGAGAGGATGATCGGCGTGCCGGGCTCCACGACCTCGATGTACGTGTCGGTACGGGAGTCATCGCCGCGCACCACGAAGTGGATGCGGTGGCGGCCGAGCGGCAGCGCCATGGGCAGCTGGAAGAACACCCAGCCGCCCGAGTCCTCCACGCCCTCGACCGTGGCGTGGTCGCCGTCGAAGGTGGTGAACGCGGGGCCGAGCGGCTCCCAGTCGCCCTCCCCATCCCCAAGACAGTTGCGGAGCAGGTAGAGGTCGACCTGCTCGCCGGAGATGTCCCAGTCGGTGGGGCCGTAGGCGAACTTCGCCATGGCCCAGTGGGTGTCGTCGGGGTTGTAGAACATGTCGCGGCCGCGATGGCGCTCGCTGCCCGAGCCGGTGGCGAGCGTGGACTCGAAGTGCTCCCACTCGAGCAGCGGACCGGCCTCGGGCAGCGGGGCGAGGCAGTTGGGGACCGGCATGCACTCCATCGGCGGGGTGCCGGTGGTGGTGTCGGAGGTCGAGCCGACGGTGGTGTCCATGCCCACGCTGGTGCCGGTGCCGTCGGCGTCGTCGATCTCGGTGGTGGCGGCGGGCTGGGTGGTGCCCGCGTGGGTGGTGTCGCCCACGTCGGTGTCGCCGGCGGAGCCGATCGAGCCGAGCCCGTCGTCCACGCTCGAGCCGTCGTCAGGGCAGGCCGCGAGCATGGTGGTGGCCAGGGCCAGCGCGGGGGCGGCAAGCGGCAAGCGAGAGATCATGGCGCGATCATACGCGCTCGGCTCGCGTCCGACACTCGCTGACGAACGACTCGAAGATCACGCTGCCGCTGGCGCGGCCGCCGGCCGCGGTGCGTGGGTCGTCGCCCCGGGGCTCGAGCCACTCGGGGTGCCACTGCACGCCCATGATCCACTCGTGGCTCGCCTGCAGCTCCACCGCCTCGATGACGCCGTCGGGGGCCCACGCGGTGGCGCGCAGCGGGGCGGCCAGCTCGCGCAGCCCCTGGTGGTGAACGCTGTTGACCCGGAGCGTGGTCGCGTCGCCGTAGGCGCGGCTCACCCAGCTCCCGGGCTCGATGCGGATCTCGTGGCCGAGCGCGTCGTACTCGTGCCAGTCGCGGTGGACGAGCGATTGCTCGCGCTGCGTGACGATGTCCTGGTAGAGCCGCCCGCCGAGCGCGACGTTGAGCAGCTGGATTCCGCGGCACACCCCGAGGATCGGCAGGCCCAGCTCGCGCGCCGCCTCGACGAGGCGCAGCTCGTAGGCGTCGCGCTCGGGATCGCCGCTCCACTCGGGGCGCAGCGGCTCCTCACCGTAGCTCCTCGGCGAGAGGTCGGCCCCGCCTGCGAGCACGAGGCCGTCCACGCGCGAGAGCACCGCGCGGGCGCCCACCGCGTCCTTGAGGTCGGGCAGGCCGATCGGGATCGCACCCGCGCGGTGCAGCGACAGCACCATGCGCTCCTCGAGATACTGCAGCGTCATGCCCTTGAACACGGGCCGCTGCGGATCGGCATGCATGAAGTTGCTGGAGATGCCGATGCACGGGAGCGCGGGAGACGAGGCCATGGCGTCGCCTCAAGCGTGCATCAAGCCCTGCGCGTTGGCCACTCGGGTTGCTCGTGACCGGCGGCAACGACGAAGATTTGCCCCCCCTGGGGGGCATCTGGTTGCTTGCTTGCCTACCGGTGGTGGCGGGGGGGCTAGAGCAGATGACCCTCGATACCGCGCACGCCGAGGCGCGCTTCTGGGTCGAGCGAGCACAGGCGCAGCCACAGCTCCATGACGAGGCGGCCGTCGTCGGGGACCTCCACGAAGACCGCGATTCGATCCTCGCCCACGACGGTGAGCTCGCCCAGGCCCAGCTCGCCCAGGAGCACCTGCACGCGGCAGTCGGGGGAGAGGGCGCACACCCCCACGAGCAGCAGGCACTGGTGATCGCCGTCGATGCCCTCGGCGGCCATGCGCAGGCGCACCGTGCACTGGCGCTGTCGTGCCGCCACCGGCCCTGCGGGCGTGCTCGGGGCCACGGGGTTGCCGCCCAGCACCACCGGCGGCGGCTCGGCGTCCTCGAGCAGGCCCACCGTGGAGCGCGGGCCGGTGATCCCGCCGAACGTGGCCATGGTGGCGGAGAGCTCCACATCGGAGCCCCCCACGCGGCTGTCGACCGAGGGCGAGCGTGGCGTGAGCGAGAACCACGGCGGCACCGCACCCGCGGTGCCGTCGGGGCGCACCGCCTTCCACGTGGGGCCGTCGGCGGCGGGGCCCCGCATGGACGCGCTCACGGCCAGGAGCTGCGCGTGGGTGACGTAGAGCGGGCGGGCCACGACGGCAGGGGGTAGCACGAAATCCCGGCGTGCGCCGAGCCGCGCGTGATCGCGAGCCCACGGTCACTCGAGCTCGACCGTCGAAAGCCGCGGCATCCCCGATGCGGTCAGCTCCACATTGGACACGTGCCAGCCGTGCACCACGATGTGGGCGCCGTAGCAGAGCGGGGACAGCGGGGCGTCGCGGATGCACACGTCCATCGCCTCGTGGAGCGAGTCCTCCGAGGCGTCGCGGCGGTAGCGCTCGAGCGCCGCGTCGAGCTCGGGGCTGCGGTAGCGCGACACGTTGCTGGCGTAGGCCACGGCGCGCTGGGGCGTGGGGACCGACTGCGAGCCGAGCACCGCGTCGAGGAAGTCGAGCGGATCGGGCGTGTCGGCGATCCAGCCGGCGAGCACGAGGTCGTAGGCGCCGGCGCTGGCGCGGGCGAAGTAGTCGACGCTGCTGGTGCTCTGCACGATCTCGACCGACAGCCCCACGTCGGCCAGCTGCTGCTGGACGAGCTGCGCGGTGCGCTGCGGCGCGTAGAGGTACGGGCGCGGTCCCCAGATCGTCAGGAGCCGCAGCGGCCGATCCGGACGCACCCCGCGGGCCCGCAGCCGCTCGCGTGCCCGGGCGGGATCGTAGTGCACGCCGTCGGAGCCGCCCCACATCGACGATGGGAGCAGGCTGCGGGCCGCGAACGCGTGCGGGCTCTCGTGCGAGAGACCCGTCACTGCGGTGCGATCGATCGCCTCGCAGATCGCCCGTCGCACCTCCACGTCGGAGAGCGGCGCGTGCTCGACGTTGAACGCGAGGAACGCGGTGCTGGTGCCGGGCTGGAAGTCCTTGCGCACGCCCTTGAGCCGGATGGCGTCGTCGCGGGTGAGCCCCGTGGTGAGGTCGATCTCGCCCTCGGCGATGGCGCGCGCGAGCCGATCGAGGCGCCCGTCGGCGGACGGTGGGTACACGCGGTACTCCACCCCGTCGATCCAGGGCCGGCGCAGCGCATGGGGGTTGCGCAGCAGCACGAGGTGCTCGGGCGTCCAGCCCGGCTGCGCCGCGAACGGCCCGGTGCCGAGCAGCATGCCGCCCTCGCGCTTGACGATCGAGGCCCAGCGCAGGCTCAGGCGCGCCTCGAAGCGGGGGTCGGGCTCGGCGAGCACGAACCGTACCTCGCGGCCGCTGCCGTCGATCCGCGCCCGCGCGGTGAGGGCCGGCACGCGGCGGAGGCTCGCCACCACCTGCTCGGCGGTGACGGGCGAGCCGTTGGAGAACCTCGCGTCGGCCCGGATCGTCCCGACGAGCCGGACTCCGCCGCCGGGCTCGGTGGTGCGGGCCAGCGGGCCCTCGAACAGCAGCGGCTGGGGCCGACGGTTGCGGTCGAGGGCGAACGGTGCGTCGTAGAGCTGCTCGGTGATCTGCGCGGAGACGTAGTCCTGCGCCGTCTCGGGGTCGAACCCTTGGATCGGCGTGAAGAACCCGATGCGGAGCAAGCCCACGGTGACCATGGTAGCAACGCCGGCCACCCGCGGCGATTGGAGCCCTCGCTCCCACACCGCGATCGAGCACGTCGGCGCGCACGGGCTCGCGCGCCGTGGCCGCGGCGCAGGTCATGTCACCGCGAGCCAGGCCGACGCGATAGACTTCGAGCGAGTGGACGCCTCGGTGGATGCGAACCCGTCGGCGAGCATGCCGACCCACGCGGGGCTCGAGCCGACCTCGCCCGTGACGTCGCCGAGCCTCGGGTTTCCGAGCCGGGTGGGTCGCTACGTGGTGCACGAGCTCGTCGGCCAGGGCGGCATGGGGGTGGTGCTGCGCGCCGTCGACCCCGAGCTCGGGCGCGAGGTCGCGATCAAGCTCTTGCACGCGCGGCTGCACGCGAGCCGCACCCAGGGCACCGCACGCCTGTTGCGGGAGGCCCAGGCGCTGGCCAGGCTCTCGCACCCCAACGTCGTCGACGTGTACGACGTGGGCACGGCCGAGGGTCGGGTGTTCATCGCCATGGAGTACGTCCGCGGTCCCAGCCTCCACGCGTGGCTGCGCACCCGGCCCCCGCTGCGAGCGGTGGTCGACGCGTTCGTGCAGGCCGGCGAGGGGCTCGTGGCGGCTCACGCCGCGGGGCTGGTGCACCGCGACTTCAAGCCGGCCAACGTGCTGCGCGGGAGCGACGGTCGCGTGCGCGTGGCGGACTTCGGCTTGGCGGCCGTGGCTCGCGGCGACGAGGGGACCACCACGCTGCAGGAGCAAGAAGGGCACCTCCTCGACGTGCGGATCACGGCGACCGGGCTCACGGTGGGAACCCCGGCCTACATGGCCCCGGAGGCGCACGAGGGCAAGCTCGTCGACGCCAAGAGCGACCAGTGGAGCTTCTGCGCGTCGTTCTACGAGGCGCTCTACGGCGAGCGGCCGTTCCCGGCGAGCGACGCCCGCGAGCTCGTTCGGCAGGTGTTCCACGACGTTCCACGGGTGCCCGAGGACGTGGAGGTGCCGAGCCACCTGCGTGCGCTGGTCCTGCGGGGGCTCCTGGCCGATCCCGACGCTCGCTGGCCCTCGATGACCGCGCTGCTCGAGCGGCTGCGACCGCGGCCGCGACGGTCCCGGCGGTGGCTGGTCGTTCCGGTGGCCGCGATCGGTGTGGCTGGGCTCGCGCTCTGGCTCGCCTCCGCCTCCAGCTCCGAAGGCGCATGCGAGCAGGCGGCCGCGGCGGTGGCCGAGGTGTGGAGCTGGGAGGCGCGAGGAAAGGTGGAGCAGGCGTTCACGCGCTCGGAGGTCCCGTGGGCCGCGCAGACCTGGCTTGGGATCGCCCAGACGCTCGATGACCACGCGTTCGCGCTGGCCCGCGCGCGGCAGGAGGCCTGCGAGACGAGCCCCGCCGAGGGCGGCGACGCGGCGGCGAGCTTGGACCGGCGCGTGGCGTGCCTCGGCCGGCAGCTCTCCGGGCTGCGCGGCCTGGTCTCGGTGCTCGAGCAGGCCGATGCCGCCACGGTGCGGAGCGCCGTGCAGGCCGTGGGGGATCTACGCTCGCCGAGCGAGTGCGAGGGCGATGCGATCACGACCGAGGTTTCGCCACCACCGCCCGCGATCGCGGACGCGGTCGAGCGGGCCCACGACGACATGGCGCGCGTGCGGGCCTTGCTGCGAGCCGGTAGCTACGATCGCGCGCGGACGCTGGCGCAGACGCTGCTCGCCGACGCGACCGCACTCGGCTACGCCCCGCTCGTCGCCGAGGCGCGGCACCTCCACGGCAAGGTGCTCATGGCCGACGGCGACTACGAGCGAGCCGAGCAGGAGCTCGTCGAGGTGCGGCTCGCGGCAGCGGCCGTCGGCGACGATCCGCTGGTGGCCACGGTGAGCACCGAGCTCGCCGGGCTCGTCGGCACCCAGCTGCGTCGACCCGAGGATGCCGAGCGCTGGGCTCGCCACGCCGGTGCGGCCATCGAGCGGCTCGCGGATCCGACGGACGCCCAGACGCTGCTCGACGGCACGCTGGGCCACCTGCGGCAGGCGAGCGGTGATTTCGAGGCCGCGCGCGAGCACTACGAGCGCGCGCTCGTCTCGCTCGAGGCCCGGCTCGGCCCGGGGCATCCCGAGTCGATCACCATGCGCAGCAACCTCGCCCTGTCGTGGCACTACCTCGGGCACAACGTGCGCGCGCGCGAGCTGCTCGCGGCGGTGCTCGCCGATCGCATGGCGATCTACGGCCCCGCGCACCCCGAGGTCAGCAGCACGCTCGGCAACCTCGGCGTGGTCGAGCAGACGCTCGGCGAGCTCCCGGCCGCGGCCGAGCACACGCAGCAGGCGCTCGACGGCCTCGAGGCGTCGGTGGGGCAGGAGCACCCCCTCTACCCGCAGCTGCTGACGAATTTGGCCAACACCGAGTTCCTGATGGGCCACTTCGACGAGGCGCTGCGCATGCACGAGCGCGCCAAGACGCTGCTCGAGCGCTCGCTCGGGCCCCATGCGTTCCCGGTGGGTCGGGCGCTCAACAGCATCGGGGCCATCGAGCACCGAGCGCAGCGCCACGACGAGGCCCGACGGGCATTCCAGCAGGCCCGCGAGATCCTCGAGGAGCACCTGCGTCCCGATCATCCAGAGCTCGCGATCCTGCTGAGCAATCTCGCCGAGGTCGACCGCGACACCGGCCACCTCGACGACGCCCTCGCGGGCTTCGACCGTGCCCTCGAGCTGCTGGAGGGCGCGCTCGGCCCCACGCACCCCGAGCTCGCCTACCCGCTGGCCGGACGTGGGCAGACCTACCTCATGGCCGAGCGCCCGGCGCAGGCCCTCGCCGATCTCCGGCGCGCGGTCCTGCTGAATGAAGGCGCCGAGCTGTACCCCGAGAACGCCGCCCGCATGCGCTACGTCCTGGGGGCCGCGCTGTGGGACACCGGCGAGCACGACGAGGGCATGCGGATGATGGAGCAGGTCCTTGCGGACGCGCAGCGGCTCGGAGACAGCGGCAAGGGGCTCGCCGGGGACACCGAGACGTGGCTGGCCGAGCACTCGCCGAGCCCATGATCCGCTCGCCTCGCCGGCGCGGGTCGGTCATGCTCGGCCCGTGAAGCTCTCCGTCAATGCGCCCTGCCCGTGTGGCCGCGGTGCCAAGCTCAAGCGTTGCTGCGGTCGGGTCCACGAGGGCGCTCCGGCGGCGCCCCCGGAGCTCGTGCGGGCTCGCTATGCCGCGTTCGTGCTCGGCAAGGTGCGCTTCATCATGGAGACCACGCACCCCACCGCGCCGCACTTTCGCGAGGACGGTGCGGCGTGGCGGACCGAGCTGCAGGAGTACTGCCGACGGGTGAGCTTCGGCGGGCTCGAGATCCACGAGCACGAGCTCGACGAGGCGGGCGGCGAGGCGTTCGTCACGTTCACGGTGGTGCTACAGCTCGACGGGCAGGACGCAGGATTCACCGAGCGCAGCCGGTTCCTGCGCGACGGCAATCGCTGGCGCTACGTGAGCGGGGATCTCGACCCGCCCGGCGGGTGAGGGAGGGATGCAGCCTCATCGGCGCTGGATGCGGCGCGCGGCGCCGATGGCTCGGCTCAGCCGCTGAGCCGGGCCAGCGCCAGCATGCCATCGGTGGTGGAGAAGATGCCCCTGACCTCGCCGTCGTCGACGATCACCGCCGCGCCGTAGCGATGGACGCCCATGGTGCGCGCCACCTCCGACAGCGGGGTCTTGGACGGCACGTGGTAGGGATCGCGGGTCATCGCGTCGGAGACCCGCAGCTCGTCGAGGTAGGCGGTGCTGCGGGCCTTGAGGATTGCGATGTCGCGCTCGCTGACGATGCCCACGAGCCGGCTGCCGCGCATCACGGGCAGGTGCCGAATGTCGAGATCCCGCATGCGCAGGCTCGCCTCGGCCAGGGTCTGATCGTCCCCCACCGAGTACGCCACGGGGGTCATGTGCTCGCCGACGGTGGTGGTCGAGGTCTCGTTGGCCATCGAAGGCAGCATAGCCAATGCGTGGGTGGGAGCACGGCGGCTGCGTCGCCGCTCGCTCACGGGCGAGGGGACCCCCCGAAGACCTTGGCTTTCAAGGTCGCGTCGACGGGTGCCACGCTCACCAGGGCGCAGGGTGGCTCGGTGATGCCGCACAGATCGGGGTCGCCGCAGTCGGCGAACGGCAGCTCGTGCAGGGCGGTCGTGGGCAGGAACTGGCGGGAGAGCGCCACCGAGTGGGGGTGGGTGGCGATGGCGAGCACGCGCCGATAGCCGCGCGGGAGCACGAAGTCGGCGTAGGCCATCAGGATCATGCGAGAGATGAAGCCGCGGCTGCGGAGCTCGGGGAGCGTGCCGCCGATGTTGAAGTAGAGCGTCTCCCCCCGCACCGGTGGGTCCCCGCGGTGGTAGGTGTCGATGTACCAGTGCAAGCCACGCGACAGCATCGCGCCCCAGCGACGCATGCGCGGGTTGTCACCGGTCGACTTGGATTGCTCCTCGGCGAGCGCGTCCGCCACGTCGATGCTGAAGTGGAACCCCATGATGCGGTCGGTGGCCGGATCGCGGAGCATGAGCCCGAGGTCCTCGGCCAGCGCGCGCTCGCAGATCCGCGCCGCGATCGGCCCGTAGTCCTCGGCGGTGGCCGAGAGCGCGCGGGCGATCACGTTGTCGGCGATCCAGAGCGACGTCACGCACTCGATGGTGGCGGCGAGGTGGGCCTGGTCGAGGTGCTCGATGCGTAGACCGGGCTGGCTCGTCTGGCTCGTCTGGCTCGGCTCGTTCGTCTCGCTCGTCATCCGCGCCCCACCCACGCCTCGCAGCGCGCTCCGCCGTCCTCGTCGGGCTCCCAGCTCACGTGCACCTCCCAAGGCCGGCAGCACACGTCGCAGTCCTGTACGAACGAGCCCGTGGTCTCGCGGTCGATCCACAGCGAGAGCGCCTCGCCGCACCAGGGGCACGTCACATCGATGTCCTCGCCCATGCCTCGTGCTCGCAAGTGAGAGCATACGACGGATCTCGGGCGGTGGGCGCCGGGGGATTTGGTAGCATGGGGGCGATGGTGCGCACGCTCGTCTCGGTACTCTTGGTGCTCGGTGGTTGCGGTGGCTCGGCGAAGCAGGAGAAGCCGGCGGTGGAGAAGGCTGTGGGCAAGGCCGAGGCGAAGGCCGGGGTCGAGGCGAAGACGGTCGCCGACGCGAAGCAAGTGGTCGAAGGCAAGGCGGGGGCGGGGGCGGGGGCGAAGGCCGTCGAGCCCGGGCCCGAGCCAGTCGCGGCAGTCGAGCCTGGTGTGGTCGCCAAGCCCGAGCTGGAGCCGTTCGAGGGCGAGGATGGCCAGTTCGGCTATCGCACCGCGGCGGGCGAGGTCGTGATCCCGGCGAAGTATCCGATGGCGATGCCGTTCGTCGATGGCGTCGCCGGGGTGGTCGGTGGCGACGGGTGGGTCTTCATCGATCGCACGGGCAAGACGCTCGCCACGGCGTTCATGTTCGACAATGCGGCCGACGACTTCGTCGAAGGCCGCGCGCGGATCGTCGATGGTGAAAAGTACGGCTTCATTGCGAGCACCGGCGAGATCGTGGTGCCGCCGACGTATGCGTTCGTCGAGGCGTTCTCCGGCGGCTACGCGGCGGTCTGCGAGGGCTGCAAGCGCGAGGAGATGGGCGAGCACTTCTCGATGACCGGCGGCAAGTGGGGCTATGTCGACGCCGCGGGCAAGCTGGTGATCCCGCCGCGCTTCGAAACGGCCGGGCCGTTCGCCGACGGTCGCGCGACCGTGACCGAGGCGGGCCGCGAGCTGGTGATCGGGCCGGACGGGGTCGAGAAGAAGTGACGGTGAAGCCGGCGCTCGTTCCCCTCTCGTGTGCTGCTTGTGGCGGCGCGGTGCCGCTGGTGGCGGGCGATCGCACTGCGTGCCCGTTCTGCGCGGCCGAGGTGGAGATCCCGGCGGCGTACCGCGAGCTGCGCGATGCGGAGCGCGCACTCGATGCCGAGCACCGCGAGGGGCACGAGCTGGCGCTGCAGCTCGCCAAGGTGCCGTCGGCCCCGGTGCGGATGCTCGCGATGTTCGACAGCGCGGCGTTCCTGTGGCTCGGGCTCGGGTTTTGGATCGTCGCGGGCGTGGTGATCGGCGTGCTGGTGCCGCCGATCGTCGGGCGGTGGTTCGGCATCGATACGATCGACGTGCTCGACGAGCGCACGCAGGCGTGGATCTCGCTGGTGCTGCCGCTCGGGACGTTTGCGCTGGGGCTGCTCGGGGCCGGATGGGCGCGCAAGCGGGCGATCGTGCGAGGTGGGCTGCAGGTGCTGCTGGCTGCACGGCCGCCGGAGCGCAGCGGTGGCCCGGAGCGTTGCCGGCAGTGCGGCGCGGCGCTGGCGGTGGCGGCGAAGGACACCTCGGTGCGCTGTCCATACTGCGGTACGGACAACCTCGTGAACGTGCCCGCGGCGTGGCTCGAGCGCATGCGTACGCACCGGCGAACGCTCGGCCGCGAGGTCGCGGCGGCGCGCGAGCAGTGGGTCGCGGAGCGTAGATCGCTGCGTACGAGCCTGGTGCTGCGGGGGATCGTGGGGGTGATCGTGGTCGGGATTCCGTCGACGTGCGTGCTCGGTGCGGGGCCGGCGACGGATACGACGCCGATCGACTATGCCGCGGGGGAGCCGGGGACGCTGCCGAGCTGGAAGGAGCACCGCACGCGTAGCGTGCCGGGGCGAGGGTTCTGCACGCCGGGAACGATCGCGATCACGGGGTTCTCGACGCGCGCCGAGGATTGCGACGGCAAGGGCTGCCGGTTTCATCGGCTGGTGCCGCTCGAGCGTGGCGAGGCGGTGCGGGTGGTGAGCGCGGACTCGGTGCCGGAGGGCAGTGACGTGGCGCTGGAGATCCACGAGCGTACGATGCTCGATGATCGGTGGGGGGAGATTGCTCGAGGGCGCCTGGAGGAGACCCCGACGCTGCGAGCACCGCTCTCGGCGTGGTATCGGCTGGAATTCCGGGTCCCGGGGGCACGCGCAGGGCAGATCGTGCGAGCGTGTGTGGAGACGATCGACTGACGATCAGTAGGAGCACGCGTGCTCCGGGGATGGTGCGTCGAGGCACTCGTCGTGGCGATGGGCACCACGGATGAGACCAAGCGCGTGCCAGCGTGTATGGTTTGCTCGTGACCGAAGCGCTGCTGGATGTCGACGCCGTCGACGAGATCGTGCCGTGGCTCCACGGCATCGGTCGGGTGTTCGCCGTGTTCGACCAGCAGGACTCCGGGTGCGTGTCGTACGGCGTGGCGGTTGGCGACGAGCGCTGGTTCGTCAAGACGGCGGCCGCAGAAGGAGCGACCGCGTCGCTGCGCCGGGCGATCACCGTGCACCGCGCAGTGCAGCACCGCGCGATCGTTCCGCTACGCCACGTGATCGAGAGTGCCGCCACACCGGCGCTCGTGTACCCGTGGTTTCCGGGCGAGGTGCTCTACGCCGCCACCACGCCGCGCACGCTTGCTCGTTCGGATCCTGCCAGCGCGATGGCCAGGTTCCGCCGCGAGCCGCTTCATGTGGTGGTCGCCGTGCTCGACGAGATCCTCGATGCCCACGTTGCCATCGAGCGCGCTGGTTTCGTGGCGGTCGACTTCTACGACGGCTGCATCATGTTCGACTTCGCCGCACAGCGCGTCGGCCTTTGCGACCTCGACGAGTATCGCCCCGGACCGTTCACCGTCGAGGGAGAGCGCCTGCCGGGCTCGACGCGCTACATGGCCCCCGAGGAGCTGCGCCGCGGTGCCACGATCGATACACGCACGACGGTGTTCAATCTCGGCCGCGCGATCCGGCTGCTGCTCGATTCTGGCGACGAAGAACGCGCATGGCGTGGCACCCCCGCGCAGCTCGACCTCGTCGCCCGAGCGACGAGCACCGAGCCTTCCTCTCGCCATCCGAGCGTGCACGAGCTGGCGGCGGAGTGGCGAGCCGTTCGGTGAGACCTGCTCCCCGATCTGCACGCTCAACTGGGAGACCTGTAACATCCCACCGGATCCATCGTGCGGCAACTGGAGCATCGAAGGATCCGGAGCTCGACGGTGTTACGCATCGTCGGCGTGATCGAGTCCTTGCGCGCCGAGGGCGGATCGTGCGAAGCCTCCCGCCATGTCGCGCCGGTATTCCGTGCTCGTCGGATGGTCGATCTGCTGGGCCGCCTGCGGCCCCGCGGAGCCCAGGGTGGCGACGCCGGGCCATCGGGTATCGACCCCGATCGCGGCCCCTGCTCCGACTGCAGCGCCCGTCGAAGGCGCGATCACGGCGGTCCAGGTCGAGGCGTTGCGGGTCGATCGCACCATCACGGTTCAACAGAAGCTGGGTGAGCAGGTCGAGCAGTCGGTGAGCCGGGCGGTGAGCTGGCAGGATGGCAAACGGCGCCGGGAAGAGTCGGAGCCGACCGGCATCATCCCAGCCATGACGCTGGTCTGGACCGGCAATGAATCACACGCGTGGGTGCTCGACGACACGGCCCGGCTCGCGGCGCCGATGGACGTGCCCGAAGCGGCCGCGGTGCGGGCCACGATCGCGGCAGACCTCGGCCTCGAGGTCTCGGTCGACGGGGCGATCGTGCTACCGTCGCCGCTGTTCACCGAGGAACAGCGCGCGGCGCCGCCGGTCGGCGTGATCGCGGGGGAAGGCAAGAGCTTCGTCCGGCCCAGCGCGAACCTCGTGGTGCGGCTGTGGGTCGTGCCCGGGCTCGAGATCGGCGCGCGCGACTATGCGGACGCGATTCGGCGCCGGCTCCCGCCGCCGTACACGAGCGCGGACGAGGCCTTGTTCGCCGCGCTCGAGGCCTTGCCCGGCTACCCGGTGGAAGTCGAGTCGACGTTCGCGGGCGGCAAGCTCGTCGTGAAGAACGCGGTCGTCGCGGTGAGGAAGGAGACCATCCCGCTCGAGAAGCTCTCGGTCCCCGAGGATTATGCGCGCGGGGAGAGCAGTCACGAGTTGCTCGTGAAGACCGCACTGGCCTCGATGGCGCGTGAACGCAAGGAAGGGCGCGCGCGGCTGGGGCTGGACCGGCCGTTCGAGCCGACGCAGGATGAACCGTTGCCGCCTGCGCTCCCGGGAGGATCGTGCACCCCCGAACGAGGAGACAAGGGCACGGCCGGCTGCCGCGAGGCCTGGGACGGCAGGGAGACGAATTTCGCCGGGTTCTGCGAGATGCCGTTCGACTTCGAAGCATCGTGCCCGCGCAAGAAGCTGCTCGGGATCTGCGAGAGCACCGATCGCGAGGAGCTCCTCTACCACTATCGTCCGGGTGGCGAGAAGTCGTGCACGGGGCGCTGGTACGACGCGCGGAAGCGCGGATGAGAGGACGCCGGGCTCGTGCGAGCTGCTATGGGCACCCCGCCTAATACAGCTCTTCCCGGTACATGTGCTCGATGTCCTCTTGGATCGCCTCCGCCGGCGTCGAGAGGGCCGCTTGGTCCTTGATCATCTGTCCGAAGGACGGGATCACGCCTGGGGTCGCGTGGTGGCTCGGATCCCACAGCGACGAGCGGACGAGGGCCTTGCCGCAGTGCAGGTAGGCACGCGTGACATGGACGACCAGGGCCGCCGTCGGCAGCGAGCTCCCGACCCGACCGAGCTCGAGGAACGCCGGATCGCACACGATCTCACCCGTGCCTTGCACCCGCACCATCTCCCGTACCCCCGGGATGAAGAACACGAGCGCCAGCTTGGGGTTGTCCACGAGGTTCGCGAACGTCTCGACCTTGTTGTTCCCCAGGCGATCCGGGATGACGAGCGTCTTGTCGTCGAGGATGTGCACGAAGCCCGGCCCGTCACCCTTGGGAGAGACGTTGGGCTGGCCGTCCGCGGCTGCGGAGGCGATGCACAGGAACGGCGAGTGCCGGATGAATCGCTTGTGGTACTCGTCGAGGAAGGGCTTGCTGACGGCCATGGCCGTCGCCGAAGGCTCGCCAAAGTGCTCGCGCAACGCGGCTTGGTCGTCGATCGTCCGCAACAGGTGCTCGATCATGCCTGCTCCTCGGGTCATCGTACCGTGGGTTCCTGGTCGAGCGCTCGTCGTACGGCACTCTTGCTCCATGGCCACGCTGCTGCTGTCCCGGGCTCGTGCTCGAATCCGCCTCACCCGAGCCCGCTCCGCTCGAGCAGCGGCCCCACCGACGGCTCGCGCCCCATGAACCCCACGTACAGCTCCATCGGATCGCGACTATCCCCGCGCGCCAGGATCTCCTCACGAAAGCTCCGCCCCGCCTCGCGGCTGAAGAAGCCCTCGCGGCGAAACCGCGTGAACGCGTCCGCGTCCAGCACCTCGGCCCACTTGTACGAGTAATACGCGGCCGCATATCCCACCGGATGCGCAAACAAGTGCCCGAACCCGGCGATCATCCCGTAGTCATCGGGCAGTGGCGCCGCGGCGTGCCGCTCCAGCACCTCGCGCGCCCGCGCCATCACGTCCGGCTCCGCCGCGGGATCCAGCTCCACGTGTAGCTCCAGATCCACCGTCGCGAATCCGAGCTGCCGCATCATCATGTTCGCCGCGCGATACGTCCGCGCCCGCCGGAGCGGCTCGAACAGCACCTCGGGGATCGGCTCGCCGGTCTCGTGGTGCCGCGCGAACAGATCCAAACACTCCCGCTCCCAGCACCAGTTCTCCATGATCTGCGATGGCAGCTCCACGAAGTCCCACGCGACGTTGGTGCCGCCCAGGCTCCGCACCTCCACGCGCGAGAGCATGTGATGCATCAGATGCCCGAACTCATGGAACAGCGTCTCGACCTCGCGGTGGGTCAAGAGGGCTGGGGCGTCGCCCACCGGCTCGGTGAGGTTGCCGCACACCAAGGCCACGTGCGGTGACCAGCCCTGCGGGTCGCCCGGGCCGCTCGGGCCGGGCACCGCGGTCACGAGCCCGTTCATCCACGCGCCGTCGCGCTTGGTCTCGCGCGGGTACACATCCACGTAGAACGCACCGAGCAACGCGCCATCCTCGTCGTACATGCGGTACGCCCGAACGCTCGGGTGCCACGCGGGCAGCTCCTCGGCGAGCTCGGTGCGCACGCCATAGAGCCGCCGTACCAGCTCGAACAGCCCGTCGAGCACCCGCGGCAGCGCGAAGTACGGCCGCAGCGCCTCTTCGTCGAAGTCGAAACGTGCGCGTCGCTGCTTCTCGGCCCAGTAGGCCACGTCCCACGGCCGCAGCGGCTGAGCCTCGGGGCCCTCGACCTCGCGACGAAACGCGAACAGTGCCTCGTTCTCGGCCACGAACGCCGCCTGCGAGCGCTCGCGCAGATCGTCGATGAACGCCCGCGCCGTGGCCCCCGTCTTGGCCATGCGATCCTCGAGCACGAGGTCGGCGAAGTCGCGAAATCCGAGCAGCCGCGCCTTCTCGCGGCGAAGCTCCAGGATCCGGGCCACGAGCGGCCGGTTGTCGTACGGCTCGCTGCACGCACGCGTGTTGAACGCCCGCCACAGCTGCTCGCGATGGCCCGCGTGATCGAGGTGGCTCATCGCTGCCGTGTACGACGGCGCCGCGAGCGTGAAGCGGAAGCCCGGCTTGCCCTTGGCCCGCGCCGAGGCCAGCGCGGCCTCGCGCGCCGATGCGGGCAGGCCTGCGAGCTCGGCTTCGTCCTCGATCACGAGCTCGAACGCGTTGGTGCCGTCGAGCACGTTCTGGGCGTAGCGATTGGTGACGCGGCTCAGCTCCACGTCGAGCGCGGCCAGTCGCTGCTTGTCCTCGGTAGGCAGCTCCGCGCCATGCCGGCGGAAGTCGGCGAGCGTCTTGCGCAGGTGCCGACGCTGCGTCGCCGACAGGCCCGCCTCGCTCGCTGCCGCCTCGCGCAGCGCCGCGTAGAGCCCCGCGTGCAGCGGGATCGACGACTGCAGCTCGGTGACCTCCGGCAGCACGTCGTCGTAGGCCCGGCGCAGCGCCTCGCTCGTGGCCACCGACTCGAGGTGCTCGACCACCGTCATCGCGCGCGTGAGCGGCTCGACCGCGTCGTCGAGCGCCGCGAGCGTGCCCGCATACGTGCGTGGCCCATGCTCGACGATCGCGTCGATGGCCGCGCGCGCGCGCCGGAGTAGCTCGTCGATCGCCGGGCGAACGTGGGCGGCTTCGATACTGTGGAGCGGCAGCGGCGGCTCGAGCGCGAGCAGCGGGTTCGGGGCCTTGGAGAGGGGGAGGGCCATCGGGTCGCCCATCATACGGCCCTACGAGCGGCCGGGCCGTGAGACGTGCTCGAGGGGCGGCGCGAAGGCTCGCGACGCCCCTCGGCAGGGCCGAGCGCATCGGCTCGGCCAAGGCTCACGCAGCACGCATCTCTACGGGGGCCTCCGTGTCCCCCGCCAGCGGGGCAGCAGTCTTCGGCTCGGGGCTGGCCTCGGCTTCGGCCCCGCTCGACTCGTGGTGGCGGCGACGGGAGGAGTAGAGTGACGGGACGATGTCCGTCGCGTCGCCCTCGTCGAAGCGGAGGAACGCCACGGCGCGCTGGGCCTGGGCGTAGACGCGGACGAACGCGGTGAAGGCCTGGGCTCGCACGTAGCGACGATGGGTGGGCGTCATCAGCGGGTTGGGCTTGGCGCGCTCTCGCTCGGCGAGCGCGTCTTGGAGCGCCACCGCCAGCGTGACGGCGCGGTCGATCATCGAGCGCGTGACCAAGACGTTGTCGTGGATGCGATGCCACAGCTCGTCGAACATGCGGCCGAGGGCGAGCAGACCGTCGGCGAGGTTGGCGTAGCCATGGCCGCTACGAATTGCCTCGACGCGCTCGGCGGTGATGAAGCCGAGGTGGGCCAACAGATCGGCCAGGCGCAGCATCACGGTTCGCAGCGGCGTAGCTTCCGCTACCAGCGCCGGCAGCGAATCCACGTCGAGCCCCGGCTCGATGGCACGGTCGTGGGCGTAGAGCAGCGCGAGCGCATACGACCGCAGGGCCTCCACCGGTCGAGGGTCGAAGCTGGGGAGCTTGCGCATGGTGGGCACGAGCGGCTCGAGGTTCCTGGCCGCCACCAAGCCGCAGCGAACGGCATAGGGGACGTCGAGGTTGATGGTGAGCAGCTCGTCGATGGAGATCGTCTCGATCTCGGTGCGGAGCGCCGCGAAGGCCTCCTCGGGCGCGGCATTGGTTGCAAGGGGGAGCTTGGTCTTCTTGTGGGGGGTACGGTGCATGGATCGGTGTCGACGGGAAAGGTGTCGACCCTCCTCGGTTTGCGTCATCGGCCGTCGTCCCGCGTCGTTGCATCGCTCGAGCAAGAAAATTGAAGGACCGCGAGGAACTGCGTTTTGGGGGCCTCCTCGGGCCTTGGAGGCGGGGGAGAGCGGCGCCGGGCCTCGGCCGAGCCTCGCAGGCATCCCACGCGATCGCCCGCGAGCTCGGCCGAGGCCCGGCAGGGTATGGGCTCAAGGGCGTGGGGCTCGGCGCAGGCTTCGACGCTCGAAGAGAACCGCAGTGGAGGGCTCGGGTGAGCCTCTACCCGCGCGGTGACCACGCGGAACGCTGGGCGCTTGGCCTCTTCGTGTCGGGAGAGGAGCGAGCGCAGGCCTCGGTCGAGCCTTGGCGGCTGCGGCGGTGAGGGGGCGGGGGCTCAGCCGAGGCTGGGCAGGTGTGACAAGGATGGGCGGGGGCCTCGGCCGAGCCCTGCGCGGTGGTGGGCAGGTGGGTGGGGGGCTCGGCTGAGGTTGGGGTGGGGCTGGCCGGCCTCAGGTGCCCCCGGGCCCGACCATCTTGCCTGGATCGACCCACGCGTCGAATTGCTCCGCCGTGAGATACCCGAGCGCCACCGCGGCCTCCTTGAGCGTGGTGCCGTCCTTGTGGGCCTGCTTGGCGATCTTGGCCGCCTTGTCGTAGCCGATGTGCGGGTTGAGGGCGGTGACGAGCATGAGGCTGCCGTGCAGGTTCTGCTGGATGCGCGCGTGGTTGGGCTCGATGCCCTCGGCACAGAACTCACGGAAGCTGTTCATCCCGTCGGCGAGCAGTCGCGTCGAGTGCAGCACGTTGTGGATGATGACCGGCTTGAACACGTTGAGCTCGAAGTTGCCGCTCATGCCGCCGATGTTGACCGCCACGTCGTTGCCCATCACCTGCGCGCAGATCATGGTGAGCGCCTCGCTCTGGGTGGGGTTGACCTTGCCGGGCATGATGGAAGAGCCGGGCTCGTTCTCGGGGATCGAGATCTCGCCGATGCCACAGCGCGGCCCCGAGGCCAGCCAGCGCACGTCGTTGGCGAGCTTGTTGAGCGCGGCGGCGAGCGTCTTGAGCGTGCCGTGCAAGAGCACCAGCGCATCATGGCCGCCGAGCGCCGCGAACTTGTTGGGCGCGGTCACGAACGGGAGCTCGGTGAGCGCGGCGATGTGGGCCGCGCTCTTGACCGCATAGTCGGGGTGGGTGTTGAGGCCGGTGCCCACCGCGGTGCCGCCGAGCGCGAGCTCGTAGACCTGCGGCAGCGCGTGCTCGATGGCCGAGCGCGCGTGATCGAGCTGCGCCACCCAGCCCGAGATTTCCTGCCCGAGCGTGACCGGGGTGGCGTCCTGCAGGTGGGTGCGGCCGATCTTGACGATGTCGGAGTAGGCGGTGGCCTTGGCGGACAGCACCTCGCGCAGCCGGTCGAGGCTGGGAAGCAGCGAGCGCACCACCTCTTCGGCCGCCGCGATGTGCATGGCGGTGGGGAACGTGTCGTTGGACGACTGCCCGCGGTTGACGTCGTCGTTGGGGTGGATCGGCTTCTTGGTGCCCATCTGTCCGCCAGCGAGCTCGATGGCGCGGTTGCTGATCACCTCGTTGGCGTTCATGTTGGTCTGGGTACCGCTGCCGGTCTGCCACACGAACAGGGGGAAGTGGTCGTCGAGCTTGCCCTCGATCACCTCGTCGGCCGCGCGAGTGACGAGCGCCACCTTGTCCGGCGGCAGCATCTCGAGGTCGCCATTGGTGAGCGCCGCGGCCTTCTTGAGGAGGCCGAGCGCGCGGATCATCGGGCGCGAGAAGTGGTCCCCGCCGATGCTGAAGTGATGCAGCGAGCGCTGCGTCTGCGCGCCCCAGTAGCGATCGGCGGGAACCTCGATCTCCCCCATGCTGTCGGTCTCGATGCGCACGGGGCCGGCGGCCCCGCCGTGGCTTTGGTGTGTGGCGCTCATGGCGGGGCCGAGGCTACCAAGTGGGTGCGGGCGGTGCACGGGGCGAGCGCGAATGCGCGCCGGGGGCGAGAACCCGGCGTACGAGGGCGCGGGACGATCGACGGAATATGGGATGATGCAGGGGATGCGTCGTCGTACGAAGCTCCTCCCCTGGGTGCTGGGCTCGGTGCTGCTGCCCGCGCCGATCGTGCTCGGCTGTGCCGGCAGCTCCGCGGACGCGATGCTGGCCGAGGGAGCCCCCGCGCCCGCGCTCAAGCAGGTGGCGCACGACGGCACCGAGATCGACCTGGCCAAGCTCGAGGGCAAGCCGATGCTCGTCTACTTCTACCCGAAGGACAGCACGCCCGGTTGCACCAAGGAGGCATGCGCGTTCCGAGACGTGTGGAAGCGCTACGAGGAGGCCGGCGTGCGCGTGGTGGGTGTGTCGGCCGACAGCAACGAGTCGCACCGCGCATTTGCGGAGGAGCACCAGCTGCAGTTCCCGCTCATTGCGGACGAGGAGCTCGTATGGGCCGGCGCGTTCGGGGTGGACACGACGCTGGGGATGACGAACCGGGAGAGCTTTCTGATCGGGCCGAACGGAAAGGTCGCGAAGGTGTACCGCGGGGTGGATCCGGGGGTGCACGCCGAGGAAGTGCTCGCGGACGCGAAGGCGCTGGGCGGAGGGTAGGCGATACGCGGGCGCGTCGGTGACCGATTGCACCGGCAAACGTGGCAAAGTGAGCGTCGCGACTTCTCACCCCCGCACGCGCATGCCCAACAAGAAGACTCCCGCGAAGAAGGCCGCCAAGAAGACGGCAACGAAGCAACCCGCGAAGAAGGCCGCCAAGAAGACGGCAACGAAGCAGCCGGCGAAGAAGGCCGCGACGAAACAGCCGGCCGCGACGAAGCAACCCGCCGCGAAGAAGACCGCGGCCAAGCAACCCGCCGCGAAGAAGGCCGCGGCCAAGCAACCCGCCGCGAGCAAGCCCGCCGCAAAGCAAGCTCCCGTCGCTGCCGCCTCGCCCTTCGCCGGGAAGACCATTGCCCTCACGGGGGCCTTCGCCACCATGAAGCGCGACGACGCGACCACGATGCTCGCCTCCGTCGGTGCCAACGTCGTCGGCAGCGTGTCCAAGCACACCGATCTCCTGATCCACGGCGAGAATGCCGGCTCCAAGATCACCAAGGCCCGTGCGCTCGGCGTGGCGATCATGTCCGAGGCCGAGATGGTGGCCGCGCTCGTGGCCTCCGCGGCGCCGCCCGCCGCCCTCGCCGGCGCGACCGAGAAGATCGCTGCCAAGCAGGCCGCCTCCGACGATCGCCTCGGTCCCCTCCGCGCCACCATTGCGGCCGTCGACGATCCGATCGTCGCTCGCCTTGGCTCTTCGATCCCGCAGCTCTTGCTGGCCTACCTGCGCCTCTTCGCCCAGCGGCCCGACGTGTTCATCGTCGACCACCACCTCGGCGCGCCCACCAGCACCCGCGCGCTCCTGCGCGCGCACGGCCAGGTCCCGCCCGAGGTGCTGGCACTCGCCTCCCACATCGGTGCGCTGGAATTCACCTGGGTGTTCGACTCCGACAAGGAGGGGCGTGAGGGCTCGAGCAAGGGCTACAACGGCGGCCGCCTGTGCCTGCGCGGCCTCGAGAATTTCCGCTGGTACAAGCGCCCCGAAGACTGGGACTGGGTCGAGTTCGACTCGCAGGCCATGTTCGACGATCTCGTCGCCGAGGGCACCACCATGCTGTCCTACGACCCCGGCGAGGCCCCCACCGCGGCGATCCTGGTGTTCGACGACGCCAACGACGTGCAGCGCTACCCCATGGGCATGGTGAACGAGTACCTCACGCGCGGGGCCAAGCTCGGCTTCGTGTGGTACTGGCCGCGTACCACCTACTGGGAGGCTCGCGCGTTCACCAAGCGGTTGTTCGACGCCTCGATTCCTCGCAACACCCCCGCGAAGAAGGTCGTCGCCGCGCTCGTGGCCAAGGGCCTGTCCGAGGCCGAGGCCAGCGGCATGGTGAAGTGGCTCGGCGAGGACGCGGTGATCCTGCTGCCGAAGTGATGAGAGGCTGGCCATGACGATCGACGAGCCCGATGCCTCCGTCGGCGCCGATCTCTCCCGCGCATCGCTGCAGCGGGCGAGCTTTCGCAAGGCGATCCTGGAGGGAGCCGATTTCGAGCGCTGCGACCTGCGCGGAGCCGACTTCCGCGGCGCCTGGCTCCGCGGCGCCCGCTTCGACGGGGCGCTCACCGAGGGCGCGCTGGGGCTGCCCGAGGCCTTGCGAGCGCCCTGAGCCCCGCCTGCGGACCGGTTCTTGCTACGGTGCTGCTCGTGCCGCTGTCGCTGCGCTGGTCTCTGTCATGGCTGCTCGTCGCAGCCCTCGTGCCACCGGCCTGCGGCCCGCGGGGCGGCGACACGGGCAGCCGCTCGCCGGCCGTGACGGTGGAGAACAACGTCACCGTTCGCTTCACCGAGCGGCTGCAGCGGTTCCCGTTCGACCCTCGCGAGATCCGGCTGCGCGAGGCCAGCCGCCAGCTCGCGGAGCGCTCGGGGCACCTCGTGGCGTTCGACATCGACGTGGCCCTCCTGCCGCAGGAGGAGGCGACGTTCCACGAGGCTCTCATCGACGCGCTGCAGACGCTGGCACGCGACCTCGAGGCGCTGGAGGGCTGCCCGGCGTGCATGGCCTATGCGCCCAAGACCATTGCCATCCGCTACGACGCCACCGCCACCGAGGGTCGGCCGTATCGCGATGCCACCTACGATCGCAAGGCGGCCACGCTCACGATCCCGGTGCATCCCGACGAGGGCCTGGTGCCCGAGGGGCTGCTCCGCGCCGTGCTCGAGGATCTGCGCGCCGACGACATGGTGGCCCGCTTCGGCGGCAAGGATCCCGCTGCGATCCCGCCCGCGCAGCACCGCGACTACCTCGAGTATCTCGAGCACGGCTGGTCCGATCTACAGACCGGCGAGTACCGCCAGGAGAGCGAGCCGGCCCGGATCCGCAAGCTCGTGAGCCTGCATGCCAAGACCCGCGACGAGGCGCTGCAGGCCGACGTGCGGGCCGAGCTGCTCCCGCTCGCCCGCAACGCGCTGACCGACTACTACTGGGGCCACGAAGCAGCCGTCGCCCACGAGTTTCCGCCGGCCATCGCGGCCTACGGCGGCTTCCTGGCCGCGCACGCGGCCTCGCTCTCGTCCGCCGAGCGCCTCGAGATCGCACGTACGCTCTACGTGATCGATCACAATCGTCAGCCCGCTCCGTCACCACCCGGTTTCGACGCGTTCGGCTTCGGCCTGCAGGTGATCGACGAGTGGCTCCCCGTCGCTGCCGCTGCGGCTCCGGCCGAGAGCGAGGCCGATCGCGATCGCGACGCGCTGCACGGCTTCGTCGCGTGCCCGTACATCCCGCACTCGAGCCACCCCAACTGCCGCGACGAGCCGTTCTACGCCTGGGCCTGGGACACCCGTGAGCACCGCGAGCACCTCGCGGCCGCGCTGCGAGCCCGCGACAGCCTCGAATTCACCCAGGCGGCCCTGCACGCGCTCCGGATGGCGCGTGGCCACGAGGCGGTGCAAGCGCTGTGGCGCATGCTCGAGGACGACCCCGCGGCGTGGGCCATCGCCACGCGCGTGCTGGGCGACGAGCAGGTGCTCGGTGGTCACTCGCCGTGGGTCGCCGACGAGCTCGAGCGGCTGTGGCGCGAGCGTCCGCGGCAGCGCGGCGTGCTGCTCTACCTCCTGGCCCGCAGCGATCCCGACGGACGGCAGGAGGAGCTCTGGGGCCGCCGCTTCGCCAAGCGGTTCGGAGCGCTGCCGAGCCCCCGCGACCTCGAGGCGTTCCTCGACACGAGCCCGCTGGCGATGGGCTGCCTCGCTGGGCCGCTGCAGGTGGTCGATGGCTCGCCCGTGCGCGCCGTGCTCGACCGGCTCGACACCCATCTCGATGCCGACGCCAAGCTCGAGGGCGGATACCCGCCGATCCCCGTGCTCGTGCGGCACCTTTGTGATCACGGCACTCCGGCCGAGCGCGCCGCGGCGCACGCCCACCTGACCCATCGCCTGCGCGACCACGCGTCGGAGCGCGCCACCCTGCGCCACCCGCTCGAGACGCTCGCCCCGGGAGGCTGCCGATGATCCGCACCCGCTCGAGACTTCCCGCGCTCGCGCTCGCGCTCGCGCTCGGCTGCACGCTCGGCCAGTCTTCCGGCACCCGTGCCCCCGGCGAGGAGATCCGCGTGACCAACGACGTGGTGGTCACGTTCTCCGACGCCGTGCGCGAGCTGCCGTTCGACACCAACGCTGCGCGCCTCAAAGCGGCCAGCGAGCAGCTCGCCGCGATCGCGGGCCATCGCGTGGAGTACAGCTTCGACCGCGCGCTCCTGCCGCAGTACCAGGAGGAGTTCCAGGCGATGCTCATCGCCTCGATCGAGAGCACCGCGATCGATCTCGACCGCCTGCGTGGGCTCGACACGTTCCCCGAGCTCGTCCTGGTGCTCGAGCGCATCGAGCTGACCTACGACGTGGCCGCCCACGAGGGCATCGGCTGGACCTCCGAGCTCGACGTCGATGCCAAGACCCTGCGGATCCGTCTCGACGGCGATCAGCCCGCGTTCGTGCCCCAGGGCCTGGTCTGGAACCAGCTCGTCGGAGTCGAGCCGGAGATCCTGCGGCGCATGCTCGCGGGTCGCACGGTGGCCTCGCTCGCGCCCTCCGAGCTCGCCCGCTACTTCCGCTACCTCGCCGACGAGGCCCCGCACATGGGTTACCACGAGCCCAACACCGCTGAGGGCTTGCGCGACCACCCGGGGCTGCCGTGGCTCGTGCGTGCGATGGAGCTGCACGCTCGCGTCGACGATCCCAAGCTCCGTACCGAGATCGCCGACTGGATCACCGGCCAGGGTGGTGCCCTGTTCTACACCCACCTGCGCGAGGCCCCCGAGGCCGTCGGCGCGCTGCCGGCTGCGTCCAGCTACGCGAAGACCCGCGGCGCCTGGGTGGCGTGGATCCACGCCAACGCGCTCACCCTACGCGCCCATACGCTGGATGGGCTGCTCGATCGCATGCTCCGTCGCGAGCCCGATCGCATGATGGCGGGAGGCGAGCCCAACCCGCGCGCGCTGCCGGGCCTCGACCCGCTCGACTTCGGCTTCGCGATCGCCGATCGCTGGATCTCCGCCGGCCACCCGCTGGTGGCGGCCGGTAGGAACGACAAGGAGCAGACCGAGCTGCAGCTCCGCGTGCTCTGCCCGGTGGACGTGGCCGCGCTCGATCGGCCGGTGGTGCGGAGCTGCGCCGACGACTTCTATCGCTACGCCTGGAAGGACGAGCCCACCCGTGATCGCTTCGTGGCGGGCCTGCTCGCGCGCCGCGACGCGCCGCTCCTGCGCTCCGGCGTCGCCGCGCTCCGGGACTTCGGCACGCCCAAGGACGCGCTGGAGCTGTGGCGCCGCACCGAAGGCAATGTCGAGGCATGGACGATGGTCACGGAGGAGCTGGCCCTCCAGGCCCCCGAGAGCCTCGGCGGCGAGCTCGTGGACGAGGCCCAGCGACTGTGGCGTCGCGAGCCCGCGCGCCGCGGCACGCTGCTCTATCTCCTGGCCCAGCACGCCCGCGAGGGCTACCGGCAGGAGCGGTTCTGGCCCGAGTTTCCCGCGGACTTCGGCCGCATCGACGAGAAGACGTTCGCATCGTTCCTCGATCACGGCGCGCTGGCAGTGTCGACCACGTGGGTGGTGTGGCCCGCGCTCGGCTCGTTCCCCCGCGGTCCCGCGTTCGCGGCCCACCTCGATGCCTTGCTCGACGCGCCGCCGGTCGACGACCGCCGCGGCTACCGCCCGCCGATCGACGCCATCGATGCGACGATCGATCTCATGTGCCAGGAGCCCCGTCGCGGCGACCCGGCTGCGGTACGCCGTGCGCTGCAGGCCCGCGTGCGCACGCACCCGCAAGAGCGCAAGGACCTCACTCGCCTCGAGCTCGCCACCGACTGCTGATCATCGGCCCGAGCCGGCTCAGCGCACCACGGTGTTCGTGGACTGGCGCACCACCGTCGTCCGCCCGCCGGCCTGCAGCGGCTGCGTGGGCACGGCCACCGTCACTCCCAGGAGGATCGTGAGCGCCGTGGTCGATACGTCGGGCACGCCCATGAGCCTGCGCCACGAGCTCCACTGCTGCATCACGCTCGCCTGCAGCGCGACGTGATTGGAGATCCGCCCCTCGACGCCCACATGGACCTCGACGCTCGGACGCCCGGTGATGTCGCGCAGGCGCGGCTGCTGGTGGCGTGCGTAGTCGAGCCGCAGGATGTCGAGGCCCACACCCACCCCGCCGAAGGGCCGCACGGGGAACCGCGGGAACGCATACGCGGTCACGCCGAGCTGGATCGGCACGGCGAGGTACTGCACGGCGGTGGCGTCGCCCGGTCGCCGTCCATCCTCGCGCGGCTCCACCGAGACCCGACCCGCGCCGTAGCCGGTGCGGAGGTGGCCGATGATCCGCGGCCGGTCGTGGGTGCCGGCGGCCTTGAACAGCTGGAGCTGGAAGTCGAAGCCCTTCACCACGCCGCAGGTGCGCCCCTGGTGCGGGTAGAGGCACGCGCGAAACCGGTTGGTGTCGAGCCATCGCTCCTCGCGGCCCACGCGGCCCGAGGCTGGAATCGGCGAGAGCGCGGCGCTCGATTGCAGACCCAGCCACCACACTGGCCGCGGCTCGGCCTCGTGCACCACCACCTCCTGCCGGGTGCTCACCTCCACGCGGCCGGGCTCGCCCGCGTCGGTCTCACCGGCCGGGCCGTGGATCCGCAGCGGCTCGTCCTCCGACTCGGGCCCGGCCACGAACGTGATGCGATCGTCCCGCTCGCCTTGCTCGCCTTGCTCGCCTTGCTCGTCGGGAGCGGCCGCCGGCGGGTGGGCCTCCACCACCACGGGATCGTCGGGCACCGCGGCCCAGGCCGTGGAAGCCGAGCCCACGAGCGCCAGCACGCTTCCCACCACGAACACGAAAGCGGCACGACGCATGAGCTCCTCCTCGGGTGCGGGCACGAATCCGGCGGGCCGACGTCGGTGCGGCCACGGTTGTTCACCGCCTCGTGCCCATTCTATTCTGATGGTCCGTGGCCGTCTCGTCGTCCTCGTCGCGCGGCCCCCGGCGTCTTGGCTGGGTGTACGACGTCGACCGTTTCCTCGATCGTACCGCGGTGCGCACGCTGCTCAGCGTGGCCATCATCGTGAGCTTGCTTCCGTTCGACTGGGTACAGCGGGCGGATCCGCTGTTCTTCACGCTGTTCCTCGTGGAATTCGTGCTGCGCGTGCTGCTCCTTTGGGGCCGTGCGCGCGATGCCGACGCGGAGACGGGCAGCATCGTCGAGCGCCCGGCACCCCGTCGGTTCTCGGGCCGCGGCCGCGGTGGGGCGATCGTGCTGCTCGTGTTCGACCTCGTGGCGCTGGTCTCGTTCGTGCCCCTGCCGGCGCACCCGGAGAGCGCGCGGTGGCTGCGGCTGTTCCGACTGACCCGCATGCTGCTGCTGGTCGGCTACTGGGCGCCGCTGGTGCGCGACCTGTGGTCGATCCTCTCGCGCCACGAGCGGGCGCGGCAGATCGTGCTGATGGGCTTCGTGGTGGGGGGCCTCTCGTTCGCGGGCGCGGTGGTGATGTTCCACCTCGCCGAGGGCGATGGCGTGAGGGTCGACGTCAACGAGGACGAGCGCATCGACGCGGAGGACCGCCGCTTCCTCACGCTCCTGTGGTGGTCGTTCCGCCAGGTGCAGGACCCGGGCAACATGCTCTCGTCGCCCGTCGCGCTGCCGCTGGTGATCATCAGCGTGGGCCTGACGGTGTTCGGGCTGTTCCTGGTGTCGTTCCTTATCGGCCTCGGCACCGACGTGGTGCAGGAGCTCTTGCAGCTCTCGCGGCTGCGCCCACCGGGGCTGCGCGGGCACACGGTGATCGTGGGCGTGGGCCCGGCCACACCGCGGCTGCTCGACGAGCTTCGCCGCTACTACCGCAAGCTCCTGCCCACCGACTCGCGCGTGCTCTCGGCGGCGTGGTTCCGCGATCTGTGGCGCCGGGGTCTCTTGGGCCCGCGCTACCTCGTGGTGGGGCGCAGCGACGAGCCACCCGATTTCCTGCGCGCGCCGGAGCTGTCGCGCGTGGGCTATCGCGCGCGCTCCGACGACGACGACGCGCTCATCGTCCGTGCCGACCTCTACCAGGCCAAGCGCGTGCTGCTGCTCGCCGATCCCGACGATCCTTCGCCCGACGCCGCCACGATCCAGACGCTGCTCAACCTCGTCGAGCGCGTGCGTCACCAGGTGGCGCGCGGGCCCCGGCGCCCCAACGAGCGCCAGCGGGTGGTGATCGCCGAGATCCTCGACGACAGCAACGTCGCGGCGGCCCGCGCAGCGGTGCTACCCGGTCGCAACACGTTCCGTGCGTTCGTGGTGCCCAGCGAGCGGCTGGTGGCGTTGTTCATCGCGGGGGTGGTGCGCCGCCCGGGGCTCGGGGACCTGCTCGAAGAGCTGCTCACCAGCCGCGGCCACGAGCTCTACACCTGCTTCTTTCGCACCGACGGCCTCGGGTTCTCGATGACCGAGCCGCCCGACCTCGGGCGCGACGCCGCGCGTGCGATCGACCGGCTGCTGCGGCGGGGCCTGCAGGGGCCCGCGACGGTGGTGCCGGTCGGGATCCTGGTGGCGACCGGCGACGAGGGGCTCCACGACTTCCGCGTGGTGGTCAACCCGCGGCCCCACGATCCGCCGCTGCCCGGCAAGAGCCTGGGCCTGGTGGCGGTGGCCGAGCACTTCGGCCGGATTCGCGAGTTCGTCGAGAGCGAGCCCAAGACCCCGTCCGAGCTCGACGACGCCGCGCTCGCCATCGCTCGCCCGCCCGCGCTCGAGCGCACGGCGCAGACCAAGATCGGCCGCGTGCTGGTGTGTGGGTTTCGGCGCGGCTCGATCTACATGCTCGAGGAGCTCCTGCGCGAGCAGATCCGCGGTGAGGTGCTGGTGCTGGTGGCCGACGAGACCGAGCTCGCTCGCGCCCAGGATGCGCTCGAGGAGCACAGCCAGCTCGTCGAGCGACGGCTGATGCCCGCGTACCACGGCACGTTCACGCAGCAGTCCGACGGCAGCTACGTGTTCACCTGCCCCGGTACCGAGATCGTGGAGGACAGCCGCGTGTGCCTGCGCGTGGCCGACTGGATGGCGAGCCGGCACCTCGTGGATCTGCCGGCGGGCTTCGGCCACGTGGGCGACCTCGACGCGGTGATCTTCGTGGCCGATGCCCGCGGCCAGAACGACGCGCGTACCACCACGGCGCTGCTCAAGCTCGAGGACCTGCTCGTGGCGCACGGGGCCGAGCTCGGCCGCCCGCGGGTGGTGGCCGAGGTCCAGGACGCTCGGCTCGCCGCGCGGCTGGAAGAGCACTTTCGTACCGTGGGCAAGCACCACGTGCGCATCTACTCGATCCCGCAGCTTCGCGCGTTCTTCTTGTTCCAGTCGGTGGTGGTGCCCGGCTTCGACGCGGTGTACTCGGAGCTGCTCGGCTCGTGGGGCCAGAGCTTCGTGCGCCTGCGACCCGTCGAGCAGCACCCCGGCGGCACCACGTTCCGCGAGCTGGCGCTGGGTCTGCGCCGGCGCGGTCAGATCCTGGTCGCGGTGGTAACGAGCGACGACGGCGGCCGCGAGGTGCTCCACGTGGCGCCGGCGCCCGCCGAGCCGGGCCACCAGATCGAGCTCGCGCGGCTCGTATACCTGTGGGTGATCGCCGACGATCGCCCGCACGTGCCGGTCGACGAAGGCTGAGCGCGGCGCGGCGGCAGACCTGCCGCAGATCTGCCGGGGGTAGGGTGGGCGAGGCTGGACGGCCCGCCGCACGCGGCGGATGATCGCGCGTGGTGACGCGGGGGGCAGCTGCAGTCGCGGCGTGTGCGTTGCTCGGTGCATGCACCGAGCCCAACCCGTATCTGTCCGTCGACGATGCGAGCTCCGGCACGAGCACCAGCGTGGCCTCGGACACGACGCTCGGGTCGAGCGGAACGACGGCGGCCACGGAGGATCCCGCGCCCGGCAGCAGCAGTAGCAGCAGCACACCGAGCTGTACGGACGCGGGCATGACCTGCGTGGCCGCGGCGCCGGCGGGCTTCGCGGGGCCGTTCGCCTGGCTCGAGCGTCCTGCCGACGCACCGACGCGCTGCACCGAGCCATTCCCGGAGCCGCTGGTGGAGGCGTTCTCGGAGCTCTCGGCTCCGGCGGTCGGCTGTGATTGCAACTGCGGCCCGCTCAACAACGCCGAGTGTGGCCCGGCCGCGATCGAGCGCCACTCCGGGGTCTCGTGCGGCGGCGCGGTCCAGGACACGCTCCACCTCGTGCCCGGCTGCAATGTGATCGGCGGCAGCGGATGGGCCAGCACCACCAGCTTCTTCTTCGATGCCCCGGCGGTGGTGGGGGGCGGCTGTCTGCCGCTGCCCACCGTCGATCGTTCACCTGCGGCGTTCCTCACCCGCCACCTCGCGTGTGCGGGCACGTTCGTGGCGGAGGGCTGTGCTGCGGGCGAGCTATGTGCTCCGCTCCCCGATGATCCGTACCAGCCCCGCGTCTGCGTGTGGCAGGAGGGCAACGTGGCATGCCCCGAGGGCAGCGCCTACGCCGAGCGCACGCTGCTCTACCGCGACATCGACGACCAGCGCGGCTGCGAGCCGTGCACCTGCGAGGTGCCGCCGGGGCCGTGCATCGGCACGTCGGCGGCGCTCTCGACAGCATTCAACTGCTCGGTGCTCACGGCCGGGGTGGTTCCCGACGACTGCGTGGGGGGCATCGGCGGGTCGGCGCTCCAGAGCGTGCTGTACGGGGAGGGCGTGCCTCCGGAGGAGTGCGATGCCGCGGTGGTGGTGCCCACCGGCGACGCGGCGGGCACCGAGCCCGTGACGTTTTGCTGTACGCGCTAGCGCGGGCGGGCGAGGGGCGCCTTACGCCGGCCGAGCACTTGCGCGAGACTGGCGACGCAGCATCGGTAGCCGTGGTGGCACGCGCCCACGCCCTCACGGCAGCTCGATCTTCGGATTGATCCCCACCGCCGCCTTCCGCTGCTCCTCGGCCTTCTTCGCATCCCCCGTCGCGGCATACACCGCCGCCGCCGTCGCATGCAGATCCGCGCTCCGCATCGGTGTCGCCAACGCTTCCTCGATCACCGTCTTGGCCTCCTGCTTCTCTCCCGCCGCGAGCAACGCCTCGGCCAAGAACCGCTTCGCATCCGCATTGGGCCGCAGCGCATGGTTCTTGCGCGCCATCTCCAGCGTCTTCTTCGGATCCTTCCCATGCGCCAGGAAGTGCTCCAGCGCGTGCCCATACGCCGCCTCGGGGAATCGTACCAGCTGCTCCCCGAACTTCGCGTCGGCCTTCGCCAGCCACTCCTCCGCCTTCGCCGTCTCCCCCGCGGCCTGGTGGATCTCCGCAAGCGCATCCATGAACTCGGGGTTGCCGGTGCGCTCGACGATGGCGAGATACATCGCCTTGGCGTCCTCGGTCTTGCCCTGCAGCGTGAGGATCTCGGCGATGTGCTCCTCGATGAGCCAGTAGCCCTCGATGAGCGCCTCGCCCTCGCGGTAGTGGGCCAGCGCCTCGTCCCAGCGCCCGCGGTCGAGGTCCATCAGCCCGAGCTGCAGGTGCACCCACGCAGCGGGCTCGGTCTCCTCACCGTCGTATTCCTCGAGCGCACGGCGATAGAGCGCATCGGCCTCCTCGAATCGACCCTCCTTCCAGCGGTACAGCGCCAGCGAGCCCAGCGCGGACACGCTCGGGATCCGCTCCACGAGCGAGACCAAGAGCTCCTCGGCCTTGGCATACTCGCCGCGCTGGAACGCGAGGTTGGCCGTGAACATGTCGCGACCGTAGATCTCCTTGGCGTCCTTCGTGGGCAGCCGGGTCTCGCGTTCGAAGTCGGCCTCGATGCGGTCGAGCCGGTGCAGCGTGTAGTTGAGCCGCGCCCGCACCATGAACGGGCCGAATCCGGTCTCCTGCCCCGCCTCGAAGCCCTTGGTGACCAGCTCCTCGGCCTTGGCGTAGTCGTCGTAGCTGCCCGAGAGGCGCGCACGGGTGAGGTAGAGCTCGGCCACGCGGCCCCACGCCAGCGCCGAGCGGGGGTTGTTCTCGGCGACCTTGCGGTGCCCGGCGATGCGGCGATCGATGGCGGCGAGCTGGGCCTCGAACGTGGGCTCGCGCTTGCTCGGACGTCGAGGCTTGGGCTCGGCCTCGACTGCCTTTGCGGGCGGCTCGGCCTCGGCCTTGGTGTCGGGCGCCACGGGCTTGCCCTCCTGGGGCACCGGCGCGGGCACAGGCGGTCCGCCGCAGGCAGCAACGACGACGAGCACGCTGGACAGGATGGCAGGATGACGGCGCATGGAGACGGTCGCAGGGCGAGCGTGCGCGCTCTCGCTAGAGCGTGCCGCTCGTGGCCCAGATTTGCAGGAAGTCGTCGGCGTTCGCGCCCACGGTGGTGCTCGCGTCGAGCTCCACGACGATGGCCATCGCGTTGGTCCCGGCGAAGCTTCGCGTCGTGAGCATGTCGCGGTGTCCGATGAAACGGGATTGGCCCCGAGGCGGCTGCCTCGGGGCCAATCTCAGCACGGAACGAGGCGCCGACGCTACTCGTTGGCCGGGGCCAGGTACGGGAAGTCGCCGGGGAACTCCACGTCGTTGGCGATCGGGTTGATCGACGGGCCCGGGGTCCCGTCCTGATCGAGGTCCAGGAACGTGGTCACGTCGTGGGCCTCGAGGTCGAGCAGCAGCACCGCGAAGATGATGTCCATCACCGGGTTCTCGAGCGTTCGCCCGTTGGGGAACGCCGCCGGATCGTCGAGGTCGAGCGTGAGGACGTCCGGGATCGCGTACGACCCGCTCTGGTCGTCGCAGTTGTTCGCCGGCAGCGGCGGCGTGATGCACGGGGTGAAGCCGGCGCCGATCAGGTCGTCGTCGAGGCCGGTGTTGTCGGCGGTCTGCTCCCCGGGGGCGCCGAGATGCAGGGTCTCGAGCGACTGGCGGATGTTCATGTTGAACGTCAGCGCCGCGTCGTCGACCGGCGTGGCCGCGTTGTAGACGTCCTTGTCGCCGAGCAGGTTGAGCCCCGTGTTGATCGCGGGGAAGCCCTTGCGGTCGACGGCGACGTAGTCTTCGAACGGCGTCTCGTCGAACTCGAACGGACCCGTCGGCGGGTCGGTGGTCGAGGTCTCCCCGGTGTCGGTGCCGGCCGTCGACGTCATCCCCACGGTGCCCACCGTGGAGTCGGGATCCATGGTCGTCATGGTCGTCGGCGGGGTGACGGTGGTGCCGTTGGTGGTGTCGTCACCCGTCGAGCTCCCGGTCTGGTTGCCGGTGTCGTCGCTCGGGCAGCCCGCGAGCCCGAGGCCGGCGAGCGCGAGGATGGGCAGGACAAGGTAGTTCGTCTTCATGGCGTCACCCCCGTCGAGGCCCAGATCTGCAGGAAGTTGTCGGAGTTCTCGTCGACGACGGTGGGCGCGTCGAGCTCGACTACGATTGCCATGACGTTGGTTCCCGCGAAGAAGTCGACGGGATTGCCGACGAGGCCCGCGAAGCCGAGATCCGCGGCATCCACGTCATCGAGCAGGTTCATGCGGGTGGTCTGGAAACCCTCGAAATCGAAGAAGAACGGATCGTCGAAGTCACCGGCGATGACCGTGGCCGTGCCGTTGGTGATCGGGGTCTGCACCGGCCCGTCGAACGTGCCGTCGTCGGCCCCCGGGACGTCGGTGAACTGCACGCCCCACTCGTCGAGGTTGTTCTGGCCGAAACGGACGCGGATCTGGATGTCGGGCTCGTTGTCGTTGTTGTTGTCGAGGTAGTCCGCCTTCTCCTGGGGGTCGGCGGTGTTGTCGACGTTGATCGTGTAGAGGTGGTCCGGCGCGTAGACCGGATCGTCACCGGGCGCACGGAGCCCCGCGAACGTCATCACGATCACGATGGTGCCGCTGTCGGTGTGCCAGGCGTAGACGTCGGCGATGTCGGCGGCGGGGTCTCCCATGCTCAGCGGAGCGTCCGCGTGGTCTGCCGCCGTCACCTCTTGCGGTTGAAGTTGGGTGGCCCCCGCGACGAGGGCGGTGACCCCCAGCGCGGTGATCCATTTGTTCTTGGTCCTCATCTCGGTCCTATCTGTTTTGCAAGGGCACGTGGTGCCAAAGGGGTTAGACCGGCCAGGCGATCCGCCGTGGCCGTACGCCACCCGGAGCACGGGTGGGCGAACGACCGGCCACGAGACACGAAGCAACCTGGGTCGATACGTCGAGCAAGAGAAAGTCAGGGTGGTGAAGGGTCAAGCTCGAAGGAAGGAAAGGGAAGAGAGGCGAGCTTGTACCTGGGCGGTGCGGCTGGCAAGGTGCGAGATACCGACCAGCGCGCGGGCGTTTTTGGGGCACCGCGTGCTCGGGCCCGTCCCCAAGGCCGCTTTGGCCAGTGGGTGTTTTGGGCGGTTTGCGGGCCATGCGTCCCGCCCCGGGCCCTTTCGTGTGCATCGGTGCCCGTCCCGTGAGCCCGGGATACAATCCGGCACCCCGGGCCCGCGCGCCGAACAGGGCGGCTACGAGCCGAGCGGGGACACCCCGGGACGAGGAGCGAGGATCGGATGGCCGAAGCCGAACGACGAGACGAAGATGGATCGCGACGCAAGTTCATGCTCGCGGGCGCTGGCGCGCTCGGGGCGTGCGTGGCCGGGATCAGCGTGGCGCCGGCGTTGTCGCTCTTGACGCACCCGCTGCGCACGGCGACCACCAGCGGCTCCGACGCGTTCATCCCGGCGGGCAAGCTCGCGCAGTTCAAGGGCAGCGTGCCGGTGAAGGTGGATCTCTACGCCGACAAGCTCGACGCGTGGAACCGCGTGGTGGAGGTGAAGATCGGCTCGGCGTGGGTGTGGAACGAGCAGGGCACCGTGCGGGCGATGTCGACGGTGTGCCCGCACCTCGGCTGTGCCATCGACTACGTGGCCGAGACCGACAAGTTCCTGTGCCCGTGCCACGACTCGTTCTTCGCGCGCGACGGCGCGGTGGAGACGGGGCCGTCGCCGCGCGGCATGGACTCGCTCGACGTGGAGACCGAAGGCGAGCTCGTGGCGATCCGCTACCAGCGATTTCGCCAGGGCACCCCTGCCAAGGAGCCGGTGTGATGCTCGCGTGGCTCGAAGAACGAACGGCGCTGCCGGGCCTGTGGCGGCGCTTCGCCGAGCACCCCGTCCCGGGTGGGCCGCGGCTGCGCTACGTCTTGCCGGCAGTGCTGGTGTACCTGTTCGTGCAGCAGGGCGTGCTCGGAGTGCTGCTCGCCGCGCACTACAGCCCTTCCGCCACGGACGCGTGGGCCAGCACCGTGTACCTCAACGATCGCATGGACGCGGGCTGGTTCATCCGCGGGCTGCACCACTACGGCACGTCGGCGATCATCCTCGTGGCGGTGGCCTACCTCGTGCAGCTCGCGGCCACCGGCGAGTACAAGCGGCCGCGCGAGCTGGTGTGGATCTCCACGCTCTTGCTGCTCGTGGTCACGATGGCGCTCGGCGTGACCGGCAACATCTTGCCGTGGGACGAGCAGGGCTACTGGGCCGCGCAGGTCGAGCTCGGGATCATGGAGCAGACCCCCGGCGGCGGAGCGCTGCGAACGGTGGTGCAGGGCGGGGCCGAGGCCGGCAACCTCACGCTCACGCGGCTCTACGCGCTGCATGCGTTCGTGCTGCCGCTCGTGGCCGCGGCGCTGCTCGCCGGCATCGTGGTGCTGGGGCGGCGCAGCCAGGCGCAGGAGGCCGAGAAGGAGCCCCGGCGGGCGCAGCCGTTCGCCGCGGGGCAGCTGCTCGTCGACATGGTGGCGATGGTGTTCGTGGCGGGGGCGCTCGTGGCCGTGACCATGCGGACCCACGGCTCGGAGCTCTACGGCCCGGCCGACCCGACCTCCGGCTTCCAGGCGCGGCCCGAGTGGTACTTCCTCTTCCTCTACGAGCTGCGCATGTTCTTCGAGGGCCCGCTCGAGCCGCTGGCCACGATGGTCATCCCCGGCGCGGCGGCGGCAGTGGTGGTGGCGGCCCCGTTCGTCGACGCGATGGCCGGCAAGCTCGGGCGCGTGGGGGTGCTCGCGGTGCTCGGGCTCATGCTCTCGGGCGTGGTGGCCCTGACCGCGCTCTCGATCTCCAACGACGCGGCGAACGAGTCGTACCAAAAGGCGATGGCGCAGGCCCACAAGCAGTCCGAGCGCTCGCGGGGGTTCGCGGCCGAGGGCGTGCTGCCCGAGGGTGGTCCTGCGGTGTTCCGCAACGACCCCGAGTACAAGGTGAAGGCGCTCTACGTGGAGCACTGCCAGAATTGCCACGAGCTCGACGGCTTCGGCGGCGAGGAGGCGCCCTCGCTCACCGGCTATTCGAGCCGCGAGTGGCTGTTCACGCTCGTGCGCAACCCCAATGAGAAGCGGTTCTTCGGGGGCACCAAGCACGACGTGATGGAGCCGTACCCCGAGAGCGGCGAGAAGGCGATCGCGAGCGAGCAGCTGCACGCAGTGGTCGAGTACCTGTGGGAGCTGCAGGGTGAGCCCGACGTGGACGTGACGCTCGCCACGCAGGGCAAGGAGCTGTGGGAGGACGAGCTCGACTGCAACAACTGCCACGAGGTGAAGGCGGGGGTCGAGGGCAGCGGGCCCAACCTCGTGGGCCACGGCACGGCTGAGTGGATCGCCCGGGTGATCCGCGACTCGAGCAAGCCGGACCTGTTCGGCGAGGACGCGCAGATGCCCAAGTTCGGCGAGGACAAGCTGAAGGAAGAAGATGTGAAGGCGCTCGCGGAATTCGTGGTCGGGCAGCGCGCACCCAAGCAGTGAGGGGTCGTCGTCGGCGGCCTACGTAACATCGTTACGAGCGGTGTCGTAGGCAGCCGACATGAACATCGCGCTCTGGATCGCACAGGTGCTGCTGGCTCTGATGTTCGCGTTCGTGGGGGCGACGAAGACGTTCACGCCGGTCGACGAGCTCGCCAGGCAGATGCCGGGGGCAGCCGAGCAGGTGGGCCTCATCCGGTTCATCGGCATCTCGGAGCTACTAGGTGCCATCGGGCTGGTGCTGCCGGCAGCCACCCGCATCAAGCCCGGTCTCACGCCGCTCGCGGCGGTGGGCATCGGCATCATCATGGTGCTCGCGGCAGGCGTCCACGCCACGCGCGGCGAGTGGAGCTCGATCGTCACCAACGTGGTGCTGCTCGCCATGGCGGTGTTCGTGGCCTGGGGCCGCACCAAGCGCGTGCCCATCGCACCGCGATGACCGACCGCGAAAGATGACGCCATGTCCGACGCACGCATGCCGACGATCTACCTGCCGCACGGCGGCGGGCCCTGCTTCTTCATGGAGTGGACGATGGGTCCGCGCGATACCTGGGAGCGCATGGCGGCGTGGCTGCGTGCGCTGCCGGAGGGCCTGCCACGGGCTCCCGAGGCGCTCCTCGTGATCTCGGCGCACTGGGAGGAGGCGCGGCCCACCGTGACCACCGCCGCGGCCCCGCCGCTCTACTTCGACTACTACGGGTTCCCGCCGCACACCTACCAGCTCACGTGGCCGGCGCCCGGATCGCCCGCGCTGGCGGAGCGCGTGCGGGGGCTGCTCGGCGCGGCGGGGATCGAGGCCTCGGCCGACGCCGAGCGTGGGTACGACCACGGGGTGTTCGTGCCGCTCAAGCTCTCGTTCCCGCGCGCCGACGTGCCCACGGTGGCGCTGTCGTTGCGGCGCGGCCTCGATCCCGCCGAGCACCTCGCGATCGGCCGCGTGCTCGTGCCGCTGCGCGACGAGGGCGTGCTGATCGTGGGCAGCGGGATGAGCTACCACAACATGCGCCGCTTCATGAGCCCGGCCGCGGCCGAGCCCTCGCGGCGCTTCGATGACTGGCTGGCCGAGACGGTGGCCTTGCCCGAGGCCGAGCGAAGCGAGCGGCTGGCTCGGTGGAGCGCGGCGCCCGAGGCTCGCGAGTGCCACCCTCGCGAGGAGCACCTGCTGCCGCTCATGGTGGCGGCCGGAGCGGCCGGAGCCGATGCGGGCGCGTCGGTGTTTCGCGACGAGGTGATGGGCGCGACGGTCTCGGCAGTACGCTTTGGCTGAATCAGGCCGGGTGGGCGTCCGCGAGCACGCGAAGGAGCGCCTCGAGCACGGCGTGGTCCGTCGGTGCGCTCGCGGTCGCGTCGACCCGCACGCCCATGCCCTCCACCGCCGCGGCGGTGACCGGCCCGAGGCACACCACCTTGGCCGCGGCCACGAGTCGGCGCGCCTCGGCCTCGCCGAGCTGCTCATCCATGCGCTGCAGGAAGTGGCGCGCTGCCTTGCCGCTGGCGAACGCCACCGCGTGGAAGCCCTCGCCGCCGTCGACCGGCTCGCGGAGCGAGGCCACGAGGTGCGGCGAGACGGCGGGTCGCACGGTGCGGTAGCCGATCGCCAGCGCATAGCGCCCACCCGCGCGCTCGATCGCCAGCCCGAGCAGCTCGCGGCCCTCGTCGGCGCGTACGTGCAGCCAGCGGGCGCCCAAGCGGCCCGCGGCGCCGATGCGCTCGACCAGGCCCTCGGCGCGCGCCTCGTCGGGCACGAGGTCGGCGATGACACCGCGGCGCCGGCACGCGGCTGCGGTCCCGGCTCCGATCACCGCGACGTGCTTGCCCGCGAGCGCGCGCGCGTCGAGGCCCGCGTCGTCGAGCGCGTCGAAGAACGCCCGTACGCCGTTGGGGCTCGTGAGCACCACGCCGTCGTGCGCGGCCACCTCGGCCACCGCGCGGCGAAGCGCCGCAAGGTCCTCGGGCGGGGCGACCTCGAGGCAAGGGAATGCCACCGCGTCGGCGCCCTGCTCGGCGAGCGCCACGAGCAGCTCGCTCGACTGCTCGGTCGAGCGCGTGATCACGATCCTCCGGCCGTGGAGCGGCCGCGCCTCGACCCATGCCAGCTCCTCGCGTAGCGCCACCACCTCGCCCACGACCAGCACCGCGGGCGGGCGCATGCGCTCGGCCTCGGCGAGGTCTGCGATCGTGGCGAGCGTGCCCACGAGCGTGCGCTGGATCCCGCGGGTGCCCCACCGCACGATCGCGGCCGGCGTCGCCGGATCGCGGCCGGCCGCGACGAGGCGCTCTGCGTTGGCCCGCGCGTTGCGGATCGACATCATGAGCACGAGCGTGCCCGCCGACTTGGCGAGGTGCTCCCACGCGACCTGCAGGCCCGCCTTCTCGTACGCTTCCCAACCCGAGACGAACGTGACCGCGGGCGTGAAGTGGCGGTGCGTGACGGGGATGCCCGCGAGCTCGGGCGCCGCGATCGGGGCGCTCACGCCGGGTACGAGCTCGTACGCCACCCCCGCAGCGCGGAGCGCCTGGGCCTCCTCGCCGCCGCGCCCGAACATGCACGGATCGCCACCCTTGAGCCGCACCACGCGCTGGCCCGCGTGCGCATGCTCGATCATCAGGCGGTTGACCTCGGCTTGCGAGAGCGGCCCCTCGGTGCTCGGCCGATAGCCACGAGGTCCCTCGGTGCGCTGATAGATCCGCGCGTGCGCCGGGCAGTGGGACAGCAGCGCCGGGTTGGCGAGGTAGTCCGCGATCACCACGTCGGCTCGCTCGAGGCGCCGCTTGCCCGCAAGGGTGAGGAGCTCCGGATCCCAGGGCCCCGCGCCCACGATCGAGACGAGGCCGGCCCTACCCGCATCGTGCATGGCGGGCATGGTACAAGAGCCCGGCCATGCGAACGGTCGTCGTGATCGGAGGCGGGCACGCGGGGCTCGAGGCGGCCTTTGCCGCGGCCCGCGTGGGTGTGCGAGTGGTCGTGGTCACCGGTGCCGTCGACACGGTGGGTCAGACGCCGTGCAACCCCTCGGTGGGCGGTGTGGCCAAGGGGCACCTCGTGGCGGAGATCCATGCGCTCGGCGGCTTCATGGGCCGGGCGGCCGATGCGTGTGCGATCCACGGCCGCGTGCTCAACCGCAGCAAGGGCCCGGCGGTGCGGGCGACGCGGGTGCAGGTGGACAAGCAGCGCTACGGCGAGCATGCGCGTGCGGTGCTGCTGCGGCATCCGGGGATCGAGGTCGTCGAGGGGCTGGTGGAGTCGGTGCTGCTGTCGCAGGACGGTGCACGCGCTCGCGGGGTGCGGCTGCGCGACGGTGCCGAGGTCGAGGGCGATGCGGTGGTGGTGACCACGGGGACGTTCCTCGGCGGCGTGCTGCACACCGGCGCGAGCAAGACGCCCGGCGGGCGGGTGGGGGAGGCCCCGGCGGCCGGGCTCTCGCAGCAGCTCGCGGCGCTCGGCTTCGCGCTCCGGCGGCTCAAGACCGGCACGCCACCGCGGCTCGACGGGCGCACGATCGACTACGACGGGCTCGAGCTGCAGCCCACGGAGGATCCGGTGCCGCGGTTCACCGCGGCCGACGACGTCGAGCCGCCGCCACCGCTCCTGCCGCAGGTGCATTGTCACATCACTGCCACCAACGAGCGCACGCACGAGCTCATCCGCGCGCACTTGCACGAGTCACCGATGTACTCGGGCCAGATCGAGGGCCGCGGACCGCGGTACTGCCCGTCGGTGGAGGACAAGGTGGTGCGCTTCGCCCATCGCGAGCGCCACCAGCTGTTCCTCGAGCCCGAGGGGCTCGACACGCACAGCGTGTACCCCAACGGGATCTCCACGAGCCTTCCCGCCGCGGTGCAGGCGGCGATGGTGGCCACGATCCCCGGGCTCGAGCGCGCGGTGATGCTGCGGCCGGGCTACGCGGTGGAGTACGACGCCGTCGACGCGCGCGCGCTCGATCACCGGCTCGCGTCCAAGGACATCCGCGGGCTGTTCTTCGCGGGGCAGGTCAACGGCACCTCTGGCTACGAGGAAGCCGGGGCGCAGGGCCTCGTGGCCGGAGCCAACGCGGCGCTCGAGCTGTGCGATCGGGCGCCGCTGGTGATCGGCCGCGAGCAGGGCTACATGGGCGTGCTCGTCGACGATCTCGTCACGCAGGGCTGCGACGAGCCGTACCGCATGTTCACCTCGCGGGCGGAATATCGGATCGTGCTGCGCGAGGACAACGCCGACGCGCGGCTCGTGGACCTGGGCCTCGCCGCGGGCCTCGTCTCGCCGACGCAGCACGAGCGCGTAAAGGCGAGGGTAGGGCGGGTGGAGCGACTCGTGGCAGAGCTCGCCGCGCGACGCGAGCCCGCCCCCGACGCGCCCGCGTGGCTCCTCGAGCGCGCCCGCGCCGAGCACCTCTATGCCGGCTACGTCGATCGCATGCGCGGCGAGATCGAGCGCCTACGCGGCGATACGGCCGATCTGCCGCTGCCGCTCGATCTCGACTATGCCTCGCTCGCGGGCCTCTCCACCGAGGCCGCGCAGCGGCTCGCAGTGGTGCGGCCCCAGAGCACCGGCCAGGCCGCGCGGATCCCGGGCATCACCCCTGCGGCAGTGATGTGCCTGTGGGCCTTCGCGCGGCGCCGCGCGTGGGAAGCGAGCAAGCTCGGCGCCGAAGGGTGACCGCGGCGTCGGTTGCAGCACGAGCGCGGTACTACACCGCGCCGATGGCCACGGTCGTCACCACCGCTCCGCCGATGCTCTCCTGCCCAGAGAGCTCTCGCAGCAGCGCTTCATCGCTCGTCGGTACGAACAGCACCAACGTCGCCGCCGGCAGCTTTCGGCTCACGGCATAGCGGGCCGCCTGCGCCTTCTGATACGGAAGGTCCGATCGCTGGGTGAAGCTCTTGATCTCGATCACGCCCGTGTCGCTCCCGTTGCTCACATGGAGGTCGACCGTGCCGTTCCCGGTGGGAAACTCGGGGCTGACCACGAGCTGCCGCTTGGAGACCTCGACGAGCCACCAATAGAGGTGGAAGTGCCCCGCCGCCTCGGCGAGGTGCAGGTCGGCGCGACGTGCTTGACCACGCCAGGGGTCGATTCCCTTGTGCGCGAGCCGCTCGAGATACCCGCGGTACCGGCCGAGGAGCGCCGGGAGGTCCACCCGCGCGAACACGTCGGTCAGATCATCGTGAGGGTCCACGACCGGCACGTGGAGGTCGAGCTCCATCGCGTACGCGAGGTCGGTATAGAGCCGATGCTGCACGAACGGCGACGAGAAGCGGCATACATAGGGATATGAAGCATCGTTCCCGGTCGTCTTCTCGTAGTCGATGATGCCGTGCATGTAGAGGAAGTTGCACCACGGCTGGCCGAACGAGAATGGGACGTCCGATCGCGTGAACAGCTGCGCCACCTCGCCGATGTGCTGCTTGGCCTTGCGGAGCAGGTTCAAGATGGTGTTGTTGGGCTCCACGTGGCACGCGGCGGCGTAGACGTCTTCCCAGCGATCGAGCGTGAGCGGCCGGCTGGGATCGGCGTTGTGGGTCTGCGTGAGCAGCTCGCCGAACCACGATACCAGGCCCGGCTGGCCGCGCGTCGCCTCGAACACCTTGGCGACCACCTCGGGCACGACCGACTGTCCGCTCTCGCGCTGATACTGGGCGAAGAGCTCGGTGACCTCGTCGCGCGTGAGGTTGGGGACGTGGAGCGAGCGCTGCACGTTGAACGGCGAGCCATGAGGGCTGTCGACCCCCAGCACCGCGCGCACGCCGACGAGCGCGAGCCCGTGGAGCACATAGGAGCCCCGCTCGAGGTAGATCCGGCGAAACTCGCTCACGATCTGCTCGATCACGGCAGGCGGTAGGGCGTCGAATTCGTCGATGAGCAGGATCAACGGTTTGTCGAACGCCCCGCCCGGCTCGTCGAAGACATGCCGCCAGCCCTCCCAGTCCGTGGGCGCGGGCGGCGTGAACGAGAACCCGTCACGGAACATTCGCGGCACCACGCGAAAGAACGCCTCGTCGGTGTCCTGCGGGCGCAGGAGCCCTTGCATGGACAAGGCACCGACAGCGAAGCGCTCGCCGTGACGGGCGCGAATTTCGGCGATGGCCTGGCGCATGAGCCAGGTCTTGCCGGTCTGGCGCGGGCCCCACAGCGTGAAGAAGTGGCCGCCCTCGTTCGGCTCACCAACGAGCTGGGCCACGAGCTGCTCCACCAGCTCGCGCCGCTCCACGCAGAAGCTGAAGCGTGGATCGACGGGTCCGTAGGAGCTGAACCGCCGCATGCGACCCACCTTACCAGCCCCTGGCCTGCAGTTCGAACCGGCGCGCGCGTCGTGTCGAGCCCGCTCGTCAACCACCCTCTGGATCGACGTACCGATCCACGAGCAGCGCCTGCAGGCTCCCCGAGACTTCCGCTTCACCGATGAACGGCAGCTCGACCGTGCCGAGGAGCCCCGCCGAGAACCGGTCGTCGTAGAACGCACCGGCCCACTCGATCGGCAGGTCGAAGGCGCCGACCGGCGTGTCGAACGAGAACGCTGCCGTGCCGCGCACCAGCCCCGCCGGGTAGATCACGATCTCGATCGCGTAACTCCCGGGGAAGCTCTGCCCCAGCACCGAGATCGTGCACTCGCCGTCCTCCACTGGAGCATCGGTCCCGTCGAGGCTCACCACGAAATCCAGCGGGCCCTCGCAGGTCAGCACGAGCGGGCTTCCGTTGGGGAGCTCCGCCTGCACGGCCAGCACCACGGTGCCGGTGTAGACGCCGGTCCAGCGCGCCTGCACCCGCACGCCGCCGACCGTGGTCTGCAGTCGGTCTCCGTTGGGCAGTCGCGCCGTTGCCGTCAGCTCGTAGACCCCCGCGCGGAGCTCGACGTCGCCCTCGAGCCCGTCGAGCACCGGTGGTGCATCGACGTCGGTGCTCCACGCGACCTCGTCCACGGCGAGGGGCAGGCCCGCGGGATCCGTCACCTGGGCCGAGAGGTGCACGGGCTCGCCCAGCGGATGGATCGAGACCGACTCGGGCTCGAGGATCTCGAGGCGAGCCTCGTCATAGTCCGCACCGCTTCCCGAGGATCCACTTCCGGAGGAGCTGCTGCTGCCCTGCTCGTCGAGCGGCGGAAGGTCGTCCCCGCAACCCCCGAGCAGGAGCCCGAAGCAGAGCGCCCCTGCAGCGAACGACGACAGGGCGCGAGGCGGGCTCATCGGTGTCGACGCTAGCACCGGCTACCGCCGCGCCGCCGCGATGATCGACGCCAGGATCGCCTCGTCGATCTCGCTGACCTCCACGAACCGCAGCGCCACGCCGTGCTGCTTGCGGTGCTGGTCGGGCGTCGAGATCCGGACGACCTCCGCCTTGAGGGTCAGCGGATTGCGCGAGTCCCCGCGCGGGACCTCGACCTCGACCGCCTGACCGACCCGAATTGGGCCGGCTCCGTGGACCAGCGCCCCGGCACAGGACAGGTCGACGGTGCGGGCTCGGATGAGTAGTTGCCGGTTTCGGCCGTACATGGTGAGCGGGACCGAGACCAGCGTACGTGGCTTGCTACGCCGTTCCTTCCCGCTGCCGTGCTCTCCGTCGACCATGAGCGTCATGGGGTCATATCACCTTCCTCGGCGGCCTGCTCAGGTCGGGCGCCGGGCGTCCGAGGGCCTTCACCGAGCCGTAGACGCTACCATGGAGCGCCATCTCGTCGGCCGCCGTGAGGCCGCGGAAGGCCACCCCGAACCCCCGGGGGAGCTCGCCGGGCGTCGCGTTGATCCACCGGACTCGGGCCAGCACCCGCAGCACGCGGCGGCCGCGGGTCCGCGGGTCCTCCGGGTAGAGCCAGAGGTGCAGGTCGGTGTCGACGGGGAACGGCGGGTCACAGGCCAGGAACGCACCGCCGAGGCTCACCCCTCGCGTCTCCGCCCGGATCCGAGGCCCGGTTGCACGACCTTCGGGCCCGGTTGCACGACCTTCGGGCGGGTGCAGCAGACCGGTTGCACGACCTTCGGGCAGGTGCAGCGGCCGAGCCGGCTCGAGCTCGACCGGCCAGACCAGCTTGTTCGTGCTCCGATAGTGCCGCCGCGACTCGCCTGCGCCGTGCTCCCCTGCGGTCTCGGTGTTGGCCCCCACGAATTCCCCGGGCGCAGCCTACCAGCTCCCACCGAGCTTGCCTTGCGAAATCGCGCATCCCCTCTGGCGACCCGTCCGGTCCTGGAACACCGGGTGAACGAAGCGTGAGTCAAGGCGCATAATCGATAATGATTCCGGCAAGGTCGCACCCCTGCGCGTCGGGTTGACCCCCATGGATCCCGAGTCCATCCTTGCGCGCCTTGAAGGTCCATTTCATCGGCATCGCGGGCACCGGCATGGGAGCCTTGGCACGCCTCCTCAAGGAGGATGGGCACGAGGTCCGAGGCTCCGACGCCGGCATCTACCCGCCCATGTCGGACCAGCTCCAGGCCGCCCAGATCCCCGTGTTCGAGGGCTTCGACGCGAAGAACCTGGAGTGGGGCCCCGAGTGCGTGGTGGTGGGCAACGTCTGCCGACCCGACCACCCCGAGGTGGTCGAGGCCCAGGCCCGGGCGCTGCGGCTCGAGAGCTTCCCCAGCATGCTGGCCACGGCGCTGCTGCCGGGGCGGGTGTCGCTGGTGGTCGCCGGTACCCACGGCAAGACCACCACCACGAGCCTCTTGGCCTTCATCCTCCACCACGCCGGGCTCGATCCTTCTTACCTCGTGGGCGGCGTGCCCCAGAACCTGCCGTCGGGAGCCCACCTCGGCCGCGGCACCCCCCTCGTGCTCGAGGGCGACGAGTACGACACCGCATTCTTCGACCGACGCTCCAAGTTCCTGCACTACCAGCCGTTTCGGGCGATCCTCACCAGCGTCGAGTTCGACCACGCCGACATCTTCGCGGGCCTGCCCGAGGTGCGGGCCGCCTTCGCTGCGTTCGTGGACACCATCGACCCCGCCGGCGACCTGGTGGTCAATGCCGACAGCCCCGAGGCCATGGGCATCGCGGCCGGGGCCCGCTGCACCGTGCTGCGCTATCGAGTGCTGCCCGAGGGCGACACCGACGTGGGCTCGGCCGAGTACTGCGCCAGCGTGCGATCCAAGGCCGGCGCCCGCCGGACGGTGTTCGAGCTCTACGAGCACGGCCAGAGCCTGGGGGAATTCTCCACCCAGCTCGCCGGCGCCTACAACGTGGGCAACGTCCTCGCTGCCGCGGCGGTGGCCCGCCGGCAGGGAGTGGACCCCGAGCGGCTGCGCGAGGCTATCCGCCGGTTCCGCGGGGTCAAGCGCCGCCAGGAGCTCCTCGGCCTCGCGCAAGGCGTGCGCGTGATCTCCGACTTCGCCCACCACCCCACCGCCGTCCAGCTCACGGTCCGGGCGATGCGCCGGCGCTACCCCGAGAAGGCCCTGCACGTGTGCTTCGAGCCGCGCAGCTCCTCGTCGCACCGCCGGGAGTTCTCCGAGGGCTACGTGGGCAGCTTCGACGCCGCCACCCGGGTCTACGTGGCGCCGCTCTACAAGGCTCAGAAGGTTGCCGAGGGCGATCGCCTCGACCCGGTGGCCCTCGCCCGTGCCATCGCGACGCGGGGCGTCGATGCCCACGCCTTCGACAGCATCGAGGCGCTGGCGGAGGCCGTGCTGGCCGAGGCCGGGCCCGGCGACACGGTGCTGCTGCTCTCCTCGGGCGCCTTCGGTGGGCTCGGAGATCGTCTGTTGCAAGGGTTCGGCGACCCCGTGACCTTGGGCACGCCCGAGGACCGCCCTGGCGTGGATGCCCTGCTGGCCGGCTATCTCCTGCCCGCGGTGATCGCGTCGGAGACCGTCGACACGCTGGTGGTGCGCGACCCGGGCGGCGGCATCACGGCCACCGTGAGCCTGCAGACCGTGGGCGACAGCGCGTTCCTCTTCGGCCTCGCCGTCGACCCGGTGCGTCGCGGCCAGGGCCTCGGCTGGGTGATGGGCGACGTGGTGCTGCGGCTGGCCCGAACCCTCGGCGTTCGAACCGTGTACCTGGCCACCGCCAATGCCTCCGATTTCTTCGGCTCGCGCCTGGGCTTTCGCCCGGTCGCGATGGAGGCCATCGATCCGGCCGTCCGCGACACCGCCAACTTCCAGGCCGGGGCGAGCTCCGTCGATGCCGTCTGCATGGAGCTGGTCCTCGATCCCAACGACGACCCCGGGGACTAGCCCCCAAGGCCTTCGGCACCGCAGGTGCCGACCCCATCGGCCGCCATGGAAAGCCTCGTGTTTGGCGCGGGCTTCGCGAGCCCGGGGGCTCGCCACGCCCAGTTGACTCAAGAGGGCCCGGCGTCCTAGGGTTCGCGGCGGCTGAGACCCAAGGTGACGACAAAGCAACTCTCCCCTGAGATCGAGGCCCGCATCCAGGAGCTGTGGCCGCGTTTTCCCCCGCAAAACGTAGCCAAAGCGCTGTGTATCCCGGTTCTCTATCTCGCGCAGCAGCAGTTCGGCATCGTCGACGACGAGGTCGTCGATCTCGTCGCCGCGCGGCTCGATCTGCCGGCCGCCCACGTCAAGGGCACGGCGACCTTCTACACGATGTTCAACAAGCAGCCGGTGGGGCGCTACCACCTGCAGCTCTGCACCAACATCGCGTGCCAGATCACCGGCGCCTATGACGTGCTCGATCGCTGCAAGCAGCGGCTCGGCGTGGGCAACCACGGCACCACCACGGACGGCAACGTGACGCTGTCCGAGGTCGAGTGCCTGGCCGCGTGCGGCTTCGGGCCGGTGGCTCAAATAGCGGAGCGGGGCAAGCCCGACATCCCGCTCTACTTCGAGAACCTCGACGTGGCGCGCATGGAGAAGCTCCTCGACGCGCTGGCCGAGGGCCGCGTGCCGACGGAGCTCGGGAGCTAGGAGACCACGCACCATGGGCTGGTTCGACCTCAAGATCATCAGTCGTCACTTCGACGTGCCCGAGGCCAAGGACCTCGACTACTACGAGCGCCACGGGGGCTACGCGTCCGCGCGCAAGGCCGTGCGCATGGATCCCGCGGCGATCCAGGCCGAGGTCAAGACCAGCAACCTCCGCGGACGCGGCGGCGCGGGCTTCCCCACCGGCATCAAGTGGGGCTTCGTGCCCAAGGGCGCGCAGACCGTGTACCTCGTCGTCAACGCCGACGAGAGCGAGCCCGGCACCTTCAAGGATCGCCACATCCTCTACTGGAACCCGCACTCGCTCGTCGAGGGCATGATCATCGCCGCGCGCGCGCTCGGGGTCCGCAACGCCTACATCTACATCCGCGGCGAGATGCTGCGCGAGCACCCGGTGCTGCAGCGCGCGGTCGACCAGGCCTACGCCAAGGGCTACCTCGGCGAGCGCGTGTTCGGCTCGGACTTCTCGGTCGACATCACGATCTACCGCGGCGCGGGGGCCTACATCTGCGGCGAGGAGACGGCGCTGCTCTCGAGCCTCGAGGGCGGGCGCGGCTGGCCGCGGCTCAAGCCGCCGTTCCCGGCGGTCAAGGGCCTGTGGGGCCAGCCCACCATCGTCAACAACGTCGAGACGCTCGCCAACCTGCCGTGGATCCTCGAGAACGGCGGCAAGGCGTTCGCCGACCTCGGCATGGGCCGCTCGGGCGGCCTGCGGATCGTGAGCGTCTGCGGCCACGTCAACCGGCCCGGCGTCTACGAGCTGCCGCTCACGGTGACCGGCCGCGAGCTCATCGAGGACGTGTGCGGGGGCATGAAGGGCGGCCGCAAGGTCAAGGGGGTGATCCCCGGCGGCGTGTCGATGCCGCTGCTCGACACCTCCGAGCTCGACGTGCCGTTCGAGTTCGACGCGCTGCAGACCGACGAGCGCATCCGCGAGGTCGAGGTCCAGCCCGGGGTCAAGTTCGACCTCGGCGGCGGCAAGACCCTGCGCTCGATGGCCGGCTCGGGCGGCGTGGTGGTGATGGACGAGAACACCGACATGGTCTCGGCGTGCTGGCGCATCCTCCACTTCTTTGCCGACGAGAGCTGCGGGCAGTGCACGCCGTGCCGCGAGGGCACCGGCTGGCTGGTCCGCGTCGTGAAGCGCGTGGACCAGGGCCAGGGCCGGCCGGGTGACATCGAGCTCATCGCCTCGATCGCCGACGGCATCGCCGGCAACACCATCTGCGCGCTGGGGGACGCCGCGGCCTGGCCGACGCTCGCGTTCCTCACCAAGTTCCGCGACGAGTTCGAGGCCAAGATCCGCAGCAGCACCTTCGTGGCGCAGCAGCGCGCGGCGTCAGAGGCCGCACTGGTGGGGGCTCCATGAGCGGCAGCGAGCTGGTGTTCTACGCGTTCTCGGCGCTGGCGGTGGTCTCGGCGCTCGCCACCATCACCCGCAAGAACCCGGTGGTGGCCGCGGTGTGGCTGGTCGCCACGTTCTTCGCGGTCGCGGTGGCCTACGTGCAGCTCTCGGCGAGCTTCCTCGCCGTGATCCAGGTGCTGGTCTACGCCGGCGCCATGATGGTGCTGTTCGTGTTCGTGATCATGGTGCTCGACACCGACGAGACCGGCGCGGCCGAGTCGCGACGACCGTCACGCGTCGGGCGATTCGGCTACTACCTGTCGCTGCTGCTCGCGGGCGGGCTCGTGGTCTGGGTGCTCGTGGCCACCCTGTCCAAGCAGTTCATCACCCCGGGCGCGCGCATCGACCCGCAGAGCGACTTCGGCTCGGCCGAAGCGGTGGGGCGGCTGCTCTTCACCGACTACCTGTTCGCGTTCGAGGCGATCTCGCTGCTCCTGCTCGCCGCGGTGATCGGCGCGGTGGTGGTGGCCCGGAGCCGCCGCGAGCGCGAGAAGCAGGCCGCGGCCGCGGGCATGACGGTCGAGCACATGCACGCCGCGGGGCTCGTGGAGCACGAGGAGCTGGTCGCGGGTCCCTACGCGCAGACCGACTTCGGCGAGCCCTCGGCCATCGGCCACGAGGGCGGGAACTAGAACGTCCTTCGCGAGGACGGTAGGAGCGACACCCTTGGTCCCCATCACTCACTTCCTCTACCTGGCGTTCGCGCTGTTCGTCATCGGCCTCGTGGGCGTGATGCTGCGGCGCAACGTGCTCATCGTGCTCATGAGCATCGAGCTGATGCTCAACGGGGCCAACATCGCGCTCGTCGCGTTCTCCCGCTTCCACGGCAACCTCGACGGGCAGGTGCTCGCGATGTTCACCATCGCCGTGGCCGCGGCCGAGGCCGCCGTAGGCCTCGCCATCGTGGTCAGCATCTTCCGGTCCCGCACGGGCACCGACATCGACGACCTCAGCATGCTCAGGGACTAGTCATGCCCCCCCGCAACCGCCTCCAGCGAGCCGACATCTCGATGCCCCCCAAGGGGGGGCAGGCCACGCCCTGATCGGGAATCCGCGCCGTGAACGAGACAGAGTTCAACCTCCACTTCATCCCGCTGTTCCCGCTGCTCGGCGCGGTGTTCAACCTCTTGTTCGGCCAGTGGCTGCTCAAGAGCCTGGGCGACCGGCTGGGCCGCGAGGTGGTGCACCTGGTCGCCATCGGGGCGATCGCGTTCTCGTGCTTCTTCACGATCTCGGCCGTGTTCGAGGTGATGGTGGGGCAGGGGTACGAGCGCCTGGTCGACTCGGTGTACCCGTGGATCGTGTCGGGCGACCTCAACGTCGGCTTCGACCTCGTGCTCGACCACCTGTCGGCGGTGATGTGCCTCGTCATCACCGGGGTGGGCCTGCTCATCCACATCTTCAGCGTGGGCTACATGGCCAAGGACCCCGGCTACGGCCGGTACTTCGCCTACCTCAACCTCTTCTGCGCCGCGATGCTGATCCTCGTGCTCGGCAAGTCGCTGGTGCTCATGTTCGTGGGCTGGGAGGGCGTGGGCCTCTGCTCCTACCTCCTCATCGGGTTCTGGTTCACCGACGAGGCCAAGGCCACCGCGGGCCGCAAGGCCTTCATCATGAACCGCATCGGCGACTTCGGGTTCATCCTGGGGATGCTGCTCCTCTACACGGTGATCGGCAGCCTCGACTTCGATGCGATCGCCCGCGCCTGCGCAGCCGGCCCCAATTCCGAGCTGATGCGCGAGTTCTACCCGCAGGTGTTCGGCGGGGCGACCATCGCCACCGTCGCCACGCTGCTCTTGTTCCTCGGCTGCACCGGCAAGAGCGCCCAGATCCCGCTCTTTACCTGGCTGCCCGACGCGATGGCCGGCCCAACCCCGGTCTCGGCGCTGATCCACGCGGCCACCATGGTGACCGCCGGCGTCTACCTCATCGTGCGGCTCAACTTCCTGTTCGCGCTCGCGCCGGTCACGATGGCCGTGATCGCGATCGTGGGCGGGGTCACTGCGCTGTTCGCCGCCACCATCGGCATCACCCAGAACGACATCAAGAAGGTGCTGGCCTACTCCACGGTGAGCCAGCTCGGCTTCATGTTCCTGGCGGCCGGCATGGGCGCGTGGGTGGCCGCGATCTTCCACCTCGTCACGCATGCCTTCTTCAAGGCGTGCCTGTTCCTGGGCTCCGGCGCGGTCATCGAGGCCTGCCACCACAACCAGGACATCCGCACCATGGGCGGCTTGAAGGAGAAGATGCCCGTCACCGCTGGCACGTTCTTCGTGAGCTGCCTTGCGATCGCAGGGATCTTCCCGTTCGCGGGCTTCTTCTCCAAGGACGAGATCCTGCTGCACGCCTACGCCAACGAGTCGCGGGGCCTCTGGACCGCGGGCGGGATGGAGCTCAACTACATCCTCTACTCGCTCGCGGCCGTCGCGGCGCTCTGCACCGCGTTCTACATGTTCCGGCTCTACTACCTCACGTTCGCGGGCAAATTCCGCGGTGACCACCACACGTGGCACCACTACGTGCACGAGCACTGGATCATGTCGCTGCCGCTGGTGGTGCTGGCGGTGCTCGCCACGTTCGGCGGCCTGCTCGGCTGGCCGCACGTGTTCGGCGGGGTGATCCACATCCCGCACGTGCTCGACGAGTGGCTCGAGCCGATCACGCGGCTCTCGTCCTCGTTCGGCGGTGAGTACGTCATCGGCTCGCGCCAGCAGTTCCTGCACGAGGGCCACGTCTCGGGCGGCATGGAGCTGACCGGCATGGCCGTCGGCCTCGGCATCGGCATCACCGGCTGGGTGCTCGCACGGCGGCTCTACCTCGACGGTCCCTCGGAGCAGGCCGCGACGCTGGCCAAGCGGTTCCGCGTGGCCTATGCGGCCAGCTCCGCCAAGTACTGGGTCGACGAGATCTACGACATCGTGTTCGTCAAGCCGGTGCGGATGCTCGGCACGCTCTTCTACCAGGTGACCGACATGCTGCTCATCGACGGGGTGGGCGTGCAGGGCACCGCAGGGGCCGTGGGCTTGGCGGGCTCGCTGGTCAAGAGCTGGCACAACGGCAACGTGCGTCGCTACCTCGCCGCGCTGCTCTTCGGCACGGCGGTGCTGCTCGGCGTCATCTACTTGAACCCCCAGGTGAGCCGCGGCGACATCCTGACCAAGGACGCCGCGGGCGAGCGGCACCTGGCCCCCGACATCGGGCTACGCCGCACGCTCGGGCCGCAGTCGGTCAACATGGAGCTGTTCTGGCTGTGGAAGCTCCACCTGCCCGGCAAGGACGAGCAGGAGGCAGCGGCACGCATGCCGGCGGGCCAGCTCCTGCGGCCTTCGGCGCCGCCGATGGTCCCCGCGCAGAACCCCGACGGCGGTGCCATGGGTGCCGCGCCCGGAGGTAGGCCGTGAATCACCTCATCACCGCATTGCTCGTGCTGCCGATCGTGGGCGCCCTGGTGGTGGCCACGCTGCCCAAGGCCGAGACCAAGCTCGCCCACGGCGTGGGCATCGCGTTCGGCATCCTCGAATTCCTCGTGTCGATCCCGCTGGCCACCGGCTTTGCCGTGGGCCAGGCGGGCATGCAGTTCGAGACCGACGTGCCATGGATCGCCGAGCTCGGGATCCACTACCACGTGGGTGTCGACGGGTTCTCGCTGTGGATCGTGCTGCTCACCACGCTGCTGACGCCGATCTGCATCCTGGGCGCTTGGAACAGCATCGACAAGCGCGGGGCCGAGTTCGTGGCCTCGATGCTGGTGCTCGAGACCGGGATGATCGGGGCGCTCGTCTCGCTCGACCTCATCCTGTTCTTCTCGTTCTGGGAGCTGATGCTCGTCCCCATGTACCTCATCATCGGGGTGTGGGGCTCCGAGCAGCGGGTGGCCGCCGCGCTCAAGTTCTTCATCTACACGATGGTGGGCTCGGCGCTGATGCTCGCGGCGATCATCTACCTCGCCGTGGCGCACTGGCAGGCCTCGGGCGGGGTGTGGACGTTCGACCTGACCGCGATCGGGCAGGTGGTGCTGCCGCCGCAGGCCCAGGCGCTGTGCTTCTGGGCGTTCGTGGCCAGCTTCGCGATCAAGGTGCCGCTGTTCCCCGTGCACACGTGGCTGCCCGACGCGCACACCCAGGCGCCCACGCCCGGCTCGGTGATCCTGGCGGGCGTGCTGCTCAAGCTCGGCACCTACGGAATGCTGCGGTTCGCGTTCCCGCTGTTCCCGCTCGCGGCCGGCGAGGGCGCGCAGGTGCTGGCGATCCTCGCGATCATCGGCATCGTGTACGGGGCGCTCGTCGCCTACGTGCAGACCGACGCCAAGCGGCTGGTGGCGTACTCGTCGGTGAGCCACATGGGCTTCATCGTGCTCGGGATCGCGTCGGTGAGCACCCAGGGGTTCACGGGCGCCACCTACCAGAGCCTGGCGCACGGCCTGACCACCGGGGCGCTGTTCATGGCGATCGGCGTGCTCTACGAGCGGCGGCACACCCGGCTCCTGTCGGAGTTCGGGGGCCTCGCCAAGCCCATGCCCTGGTTCACCGCGTTCTTCATGATCGCGATGCTCGGCTCGGCCGGGCTGCCGAGCCTGGTGGGCTTCGTGGGCGAGTTCCTCATCGTGGTGGGGGCGTTCGCCGATGGTGGGCTCACGCTCGTGCACGCGCCGGTGCTCGTCACCATCGCCGCCGTGGGCGTGATCCTCGGCGCGGTCTACCTGTTGTTCCTGTTCCAGCGGCTGATGTTCGGGCCGATCACCAACCCCAAGAACGAGGGCTTGCCCGATCTCGACCTGCGCGAGCGGCTGGTGTTCCTGCCGTTCGTGGTGCTCATCGTGGTGATGGGCGTGTACCCGCAGCCGTTCCTCTCGCGCATCGACCCCACCTCGCAGGCGGCGGTGGCCAGCTTCAACCTCAAGCGCTGCGCATCGATCCGGCACTCGCTGGCCGAGCGCCCGGCGATGCTCGATTCGCTGGTGGACCGGTGCCAGGACCCGGTGGCAGTGATTGCGAGCACGTACGGTGATCAGCGGATGTCGGCAGCCAACGCCCGCCCCGCGCCTGCACGGCCGGCGGATGCGAAGGCGCCGGCGGACGCGCAGGCGCCCACGGATGCGAAGGCGCCCACGGATGCGAAGGCGCCCACGGATGCGAAGGCACCCGGTCGCCCGGTCACCCCGCGGCCCGATGCGAAGGCGCCCGCAGATGCGAAGGCGCCCGGTCGCCCCATGCCGCCGAGACCCGATGCGAAGGCACCGGCCGACGGCAAGGCGGTGGTCCGGCCCCCAGACGCGAAGGCCCCCGCGGACGCGAAGGCTCCCGCTCGACCCGAAGGCAAGGCCCAAGGAGGGCAACCGTGATGTTCGCGCCCACGCCCAACGTCCCCGCCGAGCTCGCGGCCGCTGCTGCCGCGGCCGAGGCCGCGCCCACGGTGAGCACCCAGGCGCTCGTCGACATGGTGCACCTCGCCCCCATGATGATCGTCGGGGTCTGGTCGCTCATCGTGCTGGTGGCCGACGCGTTCGCCCACCCCGGCCAGCGTCGGTTCCAGCAGACGCTGACGCTGCTGGGCCTGGGCCTCGCGATCCTGGCCGTGGTCGGCCAGTTCGGCCGCTACGAGTACGACGGTGGCGTCGAGGTGTTCTCGGGCTTCCTCTACGTCGACCAATTCGCGCTGCTCTTCGATCTCGCGGTGCTGGTGGTGGCCGCGGCAGTGGTGCTGTTCGCCGGCGACTACAATCGCTCGCACCGCTTCGAGTACGGCGAGCACGAGTCGCTGGTGCTCATCGCCACGTTCGGCGTGATGATCCTGGCCCACGCCGGCGATCTGGTCGCGCTGTTCCTCGGCATCGAGACGATGAGCATCGCCGTCTACGTGATGGTGGGTGCGCGCTGGAACTCGCGGCAGTCGCCCGAGGCGGCGCTCAAGTACTTCATCATGGGCGCGTTCTCGTCGGGGCTCCTGCTGATGGGCATCGCGCTCATCTACGGCGCCACCGGGGTCACCGGGCTCGACCAGCTCTCGCACGAGATCTCCACCGTGTTCCTCAAGTGGAACTCGGCGGCCAAGGACTTCCTGCCGGTGGTGGAGGCCCCCGAGGGGCACCCCGCCGAGATCGTGGCGATGGCCCGCGAGAAGGTGGTGATCGGCATCGCCCCGGCGGCGCTGCTCATCCCCGGCGTGCTGCTCGTGCTCGCGGGGCTGCTCTTCAAGGTCAGCGCGGTCCCGTTCCACATGTGGACCCCCGACGCGTACGAGGGCGCGCCCAGCCCCACCACGGCGTTCATGGCCGCGGGCGTCAAGCTCGGGGCGTTCGCGGCGCTGCTCAAGCTGTTCGTGGGCACGCTCGTGATCCCGCGGCTGGTCGAGGCACCCTACGGCTGGGCCTCGATCGTGCTGTGGCTCGCGGTCGTCACCATGGTCGTGGGCAACCTCGCCGCGGTGCGGCAGACCAACGTCAAGCGCCTGCTCGCCTACTCGTCGGTGGCCCACGTGGGCTACCTCTTGGTGGGGGTGGTGGCGGCAGCCAGCTTCTACGGCGACAAGCCGGCGCAGGGCCACGTGCCCTCGGCCGACGAGCGCGCCTGGGCGGCCGACGCGGGTGACATGGCGGTCGCGTCGGTCCTGTTCTATCTCATCGCATACGGTGTGGCGACGCTGGGCGCGTTCGCGTGCGTGAGCTACTTGGGCCGCGACAAGAAGGAGGCCACCTCGGCGCACGAGTGGTCGGGCCTGGCGACCAAGCACCCCGGCATCGCGCTGGGCATGACGGTGTGCCTCTTGTCGCTGATGGGCATGCCGCCCGCGGCCGGCTTCTTCGGCAAGCTGTTCGTGTTCCGCTCCGCGTTCGAGCACGGCAGCGAGGCACTGCGCATCGTCGTGGTGATCGCGCTCGTGAACTCGGTGATCGGCGCGGTCTACTACCTCCGGCTCATCGTGAACATGTACTTCCGGCCGCCGCTCGAGCGCGACCTCGGCACCGTCGAGGGCCGCGGGGCACCGATGGTGCTCGCGGGCGCGGCCGCGCTGTCGCTGCTCTTCGGGCTCGGCTCCGACGCGCTGATGCAGCGCTGCCGCCTGGCGAGCGCTGGCTTCCGCCTCGCTCCGAGCGAGGCCCGGGCCGAGCGCGTGGACGCCCTGCGAGCGAAGTGGGAGCAGCGCGACGCCGAGGCCGAGGCGAAGGCGCGCGGTGAGTCGCTCGAGGGCAAGGCCCCGGCGGACGCGAAGGCGCCGTCGGATGCGGACGCGAAGGCCCAGGGCGATGCGAAGGCACCAGCCGATGCGAAGGCTCAGGGCGATGCGAAGGCTCAGGGCGATGCGAAGGCGCCAGCCGATGCGAAGGCGCCAGCCGATGCGAAGGCGCCAGCCGATGCGAAGGCACCAGCGGGTGCGAGGGCTCCGATCCTCGACGGCAAGCCACCTGCTGCCGGTGGGCCGGCAGGTCAGCCTCCGGCCGAGGCCGCCCCTGGTGCCGGGCCCATCATCGTCGGTCAACCCAAGGCCGAGCCCGATGGCAAGGCACCCGCCGCTGCGCGTCGTCGCGAGGGCAAGGCGGCCGAGGGCAAGGCGGCCGAGGGCAAGGCGGCCGAGGGCAAGTCGCCCTGAGCTGAGTCGTTCGCTGCTCTGCTCGCCCTTCGACGAGGGCCGAAGCCGGCTTGATGCCGGTCGTTGGAATGCGGGTGCCGGGCTCGGTCTCAAGGGCCGTGAGCATGCGCAGGCCCCGTTCCATCGCTCCGATCTTGTGGATGTGTGTCGGTGTCGGCCTCGTGGGCTGCAAGGAAGACCCACCGCCGGAGCAAGAGGAGCTCGACAAGGGCGAGCCCTGCGATCCCGAAGCGGAGCCCGTGCCCGAGGGCGAGACGCCGCCCGAGGACGCGCCCCCGGTGTGTGCCCATGGGCTCGCGTGCGAGCCCGTCGACGGCAGCGACGACGATTTCGTGTGCGGCACGTCGGTGGAGATCCGGGGCCTGGTGCTCGACTCGGCCTCGGGCGAGCCGATCGAAGGCGCGCTCGTGGCCGCGCTCAACGATGCGAGCGAGCCCGTGACCGATGTGGTCGCGACCGACTCGTGTGGCGCATACGCGCTGCCCGTCAGCGTGCGACGCACGGCCGACGGCGAGATCGCCGAGATGCCCAAGTGGACGCTCAACGTGAGCGCACAGGACTACCTGCCGTTCCCGGCGGGCGTGCGGCCGGCGCTGCCGATCGATCTCGCCGACGCGGTTCCCGACCCCGATCCTCCGGAGGACGAGGACCAGGACTCGGGCGGCGAGGACTACGTCACCGACGTGATCGACAACGGGGCCACCCGCGTGGCGATGATCCGCCTGCCCAGTGACGAGACTGGCGGCGCGATCGTGTCGGGCACGGTCTCGGGCGAGGGCGTGGCGGGCATGCTGGTGGTCGCCGAGGGCACGAGCGGCGCGCGGGCGCCCTACGGCATCGTCGACGCCAGCGGTCACTACACCTTGTTCAACGTGCCCGACGGCGAGGCCACGATCCGCGGCTACCGGCGCGGCGTCGAGGTCGAGCCCACCGTGGTGATGGCCAGCGGCGAGGCGCTCGAGGACGTCGACCTCCCGGTGGTCACCATGGACGTCGACGATCTCTCGACCGTCGACGGCAGCGCGAACATCGTCAATGCGCCGGGCGGCAGCGTGACCTCGGTGGTGCTGGTGCCTGCGAGCGTCTACAACGAGGTGCTCGAGCGCGGGCCGGTGCCGGTGGGGCTACGCGTGCCCGACCCGCCGCTGGCCCCCGACGTGTCGGGCGCATTCGGGTTCGAGGGCGTGCCCAGCGGCACCTACAAGGTCCTGGTGGCGTTCGAGAACGACTTCTTGGTCCGGGACCCCGACGAGGGCATCGCCGGCACCGCGATCCTCGAGATCACGGTGGGGACGGGCGAGCGGCTCGACCTCCAGGACAGCTTCAAGGTGACCGAGGCACTCGAGGTGCTCGGCCCTGGCCGCGACGCTCCCGAGGTGGTCGACGCGGAGCCGGTGCTCGCGTGGGCCGACGACTCCAGCGAGGACGGCTACGACGTCGTCGTCTACAACGCGCTCGGGGATCTGGTGTGGATGACCGAGGTTCCCGGCGTGAGCGGCAGCGATCGGGTCGAGGTGACCTACGGTGGCCCCGCGCTCGAGCCCGGCATGTACTACCAGTTTCGCGCCACGTCGTGGCGCGAGACCGGCGGTGGTGGTGAGCGCCTCTTCATCTCGCGCACCGAGGACCTACGCGGCGTGTTCGTGACCGGTGAGGCCGATCCGCCCGCAGAGTGCGACCCCGAAGCGAGCGGGGCCGACGACGACACGGGGACCTCCGGGGGCTAGAGAGCACCGTTCAGCCCACGCCCGTACCCAACAGCCGCGCGAGCTGGCTGCCGCCGCCCTGGATGGTGGTGCGCTGCAGATAGAGCTGCATGCCCGCGCGCCCGCCGAGCTCTCCGCCGCCGCCCGCTCGTCCAGGGCCGCCATGGTTGACCACCGGGAACACGCAGCCCGGGCTCAGCGACGCATTGGCCGTCTTCTCGTCGGCGATCACCAGGCGGCCGAGCAGCGGAGCGAGGGCCGTCACGGCCTCGCCCACGAACACGCGGTCGTCGGAGTACACGGTGGTCACGAGCGAGCCCTCGCCGGCGGCCACGATGCGCGCGGCCGCGGCCACGCTGCCGTCGTAGGGCAGGAGCGTGGCCACCGGGGCGAACACCTCGATGCGGTGGAACGCGGCCGCAGGGTCGAGCGCAGCCGCGGCAGTGGCCTCGAACAAGATCGGCTCGAGGAACCACCCCTTGCCCTCGGGCACGCCCACGAAGCTCCGGCGCGCGGGGTCGCCCGCAATGCGGGTGGCGCTGCCGGCCAGCGCTCGCAGGCCCGCCTGTGCGTCGTGGAGCTGCTGCGCGGTGGACAGCGGCCCCATGCGCACCTCCTTCTGCTGCGGGTCGCCGGTCTTGGTGGCCACGTCCGCCAGGCGCTCGCGCAGCACCTGTCGCACGTCATCGAGCCGCTCCTGCGGCACGAGGATCCGGCGGGTGGCGGTGCACTTCTGACCGGCCTTCTGGGTGAGCTCGGTGACGAGGTCGCGGATCGCCAGGTCGAAGAGCTCACTGCCCGGCCCGACGTCGGGACCCAGCACCACGGCGTTGAGGCTGTCGGCCTCCACGTTCACGCGCACGCCGTGGGCCACCACCTGCGCGTGGCCGCGGATCCGCGCGCCGGTGTCGGCGCTGCCGGTGAACGCCACCACGTCCTGCGGGCCCACGTGATCGAGCAGGTCGCCTGCGGGCCCGAGCAAGAGCGAGAACGCGCCGGCCGGCAGCTCGCCCTCGGCGACGAGGATCTCGGCGATGCGGGCCGCGAGCACGGCAGTGCTGGTGGCGGGCTTGGACAGCACCGGCATCCCGCACGCCAGCGCCACCGCCAGCTTGCCGAGCATGCCCCACGCAGGGAAGTTGAACGCGTTGACGTGGATCGCCACGCCCACGCGGGGGCAGAGCACGTGCTGCGCCCGGATCTTGCTGCCGCGCATGATCGGCTCGACGTCGCCCTCGAGCAGCCACGGCGCGTCGCCGAGCTTGCTGGCGAGCTCGGCGTAGGCGGCCAGCACCGCGGTCCCGCCGTCGACGTCGAACTTGGCGTCGCCGCGAGTGTTGCCGCCGTTCTCCATCGCGAGGTCGAGCAGCTCCTCGCGATGGGTGTGCACGAGCTTGGCCAGCCGTGACAGGAGCGCGCCGCGCTGGGGGAAGCCCAGGGCACGCAGGGCCGGGCCACCCGTCTCGCGTGCGTACCGAAGCGCTTCGCCGAGCGCAGTGGCCTTGCGGAGCTCGGCGACGGGGCTCTCCGTGGCAGGATTGTGGAGGACGATGGGATCGCCCTGGCCCTCGTGCCAGGAGCCCGCGAGGTAGCTCTGGAGCCGCTTCATGGCGCGGCACGCTAGCAGGCCGGCGGCCGGGTCTTCCACGAGGGGGGAGACCGATGACTCACGTGCGGCAAGGGGGGCGGGTCACCCGCTCCCAGCACTAGGGTGCAGCGGTCGCGGCCGAGGGCGCAGTGGAGCGGGGTGCCGGGGCAGGTGCGCTCTCGCTGGGCGGCGTGGGCCGGGCCTTGCGGCGGCCGAAGGGGTCGCGCAGGTCGGGGTGCAGCGGCATGACGGGCTCGGAGGCCGCAGTGGGCTCAGAGGCAGTGGGCTCGGAGGCAGTGGGCTCGGAGGCCGTCGGGGCGGGCTGGGGGCGCGTCATGGCGCGGCCGGCCGGCGAGCCCGAGGAGCGAGCAAAGGGATCGCGTAGATCGGCGTGTGCGAGCCGGGGGGCGTCGTGGCGCGGCCGCATGCCGCGGAACGGGTTGCGGAGCTCGGGATCGAGCGAGCGCGAGGCGTTGCGACGACCGGCGGCCCAGGGATCGAGCAGCGGTCCGTCGGTGGCCGTTGGCGCGACCGGCTGCTTGGGCGCGGCCATCTGCACCGGAACCGCGGCCCAGGGGTCGGCGGTGGCAGAGGGCTCGGAGGGGCTCGGCGCGGCCGGGCTCGGCGCGGCTGGGCTCGGAGCGTCGGCAGGGGGCGGTACGGCGAGCTCGGCCGGGCTCGACGGCGCTGCCGGAGGCTCGGGCCCACTCTGTGGGCTCGACCCCCAAAGGCACGCGAGCACCAGCCACGCTGCCCCAGGCACGAAAGACACCTTAGCACGCGAAATGGCGGTCGGGGAGATCCTGACGCTACGGTCTCGTAGCCTCGTAGGGTCACAGCGAGCGCGGATCCGTGAGCGTACCGGTGATCGCCGCGGCGGCTGCGACCGCCGGCGACACCAGGAACACCGGCCCGGGGGCACCCATGCGGCGGTCGAAGTTGCGGTTGGTGGTGCTCGCGGTCGTCTCGCCGGCCAGTGGGATCCCGGGCCCGTTGCCGATGCACGAGCCGCAGCCCGGGGCGGTGACCACGGCCCCCAGCGCCCGGAAGCGCTCGAGGATCCCCTCGCGCTCTGCGTCGCGGGCCACCGCCGCGCTCGACGGGGTCACGGTCAGGCGCACGCCCTTGTGCACCGCATGCCCCCGCAGCACCGCATCGGCGGCCCGCAGGTCGGCCAGCGAGCCCCCGGTGCACGAGGCGATCACCACGTTGTGTACCGGCTGTCCGACCACCTCCGCGAGCGGCTTGCGGTTGCGGGAGTCACCGGGGGTCGCGACCGTCAGCGGCACCTGCGAGAGGTCGATGTGGATCGTGCGGGTGTACTCCGCATCGGGATCGGGCTCGACCATCCTCGCCAGGAGGTCCGCGGCTTGCTCGTCACCGCGACGCTCGAGCAGGAACTTCCGCACCGGCTCGCACGGCTCGACGATCCCGGTCATGAGCCCGCCCTCGACCGTCATGTTGGTGAGCACCGACAGCTCGTCCACGTCCCATTGATCGAGACCGGCGCCGCCGAGCTGGATGACGCAGGTGTCGGTGGGAGACTCGCGCCACTGCTCCTCGCGGAAGTACGGGTCGCCGATGATGTGCAGGATGAGGTCCTTGGGCGTGAGCACGCCGTGGGCGTCGCCCTCCACGAGCACGCGCACGGTCTTGGGCACGGTGACCGGGATCATCCCCGTGCGCAGCGCGAACGCCATCGCCGTCGAGCCGACGCCGAACGCGAACGCGTTGAGCACCCCCGCGGTGGGGGTGTGGCTGTCGGTGATCACGATGACGTCGCCGGGACGCGCGTAGCTCTCGACCACGAGCCGGTGGCCGACGCCCTCGGGCAGCCCGCGGCCGGGGCCGTGCAGGCGGATGCCATTGCGCTCGCACGCCTCGACCATCTCGTCGCGGAGCTGGCGGGCCGGGGCGAGCCGCTGGCTCTTGACCTTGAGCGGCACCGTCTCGTGATCGATGAGCACGAAGTGGTCCTCGAACGCGGCCACGAGCTCGGGCTGGCACACGGGCGCGTGGCCCCACTCGTCGGCGTAGAGCGACATCACCATCCCACCGGTGTACTCGTGCATGCCGCGAAAGCCCGTCTCGCACAGCACCTGCTCGCCGGGTCGCACCGCGCCGAGCCCCGCGGGCTTGCCCGCGCCGGTCCACGCCCGCTGGGCGCAGATCTTCTCGATGCAGGTCATCGGCCGTGGCGCGACGTCGGTGGGGTAGGTGGGCTCGACCTCGCCGGCGAGCAGCGCGGTCCCGTAGCGCATCAGCCCCCCGCGCTCGGCCACCGCGCGGAAGAACGGCGGCAGCTCGTCGGCGAGCGCGGCGAGGTCGACGTCTTGGCCCGCCTGCAGCCGCCGCAGCACCTCGAAGTCGGTGCTGAACGGCAGGCCGCTGTACACCATGTTCTCCTGGAAGATCCGCTGGAAGCTCCTCGCGATCACGAGCTCGATGCCCGCGCCCTGGTGCGCGACCACGGCCACCTCGCGACTCGAGCCGGAGCCGTAGGCGTCGCCGCCCACCACCACCTGGAAGCCGCCGTTCTTGACCCCGTCCTTGACGACGACGTCCTCGAAGTTCTCGAGGAAGTACGGCCCGAGGATCTCGCCGGTGTAGCCGAGCGTGCACGCGGCCCCGTTGATCATCGCATCGGTGTTGACGCCGTAGGCGAGCGCGGGCGGGGCGTCGATCACGTCGCCGAGCTCGTCACCGGCGAGCTGCCGGGCCACGAGCGAGGGGTCTTCGGTCAACCACAGCACGCGCCCACGGAGCTTCATGAAAGCCAGCGTACCGCGCCCGGGAATGCTTACAAGATGGCGATTTTCCGTGCATATAATGACTCGATGAGCGAGCATTCGGAGACTCCCACATTGGCCGACCTCGAGGCGTTCCTCGAGGTGGTGGAGCGGCGCTCGATCCAGGCGGCGGCTCGTGCCACGGGGCGCTCGCGCGCCACGTACCTGCGGGTGCTGGAGACGCTGCAGCGGGCCTACGACGCGCCCGAGCTGCTCCAGCGCGCGAGGGGTCAGCGCCACGGGGTGCTGACACCGGCGGGGCAGGAGCTGGCGCGGCGCGCTCGGGTGCTGCTTCGCTCGTGGGCGCGGTGGCAGGTGGCCACGCGCGACGCCTTGCATCGCATGCGGCAATCGCTGCGGCTCGGCACGCTGGCGGGCTCGTTCGACCTGCTCGCGGACATCCTGGTGGAGCTGCGTCGGGCTTGGCCCGACCTGGCGCTGCAGGTGGTGGAGTACCCCGACGACCGATTGCTGGATGCGGTGGACGCGGGCCAGGTGGACCTGGGGTTCGGCACGCTCGACCCGCAGGGCGTGCCGCCGCGGCTGTCGTTCGAGAGCCTGGGGCCGCTGCCGTGGGCGGTGATCGTGCCGCGGAGCTGGGGTGATGCGCTGCCGGCCCGCGTGCGGCTGCGCGACCTCGACGGCGTGCCGCTGGTGGTCACGCGCGTGGGCCCGGCGCGCGAGCGGCTCGAGCGGGAGTTCACTCAGTACCGCACGGGGCCGCTGGTGCTCAACGCGGCGTTCGAGGTCGGCTCGACGCCTCGAGTGGTAGAGATGGTGGCGCGGGGGTTCGGGCCCGCGGTGGTCAGCCGCTTTCGGCTGTCGTTCCTGCCGCCGAGCGTGGAGGTGAGGCCGCTGCGCGACGGCCCGGCGCCGCTGATGGCGGGGGTGTTCAGCCGCCGCGACGCCCATCCCACGGTCGTCACCACCGAGCTCGTCGAGCGGGCGAGGCGGCGCTTCCGGGCGCTGTCGGGTCGCGTACGGGAGGAGTGAGCGAGCAGGGCAGGGCGTTCGAAACGCCGAAGGCCCGGCGTATGTGCCGGGCCTCGTGCTTCGCTTCACCCCACCCAGCCCCCCTTGGGGGGCACCTGGTTGCTTGCTTGCCTACCAGCGATTGCGGGGGGGCATGGCTAGTCGCGGCTGCCGAACAGTCGCAGCAGGGCGAGGAAGATGTTGATGAAGTCGAGGTAGAGCTCGAGCGCGCCGACGATGGCCAGGTTGTCCGCGCCACCGTGAACCAGGTAGTGCTGCTTGATCTTCTGGGTGTCGTAGGCGGTGAGACCGGCGAAGACGATCACGATGATGATGTTGATGCCGATCGACGCCGAGGCGCTCTGCACGAAGAAGACATTGATCAGGGACGCGATGATGATCCCGAACACCGCCATCAGGAGGAACTGACCGACGCCGGTGAGGTCCTTCTTGGTGAAGTAGCCGAACGCGGCCATCGCCGCGAACATGCCCACCGTGGAGATCAGCGCCTGGGCGATCGAGCCCAGCGAGAACACGTACGGCAGCACGGAGAACATCACCCCGTAGCACACCGCCACGACCATGAAGATGGCAGTGGCGGCGCCGCGGCTCATGTTCATCAGGCGATTGCTGAAGATCAGCACGAGGATCAGCGGGGCGAACATCGCTGCATACCCGAGGAGGGTGGGGCCCCCTCTACCGAAGAAGGTCGCCATCGCCGCGGACGATTGCCCGACCCCATACGCGACGGCGGCGGTCACCCCGATGCCGGCGGCCATCCACGCGTACACGCCGTTCATGAACTGCGCGACGCCGGTGTTGAGCTGCGTGCCGCGGCCGATGCCCGGCTCGTACGCCGGTTGCTGCTGGTACCCCTGCATGCGAACAGTCTTACCACCTATGATTTCGCGGTCAACCGCGCCGTCTTGACGGTCGCTCGCGCCAGCCGTGCCGTGGCAGGATGGGCCGGTCGTGCGAAAGGCTCCGAGAAGACGTCGTTCCCGAGCGGCGCTGTTTGCGCTATGCGGGCTCGTGCTGGCTGGCCCGGGCTGCCGCGAGCGGGGACGCAGGCCCTCGAAGGTGCCGTTCGCAACGCAGGTCGCCTACGGGCGGCCCGAGACGTGCCCCGACGATGCAGTGGCCGACGTCTATGGCGACGGCTCGCCCTCGCCGATGGATCTGCGCTGTTCCTATGCCGATGGCACGGGCAGCGTGCTCGCGCGCGTGCGCGGTCGCGTGCTGCTCGAGGGGCCGCCGGGATCGCCCGGCGAGTCGCCGGGGCGCATGACCGTGGTGCTGGTCCGCGCCCCGAAGGTGCCGGGTGACCCGTTCGGACCCGAGCTCGCGCACGCGGTCACGGATCCACAGGGGGCGTTCTCGATGGGGGCGATGTTGCGCGGGGGCGAGCTGGTGCTGCAGGTGTATGACGCGGAGGACGGCGGCGGGCGGCCGCTGGTGGAGCGCCGCATCACCATGGGCGGTGATGCGGGATACCGGCTCGACGACGTGCGGCTCGTGATCCCGCGACCCATGGACGAGCCGAGCGAGCCGAGCGAGCCGTCGAGCGAGCCGAGCGAGCCGTCGAGCAACGAGGCGGCCGAGCCGTAGTCGGCCACCTCCTGCGAGGTGATGGTGATGGGCCTGCGCGGGCCTTTAGGCCGCGTGTCGGCGACGGCGTAGCCAGCCGAGCCCGAGCAGCATCAGCATGAAGCCGGCGCCGCCGCGGCGGTCGCCCGCTTGGCGGCAGTCGCAGCCGTCGTCGAGCGTTCCACCCATGAGCTCGGGACCGCCGGTGCTGCTGTCGTCTTCGTTGGTGGTGGTGCCGAGCGGTCCGCCGCTGTCCGTGCCCTCGACTCCGGTCTCGTTGCCGCCGCTCGTGCCGGTGTCGTCGGCCGCGGGCGTGCCCACCGTCACGGTGACGGCGTTGCTCGGGGTCCACTGGCGGGCGTCACGGGCGACGACGCCGAACTCGTAGGTGCCCTCGGGGATGTTGGTGGCCTCCCACTCCCACGGCGGCTCGGTGCGCACGTCGAACGGCTCGCCGTCGAGGTAGAGCTCGACCTCGATGACGGCGCGGTCGTCCATCGCCTCGGCCGTGATGGTGAAGTCGGAGTGCGGCTCGAACACCTGGCCATCGGTCGGGTAGGTGATCTGCACGGTGGGCGGGGTCTCGTCGCCGGGGTAGGGGATGGCGGCGCACTCGAGCGTCCCGATGTTGCCGTTGTCGCCCAGCACCGGCTCGCCCTCCTCGCGGCAGGTGGGGGGCTGGCCGTCGCCGCCGCCCGGCAGCGTCACCTCGATGACCACGTGGGTGTCGTTCTCCTCGACCACGGTGAACGAGGCGCGCTCCTCGACCGGCACGTCGGGGTTGGGATCGGTGAACGACTCGCCCTCGTGCAGGTAGCCGTTCATGTTGCTGCCGAGCTCGTCGAGCACGTAGTTGGGCGGGCCGAACCCGGTGACCTCGTTGGCGATGTTGACCAGCACGCCCGAGCCGGCGGGGAACAGGCCGTCGCCGTTGCGGTACTCGAGGTAGTAGTAGCGGCCGTCGTAGGCCGGGAACCGCAGCGCCTGGGTGCCGTTGCACGGCACCTCGTTGGGCATGAGGTTGAACGTGCCGCTCGAGGTGGCGGTGACCACGTTGCACTCGGAGATCCAGCCCATGAACGTCTTCTGCACCACGTTCATGTGGCCGCAGCCGTTGCCCATGGGGTCGTACGGGTGGCCGTACTCGACGTGCTCGCACAGATCGTAGGGGTTGTGGTCGAAGCCGTCGGGGGTGGCCGGGCACGAGTACGCGTGCGAGTGGCCCATGCCGTAGTTGTGGCCGAGCTCCTGGTTGCGGGTGGTGCAGCCGAACGAGCCGGCGTACCAGCTGTTGCGCGCGGGGTTCTCCGGCGAGCCGATGCTGGCGAGGCCCGCGAAGTCGCAGCCGAGGCCGCTCGGGAAGTAGAACATCATCTGGCGGAACTGCGAGGGGTCGTGGCCCTTGTCGATCATCGCGGCCTCGCCCTGGCTCACGATGTTGTCGACGTTGCAGCCACCCGGCATGGTGATCTGGTAGGGGCCGAACACCTTGCCCGCCATCGTCTCCATGCCGTACGAGTTCTCGCCGTAGTAGACGTTGGTCGACTTGTTGTTGGTGAACATGCTGTCGGTGGCGCTGCCGTTGGTCAGCCCCTGGCCGTCCCAGAACACGAGCACCGTGCCGATCCGCCGGGGGTCGCGCGCCTCGGGGTCGATGAGCGGCTGGGGGGGCGGGGCCACCAGCTGGAGCTCGTCGGCCTGCCAGCGCGCGCCGGTGGGCGAGGGCTCGAGCGCCTCGCCGGGCACGCGGATCCACGAGTCGTACTCGATCGCCTGGGCCGGGAGGCCCTCCAGCACGAGCTCGTACACGCCGTCCTCGGTCTTGATGTGGTGGCTCGTGCGCGTGCCCCCATCGAGCAGCGTCGCAACGCGTTGCTCGTAGCGGCCCTCGAGGGCGCCGGCGTCCGCGAGCGAGCCGTCGTGGCCGTCCTGGGCAGGGCCGTCACGGAAGGCCTGCAAGGCGTTCTCGGAGGTGGCCTCGTCGCAGCCGAGCGCCAACCCGAGGATCGGCACGAGCAGGCTGGGCCCGAGGCGGAGCCGAATGAGGCATGGCAAGTTGGATCGGATGGGACGACGAACGGACACTGGCTTCTCCTCGGCGACCTGGCCCACTCAGCGCGGCCCCGTTGCGATGCTAGGCACGGGTTGGGGCCGGGATGGTTTCGCCAAGAGTCGCAATTCTCCGGCCGTGGATGTCGAAGCTGGCACGTTTCCGTGGCCCCAATGGGGGCGAGCTAGCTCACGTACCCGCAGCGTACGAGGTGCACACGAGGGGGGCGTGGGTCCTCTACGGCGATCTTGGGGCGTGCGCCGGGCGAGCCCACGGAGATCGTCGCTTGCTCGGCCGACCCGTCGGTGTCGCCGGGGTCACGACGGCGGCGCCCGGCCCGAGGTACCGTTGGGCTCGGGGGGTCTCCATTGCCGTGGGGTATCGGTCGTCGTACGTGATGGTCACGCCGGTCCGCGAGGATGCCGGGCAGCTCGATGATCTTGCGGCCACCGTGCGGGCACAGGAGCGCCGGCCGGAGCTGTGGGTGATCGTCGACGACGGGAGCTCGGACGACACCGCCGCGCGGCTGCGGCGGCTGCGGGCTCGCGATCCGTGGATCCATCCCATGGTGCTGCCCCGCACGCCGAAGGGCGAGCCGCGGCGGCGCGACCTCGTGGTCACCATGGGCTTTCGCCGCGCGGCGGAGCTGGCCGAGGCCGAGGGCATCGACCACCGCTACGTGGTCAACCTCGACCCGGACCTGCGCTGCTCGCCGCAGCTGGTGGCGGAGCTGGTCGAGCGCAGCGAGCGAGATCGCAGCGTGGGCATCGCGTCGTGCACGATCCAGGAGGTGGCCGACGACGGCCGGGCGGAGCGGCGCCGCGACGTGATCGACGGGATCCCGCGCGCGGAGCTCCGGGTGTGGCGACGGGCCTGCGTGGAGGAGGTGGGGATGCAGCCGGCGCCGCGCTGGGCCGAGACCACGGGCCTGCGCGCGCGCAACCGTGGCTGGCTCACGCCGGTGTTCGAGGACCTCGTGGTCGAGGCGGCCCCCGGGGTGCTGCGGTACGCGTGGCAGGGGTTTCGCAGCGAGGGCGCCGAGAGCTGGGAGGTGGGGCTGCACCCCCTGGTGCTCGCGGGGCAGGCGATGGCGGCGTCGGTGCAGGACCGCGACCTGCGGGGGGTGGCGATCCTCGCCGGCTACGTCGAGGCCGCGATCTCCGGGCAGCGCCGCACCCGGGACCCCGAGGTGCGCGAGTACTTCGGCGAGGATCTGCTCAAGCAGCAGGCCCGCACGCTCTTGTCGCGCATGCCGGTGGTGGGGCGTCGCTTCCGGCGCAAGGCGCCCAGGTAGGCGTGTGCGTGCACGCGGGGCCGTCATGAGGTGCCGCACGGCCTGCTGGCTCGTGGGTGGGGGCGGGCGGCGTGCATAGTAGCGGCGACCCGATCGCCATGGCCACGCCGTCGCTCCTGTCGCCCACCGATACCTTCGTCGCCCGCCACATCGGCCCGTCCGAGACCGAGATCGAGCCCATGCTCGCAGCGCTCGGGTTGCCCTCGCTCGAGGCCTTGGCGGACGCGGTGATCCCTGCCGACATCCGCATGCAGGGCTCGCTCGACATCGGGCCCGCGCGGGGCGAGGCGGAGCTGCTCGCCAGCTTGCGCGAGACGATGGGGCGCAACCGACGGCTGCGCTCGTTCATCGGCATGGGCTACCACGGGTGCCTGGTGCCCGCGGTCATCCAGCGCAACATCCTCGAGAGCCCCGGCTGGTACACCGCCTATACCCCGTACCAGCCCGAGATCTCGCAGGGGCGGCTCGAGGCGCTGCTCAACTTCCAGACCATGATGTCGGACCTCTGCGGCCTGCCGCTCTGCAACGCGTCGCTGCTCGACGAGGCGACCGCGGCGGCCGAGGCGATGACCCTCTGCCACCGCGTGACCAAGGGCAAGCGCTCGGTGTTCTTCGTGAGCGACGGCTGTCACCCGCAGACGATCGCGGTGGTGCGCACGCGCGCCGAGGCGCTGGGGCTCGAGGTGCGGGTGGGCGACGCGGCGAGCTTCGACTTCGCGGGGGCGCAGGCGTTCGGGGCGCTCCTCCAGTATCCGGACACCGAGGGGCGCATCGTCGACCCGTCGGCGGTGATCGAGCGGATCCATGCCGCGGGCGCGCAGGCGGTGGTGGCCACCGATCCGCTGGCGCTGGTGCTCTTGCGGCCGCCGGGTGAGCTCGGGGCCGACGTGGTGGTGGGCTCGGCCCAGCGCCTGGGGGTGCCGATGGGCTTCGGAGGGCCGCACGCGGCGTTCATGGTGACCCGCGAGGAGCACCAGCGGCAGCTGCCCGGGCGCGTGATCGGGGTCAGCAAGGACGCGCAGGGCCACATGGCGCTGCGCATGGCCATGCAGACCCGCGAGCAGCACATCCGTCGGGAGAAGGCCACGAGCAACATCTGCACCGCGCAGGTGCTGCTCGCGGTGATGGCGTCGATGTACGGCGTGTACCACGGGCCCGAGGGGCTGCGCCGGATCGCGGGGCGCGTGCACGGGGCTGCGGGCGCGCTCGCGGCGGGCCTGCGCGCGGCCGGGCACGCGGTCGGCGAGGCACCGTTCTTCGACACGATCGTGGTCGAGGAGCGGAGGCGCGACGCGAGCGCGGTGCTCGACGCGGCCGAGCTGGCGGGCTTCAACCTGCGCCGGCTCGACGACCGGCGCGTCGCGATCGCGCTCGACGAGACGGTGACCCCGGCGGACCTGCGGGGCCTCCTGGCCGTGTTCGGGGCCGACGGGGCCGATCTCGACGCGCTCGCGGCCGGGGCCGCGACCGAGCTGCCCGCACCGCACGCTCGCCAGAGCGCGTTCCTCACCCACGCGGTGTTCTCGAGCCACCACGCCGAGCACGAGCTGCTCCGCTACATCCACCGGCTGCAGGCCAAGGACCTGTCGCTGACGACCTCGATGATCCCGCTCGGCTCGTGCACGATGAAGCTCAACGGCACCGCCGAGATGGTGCCGGTGACGTGGCCGGAGGTCGGCGAGCTGCACCCGTTCACGCCCGCGTCGCAGACCACGGGCTACCGCGTGATGGTGGAGGAGCTCGAGCGGTGGCTGAGCAACATCACCGGGTTCTCGCGCGTGTCGCTGCAGCCCAACGCGGGCTCGCAGGGCGAGTACGCGGGCCTGCTGGTGATCCGCGAGTACCACCGCTCGCGCGGCCACGGGCACCGCAACGTGTGCCTCATCCCCGTGTCGGCGCACGGCACCAACCCGGCGTCGGCGGTGATGGCCGGCATGGACGTGGTGGTGGTCGCCTGCGACGAACAGGGCAACATCGATGTGGCGGATCTCCGCGCCAAGGCCGACAAGCACGCCGACAAGCTCGCCGCGCTGATGGTCACGTACCCCTCGACGCACGGCGTGTTCGAGGTGGCGATCCGCGAGATCTGCAGCATCGTGCACGAGCGCGGCGGGCAGGTGTACCTCGACGGCGCCAACATGAACGCGCAGGTGGGGCTGTGCCGGCCGGGCGACTACGGGGCCGACGTCTGCCACTTGAACCTCCACAAGACGTTCTGCATCCCGCACGGCGGTGGCGGCCCGGGCATCGGGCCGATCGGGGTGGCGGCCCAGCTCGCGCCGTTCCTGCCGGGGCACCCGGTGGTGAAGGTGGGTGGCGAGCAGGCGATCGGCCCGGTCTCGGCGGCGCCGTGGGGCAGCGCGAGCATCCTGCCGATCTCGTACGTGTACATCGCGCTGATGGGCAGCGCGGGGCTGCGGCGGGCCACGCAGATCGCGATCCTCAACGCGAACTACATGGCGGCGCGGATCTCCGAGCACTACCGTGTGCTCTACACGGGCCCGGGCGGCCGCGTGGCGCACGAGTTCATCGTGGATCTGCGGCCGTTCAAGGCCAGCGCGGGCATCGAGGCGCAGGACGTGGCCAAGCGCCTGATGGACTACGGCTTCCACTCGCCGACGATGTCGTTCCCGGTCGCGGGCACGCTCATGATCGAGCCCACCGAGAGCGAGAGCAAGGCCGAGCTCGATCGCTTCTGCGATGCGCTCATCGCCATCCGCGGCGAGATCGCGAAGATCGAGGCGGGCACGTGGCCCAGGGACGACAACCCGCTCGTGCACGCGCCCCACACCGCGGGCATGGTCGCGGCCGAGGCATGGTCACACCCGTACTCGCGCCACGAGGCCGCGTGGCCGGCCCCGTGGGTCGCTGCGCACAAGTACTGGCCGCCGGTGGCTCGCATCGACAATGCCTACGGCGACCGGCACCTCGTGTGCACGTGCCCGCCCTTGTCGGAGTACGAGTCGGCGGCGCAGTGATCACCCCGGGCACTTGCTCGCTCCGGTTCGGGTATTCTCTGGCCCGGGGGTGCCCATGCGCGCGATCTCGATCCTCGACTCGATCCTGGCCGTCACCACGCTTGCCACGCTGGGGTCGGCGTGCACGCCCGTCTCGCCGGACGACACCAACCCGTTCGGCACGGCGCCGCCGATGACCTCGGCGCCGCCGAGCACCAACACCGGCGACGAGACCGAGACCACGGGCGGGAGCAGCAGCGACGGCGGCGGTGAGACGTCGACCGGTCCGGCCCTCACCACCGCCCCGCTCGACAGCAGCACCAGCGGGCCGCCGCTGACCACCGGGGTGAGCATGGAGGACAGCACCACCAGCGGCGGCGGTGGCACTGGCGTGCAGCCCAACACGGGCATGTGGATGCCGTGCGAGGTACCGCAGGACTGCGACTATGCGCCCGCGCTCTGCATCACCATCACCGACGACATGGACAACGTGCTCGGCGGATTCTGCTCGGACGTGGGCTGCCAGAACGCTGCGGCGGACTGCGACCCATCGCCGATCGCCACTGCGGTGCCGGTGTGCGTGCCGGTGACGGTGAACATGATGGCCGACATGGCCTGCGCGCTGCAGTGCACCGGCGGGACGGCTTGCCCGACGCCGATGGAGTGCCTCGAGGTGACGGGGTTCGGCGAGATCTGCGTCTGAGCCACGACGCGTCCGGCCGCGGCACGGGCTCAGCAGGGCCCGTCGAGGCAGCAGTCGCCGAACTCGGCGCACCCGGCATCGCACCAGCAGCCGCTCGGGGCCTGCCCGCCGCAGGAGCCCGATGCCTCGCAGGAGGTCTCCACGGTCGTACAGGGCCCGTCGGGGCAGCAGTCGCCGTACGTGGCGCAGCTCGGGTCGCACCAGCAGCCGTCCGGCGCCTGCCCGCCGCACACGTCGCTCTCCATGCACGAGGTGGGGCTCGGCGCGTAGAGCTCGTGCAGCGCGGTGGCGTCGCCAGCGGTGAACTCCCCCGTGCTGCCGAGGTTGAAGCACGAGTTCATGACCGAGCCGTCGAACACGGCATTGACGGGAGTGCCCGGGATGTGAATGGCCCCCACGCCACCCGGGCCCTCGTTGCCGCCGATGCCACAGCTGATCGAGCGGTCGTAGAAGTCGGTATGACGAAAGCCGATGCAGTGCCCGAGCTCGTGGATGATCACGTGCCTCGCCACCCACGGCCCGAACTCCACCACGTCGGCGCCGATGTTGATCGTGTGATAGGGGAGCCCTCCGGCCGGGAACCCGGCCACGCCGCCGTTGCCGGGGATCACGACCGCGGTGATCTCGGCATCGCAGCCGGCGTCGGAGCCGTTGGTCCGCACCATGTCGAACCACGAGCCCTCGAGGTCGTACTGGGCGATCGCGGAGTCGAGCGAATCGCTCAAGGTCCCCGTGAACGCGGACCCGTCGATGCAGATCACCTGCACGGATGGCGCGACGAGGTTGGTGGTGCGGTACTGCCGGAACGAGCCGTGCTCCCCCTGCGGCTCGCGGCTGGCGAGCCCGAGCATCTCGCGAGATGCCCCGAGGCTCACCACGGCATCACCGCCCACCCACACCTCGCCGTCGTCGCGGATCTCGATCTCCGCCGCGGGGAACCCGGCGAGCTGGAGGTTCTCCACGATCTCCTCGATCGTGGTGTCGCGGTCGCTCGGTGCATCGTCGATGTCCTCCGACTCGACGCTGCAGGCGAGGGGCACCAGCACGGCGCCCAGCGCCAGCACGAGGCTCCGGCGGCGGCGGGGAGCGTTCGAGGCATACGTCGTGGCTCGTTCGTGGATGGACATCGCTGCTGCTTTCGGTTGCGTGGTGCGTGTCGTTCGCTCGCGTCGAGGGTGCGGCTCAGAAGCTCGCGTCGATGGAGACGAACGTGGGGGTCGGGGTGGAGCCGTACGCCTTGGACGCGCAGAATCCCGTCTCGTTCTTGGTCTCGCCGCCGGGGATCCCGAGCTGCCACGAGAATTCCGGCTCGATCGTGAGGGTCCCGGTGGCGCCCGAGAACAGCCCGTTCCAGCTCTCGGTGATCGTCGTCTCACCGATGTCGATGGTGATCGCCCAGTCGCTGGTGGCGCGCGAGGTGTGGTTGGTGACGTCGAGCGTGACGCAGTAGCCCGTGGTCCACACGGCGGTGATGTCGAAGCTGCCGGTGAGACCGGCCACCACCTCGACCGTCACACTGTCCTGGAAGTCGCCGTTGCGGGCGATGAGCGTGGCCTTGCCCACGCCCGTGGCCAGGAGCTGGCCCGACGGCGACACCGTGAAGATCGTCGGATCCGAGGTGAGGTACTCCGTTCCGGCGACCGACGAGGTGATGTCGCGCTCGATCCCGTCGTCGTAGATGCCGAGCACGTCGACCGACGTGGTGGACCCCGTGCCGATGAGGAACGGGTTGCGGTCGAGCAGGTAGACGGACACGAGCTCGGCCTCGGGCGTGGCGCTCAGCTCGACGACGGAGGAGATGAGGAACTCACCGGTGTCGGAGAAGCCGAACACGACCAGCGGGAGGCTGCCCGCTGCGCTCGTCGGAACGGATATGCTGGTCGAGAACGGGAACGTCGGCGCCTCCACGAGCTCGGTCGAGTAGCTGGTGATGATGAAGAGCTCGGTGACGTCACCGAAGCCCGGCTCGAGCGCCACCGAGACCTCCATGGTGTCGCCGGGAGTGACCGGCGTGCCGTGGAGGGGCGATACGATCGACAGGCCGATGTCGCCCGGGGCCAAGAGCGGCGTCGTTGCGGCCGGATCGACGGGCGATGCCATCGGCGCCGGGACGAAGCCGGCTGGGGCCGGGAACGAGCCGAACGCGCTGCCGCCCACCGGCTCGTCGAGCAGCTCGAGGATCCTCGTGGAGTAGGCGTTGCTGCGGGAGACGCGGAAGTAGATCCCGTCGAGCGTGTTGCTGGTGGTGCTGGTGAAGGAGCTCTGGACGTTCGACGTGGCCGCGGTGCCGAGACCGCCCTGCTGGCTCGTGGTCTCGGTGAACATGTCGTGCTGCCCGGTGAACACCTGGCTGTTGGTGCCGAAGATGAAGCCGCTCTTGGTGGCAGTGTTGGCTCCCGCCATGCTGGGGTGGTACTGCTGGATGTGGTTGTAGAGCACGCAACCGTCGGTGGTCGACCACGCGGGGTTGTTGTTGCCCGGGACCGCCGTGTAGGGAATGTCCCGCGCGCCGGTACCGAAGATGGCGTGGCTGGGAACGCTGGTGGCCTCCAGGTTCTGGAAGATCGACTGATTGCTCTGGAGATCCGCGAGCACCCCGCCATCGGTGGGGACGGGGGTCCCGCGGACGTTGTAGGCGGTCTGGAAGCTGGTGCGATAGGCGGGGGAGACGGCGCCCCACATCGCCATCGCGGCGGAGGCGAAGCTCGACCCGAAGTGGGGCGTGTTGAGGGTGATGAGCTTGTGGACGTCGCCCCCCGCGAAGTTGCCGGGGCCGACGTTCTGCGGGTCGTCGAGGTAGAGGCGCGCCAAGAGGCCACCAGAGCCGTGCGCCACGAGGTCGACCTGGCTCCCGGCGATGGCGTCGTTCTGCTGCTCGAGGCGGGCGGAGAGCACGGCCGACGAGATCGCGGCCGAGGCGGTCGCGCTCGAGAGGTGGGCCGTGCTGTCGTAGCTGGCCGTGCGCACCGAGATCCGGGGATCGTCGAGCAGGGGCAGCCTCCAGCGATACTGAGCCGACTCACCCCAAAGGCCGTGCACGAGCACCACCGGCGGGCGCTGGAGCACGAGCGGCTGCACGTCGACGAAGCCCGAGAGCGCCGGGGAGTCCGGGACGTACGTCGCGCTGATGTCGATGCTGCGGGTCTCGAGCTCGCCGTCGGTGCCCCGATCGAAGTCGACGGGCGCGGTGTACGTGGCGAACGCGTGGTACACCCCCGGAGAGCTCTGGACCGCCTCGACCTCCACCGACGCGCCGGCAGTGCCGTTGAGCTCGCCGACGCCCCCGTCCGCGGGGTAGGTGCCGCCGTCCAGCGCGAATTCCACCGTGCCCGGGCCGGGGACGCGGGTGCGCAGCAGGATCTGGGTGTTGCCGTCGGCCGCGACGCCGCGGACGATCTGCGAGGCCTGGGCCAGCGCGCCCGCATCGGTGACGATCGTGCCGTTGCTCTCGATGAGCGCGGGCGCCCCCGTGCTCGTCGGTGGGTTGAGCGCGAGCGGCTCGATCGCGTGGATCCGCAGGTCGTCGATGATGACGGCCGAGTCGAGCAGGCCATCGCCGAGATCGCGGATCTGGAAGATCAGGGTCCAGCTGCCCGGGGACGGCACCGCGAAGCTCACCGGCTGGAAGTCGGTGATGCCGGCATCGGGCAGGCCGCCCGAGAAGTCGGAGTCCACGTCGGCCGGATTGGCGGTGAAGATGTCGAAGAACGTGCCGCCGGCCCGCTCGGCCGAGGCGTCGAAGAAGGCCGAGCTGTTGACCGAGGCCAGGGCGATCTCGTGGGGAATGCCGTCGGGGTCGATCAGGGTGGCCCGGAACGTGTCGTTGTAGATGCTGCCCACGTAGTCGGGCGACTCGGCGCTGAGGAAGTCGTAGTCGAACGACAGGCGCGAGAAGCCCTCGGGGATCTCGAGGTCGAGCGAGAGGGTGACGACGTCGTCGGCCTCGCCGTACCCCGCCATGTCGGTCCCGGGCTCGGGCGTGGTGTCGACGACACCGGTGCTCAGGACCGCGAACGAGTCGCCGCGGCGGGGGTTGATGACGCCCCAGCGATCGAAGACCGCGGACGACACGTCGGCGCCGATGAGGGTCGAGTCGGAGACGAACCAGTCGGCATCGAGGGCGCCGACGAGATCCTCGGCCGTGGCCCGGACGGCGGGGCCGCCCGCGCTCGGATCCAACAGGAACCGGCCGCTCCTCGCCATGCGCTGCCGCTCGTCGAGCACCTCGTCCTCCGGGTGGTCCACGGGCTCCTCGAGCTCGTCGAGCTCGAAGGGGGCATCCGCGGGCGCTTGGCAGGCGGGGAGTGCGAGGCTGCTCGCAGCCGTCAAGAGTCGTGCGAGCGTGGTGACCGACGTGATCCTACGATTCGACTGCATGGCGATGACTCATCACAACAACTGCCCCCGCTCACCGCGCGAGGCGGTGAGCGGGTGCAGCGGGCGAGGGGTTTGACGACGCTGAACGAACGCGTGAACAGAGAGCCGCTACTGGCGGTGAACCGGGGACAGGTGGTAGTCGAGGTGCCACTGCGAGGGCAGCCGATCGAGCACGTCGCCCTGCATCGGCTCGGCGGCCGCGATCGACTCGTACTTGCGCTGCACCTGGCCGTCGCCCACGAGGAAGCCGTTGGCGTAGACGAGCGTCAGGTCCTCGCCGTCGAGGGCCGCCTTCTCGAGCTCGGTGCCGAGCTTGACGTTGTAGACCTTGCCCTCGTACTCCTCGCGGCTCACGCGACTGAGCACGCGGAGGCCGTCGACGGTGACCACCAGGTCGCCCTCCTGCAGCTCCTTGGCGAGCACGATGCCGCGATCGGGGGTCTGCACCGGGTGCATCTCGGTCATGAGCACCTCGCGACCGCCCTCGGCCACCAGGCGCACCATGGGCTCGGTCTCCACGCCCACGGCGGTGTCGGTGACCGTGAGCCCCTGCGCGCCGTCGTGGACGGAGTTGAACACGTGGGTCCCGGCCGCGACGTCCTCGACCGCGACGAGGCTGCCGTCGGCCATCTGCAGCATGGTGCCCTCGGCCAGGCAGCTGTTGGTCATCTCCATCCGGTCGTAGACGAAGTCGGGCGCGAACTGGTTGGGGTTGTTGCTCAGGGTCTTCGACACCCAGTAGTCGAGATTGAGCCCGGTGTCGTGCACCGGCAGCTGCAGGCGGATGGTGAGGAACACGTCGTCCTGGACCTGCCGGCAGCCGTCGTCGAAGAACGCCGAGTTGGCGCCCGTCAGGTTCCACGACAGGGTCTTCTGGTCGGGCGAGATGGTGGCGCTGTTCCAGAACGCCTGCATGCTCGACTGGATCGCGCCGTCGGCCCCCACGTCGCAGCCGCCGCCCGCCTGGGCGAGCAGCAGCTTGACGTAGCCCGCGCGCGCATGGGTGGCCGCATTGGCCTTGATGTCGTCGATGGCCTGCTGGCTGAACACGTGGGCGGCGCTCGTGATCACGATCGAGCCCTGCAGCGGGACCTTGACCGCCTGCGGGTTGCCGGTGAGGTCGTAGTCGCAGTCCTGCGTCCAGGTGCGGTTGAGGCAGATGCTGATGAGATCGTCGTTGAGCTTGGTGTCGATCGGCGCCAGCACGTTCTGGACCGCCAGCACGGGCGGGGTGGGACGGTTGCCGGTCGGCTGCGCGCTCTGGAGGCCCATCTCGGTGTACGTGTACGAGACGTTGAACTCGGTCCCGGTGTCCTCCATCTTCAGCGTGTCGACCGTGTAGGCGTCGATGTCGCTCTGGGTGAGATCGGCGTCCGTCTGGACGTTGACGTCGGTACCGCCCCCGAAGTCCTCCACCACGTTGGGCGCGGCCACGGGCAGGCCTTCGATGTCGAAGTAGGCCACGTCGAGGAACGTGTACAGCGAGCCGTCGGGGAACGTGGAGGAGGCCGCGCCTTCGCCGTCCTGGCCGTTCACGGTCGCGGTGCTGATGAAGTGCATCTCCTCGCGGTCGGATCCGCCGTTGCGGAACTCGAGCTCGGCGATGAGCCCGGTGCCGTAGCCCCGCCGCACGTGCTCCTGCCGGGTCTCCTCGACCACGGTGAACAGGTTGGGGGAGTTGAAGCGGGACTTGCCCGCGATCTTGAGCCGCGCCATGGCGAGCCGGTGCTGCTGCGGATCGGCGAGGTTGAGGCGCACCGCCTGGTTGGGTCTGGTGAGGCTGCGCATGTACTCGCGATCGACCTGGAAGTCGCGCATCTCCTCGGCGGTGAGGTTGGAGTACGCGCCCTCGATGAGTCGGGTGTCCTCGTCCTCGACGAGCTCGGCTCCCTTCCCGTCGACATCGCGCGTCGAATCACCGCACGCGAACGTCGTGCCCGTCGCGAGAATCATCCCGATGAACCATGGGTGCTTGCGAAATTCCTTCATGTTCCCTGCTCCTCTCGTTGCGTCTCTGGTCAGCAGCTCGACGCCCCGGATCGCCGGGGAAGAGCCTCACTGGGGGTATAGAGCGGGGGTGGGCTCGATCTCTACGCGGTATGATCGACGAGTGTGCTGCGCGACCTCGATCACCGTCGAGGATCACCGCGGGCGCCCGTGCACCGACGCGAGCCACGTCTCGAACCCGCCGAGGGCTGCCTCGCGCAGCGGCGAGGTCATGAACGCCTCGAGCCGTGCCTTGAGCCGCTGGCGTGCGCGGTAGAGCCTCGTGTTGCACTGCGCGAGGCCCAGCTCGAGGCTCTCGGCGATCTCGCGCTGGGTCTTCTCGTCGCCGTAGGCCCACGCGAGCAGCAGCTGATCGTCGAGCGAGAGGCTGCGCAGCGCCTTGACCATCAGCTTGATCTCCTCGCGCTTCGCGACGGTCGATTCGACGCCGCGATCGCCCGCCTCGAGCCGCGAGGCCCCGCCCTCGGATCGTCGCGCCCGCCGGTACGAGAGCACCTTGAGCACCACCACGCGCCGGAGGTACGCCTTCACGTTGAGCTCGATCTCGTCGCGCTTGTGAAGCAGCGTTTCGAACACGCGCTGCGAGACCTCCGAGGCGTCGTCGTCGTCGCCGAGCAGCCGGCGGGCCAGGCGGAAGGCGAGCGCGTAGTGGCGCCGGATCAGCGCGTCGCCGGCCGTGCGGTCGCCGTCGCGCCATTGTTGCAGGAGCAGCAGGTCGTCGTGCATGGGGTCGCCTCGTTGGGGGTCGAGGTCGAGGCGCGGGTGCATCACGGTATAGGGGTTGCGAGCGCCAGATCTCCACGCGCCCGCCCTCGCAATTGCACCGAGGCCGGCACCGCGCGCTCGGTGGCGAGCCCGAGCTCCATCGCGAGCGCATCGCCGATCGACGCTCGGGCCTGGCCGAGGCGGAGCTCGAGCGTGAGATCGCCCGCGCTCGCGCGGTCGCCGTAGCTCACGCGGCCGAGCAGGCCGAGCACCGCGAGCATGACGATCGTCGCCACCATCGCCGGGTGGCGCGGCGGCGGGCGCAGGCCGTCGTATGCCGCGATCGGCACGGCCGGCGGAGGGGCGGGCCACGCTGCGAGCACGGGGCCGCGCTGCGAGCCCGCAGCGGCTGGCTCGCCGTCGGTGCTCTGGCGGTTCCGATGGCTGCACGCATCTTCGAGCCAGCGCGTGCGGATCGCGGTCAAGCGGTCGAGCATCTCCCTCGCGGTGCGGGGCCGATCCTCGGGCCACTCCGCCAGCCCCGCCAGGATGAGCGCCTCGAGCTCGGCGGGCACGCCCTCGCGATGGACGTGGAGCGGCAGGGGCGGCTCGCGGGCGCCCGTGCGCGGGGGCGCCCAGGCTCCGACGTCCGGCCACCGAAACGGCACGACGCCGCTCAGGAGCTCGTACATCACCACGGACGCGGCGTAGAGATCGGTGCGCGCCTCGGCGCGGCGGGGATCGGTGAGCGCCTCCGGGGCCATGTAGAGCGGCGTGCCCACGGCGGCGTCGCTCGTCAGCATCACGGGGGTCTGGGCGAGGCCGAAGTCGAGCAGCTTCACGCCGTCCTCGGCGAGGAAGATGTTCTCGGGCTTGACGTCGCGGTGCACGACGCCGTGGGCGTGCGCCTCGCAGAGGCCCGCGAGGATCTGCGCGGCCACGTCGAAGACCTCGGGCAGCGGCAGCGGCCCCTGCTCTCGCAGCCGCTCGCGCAGGGTCCGGCCGTGGAGCCGCTCCATCACGAAGAACGGCAGCCCGCCCGGGAGCGTGCCCCAGTCGTACACCGCCACGAGGTACGGGCTTCGCATCCGCGCCATCACCCGCGCCTCCTCCAAGAAGCGCGCCCGGACGTCGTGGCCAGCGTCGTCCACCCAGCGCTCGTGGAGGATCTTGATCGCCTCGAGCCGGTCGAGATCGAGCTGTCGCGCCTCGTAGACCACCCCGAACGAGCCGGCGCCGAGCAGCCGGGTGAGCACCCGCTTGCCATCGATCACGAGCTGCGGCCGTGGCAGCACCCGCTCCTCGGGCCATGGCGCGCCGGGGGGGGTCGAGCGCACGCGGGACGGCTCGTGCACGTCGCTCGTCGAGGCGGCGTCGGTCGCGGTGTGCCGGCCGAGCTCACCGGCGTCGTTCTTGGCCAGCAGGTCGGCGAGCCCGCGTATCAAGGGCTCGTCGTCGTCGAGCACCGGCGAGCTTGGTTCGTCGGCGGGCGGGGCCGAGCCGTGATGGAGGGGATCCGCATGCCATCGCACCGCGCTTCGTCGTGGATCGAGCATCCGCCGACCCGTCTAGCAATGCGTGTGCCAGTGGTGTGGCACGCTGCCCCGCATGTGGTGAAAAGGGCCATGAGGGTAGGATACGGTGCCGTTCGGGCCTCGCGGGGGTGGGGCGCCGGGACCTTCGTGCCGTTCATGCCACGGCGAAGACACTTTTTTCACTGGCTAGTCTCGTCAGCAGGTGCGGTCACGGCCCGCGAGGCCATGCTCACCTCACCCAGACGCGATGGCGCCCGCTGGCCTCCCCCGCCGCGAGCCGCCGCGCCTGTGCGCGGGCAAGCGCGTCGACCAGCGACCACCGCGTGCGCTCCTGCTGCTGGAGCCCTTCGTAGACCTCGCGCACGACCGCGCGCGCCTCTGCGTCGGCCGTGATCGCCGAGGTCGCGAGCACCTCGTCCGCGCCCGCCACCAAGAAGGCCACCGCGAGGCTGGTCCCGGTGGCCGAGGCATCGGCCACCCCGGTGCGGCAGGCCGAGAGCAGCACCTTGCGCGGCACCTGGCCCTGTCGCATGAGGATTTCGGGCGCGGCGAGCTGGGTGCCGTCGGCCAGCCGCAGGCTCGCCGGCCAGCTCGGGGTGCCGCCCGGATACGGCGGCCACCACCCCGGATCGAGCAGCTCGTCGTGATCGGCGTGCCCGGCGTAGTGCAGCAGCGTGGCCGCGGCCATGCGTTCCTGCACCACGTGCGGTCGCGCGTCGTCGCGGGCGATGACCTCGACCTGGAAGCCCATCGCCACGAGCCGTTCGTGGGCGTCGGCCACCTCCTGCTCGGCCTCGGGCAGCGACCCGGTGGGATCGGCCAGCAGCACCGCCCGCGGCGCGAGCTCGTCGGCGGCGGGGATGGCTGCGGGTGCCGTCGCCACGTCCACGGCCCATGCCACCGGCACCCGGGCGACGAGCGGCTCGCCCTCCCACGGCAGGCGATCCACGTCGATGCGCTGGGCCTGCCCCACCGCGTGCACGCGGATCCGTCGCGCCCGCCGGAGCTGCGCGGCCACGGGGCGCAGCAGGATCTCGCCGAGCCGCGCTCGCGCGGCCACGAGATCGAGCTCGCGCAGGTCCACGGCGTGTACGGTGGTCTCCCGGTCGTCCTGGGCGAACAACAGCCACTCCTCGCCGCGGGGAAAGAGCCCGAGGAGCAGCTCGCCGGGCCCGGGTGCGTGCAGCGACTCGCACGGGGGCGGACGCGCGTGGCGCCCGGCGTCTCTCAGGATTGCGTCGGTCTCGGCCTCGAGCCGCTGCTGCTGCCGGACCACGCGGGCGCGGGCGCGCGCGAGCTGCTCCACGGGCGCGTCGCGCTCCTGCACCATGAGCTCCTCGAGCTCGGCCTGGGCCACCGCGAGCGCGCTCGCCCGCTGCTCGAGCCGCGCGCGCTCGGCCTCGGGCAGCGAGGGCGGGAGGCTGGCCGCCTGGATCCGCCGCGCCTCGGCCTGTCGCGCCACGCACAGCGCCTCGTCGATGCGCCCCAGCGCCCGCAGGACGTCCACCAGGCGCTCGCTGCTCTCGCGGTGGAACGTCCCCACCGAGCTGCGGCCGACCCCGAACGTGGCGAGCTGCGCGAGGCGGTCGAGGTGCGCCTCGGCGGCGCGGTAGGCCTCGATCGCCGCCGCGTGGTCGTCCCGGGCCTCCCGCACCTGCCCCTCGCGCAGCGTGAGGTGCCAGCGTGCGTCGGTGGTGTCCGCGTCCTCGACCGCACGCCGCAGCTGCTCGAGCGCGCGCCCGAGCAGGGCCGCGTCGTGGTCCAGCACCAGCCGGGCCTGGAGCTCCACGTCGCTCGCGAGCACCCGCTCGCCCGGGGTCATGCGCGAGCGCTCGGCGCGACCGACGGTCGCGAGCGCCTCGCTGGGTTGGTCGGCCTGCAGCTGCAAGAGCGCCAGGCTCGAGCGCACCCCGCCGGTGCGGTCGGGCCGCGGGCACGCGCCCTCGGGCCCGAAGATCGCCAGCGCCTCCTCGAGCAGCGGCGTGGGATCCTGGCTGGACCACGCGTGCTGTCGCAGCCGCAGCTGCGCCCACGCCGTGGTGCGCAGCGTGGACGCCAGCTCGCACGCATCGCCGCGCTCGCGCACCTGCTCGAGCCCCACCTGCGACCACTTGGAGGCCGCCTGGAAGTACCCGAGCTCGGTGAGCAGCTCGGCGTACATCGGCAGCACGGCCAGGCCGATGTCGAGCTCATCGGTGCGCACCGCGTGCTGGCTCGCCGCGCGCAAGGCCGTCAGCGCGTCGCCGTAGCGGCCGCGGCGCCAGTCGAGCTGTCCGCGGGCGTAGGCCAGCATGGCGTGCAGCCGCGGCGAGCGGCGCCCCAGCGGCTCCGCGAGCTCGAGCACCGCGGCCGCCTCCTCGAATTGGTGCTCGCGCGACAGCACGAACACCGTCGCGTCGACGAGGCCGAGCTGCTCCTCGAGCAACCCTGTGGCATCGAGGCGTGTGAGCACCTCGGGCAGCTCCCGCCGCCAGTCGGGTCGGGTCGCGGGCGCGGCCATGCGCTCGTAGAAGCCCACGGCCGCGTCGCGAGCCCCTTCGTCGGCGCCGTGGTGGCAATCTGCGCAGCTCTGCGCCTGCAGGGGCAGTCGCCACCGCTCGTCCGCGCCCGCGAGCCGGACCTCGAGCTCCGTCGCGGCTTCGCCCAGCCGCACCTCGATCCCGTGGCTGCCGTCACCCACGGGGTCGAGCGCGGGGGAGGGGACGCGGCGCCCGTCGACGAAGACCTCGAGCTCGTCGACCCGCTCGGGCTCGACCCACACGCGGAATCCTCGCTCCGGGGCGAACACGCAGCGCGGGCGTGCTTCGGGCCCTGCGTCGCTGCGCGACCGTGCGTCGGGCCCTGCGTCGCTGCGCGGCCGTGCGTCGGGCCCTGCGTCGCTGCGCGTCGACGCACACGGCCCGTAGTCGACGACCACCGGTCCCGGTGAGGCCGACGGCTCGGGGCTCGGCGCGGTCTCGACGGCACGGCTGCGCTCCGGTTCGCCTCCCGGGCTCGCGCAGGCGACCAGCGAGGCCAGCGCGAGCTCCCAGGTGGGGCGGCGGGTCGATCGCGGGTCGTGCCGTGCCCCCGTCATGCGTTCGCGCTGCTCATGAGCCGTCGTCTTCGCGCACGTCGATCGTGGCACGGCTCACCGCGTAGTGGTCGTGATCGGGCGCGCCCGCGGCCGCCTCGACCTGCTCGAGCTCGGTGGGCACCTGCCCGGGGCGGCCCACCACGAATACGAGCTCCCAGCGCCCCGGAGTCAGCCCCAGCGCGTCGAGCTGCTCCGCGAAGCGCACGGTCCCGGTGGTGGTGGCCAACCGCCGCGCGGCTCCGAGCCGGTGCTCCTGGCCACGCTCGTCGCGGGCCAGCACCACCACCTCGAGCTCGGTCTCGGCGATGGTCACCTGCGGGCGCAGCGTGAAGCTCACGCGCTGGTCGCGGCGGAACATGGGGATCGAGCCCGGTGCGGCCTCGGGGTGCGCCGTGCTGCGGACCTCGGTCCACTCGGCGGAGAGCTCGAGCTGGTACGCCGCGCCGAGCGGCGGGTGATCCTGGGACGCCGGCAGTGAGAGCACCAGCACGAGCGTCGCCGCGATCGCGATCGCGAGCGCTCCTCCGCCCGCGAGCCACCGCCACGCGGGCCGCTCCGGGGTCGCGTGCTCGAGCACCCGGGCCCGGATGGCGCGCTCCTGCTGGGCCGACGGCGGCGCGAACAGGGCCCGGGAGCGCTCGATCAGCGCCGGGCTCTCCACGCCCTCCATGGCGCTCGCGGCCTGCTCGGGCGTGAGCAAGCCGAGCGACACGTCCACCCAGGCCTGCGGCGTCTCCGTGACAGCGCGATGGGCGGCGAACAGCTCGAGGATGCGTTGGCCAGTGGTCATCGTACCAAGGAATCTAGGGGTGCGGGCTGCCAAAACTCGACATCCTTCGGATGCACTTCGATCGGTGGTCCGTCACACGGAGCGAGCCAGGCCGCGAGCACGCTCGCAACGACGAGCTGGATCTGCCGCTCGCTGGATCCGGACCCGGGCCTGGTCTCGGCGAGCAGCTCGCGGACGAGCACCTCGAGCTTGCCCCGCAGGCGATGCTTCTGCTGGTAGACGGTCTTGAACTTCTTGGCGAAGCGCTCGGCCGCCTCCTCGGAGGTGAGCCCCTCGACGAACGTCGCGTTGAGCAGGGCCCAGTCGCTCTCACTGAGCCGCGCCTGGGCCCGCTGGGCCAGGCGCTCGAGGAAGTTGCGATTGAGCACGTGCGCCTCGAGCCCCTCGTCGATCGGTTCGGGCGCGTCGTCGGAGACGAGGTCGGGGCGGCCGAGCTGGCGGAGCACCAGGTTCCAGGCGATCTGACCGGCCTGCAGGCGGATGAAGTACCCGAACTCGCCGCGCGAGCAGTCGTAGTAGCTCAGCCGCTTGAAGCCGTTGCGGCACAGCTCCAGCCACACGCTGCCCACGATGTCCTCCATCTGCAGCGCGAGCGATGGAATCCCGCGGACGCGCGCGGCCACGGCCGCCCACACCACGGGCCCGTACCAGCGCGCGAGCGCGTCGAGATCCTTGTGGCTGCCTCGGAGCGCGCGCTCGATCTGCCGGGGCGGCAGCTCCTTCCACTCCTTCTTCTTGGTGGTGACGGGCTTGCCGGTCACGGGGTGCCTCCCGCGGTGCCGCGCGCGAGCCGGGTCGACGCTCGATCGCGATGAGGCCGAAAGGCTCCCCCGCCCTCGCGGCACGTAGGGGGGAGCCCTTCGGGTCCCCAGTCCCGAAGGACGGCACCGATCAAGAGCCGGCTCGTCGTGGCGTTCGCGTGGCCACGGCCGGCCCGATTCGACCTCGCGCGAGACGAAGAACAACGACCATGACGCACACCAAGCACTGCCAGCACCTCGGAACCTTCGCAGCCCTCGTCGGGCTCGTGGGCAGCCTCGTGGCGGTCACCCCCACCGCGACCGCGCAGCAGACCCCGCCGGTGTCCGAGGGCATCCCCACGTACCTCGCCCTGCCCGCGGATCCCGAGGAGTATCCCGATCCGATCTGCCTGGGATGCAAGATCATCACCCGGCGTCCGGCCTCCGCCGACGGAAGCGACGCCCCCGGGCTCTTGAGGGTGGCCTACGACGACGACGAGCGACCCACGTTCGTGGGCGACGTGGTGGTCACCGTGTTCCTGCTCGAGACGCACGAGCGCCGCGTCACCGCGCTCTTCGACGTCGCGCTCGCCGATGACCAGACCACGGAGCTGCTCGTACCGCCCGGCGAGGACTGGACGTGGGGCGACGTCCAGGCCGTGTGGGTCGAGCTGGTGCCGACGTCGTAGCGAGGCGATGGGCGCACGCATCCCGACAACTTATAGAGGTCGGTCCTCCGATTTCTCTACGCGCCCTCGTGGAAACCGTGCATCGCGTCGACGCCCGGCTGGGTGCGGTCCTGGAGTCAGCGTTCCTTGCGCATCGCCCCTCGAGGGAGGCGGCGATGCGACTCGGGACGCCGGGCGTGCCTGCGCTTGGCGCGCACCTAGTGCTCGAAATCGGCCTATTGGCCGATTTGGTCCGTCGCCCTCACTCGTCCTCGGGCTCGAGCTCCACCATCAGCGCGGTGATGTTGTCGCGCCCGCCCTTGGCGTTGGCGAAGCGGATCGCCTCGAGCACGGCGTCTTCGACCTCCATCTCGAGGAAGTAGCGCATCTCGTCGAGGTCTTCGATGTAGCCGTGGAAGCCGTCGGAGCAGAGCACGATGCGGTCGCCGGGAAACAGCGGGATCGGCAGCGTGTCGACCTCGACGTAGTCCTTGTGGCCCACGGCGCGGGTGATGACGTTGCGGGTGCGCGAGCGCTGGGCCTGCTCGGGGGTGATGAGCCCGTGCTTGAGCTGGTAGTTGATGAGGGTGTGGTCCTCGGTGAGCTGGGCGACCTCGCCGTTGCGCACGAGGTACACCCGCGAGTCACCGACCTGGCCCACCACGCCGACGTTGCCGCAGACGAGGAACACCGAGGCGGTGGTGCTCATGCCGCGCTGCTCGGGGTCGAGCTGGCCCATCGTGTGGACCATGTAGCAGGCGTTCTGGATCGAGCCGCGCACGAGCTGGCAGAGCTGCGCGGTGCGCTCGGTGGCGTTGCCGGCCGCGATCTCTCGCACGACGGCCTCGTTGCGCTTGAGCCACTCCCAGATCAGCTCCACCGCCTCTTGGCTCGCGACCTCGCCCTTGGCCCGGCCGCCCACGCCGTCGGCGACGACGAAGACGCCGAGGTCGGGGTCGGCGAGGTGCGAGTCCTCGTTGTGCTCGCGCTGGAGGCCGACGTCCGTGTGGCCGAAGTAGCGGATTCGCATTCGGATGAGACGATACCAGCGCGAGCGCTGGCTCGCGAGCGGCCGCTGGCCCGCGCGCGAGGTCGCTCTCGGCCGTTGCGGGCGTCGTCCGGCTCACGTGGCGCTCGGATCCGGTGGGGCACTTCGCCACGTCAGTCGTCGGGCCGGTGATCGGGGCCAACCTTCTAGCGAGCGGTCGGGCGAGCGGTCGGGCGGCGAGCGGCCTAGCGATCGGCCTCGCGGTCGGCTTGGCGGTCGGCTGGTGAGCGGCCGTCGGGCGAGCGGTCTTCGGAGCCTGGCTCGGCTGGTTCGTCGTGGGGGTCGTCGTGGGGCTCGTCGTCGTACCAGCCGTCGGGCAGCGGGGCGTGCACGCAGGGCTCGTTGGGGCATGTCGCCGAGAGATCGAGCGCGGCGGCGTGCAGGCGCAAGGACCTCGCGGGGGGGCCGCCATAGGCCGTGTCCCCGACGATGGGCCGTCCGATCCAAGCGAGATGGGCGCGGGCCTGGTGGCGATGGCCGGTGACGAGGCGGAGGAGCAGCTCGGCGTGCGCGGGTGCGTCGGTGGGCAGCGGCCACGCGAGGGTGACCGAGGCGCGCCCGTTCGCGCGCACTTCGACGTGGTGGCGGCCCGCCGCGCCGAGCGGGGCGTCGATCTCCACGCCGGAGTGCATGGGGATCGGCCACGGACCCGTGGGCGCGGACGAGGGGTTCGCGGACACGCCGGTGCGCTGCGGAGGCCACGACTCGTGGCTGGTGGGCACGCGCGCGCGATAGAGCTTGAGCACGTCCCGCGCTCGAAAGCCGGTTCGGGCCTGGCGCCAGAGCTCCAGCGTGCGGGCGAACGCGACCACGCCGGTGGTCTCGCGATCGAGGCGGTGGACCGCGCCGCCTTGTCGTGGATCGGGGCTGGCGTGGCGGCACTCGGGGTGGGCGATCGCCACGGTATCTGCGAGCGTGTGGGCGTCGTCGGGGCGCAGGCGGTGGGTGTGGATGCCGGCCGGCTTGTACGCGTAGACGAAGCAAGGGGTCAGCTCGAGGATCGTGGGAGCGGGGGCGGGGCCGGGGGTGTGCACGTGGAGCACGAGCTGCCCGCCGAGCGGCACGCGGGTGGAGGGAGGGCAGCGGCGGCCGTCGAGCGTGAGCCGGCCCTCGAGCGCGAGTCGTCGGGCCACGCGACGGGAGACGCCGGGGAGGCGGCGGCCGAGGATCACGTCGGCCCGCTCGCCGGCATCGGCTGGTTCTTGGACCACCACCGCCAGCTCGTGCGCGGGGTCGGTCATGGCCGTGGAGCTCGCTCGGCGGGGTATGGATCGAGCACGAGCGCGCGGACGGTGGCGCCGGCGGGGAGCTCGGAGACGCCGGCGGGGATCGGCAGGAGGAGATCGGCGCCGGCGATCGAGCAGAGGTCGCCCGATTGCTGCTTGGGGAGTGGTTCGGCGGAGTCTTCACCGAGCGAGCGGGCGCGGACGTAGTGCTCGCGATTGCCGGCGCCGGTGGCCGGAGCGGTGAGACGTACGCTGCGGCGGGGCAGGCGAGGGTCGCCCTGTACGCCCGCGAGGCGGCGGAGGAGCGGGTGGACGAACAGTAGGAACGTGACGAGGCTGCTGGCCGGGTTGCCGGGGAGGCCGAAGATCCGGCAGGTGTCGGTGACCGCGAAGGTGGTGGGCTTGCCGGGGCGGAGCGCGATGCCGCGGAGGATCGTGCGAGCGCCGAGCGATTCCAGCTGGGCATGGACGAGGTCGTGATCACCGACGGAGATTCCGCCGGTGGTGACGAGCACGTCGGCGCGAAGGCCCTCGGAGAGCGCGGCACGGAGGCGTTCGGGGTCGTCGGTCACGTCGCCGAGGTCGACCGGCGTGGCTCCGGCGCGGCGGACGAGCGCGGCGAGCACGAGGCCGTTGGAGCTGACGACCTGCGCGCCGGTGGGACGCGTGCCCACGGGGACGAGCTCGTCGCCGGTACTTAGGATCGCGACGCGAGGGCGGCGGATCACCGGGACGGTGGCGTGGCCGCTGCCGGCGAGCAGGGCGATGTCGCCGGGGCCGAGGCCGCGACCGGGGGTACAGAGGATGTCGCCCTCGTGGAGCTCGCTGCCGCGGGGGCGCACGAACGTGCCGGGCTCGAGGGTGCCGAGGGTGGTGGTGTCGACGATCAGGCGATCGGCTTCGCGGCGAGTGTCTTCTTGAGCGATGACAGCATCGGCGCCCAAGGGCAGGACGGCGCCGGTGGAGATGCGGGCGGCCTGGCCGTCGGCGAGCGGGAGGGTGCTCGGGTGGCCGGCTGCGCTCTCGCCTCGGACGGCGAGGACGATTGCATTGCCGCAGGCGCGGAGGTTGGCGACGTCGAGGCTGCGCACGGCGTAGCCGTCCATGATGCTGACGTCGGAGAGGGGGAGGTCCCAGCCGGCGTGGAGCGTGGCGGCGGCGATGCGGGCGTCGATCTCGGCGACGGGGATGGGTTCGGGCGGGAGGGGAGCGGCGTGCGAGAGCACGAGGTGCTCGGCTTGCTCGACCGTGAGGAGCATGAGGGGGATGATAGGGGAGTGGGGTCGCGTGGGGGGCGTCGGACGGTGCATCGGGTGGGAACGGCGTCAAGCAGACTCCACGCGGTCATGCGGCGCAGTGGAGGTCGTGTGGGAGCAGGAGCGGGCGAGACTCGCTGCGTCGTGGGCGTCGGTGATGACGAAGACCGTGCATGCGGCCGATTGGCGAGCTTCGATCAGCCGGTCTGGGCTTGGATCCTCTCCTGGAGCTCGTGCTTGGCGCGGCGCAGGCGATCCTTCACTGTTCCCAGTGGCCAGCCGAGCAGGTGGGCAATCTCCCGCGTCGTCAGCTCCTCCCACATGTGCAGCTCGAGCGCCGTCTGTCGCTCCACGGGTAGCTGCTGGAGGGCGATTCGGACCCGCCGCTTTTGGTCGTCGAGATCCATCGCTTCGCTCGGCGTCCAACCCGAGTCCGGGATGGACGTGGCGTCGAACGGTAGCGGGCTGCGCGAGTCATGCAGCTCGCGGAAGTGATTGCGCAGCACGTTGTAGGCGATCCCGAGCAAGTACGCGCGAAAGCTACGGCCTTCGCAGTAGCGGTGTACCGATTCCAGGCACGCGAGGAACGTGCGCTGAGTGAGCTCCTTGGGCTCGGATACCTTGTTGGCGAAGAAACGATGCACGCGGGTGTAATAGCGTTCGAATAAGATCTCACCAGCTCGTCGATCGGCGGCTCGCCAGGCCGCGAGGAGCGTGTCGTCCAATGCGTCTTCGTCCACGGTCGCCAATGCGAGGAGTGTTTCACACTCGTCGATCATCGGCGACGAGAACCGACGAGGTCGAAGTGACCAATCGTCGAGCGGATCGGTGCGACGATCGCTCTCATGGCACGTCGGCACCGGCGTAGTCGTGGGCATCGACACGGCCGACGCGAGCGTCACCGTCGATGTCGAACAACGCGTCATCGCTGGTCCAGGTCCCCACATCCTTCGCCGGTGAATCAGGCAATACGTGATAGTCACCCAGCGCACCCGACGGATCGACGAACAGCGCGGGAAGGGTGCCCATCGGCAGCAGCACGTTGCCGGTGCCCTGCGCCCCGCCGGCGTCGACGAGCGAGTCGTCGATACTGATGCTTCCACACCCGAGACCCGTGACTATCGAGCTGCGAATGCTCGAGGGTCCCGGGCTCATGCAGCCAATCCCACCCACGATGGTGCTGAAGGCCGCTTCGAACCGACCCGTGTCGACGAAGAGCACCGGGTCACCGGGGTCACCCTGAAGGATGACATTGTCGAGGGTGAGGTAGGCCGTCTCGTCGTCGAGTCGAACCCCGGTGCCGCCCGGCAGCCGCCGTAGCCAGCCGTGGGAGAGGTGCGCGTCGGCCCGGACCAGCAGCTCGTCGTCGGCGCCTTGCTCGATGATCGAGTCGACCATCACCAGCGAGCCTCCCTGGGGTCCGATGCGGACGTCTCCGCCCTGTACGAGCGTCGACTCCAAGCTCACCGAGCAGTTGGCGAGCACGAGCGCGGGGCCGTCGAGGACGTTGACCTCGCTCGCCCACAGGAAGTTGCCGAACGCGCATCGCAGGGTCTGGGTGCTTGGGCCGGTGTAGTGGATGTCGAGCGCGTAGAGGTAGAGCTCGAGGTTCGGGGTCAGCAAGTCGATCGTCGCTGGCCCATCGCCATCGAGGCGAGCTCGCTGATTGCCGAGCTGGCCGACGATTGCCAGCGGGTGGTTTCCTGCGGGCACGAGGGTGCCGATATAGGGCTCGGGCTGCCCGGCGACCTTCACCATCCACGCCTCGCCGGCGGGGCGGGTGGCCACTGCGTCGAGCGCGTCGACGACCGTGCAGAAGGGGGCGAGCGGCGAGCCATCGCCGGCAGCGCAGCGGGAGGAGTCGCCGTCGACCCAGAGCTGGTGGTCGGCGGAGAAGCACTCGCCGGTGTGGATCCGACAGGCGCCGCCCGGGCAGTGGGCGTGCGTGGAGCAGGGTGTGCAGACGCCGAGCTCGGGGTCGCAGTAGGGCGTGGCGGCGTCGAGAGAGGTGCAGTGATCGGGGAGGAGGGCGGTGCAGCTCACGCAGGCGCCGGCCTGGCAGTAGGGGGTGGTGTCGGCGCAGCTCGGGTCGGGCGTGCCATCGAGGCTCGTACAGCCGGGGTCACCGGTCGTGCTGGTCGTGGTCTCGGGGTCGATGGCTCCGCTCGTCGACTCGTTCGCGGTCGTGGTGGACTCCATGGCGAGGGTCGAGGTACTCGATTCGTTCGCGGTGCTCGTCGTGTCGGTCGAGGTGGCTTCCCAGCCCATCACCAATCCGTAAGGGGAGAAGCAACCCGGGATGGGGCTGATAGCGAGCGCCACCTGGACCAGGCGATGTCGGGATGCGTGTATCACGGTGCCATTCATGCCACTGGGCAGAGGTAGCCATTAGGATAAGTAATGATGCAGGTGGTCGGATCGCAGGGGCAATCGACAGAAAACGAGTACCAAACGTCAGGATCGCACTGCTCCCACCCCTCCCATATTCCATTTCCGCAGTAGTTCCAGCAGTTGCTCACGTCGACGCCACAGGCGTTAGTGCACGAGAGGTCACCGCCGTCGTATCCGAAGCTCTGGCAGGACAAGCCGTTGAGGTTGGCGCCGTCGCAGTACTCGTCGGGGTTGATGACACCGTTGCCGCAGGGGTTGCAGCTAGCAGTGTTGAAGCCGCAGGAGGAGTTGCAGGAGAGCGAGCCACCGCCGAAACCTTGGCTCACGCAGGTTTGCCCGCTGAGGTTGGCGCCATCGCAGGACTCTCCGCTATTGATGACTCCGTTGCCGCAGGGGTTGCAACTGGCAGTGTTGAAGCCACAGGAGGAGTTGCAGGAGAGCGTACCGCCGCCGAAGCCTTGGGTGACGCAGGTCTTCCCGTCGAGGTTGGCTCCATCGCAGGACTCTCCGCTATTGATGATGCCGTTGCCGCAGGGGTTGCAGCTCGCAGTATTGAAGCCGCAGGAGGAGTTACAGGAGAGCGTGCCGCTACCGAAGCCCTGGGTGACGCAGGTCTGGCCGTTGAGGTTGGTGCCATCACAGGACTCTCCGGGATTGATGGCGCCGTTGCCGCAGGCGTTGCAGCTGGAAGTGTTGAAGCCGCAGGAGGAATTGCAGGAGAGCGTGCCGCTGCCGAAACCTTGGCTGACGCAGGTGTTACCGCCTAAGTTGGTGCCATCGCAGGATTCTCCGACGTTGATGACACCGTTGCCGCAAGGATTGCAGCTGGAAGTATTGAAGCCACAGGAGGAGTTACAGGAGAGCGAGCCGCTGCCGAAGCCTTGGCTGATACAGGACTGACCGTTGAGGTTGGCGCCGTCGCAGGACTCTCCGGGGTTGATGACGCCGTTGCCGCAGGGGTTGCAGCTGGCAGTGTTGAAGCCGCAGGAGGGGTTGCAGGAGAGCGTGCCGCCGCCGAAGCCTTGGCTCAGACAGGACTGGCCGTTGAGGTTGGCGCCGTCGCAGGACTCTCCGGGGTTGATGACACCGTTGCCGCAAGACGTACAACCGATGGGGTCGAAACCGCAGGAGGAGTTGCAGGAGAGCGTACCGCCGCCGAAGCCTTGGCTCGGACAGGACTGGCCGTTGAGATTGGCGCCATCGCAGGACTCTCCGGGGTTGATGACGCCGTTGCCGCAAGGCGAGCAACTGCTCGTGTTGAAGCCGCAGGAGGAGTTGCAGTAGAGCGTTCCGCCGCCGAAGCCGAGGCCCGTGCAGGTCTGACCGTTGAGGTTGGTGCCGTCGCAGGACTCTCCGGGGTTGATGACACTGTTGCCGCAAGGCGAGCAACTGCTCGTGTTGAAGCCGCAGGCGGAGTTGCAGGAGAGCGTGCCACCGCCGAAACCTTGGCTGACGCAGGTCTGGCCGTTGAGGTTGGTGCCGTCGCAGGACTCTCCGGGGTTGATGACGCCGTTGCCACAAGGCAAGCAACTGCTCGTGTTGAAACCGCAGGAGGAGTTGCAGGAGAGCGTGCCACTGCCGAAACCTTGGCTGACGCAGGTCTGACCGTTGAGGTTGGTGCCGTCGCAGGACTCTCCGGTATTGATGACGCCGTTGCCGCAAGGCGTACAACCGGTAGTGCTGAATCCGCAGGAAGTGTTGCAGGAGAGTGTGCCGCCGCCGAACCCGAGGCCCACGCAGCTCTGACCGTTGAGATTGGCGCTGTCACACGACTCTCCGGGGTCGATGCCCCCATCCCCGCATTCGTAGCATCCGGAGGTGTCGAGGCCGCAACCCGCGGTGCAGCCGAGCGTGCCACCGTCGAACCCGAGGCTCGCGCACGTCAACCCGCCGAGGTTCCCGCCGTCGCAGGTCTCGCCGGGGTCGATCGACGCATCGCCGCACTCGTGGCAATCGTTCGTATCGAGCTCGCACGTCGTGGTGCAGATCAGCGTGCCGCCGTCGTATCCGAGGTTCGCGCAGGTCTGTCCGCCCAAATTGAGCTGGTCGCATTCCTCGCCGGGATCGACCGCGGAGTCTCCGCATTCGTAACAGCCCGACGTGTCGAGGCCGCACTCGGGCGTACAGACCAACACGCCGCCGTCGTACCCCTCCGAGATGCAGCTCGCGCCCTGGAAGTCGTCTCCGTCACAGCTTTCCCCGGCCTGCCAGAGCCCGTCGCCGCAGCCGGTGGCGTTGCATGCCGAGGTGTCGAACGCCGCGCAGTCACCAGCGCACGCGAGCACCCCGTCGAAGAAGCCGAGGTCCTGGCAGGTCTGCCCGTCGAGCTCGACTCCGTCGCAGGGCTCCGCTCCCTCGACAAGGTCGTCGCCACAGGTCGAGCAGCCGCTCTCGTCGATGGTGCAGTCGGCCGCGCAGCCGAGCTCGCCCCCGCCGTGACCGAGCGACGCGCAGCTCAGGCCGCCGAGATCGGCGGTATCACACTGCTCTGCACCCGTGGCGAGCCCATCCCCACAAGAGCCGCAGTTGCTGGTGTCGAGGGTGCACCTCGACGAACAACTCAGCGAACCGCCGTCGAAGCCCTGACTCTCGCAGGTCTGGTCGCCGAGGTCGAAGCCGTCACATGCTTCTTCGGGATCACGAATCTCATCGCCACATGTGCCATCCACCGGCAAGCAAAGGCTCACATCGCCGTCGACCTCGAGTTGGATGCACTCGGTCCCAGCCCGACACGTGGGATCATCGGGACCCTCGCAGATGGGTACGCAGACACGGCCATGACACAAGGAGCCCGCCATGCACGGATCCTCACCATCGACGGCGCGACAAGGCTCGCCGGGCGGGACCACGGGTTGGCAGGTCGGTTCTCCGTCTTCGCTTGGGCGGCATTCGAGCCCATCTGGGCAGTCCTGCAGCTGCGGATCGCATGAATCTCCACCGGCTCCCGTACCGGCGTCAGGCGGTGGCGATCCATCGGAGCCGGACGAGCCGGCCGAGCTGCTCGAGCCTCCTGCCGTGGGACCTTCGGAGGTCACCGATGCGCCCGTCGTGAGCACGGCGCCCGCGGTGGTGCTCGTAGCATCCGAGCTGGCATCCACGGCTACGACGTCGACGTCGAAGCAAGCCGGCATGAGGAGGAGGAAGAACGCGAGCCCCCAATGGGCTCGCTTCCGGGGGTTCGCGGGAGCAGTCATGGCGAAGCGACCTCGCGGTAGGATGTAAGGCGCCTCGACACCGTCCCCGATACAAGGAACCTCGGGGCGGACGCCGTCCAGCTATTGGCGCTAGCGAGCTCGTTGGATTGCAGGATACGAGAAATTCCGCTCTGCTGTGCGATTTCGGCTCAGGCATGCGTAGTGGCACATACGACCGGTGCACCAGCATTCGCACATGCCAGACATTCACACATTGGCTTGGTCCTTAAAACAGAGGATCACGCCGCTCGCGAGTCGAATCTTTTGCGAGCCCGCTACCCGAAGTGCCGCGCCCAGACCGCCGCCACTGCCGGCCGAGCGCGGACTGCAGCCGTCAGCGCCTCCACCTTGGGCAGGTGCTCGCGCCTCCACTCTTCCTTCATGTCCCAGCGGCTCAGCGCCGCGATGTAGAGGTCGGTGGCCGAGAAACCAGTGTCGACGCAATACGGTGACCCAGTCAGGCTCTTCTCGACCACCAGCCAGCGCTGGTGCCAGATCTCCTTCGCTCGCTCGCGCAGGGCTTCGTTGGCCTGGATCGAGTAGGCGAAGCGCTCGGGGAAGTCGATGAGCTCGACGACGGGATAGAGCTCCGTGGCCATGAAGAGCATCCACCGCAAGGCCTGGGCCCGCTGCTTCGACCCGGGGGGTGGCATCAGGCCGGCGTCGCGATGACGCTCGTCGAGCGTGAGCAGGATCGCCACCGACTCGGTGATGATCTCGCCGTCGTCGAGCTCCAGCGTGGGGAGCTTGCGCTGGGGGTTGAGCGCCGTGTAGGCGTCACCGCGGTGCTGCTCGGCCCTCACGTCGAGGTCGCGGACCTCGTAGTCGACACCGATCTCGGCGCATGCGAGCTCGACGATGCTCGAGCCGGAGCCGCGGGCGCCGTGAATGATGTAGGTCATGGCGCGAGGCTATCATCGGCCTGCGGGAGGCGGAATTCGGCCGGCGGGCATGCTCGACGAGCGCCTACTTCGGCTCAGTGCTCGTGCCGATGATGCAGGTCCGGCACGTGCGGGTGCTCGTGCACCAACCGCTCGTGCCGATGCAAGTGGCTGTGCGGCTCGCCAGCAGGATCCTCGGGCCCATGCTCGTGCTGGTGGTGCTCGTCGTGCACGTGCAGGTGCTCGTGCTCCATCGGCTCGTGCTCGTGCACGTGGCTGTGCCGCTCGCGAAGCAGCAGCACCACACCAGCGGCCATCGCGGCCATCGCGAGCAGGTCGAAGCTGCCGAGCTCGTCGCCGAGCAGCACCACCGAGGCGACCGCACCGACGAACGGTGCAGTCGCAAAGTACGCGGCCTCCCGCGCCGCGCCGACGAACCGCAGCGCGTATGCATCGAGCACCACGCTCACGCCGTAGCTCAGGCAGCCGAGCCCGAGCGCCGCGGCGAGCATGCCCGCCTCGGGCAGCCGGCCGCCGACGACCAGCAAGCCGAGGCTCGTGTTCACGGTGCCCGCCACGAGTGTCTTCACCCGCACGATCGCGAACGGATCGCGCAGCGAGAGCCCCTGCGTGAGGTTGTTGTCGATCGCCCAGCACAGGCACGCGCCGGCGAGCAGCACCACGCCGAGCGTGTCCGCGCCCAGACCTCCCGGCTCGAGCTTCAGCACGAGCGCTCCGGCGAGGATGAACACGCTCGCCAGGGCCGCGTGGCGGCCGAGGTGCTCGCGGAACACCACCACCGCGAGCAGGATCGTGAGCGGCGCCTCGAGGTTGAGCAGCAGCGAGCCCGTGAGCGCGGTGACGCGCTCGAGCCCGAGCAGCATCAGCACGGGACCGACGATGCCGCCCGTGATCACCACCCCCGCGAGCCGCGGAACATCGCCGCGGACGAGGCGGGCTTCATCGGTCGTGGGTCGCAGCACACGGTGGAGCCACAAGCCCGCCGCCGCGCCGATGTACAAGAGGCCCGCGAGCAGCACCGGGGTCATGGCGTCGAGCAGCAGCTTCGCCATCGGCGCGGACAGGCCGAACAGAGCCGCGGCCGCGAGCCCGAGCGCGGCACCGCGAGCTTGCTGGCCGAGGGAGGTGCTGCCTTTCGGCATCGCATCGCCAGCGTAGTGCATGTTCGCGCGAAGCCACACCGCGGCATGGGGACCGGCTTCGGACGAGACTTGCGGACGTACCGCGCACCAGCGCTACTCTTTGGCTCCCGATGCAATCCGCCGGTCGGCTCCTCGCCCTTGCCCTCGTCCTCCTCGGCGCCGCCGCGCCGCCGGTCGCGTGCGCCGGCGCAGGCAAGCAAACAGCGGTCCCGGCTTCGGCCTCCACGACCGTGATGTCACTCCAGGGCATCGACTGCGAGAGCTGCGGCTCCCGGATGGTAGAGCGCCTGACCGAGCACCCTGGGGTCTATGCCGCGTCGTTCGATCGCGTGCGCGCCGAGGTGACGGTGCAGTACGACGCGGCCCGAGCCAAGCCCGAGGACTTCCTCGCCGTCGCGACGGAGCTCGGCTACCAGGCGAGCCAAGGGGCAGGGCAGGGCGTCTACATCCCCGAGGTCGAGTTCCCGGCAGGGGCCGACGTCGTGAAGGTCTCCGCGCAAGGCGAGGCGGTCGTGCTGCGCGATCACCTCGCCGCCGGCAAGGTCACCGTGTTCGACTTCTATGCCCAGTGGTGCAAGCCATGCCGAGAGGTCGACCACCACATGAAGCAGGTGCTCACCGATCGGGGCGACGTGGCGCTGCGCAAGGTCGACATCGTCGACTGGGACAGTGCGGCCGCAAAACAGCACCTGAACAATGTTCAAGGGCTGCCGTACGTCGTGGTGTTCGGCCCCGGCGGCAAGCAGGTCGCCGCGATCTCCGGCCTCCACCTCGACGAGCTCGACGCGGCGATCGAGAAGGCGAGGGGCAAGTGAAGCGCAAGCGCCTCGTGCTCGCGCTCGGGCTCGGCCTCGCGTTCGCGCTCGGTCCATCGACCATCGCGCTCGCCGCTCCGTGAGCGGGCTGAAGCAATCCCAACCTCCCGGGCGGAGGTACGTCAGCCTATCAGCGGCCCATGGACAAGGGCCGGTTTCGCGTCGGGCTCTCGATGACGGGCTCGTTCGTGAGCGCGACGCACTCGGTCGCGCCCGAGCAGCGCGAGCCGGGGGTTCCGGTCGGGGCTCAACCCGACCTCCATGGGCTCGACGTGGGCCTCTTGCAGTGGGACCTCGACGCGCAGGCGGGCGTGCATCGTCGGTTCGCGTTCGAATTCCTGCTGCCCGTCCGCACCACGATCATCGATGCCTCGTTCTACCGCGATGGCCGCGAGCTCCCCGGATTCCAGAGCATTCACCATCGCGACGAGACCATCGCGGGCATTGGCGACGTCGTGCTCGGCGGACGCATCGGCCTCATTCTGCCCGAGGACGTGCTGCGCTGGACGCTGGCGCTGCGTACGGGCCTCTCGCTGCCCACCGGCCACACCGAGCCCAACCCGTTCGTGCTCGGTGCCCATGGCCTTCGCCACCAGCACATGTTCTTCGGCAGCGGGACCTTCGATCCCATGGTCGGCTTCGACACCAACGTCGCGTTCGACCGCTGGGGCCTCGTGGGCTGGGCGTTGACCAAGGCCCCGCTCTACGAAAACCAGTACGGCTACCGCGGCAGCACCGTGGTCGTGGGAGGCCTCGGAGCCCGCTCGGGCTTCGGGCTCGAGCGCTGGTCGTTCCTCGTGCAGCCCGAGGTCTACTTCGAGACGCCCGCGCGATGGGATGGCCGGCACGACATCAACAGCGGTCGCACGAGCCTCATCGCGACCGCCGGCGTGTTCGCCCTGCCCGCGGACGGCTGGCAGATCCATCTCTTGGCCAAGGTGCCGTATCACACCTGGTCGCAGGGCGGGCAGCTGCGGTGGCCGTTCGTGGCGCTGCTCGGGTTCAGCTATACGTTCGACTTGAGGGAGTAGCCGGTCGGTCAGTCTGCGTTGCCGAGGCTGACGGAGCTCGAGCGGGGCCGGCGAGCGCGGGAGCTCGCCAGTCTCACTTCATCGCCGTCAGAACGTCGATCCGCGCCTGGAGCTCGAGCTTGGCCCGTCGTAGGCGATCCTTCACCGTCCCGAGGGGCCACTCGAGGACATCGGCGATCTCCGGCATCGTCAGCTCCTTCCACATGTACAGCTCGAGCGCGGTTTGCTGTTCCAGTGGCAACTGCTGCAGGGCGGCCCGGACGAGCCGCTTCTGGTCGCCGAGGCCCAGCACCTCGCTCGGCGTCTGGCCCATGTCGCGGATCGAGGAGGTCTCGAGCCGCAGCGGGCTGCGCAAGCCCTGCTGCTCGCGGAAGTACATGCGTAGCACGTTCCAGGCGATCCCGAGCAGGTAGGCACGAAAGCTACGACCTTCGCGGTAGCGGTGCACCGACTCGACACACGCGAGAAAAGTGCGCTGGGCGAGCTCTCTGGGCTCGGAAACCTTGTTTGCGAAGAAACGGTGGACACGCTCGTAGTGGCGCTCGAACAACTGGTCCCCCGCTCGTCGATCACCTGCTCGCCAGGCGGCCAAGCACGCGTCGTCCGTCCTGTCGACGTTCGATTCGACTTCCATGACGACGGTTCTACAGATACCGGTGGCAGTCAACAAAAACAGTGTCGCCGAACATCGTCACGTTCGATCCACGAAGAATTTTCTCGGACTGTATCGCCTGGGCTATTCAAAAAGGATCGAGGGTGCGTCTGTGAAATGAGCGAGGACAGCGAGGACACCAACCCGAGCTCGGCGCCGATTGCGTGGCAAGAGGCCGCACCCCTGCCACTTTCGAGGCTGCTCGAAGATCTCGAGCAAGGCGTATCGAGGGAGGCGCTGGGCTTTCCGGCGCAATGGCCGTGCATCCGACGCTATCAGACCTGCGGCAAGCTCGGGCAGGGTGGAATGAGCAGCGTATGGAAGGCCTACGATCCGGAGCTTGGACGCCCCGTGGCGATCAAGCTGCTGCAGCCCGATTTGCCCCGGCAGCAGGGTGATCGGCTGTGGCGCGAAGCCCAGGCGCTGGCGAAGCTGTCGCATCCCAACGTCGTGCAGGTGTACGAGGTGGTGACGATCGAGGGACACACGGCCGTGGTGATGGAGCTGCTGGAGGGCTCGACGCTCCGTGCCTGGCAGGAGCGGGAGCCCCGCCCGGGGTGGAGGGAGTGCGTCTCTACGTATCTCCAAGCTGGGCGTGGCCTGGCGGCCGCCCACTCGAAGGGGCTCGTGCATCGGGACTTCAAGCCCGACAACTGCATCGTGGATGTACACGGGCGTGTGCGAGTGCTGGACTTCGGGCTCGTGGCACAAGCGCTGGACGAGGAGATGGTACAGGATGTCGAGCCCGTCTCCCTGAGCGGCTCGTTCGGGAACCGGCTGACGCTCACGGGAATGGTCGTGGGTACAGTGGCCTACATGCCACCCGAGCGATTCGGAAAGCAGGCGCGCGGTGTTGGAGTGGCGGGTGACCAGTTCAGCTTCTGCACCTCGCTCTACGAGGCGCTCTACGGTGAGCGTCCATTCAGCGGCAATTCCAAGACGGAGCTGGTCGCAGCGATCGAGCGCGGCCTCGTGAGGCCGCCGCGCAGAGGATCCCGGATACCGTCGAAGGTGAGGCAAGTCTTGCTGCGGGGATTGGTGGCCGATCCCGAGCGGCGGTGGCTTTCGATGGACGAGCTGTTGACGGAGCTCGAGCGGATGTCGTCGCCATCGATACGGAGGCCTTGGCTCGGGGTCACGATGCTCTCGGTGGCGACATTGAGTGGGATCTTGGCGGCGAGGTGCGGTGACGCCGAGGAGGCCATTTCCGTGACCGGCACCCGGCACGCGGTCGGCACGTGGGCACGGATTGATGACTATGCAGGCGTGTCGACCTCCGAGTACCTCGAGTCCGACGATATCAAGGGCCCTCAGGCCCAGCTGCTGCTCCCCGAGGATCCCGAACGAGCCGTGGTCGTCAAGGCCGTTCGCGCACGGCTGTCCAGGGGTCGGGTACGCTGGGAAGCCGGTAAGCACACCGCGACCGAGGCAAATGCCACCGACGTGCTCAGGGAGGCCAGGCAGATCGGGTACGAACCGCTGATCGCCGAGGCCCTGCTCGACCGTGGAGAGCTGCGAGTGAAGTGGCCGGAGTACGAGTCTCCGCGCGAGGATATGTTGCTCGTGGCACACGAACGAGGGGAGGAAGATCTGGAAGATGCATACGACCTCGCATCGAGGAGCGACCATCACTACGTGCAGACGAGAGCAGCGAGTCTGCTGGCTCGTCGATTGGTTCGAGATCCCTTGCGAATCGAGGCCGCCGAGTGGTGGGGTTGGATGGCGTCGAGCCTCGCCATGCGTCCCGGCACCGACCGCTTGCTGATGGCCGAGGCCGCGAGTGCATGGGGAAGTGTGGTGGCGATGTCGCCCCGGCATCTCTCACAAGAGCAACGGCGGGAGGAGGTACTGGCGAGGTACGGACGAGCCCTCCCGATCTATGAGGATGTACTGGGTCCCTTGCATCCCATTGTTGCCGAGACTCTCGAGTCTGCGGGGGACGCCCTGCTCTATGTAAAGGACCCGGCGCTGGCCCAGGAGCACTACGAGCGTGCGCTGGCTATCTGCGAGGCATCGCTGGGCTCGTCGCACCCTGCAGTGGGGAGGGTCTCGTGGAAGCTGGGGAAGGCGTTGATCAAGCAGGAGGAACCCCAGCTGGCGCTCGCCGTGCTCGAGCAAGCGCTCGACATCCAGATCGCCACGATGGGCACGTGGCACCCATCGGTTGCACGAACGTGGACGTGGATCGGCATCGCCTTCCACATGCAGGGACGGCTCGACGAAGCGCTCGTGCTCCACCGGCTGGCGCTCGACATGCTCGAGAGCACGTCCGACGAGGCCAACAACGACGTAATCGGCATCTTGAGCGAGCTAGGTTTCGTGCTTCGCGACAAGGGAAGGATCGAGGACGCGCTCGCCTACTACGAGGAGACCATCCGTATGCGGTACCAAGTGGCACCCGATTCGGTCCCGAACGTGCTGTCGAGCATCGGCCGCGAGCTCGCCAAGCACGGACGGCCGGATCTCGCCGAAGGGTACCATCATCGCGCCCTGGATGGCATGGGTCCGCGCATTTCCGTGCACACCGTTGCCGACGCCTGGCTGGACTTGGGCGACGCGGCCCTCGTGCAGGGATACCACGCCGCGGCCATCGAGCGTGTCGAGCGGGCGTTCTCTATCTTGGACTACCCTACCCTCGGGGCGCTGACTCGTGGTCGCTTCGTGTTCGCCAGGGTGTATTGGACCGATCCTCTACGTCGTGACGAAGCACGACATCTGGCCGAGCTGGCGTGGGATGGCTATCGCGCTCTCGACGAGCCCACGCAGCAACACCTCGCCTGGATGGGAGCGTGGCTCGAGGAGGCGTATGAGATGGGTCAGTGGGCGGAGCCGCGAGATGGTTCAGCGCTGACTTGGGCCCGGATCAGATGAACGTGAGGACAAGCGTGGTCGTATGACGCGAGGCGTTCTCGGGTAGTGAGCTACCAGAAACATCACGGAGATCGAACGAGATAGACGAAGTGAGGTCCGGAGGCGGCGCGCCTTCCTCCGCCTCCCCCTGTCAGGTTGAGAGAACGACTCTCTGCGAAAGTGTTGAGCCTTATGATGAGCGCTCGCTCAGCATTCTGGCAATCGGGGTAATCATCCGTCGTGTACAAGTAGTATACCGCTGAGAGCTCGAATCGGTATGTTGGATTCTTGAGGCCATATTCACGCGGGCGAGAAAAGTAGCACTCTGTTGACTTCGAGCTGACGTCGAGGATGCGTTTGATCGGGTTCACGGACTGTCCAACCTTGAACGCCGACCCCAAGGGGTAATACTCATCGACGATCTGCTCGAGCGCTACTTCGGCTGCCAGCAGCGACCCCGATAGATACCTCGTGTTGATTTCTACGGGCATGTGATCCTCCGAAGACAAAGCCGATAGGGTCGGAGCGTAGGCCGTGTGAACGGTATCGTCCTCATGGCAAATCCGCACCGGCGTAGTCGGGGACGTCGAGCTCGCCGGCCCGCGGGTCCCCATCGATGTCGAGCAGGGCGTCATCGCCCTGCCAGATTGCAACGTCCTTCGCCGGCGAGTCGGGGAGCACGTGGTAGTCTCCCAGCGCGCCTGCGGGGTCGACGAACAGCATCGGGAGGGTACCCGCGGGGAGCAACACGTTGTTGGTGCCCTGCTCTAGCCCTGCGTCGACGAGCGAGTGGTGGACGGCCGCGCTCCCACACGCCAGTCCGGCGACGATCGAGCTGCGAATGGTCGACGGTCCGGGGCTCACGCACTCGACTCCGCTTACGAGAGTGCTGAAGGCGATGTCGAAGTCACCGGTGTCGACGTGAAGTACCGGACCATCCGTATCACCTTGAAGGATGCTGTTGTCGAGCACGAGGTGGGCCATCGCATCGTCGAGGTGAATTCCGACGCCCCCCGGCAACCGACGGAGCAAGCTGTGCGAGAACTGCACCTCCGTGCGCACGACCAGCTCGTCGTTGGACCCTTGCTCGACGAGCGAGTCGAACATGGCGAGCAATCCTCCGTCCGGCCCTATGCGAACGTCGCCGCCTTGCACCAACGTGGATTTCAAGGTCACCGAGCAGTTGGCGAGCACGAGCGCCGGGCCGTCGATGATGTTCACTTGGCTCATCCACAGCTCGTTACCGAACCCACATCGCAGGGTCTGGGCACCCGCGCCGGTGTAGTGGACGTCGAGGGAGTGGAGGTAGAGCTCGATGCCGGGGGAGAGCAAGTCGAGCGTTGCGGCTCCATCACCATCGACGCGGGCCCGCTGGTTGCCGGCTTGGCCGATGATCGCCAGCGGGTGGCTTCCCGTCGGCATCAGCGTGCCGACATAGGGGTCGGGTCCACCAGCGACTCTCACCATCCACGCCTCGCCGGCCGGGCGTGTCGCCACCGTGTCGAGCGCCTCCGAAATCGTGCAGTAAGGGGTAGGTGGTGAGCCATCACCCACCGTGCAGTCCGTGGCATTGCCGTTGATCCATAGCTGTCGATCGGTCGAGAAACACTGACCGGTGAGGATGCGGCAGGCACCGCTCGCGCAGTGCTCGTGAGCCGAGCAAGCCGTGCAAGTACCGAGATCGTGGTCGCAATACGGTGTTGTCTCGTCGAGGGATGTACAGTGGTTGGGAGGCAGGGCGGTGCAGCTCACGCATGTACCAGCCAGACAATAGGGGGTTGCGGGGTCGCAGCTCGGGTCGATCTCGCCATCCGTTCCGTTGCAGCCTGGATCCCCGGCGGTATCTTCGTGTCCGGTGGAACTGGTCGAGTCATCGAATGAGTCGGAGCCGGTGCCTGGCGGAGGCGGTGGCGCCATGGTGGCTTCGCCCGCCGATCCTGCCGAGCCGAAGGCAGCGGTGACCTCGGAGCTCGTCGAGCCTTCCTCCAGGACCGCATGGTAGGGGTCGAAGCAGCCGCTGGTCGTGCCCACAAGCATCGACACGAGGGTCGTGGTGTGAGTCGATCGTTGCATGATGAGCCTGTCTTGGCCGATGAATCGCCGGTGACGTAGGGGACGGATGGGTCTATGGGCAGAATTGGCCGACCCAGTGGCAGTTCACGCACGAGCAATCGTCGGGCGGGACGATCTGTTGCGGATCCTGCTCCAGCGCGAGCGGGAATCCCGATGGGTCCACGATGGCTAGACCGACCTCGCACTCCTCGGAGCCCTGGATGATGCCGTCACCGCACGAGGGGCACGTCTCGGTGCACCAGGGACTGCAATTGCACCCAGGCGCGAGGCCGGCGGCGCCATCGCATTGCTCGCCGACATTGAGGGCTCCGTTGCCGCAATTCGTGCAACCGCCGGTGTTGAACCCGCACGAACCGTTGCAGGAGAGCGCGCCCCCGACGAAGCCTTGGCTGATGCAGGTTTGGCCGTTGAGGGCGGCGCCGTCGCAGCTCTCGCCCGGTTCGATGACGCCGTTGCCACAGTCGCGGCAGTTGCTCGTGTTGAAGGCGCAAGAGGCGTTGCACGAGAGAGTGCCAGCGTCGAAGCCTCGGGTCACGCAGGTCTGGCCATTGAGGTTGGCGCCGTCGCATTGCTCGCCGGTATTGATGGCGCCGTTGCCGCATGGGTTGCAAGCGGCGGTATTGAAGCCGTTGCAGGAAGCGTTGCAGGAGAGCGAACCGCCACCGAAGCCCTCGGTGACACAGGTGTGGCCGTTGAGATTGGCGCCATCACAGGTTTCCCCGGGGTTGAGGACCCCGTTGCCGCATGGATTGCAAGCGGCGGTGTTGAAGCCATTGCAGGAACCGTTGCAGGAGAGCGAACCGCTGCCGAAACCCTCGGTGACGCAAGTGTGGCCGTTGAGATTGACGCCATCGCAGGTTTCCCCGGGGTTGAGGACCCCGTTGCCGCAGTCCCAGCAGCTGCTCGTGACGTACCCGCTACACGTGCCGTTGCAGGCGAGGGACCCACCGTCGTACCCGAGCCCTGAACAGGTCTGACCGCCGAGGGCGGCTCCATCGCACGTCTCTCCGGGCTCGAGCACACCGTTACCGCAGTCTCGGCAGAGGCTCGTGTTGAACCCGCACGAGGCGTCGCACGAGAGGGTGCCTGCGTCGAAGCCTCGGCTTACGCAGGTCTGGCCTCCAAGGTTGGCGCCATCGCACGACTCTCCGGGGTTGATGACCCCGTTGCCGCAGTCCCAGCAGTTGTTCGTCACGTATCCCGTGCAGGTGCCATTGCAGGAGAGGGGGCCGCCATCATACCCAAGCCCTGAACAGGTCTGGCCGCCGAGGGTCGCTCCGTCGCACGTCTCTCCGGGCTCGAGGACGCCGTTGCCGCAGTCCCGGCAGAGGCTCGTGTTGAACCCGCACGAGGCGTTGCACGAGAGGGTGCCCGCGTCGAAGCCTCGGGTTGCGCAGGTCTGGCCGCCGAGGTTCGCTCCGTCGCACGATTCCCCCGGGTTGATGTTGCCATCACCACACTCGTAGCAGGCGCCAATGTTGAAGCCACAGCTTGCATTACACGAAAGCGTGCCACCGTCGAACCCTTGGCTGACGCAGGTTTGGCCGTTCAGGCTCGCACCATCGCACGACTCCCCGGGATTGATGACGCCGTTGCCGCAGTCCCAGCAGCCGCTCGTGTTGAAGCCACACGAAGCGTTGCACGAGAGCGGACCACCATCGAACCCCTGGCTGACGCAGGTCTGGCCGTTGAGGTTCGCACCATCGCATGACTCGCCCGGAGTGATGACCCCGTTGCCGCAGTCCCAACAACCGCTCGGATCGTAGCCACACCCCGCGTTGCAGGCCAGCGGACCACCGTCGTACCCGAGGCCGATGCAAGTCTGGCCACCGAGCGCAGCGACATCACACTGTTCGCCCGGGTTCAGCGCCCCATCACCACACTCGTAGCAACCAGAGGTGTTGAGCCCGCACCCCGCGGTGCAGCCGAGCGTGCCGCCGTCGAACCCGAGGCTCATGCACGTCAATCCGCCGAGGTTCCCACCATCGCAGGTCTCGCCGGGGTCGATCGCTCCATCACCACACTCATAGCAATCGTTCGTGTCGAAGTCGCACGTCAATGTGCAGACCAGTGTGCCTCCGTCGAATCCGAGGCTTGCGCAGGTCTGTCCGCCTATGTTGAGCTGATCGCAGTCCTCCCCCGGGTCGATCGACGAATCCCCACACTCGTAGCAGCCCGACGTGTCTAGGCCGCATTCGGACGTGCAGGACAGCACTCCGCCGTCGTATCCCAGCGAGACGCAGCTCGCCCCGTTGAGGTCGGCTTGATCGCAGTCTTCCTCGGGGGCTTGCCAGATCCCGTCGCCGCAGCCGGTCGCGTTGCACGTCATCGTGTCGAATGTCGCGCAATCGCCCGCGCACGCGAGCACGCCATCGAAGAATCCCAGGCCCTGGCAGGTCTGCCCGTCGAGCTCGACCCCGTCGCACGGCTCCGCTCCCTCGATCATGCCGTCGCCACAGGTCGAGCAGCCACTCTCGTCGATGGTGCAGTCGGCCGCGCAGGCGAGCTGCCCGCCACCGTGACCCAGTGACGTACAGCTCAGGCCGCCGAGATCGTCGGCATCACATTGCTCCGTGCCGGTCGCGAGGCCATCCCCACACGAACCGCAGCTACTGGTGTCGAAGATGCACGTTGTCGAGCAACCCAGCGAACCGCTGTCGAAGCCCTGGCTCTCGCAGGTCTGATCGTCGAGGTCGGGACCGTCGCATTCCTCCTCGGGATCGCGAATGTCGTCGCCGCAGTCATCCTCCACCGGCAAGCATAGGCTCACGTCGCCGTCGACCTCGAGCTGGATGCACTCGGTTCCCGCGCGGCACACGGGATCATCAGGGCCCTGGCACATGGGCACGCATACGCGGCCATGGCACAAGGAGCCCTCCATGCACGGATCGATGTCCTCGATCACTTGGCATGCTTCGCCGGGCGGGACCGGGGGTTGGCAGTCCTGGGCCTGCGGATCGCATGGATCTCCGCCCGTGTCCGAGCCCATGTCGGGCGGAGGTGGTCCATCGGAGCCGGTCGAGCCGTACGACGTGCTCGGGCCTTCCGTCAGCGGTCCTCCGGAGGTTGCCCACTCGCCAGTCGTGGGGGCCAGGTCCGAGGTGACGGTATCCGGGCTCCCGGAGCCGGAGCTCACGAGCGTCACGTCGGTGTCGAAGCAGGACGGGACGAGGAGGAGGAATGCGAGCCCCAAGTGGGCCCGCCGCCGAAGGCTTGCGGGTGCATTCATGGTGGAAGACGACCTTGCAGGCAGTGCGCGACGCCTCGCCAGGGCCGATGGCCTCGTGAGCGGCCAACGCGAGATCCCGAGGAGGACGTGCCTCGTTATTGGCGCGAGCGAGCGGACAGGATTGCGCGCGTGCGAGATTTCCTGCGCTCGGTCCAGGCCGTCGTTCTCGGGCCGGGCTGGTCGTGGCTACAGTGCCGTCCAGCACCGAGCTTCCAAGGCACCCTCAGCATCCTACGAGCCGCTTGCGAGCTGGCCGCTTCAAGACAACCGTGGGATGCCGTACGTCATCGTGTACTGGTTCAGCAGAAAACGGACTCGTGGCCGAGAGTTTAACACACGGTTGGGGTTGAGGGTTGAGGATTGGGCTAGGTGGCCGCGCGGCGAAGGCGTCGGCGTTCACGAGCGGCTTCGAGGCGTTGATCGCGGAACTGCCAGATCGCAGCCTCGCGTCCGGCGAGCCTGTCGGCTGGGGTGACGAAGCCGATGGCACTGTGCAGGCGGCGGTTGTTGTAGTGGTCGACGAAGTCGGTGACGAGCTGCCGCGCCTCGTCGGCGGTCTAGGGCTGGCGAGGTCGAATGGTGGTCGTCTTGAGGGTCTTGTGCCAGCGCTCGACCTTGCCGTTGGACTGCGGGTAGTAGGGTGAGGTTCGCACGTGGGTCATGCCGCAGATGCGGATGAAGGCTCGAAAGTCGCGGGAGACGAACTGTGCCCCGTTGTCCGAGATGATGCGTGGCCGAGCGTCGGGAGATTTCTCGAGGGCTCGCTGTACGATGACCTCGATGTCCCGCTCGGTCATCGCCTCTCGCAGCTCCCAGTGAACGATGAAGCGGCTGTAGCCGTCGAGCAGCGTGCACAGGTAGTAGAACGTGCCTGCGAGGTTGAGGTACGCGACGTCGATGTGCCAATGCTCGTGAGGGGCCAAGGGCTGCACGAAGCCGGTGCCCTTCTTGGACGGCATGCGGTTCCACCGGTCGCAGGACTCGCCGCGACGATGTCGTCGTCGAGCATCATGAAGGCCAGGCGACGGTAGCCCTCCAGCGGGTGGTGATCGTGGTAATCGATGATCGCCTCGCGTTCCCAGGGCTCGAGCCAGTGGTCGCGCGGGACCTTGCCGTTGTGCTCGTTGGTCTTGCCGTAGCGCCGACGCCAGTCATGCAGCTTGCTGGGGCGAACGCCCGACCAGATCGACAACTGCCGCAGCGGCAGCTCGGTCTTCTCGGCCCAGGTGGTGAGGTAGTCGACCACGGTATCCCTCGTATCGTGGGGTACCCAACGTCCGTTCAGCTCACCCCAAGCGTTTTTTGAGCTTGAGGTGCTCCTCGGAGATGTCGGCGATCACGGCGTCCTTCTTGGCGAGCTTGGCCTCGAGCGCCACGATGCGTTCGTCCCGAGCCGCGAGCTCACGGTCACGCGCTGCTTGGGAGCGCTTGCCCCCACGAGATTCGTCGAACAGCGCGCCGAGGTTGTCCATCACCTGGCGCTGCCAGACGTAGAAGAGGCTGGGTTGGATGCCGAGCTCGTCGCAGAGGTCGGACACGGGCACCTTGTCGATCAGGTGCCGTCGTACGGCGGTGGCCTTCTGCTCGGCGGAATGATGGCGGCGCTTCTGCCTGGACATGGTCTCCTCCAGATCTTGGGTCCGGTCGGATTCCGGTTTCAACCGAGGCAGTACAGGAGCCCGCTCGGGCTTCGGGCCTGGTCGCAGGGCGGGCAGCTGCGGTGGCCGTTCGTGGCGCTGCTCGGGTTCAGCTATACGTTCGACTTGAGGCAATAGTGCCGAGCGCTCGTGACGCTCTGGTTCACGTCACGACCACCTTGGTCCCCGCGAGGTGGTCGTGCAGGCAGCGGCGGTCATTTCCGAGGATCGCGAGGATGTCGGCGAGCGCCAGCAGGGCACCGATCCCTGGCACCGCGCTCAGCAACGCGAACACCCAGGAGCGCAGCACTACGCCCGACATGAACGTCAGCGGGCTGCCGTCGAGCTTCACGATGCGGATGCCCACCCAGCGTTTGCCGAGGGTCTGGCCGGTGGTCGAGACCAAGTACCACTGGTAGAGCCAAAACGCCGTGACGGTGGCGATCACGATGATGCCCAAGCCCGATCCGCTGCTACCCGTCGACGCGCCAATGATCAACACCGGCAGGATGACCACGAACGAGAGCACGCTGTCGACCAAGGTGGCCTGGAACCGAGCGCCGATTAATGCCGTCCGCAGATCGGCGGCGGCTCGATGCGGGGTCTCGGACACCGCGGCCGGTGGAGTGAAGGGGTTGAGGTCTGGCATGATCCCCATGGACTATGACCTCGCGCGGGCTGGATGGGGCGAACGCGTGGATTCTCGCCAGAATCGACCAAGAGCAGCGTTCCTCGCAATGGCGTCGGCGATGCAACGACCTCGCGCTCACTCCGACTCACGACTCGCCGTCGTCACCCTGCGTGGGCTCACTACGCCCCGGCACCCGCGACGTCTCCGCCGTCGAAGGCGATCGTTTGCCCGAGGGCTTCCCCTTGGTGCTCGCCTTCGCCTTCTTCCCGCGCTTGCCGTCTGCGCTGCCCTTCCCCGGCACCCTCGCGCTCTCCGCCGTCGAAGGTGTCCGCGACCCCTCATCCGCTTTCGCCTCGCTCTCCTCGAACCCCTTGGGCGCCGGCGCCTCCACGGTCTTCTTCGCATCCTTCGGATCCACGTAGACCACCAAGAGCTCCCCCACCACCGGATCGCTCTCCCGCGGCACCTGGTTGATCCGCGACAGATCCCCCGCCGTCAGATCGAACCTCCCGCCGATCGTCTCCAGCGTATCCCCACCCTTCACTCGATACCCACGCCGCAGCTTCCCCCGCCGCCCGAGCTCCGCCTCGAGATGCGCCCGCGATCCCCGGATCACGTGCTCCACCTCCCCACGCTCGAGGATCGCCACGTTCCGCTTCCTCGCATCGAACCCATCCGGCACCAGCACCTGCAGCACCAGCCCGCTCTGCAGCCGCGCCCGCGGATCCAGATCATTCCACCGCACCAGATCCGACCACCGCACCCCGAGCGCACGCTCGAGATCCGGCGGCGTGCTGGCCCGATTCGTCCGAAAGAACACCAACCGCTGCCCCTTACCACCCTCCAGCGGAGGCACGGCCGCCAGCGGCAGCAACTCGGGCTCACTCGTCGCAGCAGAGGCGGAAGCTCCCGCAGAACCCGAAGCCCCCGCCGACCCCGCCACCGGCACCACCAGCACCACCTCGCCCGTCACCTCCGCCGCATCCCGAATCCCATTGAGCTTCCGGAGCTCCTTCTCCGAAATCCCATGCCGCTTCGCGATCCTCTCGAGCGACTCCCCATGCTTCACGACGACCGTCGTCTCACCCTTCCACAGCGCCTCCAGCTCCCCCCGCGCCGCCGCGAACGCCTCCGCCTTCTCCCGCGGAATCCTCACCGTCACACTCCGCCCCGGCGGCGTCCGCCCGCGGATCAACGCCGCGTTGATCTCCCCCAGCCGATCCGCATCCGCCCCGATCACCCGCGCCAGATCCTCGATCCGCGTCGACTGCCCGACCTTCACCTCCACCCAGTCCATCTCCGCATCGGGCACGAGCTCCTTCGCTCCGTACCCGAGCGCCTCGCGGTTCCTCCCCACCAGCGCCGCCGCGACGATCTTCGGCACGTACATCACCGTCGCATGCGGCAGCCCGCTCTCGAGCTTGGCCAGCGCCCAGAAGCTATTGGTGTTGTGCCGGTCGATCGCCGTCATCACCAACCCGTATCCGGCGTTGTAGGCCGCGAGCGCCAGCTCCCACGATCCGAACCTCGCATGCAGATCCGACAGATACGCCGCCGCGGCATAGCTCGACTTCTCCACGTCGAACCGCTCGTCGACCCAGAAGTCCTGCGAGAGGCCATAGACATTCCCCGTGGCCTCCATGAACTGCCAAAGGCCCGCGGCGCCCACCCGCGAGCGCACCCGCGGGTCGAATCCCGATTCCGCCAGCGCCACGAACACGAGGTCCTCGGGCACGCCCACCTCGGCCAGGATGGCCCGCAGCCGCTTCTCGTAGCGGCCGGCGCGGCGCAGCCACCCGCGCATGAGCGCGCGGCCGGGGTCGCGGTCCTTGAAGTAACGCAGGTAGTCCACGAGGCGGTCGTTCCATCGCACCGGCAGCGCGGGGCGCTCGAGCGCGGCCATCCACTCCTCGGGCGGCGCGTCCACCAGGCTGGGCGCGGCGCCGCCCTCGGGAAAGCTCGCGCGCTCGAACGCGGCCAGCGACTGCCGCAGCTCCCAGTCGGGCATGCGGGGCGGAGCGGCCCACGCCACGTGCAGCACGTCGCCGGAGGGCCGGTCGCTCCGCACCTGCGCGCGTCCGGCCGTAGAAACCCACACTTCTCCCACGCGCTCGCGCTCGGGCGCCTTGGGCTCGGCGGCCCCCACGAAGGCCTGGCTTGCCCAGGTCACCGTCGAGCAAGCCAGGGCCAACACCGCCATCGCCCCACGCCACCATGCCCGGCGCCACCGGTAGGAGTGGAGGGCGGCGGCCCCCAGGCTCGTGCTGCGTGCGCCGCGGCCCCGCATCGGCACCACACGCTAGCAAAGGCCGGCAAACCCGACTACCTTTCAACCCATGCTTCTCGCGATGCTCAGCGGCATGGAGATCGCCATCATCATTGCGGTGGTCCTCCTCATCTTCGGGCCGTCCAAGCTGCCGCAGCTCGGCGAGGGCGTCGGCAAGATGCTCCGTGGCTTCAAGAAGGAGATGAAGGCGATCGACGACGACAAGGCGGCCGAGAAGACCGCGTCCAAGGCCGTCGCCGATCCCGACGACCAGGAGATCGACGTCACGCCGAAGAAGCCGGCGAGCGCCGGCGCCGACAAGGCCAAGGCCAAGGAAGCCTGAGCCGCCGCGCCACTCCTCCCGCCGCGCTCGCCCGCGCTCGCCTCGGCGGGCCACGAGCGCCGAGATCTCGAGCAGCTCCCTCAGAGCGGCGGTCGCAGCCGCCGGCGGATGGCCGCGGCCATCCGCGGGGGCAGGTGGGGATCGCGGCCGATCTCCTCGAGCTCCTGCCGGTTGAGCAGGCCGAGCAGACGCAGCGCGGTGGCCTGCGGGAGCCTGGGGTTGCGCACCAGTGCCCGCCGCACCCGCGGGGCGGTGCCGAAGCGGCGCGAGCGGAGCACCAGCCCCAGCACCGTCGCCGAGGCCTTGCGCGCGGTCGCGATGCGCAGCACGTCGTCCTCGGTCACGTGCGGGTTGCCGAGCAACAGCCGCACCACGTCGGCGTCGGGATCGGCGAGCAGCCGCTCGAGCACGTTGCGATCCCACGAGCGCGCCAGGCTCTTGCGCTCGCCGAGCGTCAGCGGGCGCGTGCCCGGCACGAGTGGGCGTGGCCCCCTCGCGTGCTCCTCCCCGAGCGATTGCGACGACGACAACAGATCCATGCATGCGGCCAGGCCGTGGGCCTCGGCGGCCTCGTAGATCGCCCGTCGCTGCGCGTAGGGCAGGCGATCGTCGTCGCCGAACAGGTCCACCGCGGCCAACAGGCTCACGTCGAACGGCGGCCCGCCGGCGCGACCTGCCGTCGCGAGCGCGTCGAGCAGCCACGCGGCCTGCACGGTGGTCACGGCCGTGACGAGCTCGGCGAGCCTCGCCACCCGCATGTCTCGCTCGGGCAGCGCGGCCAAGCGCGCTGCCACTTGCCGGACGTCGACGGCCTCCGCAATCGTCCCGGCCTCGCCCGACACGACCACGCCAGTCTCCCACGAAACAGCGGCCCGTAGGGCCCCGAAGGCGGCCTTCGAACGCCGCAGGCGTCCGATATACGAGGGCCGCCAAGAACGACCTATTTCGTCGGAGCCGGATCCCCAGCCGGGGCCTTGGACGACTCCGCTTCGGGTTCCGTCTTCGGCTCCGTCTTCGGGGGTGTCGCGGACTCGCCCTTGATGTACTGCCGGTAGAGCTTCTCGAGCAGCGGCCGCGGATCGGGATCCCTGTTGAGCACCACGCTCGCGCCGATGAGGCCTCCGGCGAGCAGCAACAGCAGCACCACCAGGACCACGCCGAAGGTCGACATGCGCTCCTGCGCAGCGTCGTCTTCACCCTCGCCCCCGGGCTCCACCGGCGGCAGGGTGGTCTCGTCCGCAGGGCGCCGCCCGGGGCGCTCACCGCGAGCTGGCGGCACCACGGGAGGCACGGCCGCTTCGTCGCCCTCGCCGCGCGCGGCCACCTTGGCTCGGCCGGGCGGGGTGTGGGGCGGCCGCGGTCGCTCGCGACCCGACGGCGTCTTGTCGGCTTCGGGCTCGGGACGCGGCCGGCGAGCGGCCATTGCGGCATCCATCTCGCGACGCGCGGCTTCGCGATGATCGGGCGTCACCACCATCGTGGGGACGTCCTCGTCCTCGTCGCTACCGAACGCAGGATGGGCGTCGCGCTCGCTCGCCGTGGCCGGCGTGCGCATCGGCGGCAGGTCGGTCGTGGTCTCCGCCTCGTCCTCGTCGTCGATGTCGATCGCGACCTCGTCCGGGGCAGTGGGCGGCGGTCCAACCACCGTGCGCACGATCTCGGTGGCCGGCGTCGGCACGTTGACCGCGATGTCTTCCTCGTCGGGGCGCGGCACCGGAGGTCGGCGCACCGGCGGGATGTCCACCGGCACCATCCGCTCGGCCCCGCGCGGCAGCATGTGCACCTCGGTCCGCGCTTCCTCGGACACGGGCCGCGCCTCGGCGGCCGGGCGCACGGGCTCGCGCGACGGCGTGGACGAGAGCGGGCGCGGCGGACTGGACGCAGGGGACACGGGCTCGGGCCGCACGCGGCTCGGCGGCTCCGGCTGCACGCGGGCGGGTCGCTCGGCGACGGCCGCCACGGCCACTTCGGGCTCGGGCTCGAGCTCGGGCTCGGTCGCGTACGCAAGCTCGCCGGTGGTGGCCTCGGCGGCCACCGGCTCGGCCTCGCTCGGCGCCGCGGTCAGCTGCGCGCTGGCGTGGTAGTCGGCGGCGGAGCGGAAGCCGCTCGCCATGCGCATGCCCTGCTCGACCAGGCCGGGATCGTTCGCGGCCGCGAAGTCGAGGATCATTCGAAAGGCACAGTGCGGGCAGGCGACCTGCACCAAGGCCGCGATTCGGTCGTCGGGGACCTCGAAGGGCCCAGCGCACTCAGGGCAGGAGATGATCATGGGGGAGCATCGCCGCGAGGACTAGAAATCGAGGCCGAGGGAGACCGTGTACTGCTGCTGCAAGCCCGAGCCGTCGACCACCGTCTGCCCATCGACCGTACCTTCGGACTTTCCGCCGGGCACGAACATCGCGTCGAGGCCGATGCGGATCACGCTGAAGATGATGCGGGCCCCGAGGTGCGGGCGGTGCCGAACGATGGCGCCGGCGTCGTCGAACACGAACTCGCTGGCGGGTTGGTTGACGGTGTTGCCGTCGCCGACCGGGAAGTCGCACGCGCTCGAGTCCTCGTTGTAGGCGTCGGGGAACGGATCGCACGAGGGGTTGGCGTTGATCACCTGCGAGCGCGAGAGGATCACCAGCGCCTCGTAGCCGACGTAGGGCGTGAGGCTGAACGTCTTGCCGAGCCCGAACAGGTGCGAGACCGTGATCGCGGGCGCGAGCGTGGTCATGTTGAAGTCCTTCGCGCCGAGCAGCCGCGAGACGCTGAAGCGGAGCGCGATGGACGGAATCGGAAGGTGGTGGAAGCCCTCGTGGATCGCGACCTTGCCGTAGCCGGCCAGCGCCCACATGCGGCTGTCGAACAGGTGCGTGGCGCCACCGCCGACCTCGATGCCGGGCCACAGGCCCTTGCGCCCGATGACCTGCAGGCTGGGGGCGGCACCGCTCGCCCCGCCGCTGGTGGCCTGCCAGTAGTTTTGGCTGCTCGACAGCGTGTTGATCGACAGATCCGCCGAGACCGCGAAGCCCGACAGCCCCAGCGAATCGGCCGGGTCGACGGGCTTGGGCGCCATGAGCGTGCCGAGCTCCGACGACAGGCTACGGAATGCCGCGTTGTCCTGGACGATGACGGCGTTTCCGCCCTGGGCCTCGAGCGTCCCGAGCGGAGTGAGGTCGAGATCGTACCTGCCGGCGTGCGCGAGCGCGGGCGAGAGCGCGAGCCCGGCCACGATGGCCACGGCGGGCAAGAGGTGCACGAATCGGCGATGCATGCGGGGCTCCGAGCTCGATCGGCCGGCGGAGCGTATCTTGCGCCGACGTCGCATGTCAAGGATTGCTCGGGCTCCGACGGCGGAAGATCGCCAAGGATCGCGGGTCCTTCCGGGCTCACGCCGCCGCTTGGGGCGCCGTTTCCCTCGGGTGCTCGCCGTACCTGCCGCGCTCGCCGACCGGGCCCCGTTGCCGGCGGTGGAGGCCGGTTGCTACGGTGCGCCGGTTCGGCGGAGCGGTGAGCAAGCCCGAAAAGTCCCACACGCGCCCCGCCCGGGCCGGACGAGGCCGTCGCCTCGAGCCCCGCGAGCACTGGTCGCTGCTGCTCTTGGCCATCCTCTCTTGGGGTGGCGTGGGCCTCTTGTGGCCCGAAGCGCCTCCCTGGGCCTCCACCCTCACCCGCGTGGGCCTGCTCTCGCTGTTGGGGCTCGTCGTCTGGTGGGCGATCACCGGGTTCTCGGGCTACGAGCAGGTGGCGGGGCTGCGGATCCTCCGGCGGCCGGGGGTGCCCCCCCGCACCCGCGGCGTCCTCTTGCTGGCGCTGCTCGTGGCGGCGGGTGGGGTGACGGCGCTGCGGCTGGGCGTGCGCTCCGCCCCGCTGGCGGTGGTCGTGGCGCTCGCGTGCGGGACCCTCATGGTGGTGGTGCTCGCCCGGCGCTTCGCCGTGTTCGCCACGCTCAGCATGGTGGGCATCGCCATTGGCGTGGCCGCGCTCATCGTGGTGCAGTCGGTCGCCACCGGCTTCCAGCACGAGTTCGAGCGGCGGGTGCTCGGCGTCTACGCCCACATCAACGTCACCCGCTCGTTCGGGATCTCCGAGTACCGGCGCTTCGAGGGCTACCTGCGCACCGTTCCCGGCGTCGTCGGGGCCAGCCCCTTCGTCTACTACGCGATGGCGCTCGCCCCCGTCGACCCCGAGGGCAAGCGCGAGGGCGACATCCGCCGCGCGAGCGTGCTCGTCAAGGGCATCGAGCCCGAGACCGCGGCCGAGGTGATCGACCTCGAGTCGCACCTGCGGGCCGGCAGCGACGAACCGGTGGAGATCATGGCGCTCGAGAGCGATCTCGTGCTCCAGCCGATCCAGGATCGCGAGGACGATCGGCTGCCCCCCGCGGTGGCGGAGGTGCCCGATCCACGCGGCCCCGGCTGGTACGAGGACACGCTGCGGGCCTACCGAGCCCAGCCCGAGCACATGAAGTACGGGCGCCGTCGGGTGGTCGCGGTGGACGAGGACGAGTGGCCGATCGAGACCGAGGATGGCCGCGATCCCGCCGCGGACGATCTCGACACCGACGCGCTGCCCACCATGTTCGTGGGCGTCACGCTCGCGCGCGAGCTCGACCTCGCGCTCGGCGACGTGGTCACGCTGGTCGATCCCGGCGCCACGTTCGATACCTCGGAGGCGCCCGAATTCCGCCACTACCGCATCGCCGGCGTGTTCCGGGCGGGCTTCCAGGAGTACGACAGCCGCCTCATCTACATCCACATCAAGGAGCTGCAGTACTTCAAGTACCGCGGCAAGGACACCGTGTCGGGCATCGACCTGCGCCTGTCCGATCCGTACGAGGCTCCCGCGGTCGAGCAGGTGCTGCGCCGCACCATCGGCGCCGAGGAGTACTCGATCCTCGAGTGGCAGAAGCTCAACGCCAACCTGTTCCAGTCGATCCGCACGCAGAAGTCGATCCTCACCATCATCCTCAGCCTCGTGAGCACGGTGGCCGGCTTCAACGTGCTGGCGGCGCTGTGGACCATGGTCGTGCGCCGCACCCCCGAGATCGCGATCCTCTCGTCGATGGGCGCCACCGAGTCCGGCGTGGCGCGGATCTTCCAGTTCGCGGGCATGACGATCGGCGCGGTGGGCAGCATCGCCGGCGTGGGCTTCGGCCTCGTGCTCTGCTGGCTGGTGGAGCTCTACGGCTACACGCTCGACCCCGAGGTGTACTTCATCGAGCAGCTGCCGGTGGAGCTGTCGCTCGTGCAGGTGGGCGCGGTGCTGGCCCTCACCATGGTGATCAGCTTCGTGGCCACGATCCCGCCGTCGCTGCGCGCGGCCAAGCTGCGCCCGGTGGAGGGCCTGCGCTACGAGTGAGGCCTAGTCCCCTGGAAGCACGATGACTGCCCGCCGCTCCCTGACCCGCTGGCCGGTCGTGCGCATGATGGCGGCGCGGCTGATGCTGCGCGACGACGACCCCGGCCGTGGCGTGCGACGGCTGCTCTACGGCGCGGGGCTGGTGCTGGTGGGGTGCCTCGTGCCGCTGCTCCTCGGGGTCCACCACCTCGCGCTCGTCGTGGGCATCGCGATCGCCGGCATGGGCGTGCTCGCCGGGATCTGCCTGCGCCTGTTCAACCCGGCGATGGCGGTGTCGGTGGTGGGCGTGGCGCTGGCGTGCGCGAGCCTGATGACGGCGCTGTCGGTCACGACCGGCTTCGAGCTCGAGATCACCCGCGCGCTCGCGCGGCTCAACGGCCACGTGCTGCTCACCAAGTATGGCCTCGACTTCTTCGAGTACGAGCAGCTCGCCGACCGCTGGCGCCGGCACCCGCAGGTCACCGCGGCCTCGCCGTTCGCCTACTCGATGGTGGCGGTGGTCTACGAGCCCGCGGACGAGGCGGCCGCCGACGAGCCCGCGCCGGCGCCCACCGCTCCGGTGATCGTGATCGGCAAGGGCATCATCCCCGAGCGCGCGGCCGAGCTCGACGGCTTCGTCGAGGTGCTCGGCCACCACGACCCCGTGAGCGCGCTGCGCCCCGGCGGCTCGCGGCAGCTGCCCGGCATCGTGCTCGGCAAGGGGCTCGCGGCGCGCCTGGGCGCGCGCGAGGGCGTGCGCGTGCGCGTGGTGGTGCCGGCCGAGATCACCGGCGACGGCGAGCCCGTCGGCGAGGCGCGCCACGCCGCGTTCGAGGTGCGCGACATCCTCTCCACCGGCACGAGCGAGCTCGATCGCAACCTCGCGCTCATGCACATCAGCGCCGCGCAGGCGCTGTTCTTCCGCGAGCGCCGCGTCACCGGCATCGAATTCGAGCTCGTCGACCCCGAGCTCGCCGACGGGCTCGCAGCGGACATGGCCGCCGAGCTGCCCCAGCTCTACCGCATCGGCACCTGGCGCGAGACCAGCTCGCCGATGCTGGTGGGGCTCCAGCAGATCCGCACGACGCTGTCGTTGGTGCTCGGCCTCATGGTCGTGGTCTCGGCCTCGTCGCTCATCGCCAGCCTGCTCCTGCTCGTTCGCCGCAAGCGCCACGACATCGCCGTGACGATGGCCGTGGGCGGCGCGAGCTCGCTGGTGTTCTGGGTGTTCGAGATGGTGGGCCTGTTCGCGGGCACGGTGGGCGCGATGCTGGGCCTCTCGCTCGGGGGCCTCTACTGCCTGGTGATCGACACGTTCCGCTATCCGCTCGGCGGCGACGTGTACCCGGTCGATCACCTGCCGGTGGTGGTGCGGGCGATCGACGCCCTCGGTCCCGCCGGCGCTGCCGTGCTGCTCTGCAGCCTGGCCAGCGGCCCCGTGGCGCTCTTGGCCACCCGCGTACGCGTGATCCCGGCGCTACGGCGCTGACGCGGCCGTCACTCGCTGGGGGGCGTACCGTGGTCGACCTTGAGGGTATCGACCTTCACCTGCGCCACGGTCTTCGAGAACTCCGAGCAGCAGTCCATGGTGATGTACGTGGACCACTCGTCGAGCGCGTTCTTGTTGTCGCCCTTGGCCTCGTAGGTGAGCGCGGCACCGGCGAACGCCTCCTTGTTGGAGGGGTAGGTGTTCTGCGCCTTCATGTACGTCTTGAGCGACTCGTCGAGCTGGTTCTTCTCCCGCAAGACGTCGCCGAGCTCGGTGAACACGAACTGGGCCTTGGGGTCGAGCTCGGCGACCTTGCGCAGCACGCCCTCGGCCTCGTCGAATTTGCCGGCCCGCTTGAGCTCGCGCCCGTAGTTGAGGCCGTAGTCGCTGTTGTCGGGGACCAGCTCGAAGGCCTTGCCGTAGGCGTCGGCGGCCTCGGCGTGCTTGTCGGCGTTCTGGCGCACCTGGCCCAGCGTGAAGTGCGTGTCGGCCACGTCGCCCTTCTTGGCGATCGAGTCGGTCAAGAGCTTCTCGGCCTCGTCGTACTTCTTCTCGCCGAAGCGCACCTTGGCGAGCCCGGTGAGCGCCTCGGGGTGGCCCGGGTTGGTCTCGAGGATGCGGGTGTAGATCTTCTCCGCATCGTCGGGCTTGTTGTTGCGCAGGCGCGCACTGGCCTCCTCGAGGTCGGAGGTCAGCTTGGCCGCGGCTTCCTCGGGGGTGAGCTCCTTGCTGCCCCGATCGCACGCAGGGGCGAGCAGCAGGGCCGCGAAGAGGACGAGGGCGAGGCGCGAGGACGTCATCGCAGCGGTGGTTAGCATGGGCCGCGAAAGCCTGTCCATCACGACCTATGGCCATGGGCTCGGCACCGCGGTTTTGGCGTAGCATGTCCATCGCTCGGGTTCGTCGGTCGGTCGGTCGGTGCTCGGGCGCTCGGGCTCGCCCATGTCCAAGGACCCGAAGGACCCGTTCGAACGAGACCCCGAGGACGAGGCCACGGGCCGCGTGCTGCGGCAAGGGATTAAATCAGCGCTCGCGCGCTGGGTGCTCGCCAAGCGCCACCAAGCCGGCCGCGGGCTCTCGAGCACGCCGTCCTTGATTAGGCCCCAGGACGAAGCCACCCACGCCTGGGATGGGCAGCGGCACTTCGCCGAGGACTACACGTTCGTGGGGACGCAGCCGGGGCTCGCGGTGATCCTGCGCCTCGAGCAGCTTCCGGGCCGCGACTCGCAGCGGATCTGGGTGGTGGTGCTACAGCCTCAGGGCGCCTGGGCACTCGCCACGGGCCAGCTCGTGCTGCGCACCACTGGTGACGATCGCTGGCGCGCAGGCGGCCTCTGCCTCGACTGCGAGACCCCGCTTCGCCGCTGGGCCTTGCGCTTCTCGGGGATGCTCGAGCGCCAGGGGAGCGGTGGGGCACCCAAGCCACTGCGGGTGGTGGGCGACGACGACCATCGCACGCGCGCCAGCATCGATCTCACGTTCGTGGCCACGGCCCCGCCCTACGTGCCCGGCACCGACGACGATCCCGAGCTGCTCGCGCGGCACCTGGGGCAGGCCACCTGGGACGCGCGGCTCTTGCAGGCGGTACGCCGCGTACGCCCGCGGGGCTACGTGCAGCTCGGCGAGCTCCACGGCACCATCGCGCTCGGCGACGTGCTCGTGCCGGTGCGGGCCGCGTCGCTTCGCCAGCACCACTGGGGCGTGCGCGACTGGGGCGCCTGCGACGAGGCGTTCGAATGCTTCTGGGCCACCGACGATCACCGCCGCGGATGGCTGCACCATGCGCGGTTCCCCTTCGTCACGCTCGAAGGCGGCTTTGTTGGCCATGGGGCTGGTCATGATGGTGGGCGCCCGGGCGGAGAGCCCGGCGAAGGCTTCGGATCGAGCAGCGATGCGATCTCGCAGACCCTTCGCATCGAGCCGGTGCGATCGCTCGGTGCGACGCTCGAGGCCAGGTCGCGGGGGGCGCCCGCGCGGGCGAGCCTGGCGGTGGGCGAGGCCGAGGGCACGCGCAACGTACAGCTCGAGCTCGTCTCGGATCTCTCGTTCGTGGTCGACGGCCGCGGGCGCGTGGATCTGGCACTCGTGCGCGTCACCGGTCCGACCGCGGGCTGGGGCCTATGGGCAGGGCTGCACCGCACGCTGCCGCGACGCTGAGCCCATGCCCATGCCGATGCCCATGCCCATATCCATGAACGAATGGAATGGGGCCGAGCCGGCTACGGGGCCGCGGACGCGGTGGACGACGAGTGCGGCCGCTGGGTGACCACGCCGGCCGGGTGCAGCCACTGCAGCGCCGAGCGCTCTTGCTCGAAGGTTCGCAGCTCGACGGCCACGGTGTGCGCCGCGAGCCGCGAGGCGGTGCGGAGCACCGAGGACGTAGCGACCACGGCGATCCGGTGCACGCCCAGCGCCGGAGCGTCGCGCAGGAACTGTCGCACGGCGAGCAGGCACGCCGACTCGTAGCCCGCCACCGCGCGCAGATCCACGAGCAGCGCGCCGAGCCGCGCCTCGGGAGCGCCCTGGCGCAGCTCCTCGACGGTTTGCTCGAGCATGTCGCGCGTGACGAAGCCACCGCCCTGCACGCGAACGAACGCAGTGCTGCGGGTGATGGAGAGCCGCGCGGGCTCCTCGGTATAGTGCGTGGGACGGGGCAAGGTTCTGACGACGTGCGGGAGGATTCGGAAGACGACTAACCGAGCACCGCGCATTCCCGAGGACGGGCGAGCGGGCGGACGGTTGCGAGCCGGGTGAAGCACGGCCCCGCGACCTTCACGAAGGTACGCGAAGCCAGCCTCCAGAATAGAGAAACGCCACGCGCGAAGCAATGGCTACCTTCGCCTGCCGAACGGCTTTGCGAGGGGCTTTGCGAGGGGCTTTGCGAGGGGCTTTGCGAGCGGCTCGGGCTCGAACGACTCGAGCCCGAGATCCCGGTCGGTGACCCCGGCCGATGTTTACTGCGTTTGCTGGCGTTTTTCGGACGTCGTCGAGCCCAAAATGGGCCAGGGCTCGCAAGTGCACCGGGCCTCGAGCGAGCCGTAGTTGGCTCGCTCGGGTCCGGCGCATGGACGGGGCGACGGTGGTCGCTGCCTCTTTGTCCTTGGGGGCGATTAGGCTTGGGGGGCGATTAGGCCGTGGTGTCGCCGCCCGCGGTGGTGTCGCCACCGCTCGTGGATTCGCCACCCGTGGACTCGGCGCCGGTGGGATCTTCCCCGGTGGGATCCTCGGTGGTGGTTCCGGCCTCGCCTCCGAGCACGAGCACGTTGCACTCGTTGGTGACGCCGTCGCAGGTGATGTCGAGCTGCAAGAGCTTGCCGGCGCCCACCGGGCCTTCGAGCTGGATCACCTGCTCGTCGCCGATGGCGGAGTTGCTGGCGTCGAGCGGCTGGACGGTCACGGCATCGAACGCCCGGCCGTTGATCTCGCGCATCTCGTCGGGTACCGCCAGGTAGCCGTTGAAGTCGCAGAGGTCGAAGTCGTGGGTGTGGAGGGTCTCGGCATTGTCGTAGTCGAAGGCGCTGACCCGCAGGCCCTTGATCATGATCTCGGCGGAGCTGCACATCGCCGGGAAGGAATCGACGGTCACGAGGAGCCGGACCTCGAGCCGAGCGGGGGCGAGGCCCAGCTTCACGTCCACGGTCTTGGCGTCTCCGCCGATGATCTCGACCCGGTCGTCGCTGGTCATGCCCCCGAGGTTGTCGAGCACGGCGTCGCCCTCGTCGTCGATGCCGAACACGAACAGGTCGTAATTGCCGGCGGGGACGCCAGCGAGGGTGAGCTCGCCACCCGCGTTGTCGCAGGCGACGCTGTCGCTGGCGACCGCTTCGTCTCCGAGCCCACCGACCTCGACACGGATGTCGGTCACGTTCTCCTGGTTTTGGTCGCAGCTCACCGCCGCCACGAAGTCATAGGTGATGGTGAGGCCGCCGCTCTGGGGGTCGTTGTTGCAGGCGGTGAGGGCTAGCAGGGGCAGGAGGCCGAGTGCGGCAACGCCGCGGCCGAGACGGGCACGCAAGGAGGTGGTCATGAAATCGAATGCTCCGGAAAAGGCGGTCGCATCGTCGGGCCCAACGGGGATGGGAAGCAAGCACAGTGGTCCCCGATGCCATTTGGGCCAAACGACGCGGTCGGCGTGGGACGGCAGGCCCGGGGGCCTTGTTCACGGCCCACTGCGGCCGTGTGGCGCAGGGCAAGGCCGAGCGTGCCGATTTCTTGGTGGGCCTCAGGGTGCGTGCATACAAGGTAGGATATGTGCGACACGAGGCAGGACGGGCTTCGGATCCCTCGTCGGCGGCGGCCCTGGTGGGCGATCCTGATGGCACTTGGCGCTGGCTGGCCCACGCTGGCCGTTGCGGCTGGCGCGAAGGACACGGTCGCGGTCTCGGCCAAGCCGGAGCACGCGGCCGAGCCCGAAGGCGTGGACGAGATCGAGACGGTCGAGGGCGCGGGGCCGCTGCCGGTGACGGCGGGCGATCGGCCCACGCGCGCGCCGGCCCATGCCGACTGCGGGCACCGCATGCCGCTCTACGAGCACACCGTGGAGCGGGGCGAGCACCTCGGCATCATCGCGGGGCGCTATGGCGTGCGCTACGGCGAGCTCGTGAGCCTCAACCCGCAGCTCGTGAATCCAAGCCTCATTCGGCCCGGCGACAAGATCCGCGTGTGTCCGGAGATCTTCCCTCGGGTGGTGCAGCGGGTCGAGCACGACGTGCAGCCGGGCGAGACGCTGGGCGGCATCGCGCAGCTGTACGGGCTCACGCTCGCGGCCTTGCTGGACCAGCAGGACGGGTCGATCGCCGACCCCAACCACGTGCGCGCGGGCCAGCGCCTGGTGCTCTACATCGATGGTGGGCTCGTGCCCGACTTCCTGCCGCCCGAGCCCGGCAAGGCCAAGGCCAAGCCGAGCAAGTCCGGGGGCACGCGCGGCAAGATCTCGATGGCGCTGCCCCAGAGCGAGCACGTGCACATCAAGCGGCCACGCTCGGCCTATGGCACGCACAAGACGATCGACCTGGTCCAGCAGGCGGTGGCCAAGTACCGGCGCTCGCACGCGAGCGCGCCCAAGGTCGTGATCGGAGACATCAGCCGCAAGGGCGGCGGGCGCTTCTACCCGCACGCGTCCCACCAGACGGGCCGCGACATCGACCTCGGCTACGTGGTGCGCGGTCCGGGACACGAGCGCGTGGGCAAGCTCTCCTACGCCAACGTGGACGTGGCGCGAACGTGGGCGCTCATCGAGTCGTTCATCGACACCAAGCAGGTGGTCTACGTGTTCGTCGACTACCGGATCCAGGAGCAGCTCTACGAGCATGCGCGCGAACGAGGAGTGCCGCAGCGCGAGCTCGACGGGCTGTTCCAGTACCCGCACGGGCGCGGGCGGGCCCACGGCATCATTCGCCACTGGCCCAACCACCGGCACCACTTCCACGTGCGGTTTCGAAGCTAGCTCGGTCGTCGAGGGTGGTCAGCGGCGGCGGAGCACGAGGCGGCGGAGCCCCTCGGTCGTGGTGGTCGCTTCGAGCTCGAGGCCAGCGTGGGCTGCGGCCGCGCGCACGCGGGCCTCGGTGACGGCGACGCGCAGCGGGCCGAGCAGACGCTCGACCAGCAATGCGCGATCGAGCTCGCCGCACACGAGCCGCAGCGGGCCGTCGGTGGTACGCACGAAGCCGAAGTCCTCCACGGCATCGAGGGTGCCGGCGGGCAGGCGTAGATCCACGGGCTCGCCGGGGCACTCGAAGCTGCCCTCGAGCATCACCGCGCCCCGCTGGCCGCGCTGCGTCGGCAGGCCCATGGTCGCGAGTGCTCTCGCGACCTCGTCGAGATCGGTCAGGGCCGTGGCGGCCACGTGCACGTAGCGGCTCACGCGGTCTTACCGTCTGCGCCAGTGGGGGCTGCGCGAGCGGGGGCCTCGCGAGCGGGGGCCTCGCGGCCGGGGGCGCCGCACAGCGGGCAGGCACCGACCATCGGCAGCGTGCGATACCACCCGCAGTGCTCGCAGGCCGCGGCGGCGATCGAGGGCGCGGCCTCGCCGGGCTCGGGAGCCGGCGGCTGGCCTGCCTGCACGCCGAAGTGCTCGAACAGATCGGCCGTCCCGGGGGTGCGCAATTGGCGGAATCGGTCGCCGCGGGGGGGCACCGCGGCACTCTAGCAGGCCCGCGCCGACGGTCGGAGCGGCAGTCGCGGCAGGACCGGCGGAGAGCGCGCGCCTTTGGGGGAGCGACGGGGACCGCGCGCTAACGGGTCGGGGACCCCCTCGGCACGCACGGGCTTTGGAGGTATTCTGTTACGCACATTTCGTGACGACTTCAGGGAAACCCTCCGATCGACGTCGCGCTCGCCGCGTGCCCATGAGCGCCGCGGTCAGCAACCTCGATCCGCGCACGACCACGCCGGTCAGCGATCTGTCGCAAACGGGGTGCTTCGTGCACACGGACGAGCCGCTGCCGATCGGCTCGGTGATCGAGCTGTGCTTCACCGTGTTCCCCGAGGAGCCGGTGTTGTTCCGCGGCAAGGGTCGCGTGGTCCGCCATGCGGTGGAAGGCGAGCCCTCGGGCATGGGCGTGGAGTTCGTGGAGCTGAGCGACGCGTCGCGCGACGTGGTGCGCAAGATCCTGCTCCGCGACGAGGCCAACCGGCAGAGCCGAAGCCTGGCCAAGACCGACGAGACGCTGCGAACCCACGGACTGGTCGCGCGGCTGCTCGAGGCGCGCGGCAAGAGCTAGCCCGAATTTCTCACCAAGGGGTGAGCGGGTGACCTCGAGCGCCACGGGGTCGACCTCGCGTCAGGCTAGAGCGCGCGCACGAGCGCGGCCACCAGCGCCACGCCGAAGCCGGTGGCGCGCTCCTTGGGAAACGCGGGGCCGGCGAGGTCGATGTGGCACCAGCGGCGGCTCTTGGCCCGCGGGGCGTCGGCGATGTGCTCGTAGATGAATTGCGCGGCGCAGCTCGACTGCGCGTTGTTGCGGTTGGCCACGGAGTTGCGAAGGTCGGCGACGGGGCTCGCGAGCTCGTGGCGGTAGAGCTCGGGGGCGAACGGCAGCGGGTGGCAGAGGTCGCCGCAGGCGCGACCGGTCTCGACCACGAGCCGCTCGAGGCCTTCGTCGTTGCTCACGATCGCGGCGTGCACGAGCCCGGTGGCGACGAGCTGTGCGCCGGTGAGCGTGGCGGCGTCGATGATCACGTCGGCCTCGAGCCGGCGCGCGGCCCAGCTCACGCCGTCGCCGAGCAAGAGCCGCCCCTCGGCGTCGGTGTTGTTGATCTCGACCGTCTTGCCCGAGTGCATGCGCAGGATGTCGTCGGGCTTGTAGGAGCCGCTGCTCACCGCGTTCTCGGCGAGGCAGAGGATGAGGCTCAGACGCTGGCGACAACCGCCGGCGACGAGCGCCGCGAACGCGCCGAGCACCGCCGCGGCGCCGCCCATGTCGGCCTTCATGCCCTCCATGGCGCCGCGCGCCTTGATGTGGAGGCCGCCGGTGTCGAACGTGACGCCCTTGCCCACGAGCGCCACGTGGTGCGCGGCGCCGCCGGGGTCCCAGCTGGCGACGAGCATCCGCGGGGCGCTCGTGGCGGCCTTGCCGACGTGGTGGATGCCCTGCAGGCCGTGCTCGAGCAGCGCGGGGCCGACGAGCTCCTCGATCGCGACGCCGGGGAGCTCTGCGAGCATGGCGCGGGCTCGGGCCGCGAGCGCGGCGGGGTCGAGCTCGGAGGGCGGGGTGTCGACGAGCACGGCGGCGGTGCGGGCGAGCTGGACCACGTGCCGCGTGGGCTTGTCGGCGGGCAGCTCGCGGCCGTGGGCGTCGACGGCGAGCACGACCAGCTTGGGGCTCGCCTCCTTGCTCTTGGCCGAGTAGGCCGGCAGCGCGTGGCTGACCGCGTTGATGGCCGCGAGCACGTGGGCGGGGTCGTCGAGCACGAGCAGCACCGCGAGCTTGCCCTTGTGGCCGAGGCCGGTCTGGGCGACCACGTGGCGGATCGAGTCGGCGCGCGCGGGGCTGTTGTAGCGCGAGAGTCGATCGGGCAGCGCGGCGACGTGCAGCCAGCGGAGGCCCTCGGTGCCGAGCGTGGTGGACACCGATCCGCGATCGCCGGGCTCGAGATCGGAGGCGAGATCCTTGACCAGCGCGTCGAGGCGCCGGCCGAGCAGGCGGGGCATCGCCTTGGGCTCGAGCAGGTGGGCGGGGCTCACGACCAATAGCTCGTGGGCGCCCTTGAGCAGGGCCTTGGCATCGCGGGCAAAGTGCAAGGTCGTCACGGTGCCGGCGAGTATGCAACAGGCGGGCGCCGAGCGGCGGGTCGCGATCGCGATTGGAGCGGCGGGCCGCGATCGCGATTGGAGCGGCGGGCCGCGATCGCGATTGGGGCGGCGGTCAGGCTCGACGCGCGCGCTCGCGGGCCCAGGTCCGCAGCGCGGCGATGCTCTCGGCACGGGTGCGCGACAGCGGCACGGTGGCCTGCACGGCGCGGTGCAGGTCGTCGGCGCCGAGCGGCCGGGCCTCGGCGAACGCGGCCAGCCTCGCCTCGACGAGCGCGGCCTCGATCTCGGCGCCGCTGAAGCCCTCGGCGGTGCGGATCACCGCGGCGAAGGCGGGCCACGGATCGGCGCAGGGGGGCACCTGCCCGAGGCGCCGTCGCGGGACGTGCTCGAGGTGCACGCGGAGGATCGCCTCGCGTGCGTCGGCGTCGGGCAGGTCGACGAAGAAGATCTCGTCGAGGCGGCCGCGGCGGTAGAGCTCGGGGGGCAGCGTGTCCACGCGGTTGGCGGTGGCGGCCACGAACACGGGCTCGCGTCGCTCCTGCAGCCAGGTGAGCAGGCCCCCGACCACGCGCGCGGCCGTGCCGGCGTCGCTCTGCGCTCCGTCGGTGCCGGCGAGGCCCTTGTCGATCTCGTCGAGCCAGAGCACGACGGGGGCGAGGCGCTCGACGAGGGTGAGCGTGGCGCGGAGGTTGGCCTCGCTCTGGCCGACGGTGCCGCCGTAGAGGCGTCCGGGCTCGAGCCGCACGAGCGGCAGGCCGAGGATCTCGGCGCTCACGCGCGCGGCCAGGCTCTTGCCGCAGCCCTGGACCCCGAGCAGCAGCACGCCGCGCGGGGGGGGGATCGCGGCACGCTGGGCGGCGGGGTCGAGCGCGAGGGCGCGACGCTCGAGCCAGGCCTTGAGGGCAGGCAGGCCGCCGAGCTCGTCGGGGGAGACGGCGGGCACGGGCTCGAGCATGCCGTCGCGATCGAGCGCGGGGGCCTTGGCGCGGGCGAGGTGGCGGCGCAGCGCCTCGGGCTCGGGGCCGTGCTCGAGCACGCCCTCGGCGAGCAAGCGATCGAGCGCGTGGCGAGGCAGGCCCAGGGCGGCGCGGGCGAGCGCGGCGGCGTGGGGGTGGAGGCGCTCGCGCGCGTCGGGGTGGTCGTGCTCGGCGAGCACCCCCGCGATCCACTCGACGTGATGGGTGAGCTCGGCGAGATCGGGGGGCGGCAAGAGCTCGACGAGCAGCTCGGGAATCTCGGCGAGCCGGGTCGCGGTGGGGCCGGGGAGCTCGACGAGCACGACGGCCGGGCCGCGCTCGCGCTGGCACAGCTCGCGCAGCGCCCGGCGGAGCGCGGGGGCCTCGAGTCCGGCGCCGGCGTCGAGCAGCACCCACAGCGCCTCGCGGGTGTGGCCGGCGAGCTCGGCGAGGAGCTCGGGGAGCGGCCGCGGGCCGGCGTGGTCGACTCCGGTGGCGGCGCTCCAGCTGTGCGTGGGCCAGCCGAGGCGCTCGGCGACGGCCTCGAGGGCCTCGAGCGCGCGGTCCTCCTCGGTGGTCTGGAGGAGCACGCCGCGGGCTCCGGCCCGCAGCGCACGCTCGATGCGAAGGCCAAGGCCAAGGCTGGGGCTGGCGGGCTCGACCATGCGCCTAGCGCCTCGTCTCGGTGCGGCCCGCGGCCCACGACAGCCACGCGCGCAAGAGGTGGACCTGGATCGGGGCCCGCCAGGGGCCATCGACGGGGAAGCACCAGCCATTGAGCCACAGCCGCGTGCCCTTGAGGCGGCCGGTGCGGGCGTGCAGCCACTGGACGTCTTGGGCGACGGCGGCGATGCGGCCGGCGAGCGTGCCCCGACCCTCGCGCACGCTGACGCGAAAGCACGGCAGGCCGTCGACGCCGAGTCGCTCGAGCTCGGAGTCGAAGGCCTGCTGGGCGCGCGCGAGCAGCTCGCCGAAGCCCTTGGCGCGCGAGCGGCGGAAGTCGATCGCGAGCAGCGGGGGGCAGGGCTCGCCGTCGCGGCGGCGCCGGGCCACGCCGGCCGCGATCGCGGCGTAGACCCCCTCGACCACGCCCGGCACGTGCGGCGGGAGCTGGAGCAGCGCGTCGATGGCCGCGGCGTCGCGCTGGGCCGAGAGCGCGTGGGCGACCTGCCGCAGGCGACCGGGGACGAGCGCGACGTGCTCGAGCAGGCGCTGGCAGTCCTCGGCGGGCAGCGCTCCGCGGCGTGCGCGGGAGAGCAGCAGCTCGAGGGCCTGGGCGGCATCGCTGCGCGGGTCGCTCAACCGTGCTCCCGCAGCGCGCGCCGCACCTCCCGCTGCTGCTCGCGGCTCTTGATGCTGGCGCGCTTGTCGTGGATCTTCTTGCCGCGGGCGAGCCCGAGCTCGGCCTTGATGCGGCCGTCCTTGAGGTAGATCTGCAGCACGACCAGGGTCATGCCGGCCTGCTGTACGGCCTCGTGCAGGCGATCGAGCTGGCGGCGGTGGAGCAGCAGCTTGCGGGGGCGCAGCGGCTCGTGGTTGCGGCGATGCGCCTGGGGGAACTCGGCCACGTGGGCGCCGAGCAGGAACAGCTCCTCGCCCTCGAATTGCGCCCAGGACTCGGCAAGGCTGATCTTGCCGTCGCGCATGGACTTGACCTCGCTGCCCTTGAGCACGACGCCGGCCTCGAGCCGCTCGAGGATCTCGAACTCGAACGTGGCGCGCTTGTTCTGGGCCAGCGACGAGCCCGGGGGTGCCGTACCCTTGGTCTTGTTGCCCTTGGCCAAGCTGCGGGACGTTATGCGAGGGTCCGCAGCAGGGCAAGCGCGCCCACCTCGGCCGCACCGGCGGCCACGAGGGCACTGCGCGCGGCACGGAGCGTGGCGCCGGTGGTGGTGACGTCATCGAGCACGAGCAGCCGGCGGCCCTGCACGAGCGCGGGGCGTGGGACCGTGAACGCCCCGCGGAGGTTCTCGTGGCGCTCCGACGCCGGCAGCCGGTGCTGCGGCGCGGTGGCGCGCTGGCGCGCGAGCACGCGGGCCGCGAGCGGCGGGCGCGGCGAGGGCAGCCGCGCGCGGGCGAAGCGGGCGAGCAGCACGGCCTGGTTGTAGCCGCGCTGGCGCAGGCGGCCCGGGTGCAGCGGTACGGGGACGATCGCGTCCCAGCCATGGCGGAGCACGGGGCTGGTGGCGAGCACGGTACCGAGCGGGCCGGCCCACGCGGGCTGGCCGTTGAATTTGAGCCGGGTGAGCGCGCGGAGGAGCGGGCCGGCGTAGGCATGCACGGCCCAGATGCCGTCCTGGGTGATCGCCGCGGGCGGGAGCACCACGTGCTCGCGGGTGCAGCCGCGGCAGAGCGGCAGGGTGGGGGGTGCCTCGCGGCGCAGGAGCACGCCACACCCGAGGCATACGGGGGGAAGGAACAGCGAGAGCAGCATCGCCCGGGTCATCGGCCACGGCGGCGCGGCGTTGCACGGGCGGGCATCGCGAGCCGGCGGTTACACGTGGTGGTAGGGGTGGCCGGCCAGGATCGTGCCCGCGCGGTAGAGCTGCTCGCAGAGGATCAATTGGGCCAAACGGTGCGGCAGGGTGAGCCGCGACAGCGCCAGCACGCGATCGGCCCGGGTGCGGGCCGCATCGTCGTAGCCGTCGGCGTCGCCCACGAGGAAGTCGACGCGCCGGCGTCCGTCGGACTGCCACGTCTCGATCCAGCGCGCGAGCGCGACGGTGTCGGGCTCGAGCCCGCGCTCGTCGAGCAGCACCACCGGGCAGCCGCCTTCGCCGGCGCGCTGCCACTGCTCGCGCTGGCTCTTGCACTCCACGCGCTCGATGGGCACGAGCGGTCGCGAGCGCACGACGTACTCGTCGCAGAGCCCGGCCACGCGGGCGTCCTTGAGCTTGCCGATGGCGAGCACGCGGAGGAGCACGGCCGGTGCTCAGGCGGGCGGAGGCTCGAGCGCGCCGTCTTCGGGGTCGTCGAGCTCGGGCTCGTCGTCTTCGAGGTCGTCTTCGGGGTCCGCCAGCTCGTCCCACTCGTCGTCGTCGGCGGCCTCGAACTCGTCGTCGAAGCCGCCGAAGCGCACGTCACCGTGGTACTCGCGGGGCGTGGGCACCGCGAACACGTCCGCGATGCCCGAGGTGTCCATCACCTCGGGCGGCAGGTGCAGCTCGACCCGTGGTGCGTCGCTCCACATGCTCTCGAGGTCGAAGTGGGTGCGCACGGGGTGGTGGAACACGTGGATGATGAAGTCGTCGTAGTCGAGCAGGTCCCACTGGTGGCCGTCGAAGCCGTCGGTGCCCCGTGGGCGGCGGCCCTGCTGCTTGAGCGCGCGCGTGATGGCCTCGGCGACCGCGGCCACCTGGCGCTCGGAGCGGGCCGAGAGGATCATGACCCAGTCGGTGTAGCCGGCGAGCTCGGTCACCCGCAGCACGGCAGGGGCCAGGGCCTTCTTCTCCAGGGCGGCGTCGAGGGCGGTGCGCAGCTCCGCAGGCAGGTCTTGTGGGCTCCAGGTCATGGAGGTGGAAGGCTGGGGACCGCTGACGCTACTCACAGGTTGCTTTCCTTGTAGCCCGTGGGCTCACGGCGCGGCAAGCCCGTCGAGCAGCCGCCGTTGCTCCTCGTCGTAACGCAGGCGCAGTGGCAGCGGGACCGACTCCGGCGGCGCTTCGATGGGCCCGGGGGAGCCCGGAGCCACCTGCGCCTTCACGTGGAGGCTGCCCCGCAGCGGGCGGCCGTCGGCGCCAGTGAGCCCATAGGCGATGTCGACGGTGGCGGACAGCCAGGCGCCACTGCCGGCGTCGAGCCGCACCACGCCCTCCACGGCCTGGACCTCCACGCCGGTGCGCCAGCCCTGGGTGGGGCCTCTTGCCACCAGCCCGGGGTCGGTGGCCTCGGCGAGCGCGAGGGTGATCTCCACCGCGGGCCCACCGTCGAGACCGGCCCCGGGCAGCGCGGCGGCGGTGAGCGAGAGCCGTGGGGCGGCGAGCTGCACGGCGTCGTGGACCGAGCGCTGCGCGTCATCGAGCCATAGCTCCACCACGTCGGAGTCGCGCGGGTAGTGGGTCCACGCGCGGTGGGCCTCGCGGACGTGCACGGTCTGCCCCACCATGACCACGTCGCGGCCGCGCTCGTGATCGTTGTGCTGCGAGAGCGTCAAGAGTGCCGCGCTCGGCTCGGGCGGCGTGGCCCAGCGCAGCTCGAGCTCGTCGTGCACGGCCTGGGGAGCGACCACCGGGGCATCGAGCCGCGGGTGGACGGCCGCAGGCTCGCCCACCGGCGCGAGCGCGAGCTCGCTGGTGACGGTGAGGACGTGTGGGCCCACGCGCTGCCGCACCACGGCGTGGGGCTGGGCCAGCGCGGCGAGCAGATCGTGCACGCCGGGCGCGGCGAGGCGTGCCGACCAGTCCACGGCCGCGCGCGAGCTCGTGGCGGCCGGTGCGTCGCTGCTGGGCTCGGGCTCGTTGGCCTCGCCGCACGCCGCCACGCTCGCGCCGGGGCCCAGCGCGAGCGCCAGGACCCCGAGCGCGGCACGGAGCGCGTCGGCCTTCACGCGCGGGAGCATAGAGGCCACGGTCTCGCGGTGCCAAGCCGGGCGGTGGGCGCTATGCTGGCGTCGGCGTGGCAGCACTCACCGCATGGGCGAGCCAGGGTGTTGGAGGGCTCGTGGCCTCCGCACCGGTGCCGGTCTCGGTCGATCCCTTCCTGCTCGAGGTGCTGTTGTCGCCGTGGGCCGGGATCTTCGCGTTCGTGTGGGGCACGCTGTGGGGCAGCTTCGCCAACGTGGTGATCCACCGCGTACCGCAGGGCCTGTCGATCCTGCGGCCCCGCTCGCGCTGCCCGGCCTGCGAGACGCCGATCGCCGGCTACGACAACATCCCGATCGTGTCGTACTTGCTGCTGCGCGGGCGCTGCCGCAAGTGTGGCGAGTCGTTCTCGCTGCGCTACCTCATGGTGGAGCTGCTCGCGGGCGTGCTGAGCTTCTCGCTCTACATGAAGCTCGTGCACGTGCCGCTGGTGGCGGGTGGTGGCGTGGGGCTCGCGGCGTGGCTCGTATGGCTCGCGTTCGGGCTCGCGCTCTTGGTGGTGGCGTACGTCGATCTCGACTACTGGATCATCCCCGACGTGGTGGTGCTGCCGATGGCGGTGCTCGGCGTGGCGCTGGCGTTCGCGTGGCCGGAGGGGCTCGGGGTGAGCGGGCTCGAGTCGCTCGTGGCCGCAGGGCTCGGCTACGGCATGTTCGCGGGCATTCGCCTCTTGTACCTGCGGCTGCGCGGGATCGAGGCGCTGGGCCTGGGCGACGCCAAGCTGCTGCTGATGGTGGGGGCGTTCACGGGCCTGCCGGGGCTGGTGTGGTGCGTGGGGGCGGGCGCGGTACAGGGGCTGGTGGTGGCGGTGCCGCTGTTGCTGCTCGGTCGGCGCGTCGCGAACTCGGAGCTCCACGAGGTGCACGGCGATGATCCCGAGCTGCCGCCGGAGGACGTGGACGGCGCCGTAACCGGCCGTCGCGTGCCGTTTGGACCGTTCCTGGCGATCGCGGCGCTCGAGTATGCGCTGCTCCGCGACACGATCGAAGGGTTGCTCGGGCTTCGCTAGCCCAGGCTCCCAGATTCCAGGCTCCCAGGATCCTAGGGGATTCTAGGCGCGTGCTCGTCGTCGGCGCACGAGCAGCGGAACCAGCAGGAGCAGCGCCCAGGGTGGGCTGGTGCGGCTGGGGGAGGCCACGGCGCAACGGCCTTCTTTCTCGGCGGGGGGCGCGATGTCGAGGCAGTCGTCGTCCTCGCAGGTTGCGGGCAGGAGGTCGATGCCGGTCTCGTCGCGGACCCACGAGAGCGCAGCGAACGGCACGCCGTAGTAGCCCCCGTCGCCACAGGGATCGGAGCCGCGCGAGGTGATGCCGGCCAGGCGCAGCTCGCCGCTCTCGAGCTTCACGATCGCGGGGCCGCCCGAGTCGCCCTGGCAGGAATCGTGACCCTCGCCGCCGGCGAAGAACTCGGTGCCTTCGGCGGAGAAATTGCGGATCTCGGTGTCGACCTTGCGCTTGGTGCCGAGGCTGGTGAGCGGGTTCTCGGCGTCGGGATCCTCGCCGAAGCCCACCAGCGTGACGGTGGTGCCCTTGCGCATGGCCTCGTCCCACTCGTCCTGGTCGACGATGGGCGGGATGAGGCCGTCGGGGGCCACGAAGTCGCTGCCGAGCTGGACGTAGCCGTAGTCGTGGATGTCCTCGCGGCCTTCGGGGTCGAACTCGGGGTGGGCCCCGTAGCCGATGGCAGGCGCCGACATCGAGCCCTGGAGGTCGTTGCCGTAGTAGACGGTCAGGTTGCTCACCGCGGGCAGCTCGGCCAGGCAGTGCGCGGCGGTGAGGATGAGCCGCGAGTCGACGACGGTGCCCGTGCACAGGGCCGACGCGCTGGTGACGATGGCCACGATGGCGCCGTACTCGAGCTCGCCGGTCGGCTCTCCGCCCACGATGGGGTCGAGGGACGGAGTCGCGGGGCCCGTCGACGGGGGGGTACCGGCCAACGCCAGCACCAGGGAGGCTACGGGGACGAGCGAGACCATCGGCGAGCCAGTATAGCAATAACGGTAACGCAGGCCCGGGGGGCGGGCGCCCGCCGCGGGGGCGGGCAGCGAGCGATGCGAGTCGGGGCGTGCGACGAGCGTGGTCGGACCCACGCTCGCAACTAGGAGGGATGGTGCGGGGTGCGGGGCATGCGGGAGCGCGCGCGGGCATGATATCCTCCGCGCCGTGAGCAACTCGCGAGACGGGCGATGGACGGCTGCCGTGGCGCTGGCCGTGTCGATCATCATGGTACCCACGATGGCGGCCGCGAGCGCGGGCGGATCCGTGGTCCTCACTGCCGCGCCGGCGACGACCGGTGCGGCGGCGGCGGTACCGTGGGCGGTGCAGCAGGCGCTCCACCAGCTCTACATGGCCAAGAAGAAGAAGTCTTCCGGTGGGCTGACCCCCGCGGAGGCGGAGCCCAAGCGCGAGGCCATCCGCTCCGCGGTCGCGGACGACGTGAAGGCCGAGAAGTGGGGCGACGCCGCCGACACGACCGAGAGCAATGCCGCGCAGCTCGGCGACCCGCTGAGCTTTCGTGATGCGGCCCAGCACCGGCTCGCGCAGGCGAAGGCCGACCGCGACATCGACGCGGCCAACGCGGCGATCGAGACGGCCAAGATCGCGCTCGACATCTTGCACTACTACGACGCGGTGGCCGGTGGCGAGGTCGAGAGCGAGTGGCTGCCGATCGAGCCGTCGTCGGCCTCGTCGTCGATCTCCGAGGTCGAGGGCATCGTGAGCGATGCCGAGGAGCTCATCGCCGAGATCGAGGCCGAGCAGGCGGCGGGCGAGGGCGGCGGCGGCGGGGCGACCCCGGCGGGCAAGGCCAAGAACAAGAAGAAGCGCGAGCGCAAGCCCGCGCAGCCCGGCACGGTGTTCATCGCGATCGGCTCGGCATTCGCCGTCATCGGTCTCGGCGGGGCGGGGCTCGGCGTGGCGGAGCTCGTGATCAGCTCCAAGAAGCAGAAGGAAGTCGAGAAGCTGACGCTGCCCGACGACCAGTCCGAGGTCGAGCGGCTCGACGAGGAGGGCTCGAAGGCGAACAAGCTCGGCTACGTGGGCCTCGGGATCGCGGCAGCCGGGCTCGCAGTGGGCGTGCCGCTCATCGTGGTCGGGGTGATGCGCCGCAAGAAGGGCAACCCCGGCGCGGCGGTGCAGCTACGGGTGGCGCCGATGATGTCGCGCGGCTTCGGTGGCGTGGCGCTGCAAGGGCGCTTCTAGTCGCGCTTCCGGGCTTCAGCGGACGGACGCCGGGGTCGAGCGAGAGGTGCGTAGATCGTTGCGCGCCACGAGCGATCGTCGTACGCCACGCGTCCGAGTGAACGCTGCGCGTGCTCCGTCGCCTGGGGGGCCGATCGAACGCGATCGGATGTTTCGCACGCTCGACAAATGCGGTAGATGAGTCGCGGACTCATGAGCGACCAACGAGCATCGATTTCCTTTCTTCGATTCTGGCCGTGTGTGTGTGTGGCGGGGCTCCTGGCAGCCACCGGGTGCCCTGCCGGCGACGACATGGACACCGGCAACGACACCGGGAACGTCACCACCAATCCCACGACCATGTCGAGCATGGAAGAGGACAGCTCGGTCGGCATGGACACGAGCGAAGGCGGCAGCACCGACCTGAGCCACGCCACCGACATCCAGCCGATCTGGGACGAGCACTGCACGATGGCCTGTCACGAGCCGGGCGGCGCGTGGGTCGGCTTCCTGGACCTGTCCGACAGCGCCTACGACCGGATCGTGAACGCGTCGGTGCTGACGGTCTCGGGGATGAACCACATCACGCCGGGGGACCTCGAGGCCAGCTACCTCTGGCAGAAGATCCAGGGCACGCAGCTCGACGTGGGGGGCAACGGCGACAAGATGCCCTACCCACAGCCGGGCATGGCGCCCACCGTGCTCACGCAAGAGCAGCTCGACACGATCGAAGAGTGGATCCTGGGCGGCGCGCCCGAGTGAGCGGTCGCGCTCGCGAGCGCCGGGCAAGGCCCGCGGCGCGCCGCTTCGGTCGGCGCCACGCGGGCCTTCGCATGTCTGGCTACTCCTCGGGCGCTTCGGGCTCCTCGGGCGCTTCGGGCTCCTCGGGCGCGTCGAGCGAGGGGCCGTCGAACGAGCCGGCGAGCTCGTCGAGATCCACGAGCTCCACCACCACACCGAGCTCGCGGCGCGCGTGTACGTAGGCGGGGCTGGCCGCGAATGCCAAGAGGTCGCGCACGTCGTCGTCGTTCGCGGCCCAGTGCCGGAGGTCGTCGCCGCGCGGCTCGACGTCGCCGTCGTTGAGCACGCGCAGCGCCGCGGGGAGCTGCCCGCCGAGCGCCAGGCCCACCCGGTTGCCGCAGCACCGCACCCACGCGCGCCACACCCGGGTGTCGAACGGCTCGTCCTCGTAGGTCTTGAACACGGTGGTGAGGCTCCGCGAGACCTTCTGGGGCAGCTTGCGCGCGAGATCCTGCCCGAGGCGCCCCACGAGATCGTCGTCGCCGCCGCGCGCGTGGTGGCGGCGACGGGCGTGGCGGGGGTGGAAGGCCTGGAACAGGGCCGACAGGATCTGCGCCAGCACCACGCGGCGCAGCCCCACCGCGAACACGGCCTCGGCACGGGTGAAGTAGATCGCGCGCCCGAGGGCGAAGCGCAGCTCTTCGGCGTCCTCGGTGTCGAACGCTCGGCCGTCGGCGATCACGACCGGCGGGTTCTGACAGCGCACGTGGAAGTAGCCGCCGTCGCGCGAGCCGTCGGGGCGCTCGGCCTCGTGCGCTTCGGGCAGGCTCATGGCGTCGACGAGTGCGACCTTGCTCTGGCCCAGCCGCTTGAGCAGCTCGGCCCACGCCTGTGAGACGATCCCCTCACCCAGCGGCGAGATCCGGGCGTCGGCTGCGATCTCGAGCTTGGGCAGGTGCTCGCCGAGCAGCGACGCGCCGCCCTCCCACAGCTGGAGCAGCGCCTCGGTGACGCCTGCGTCGGACGGGGCGAGCGGGCGCACGGCCGCGAGCCACTCCTCCGATACGGGGCTCTCGGGTGGATCCGTCTGCACGCGGTGGCTCTCGAGGAATGCCTGTGCCGCCGCGTGCTCGGGCTCGACCAGCGCGATGAGCGAGTAGAGCGCGTACGCGTGGTCGAGCTCGTCGGCGTCGATGTGGTGATCGGCGAGCGCGGCGAGGCTGGGCACGAACAGCGGCTCCTGCTCGAGCAGGTACCGGTGGTTGTCCATCGCGGCATCGTCACGGCGCCCGAGCTGTCCGTAGAGCTCGGCGAGGCGGCGGCGCTCGGTGGCACCGAGCGCTCCATCACCATGGGGAGCGAGCGCGGCGGCGCGCTCGAGCGAGACCACGGCCTTCTCGGGGCGGCTCTGCTGCAGCTCGGCGAGTCGAAGCAAGAGCGTGATCCGGTGGCGGCGCTCCTCGGGGTCGTCGCCCTCGTCGCGGCGGGCCACGAAGAAGCTCTCCACGAGCGGCTCGATCTCCTCGACGCGATCGGTGGCCTGGAACACCTCGGCGTGGGCCAGCACCGCGGCCGACGACGCGGGCACGAGCTGCCGCGCCTTGAAGGCGTAGCGCTCGGCGAGCTCGAGCCGCTCGCCGACCTCGAGCGCCAAGCGCACGCCCTCGAGGAGCAGGTCGTGCTGCCGCAGCTCGGGGATGTCCTCGTGGCGGAACAGCCGCTCGAGCAGCCGCAGCGCCGTGACCGCGTCGCGCGACGCCACGTGGCGAAAACCCGCCTCGAGCGCCCCGCGATCGATGATGGGCTCCTCGTAGCCCTCGGCGAGCTCGAGCCCGCTGCGCATGGCCAGGAGCGCCGATTGCCGCAGCGCCTCGGGCTTCTCGGGGGCGTCGGGATCCTGGATGTCGGCCACCGCGGCGCCGGCATCGAAGTAGAGCAGCGCCGCGTCGACGAACCGCTGCGCCCGCAGCTCGCGCTCCTCGGTGCCGCGCGCCAGCGCCAGCATGCACCCGGCGGCCTCGACCCACGCGCCGCGCTCCTGTGACAGCGCGAGCAGGGGCTCGAGCGCTGCGGGGTTCTGCGGATCGAGCTCGACGGCGCGGCGGTAGCGGGCGTACGCGCCCTCGGGGTTCTTGTTCTGCTCCTCGCTCTCCGCGGCCAGCACGAACGTGTCGCTCACCAGCCGTCGCTGCTCGGGGGCGGCGTCTCGCTCGGCCAAGCGCTGCTCGATCTGCTCGGCGGCGGTGATCGCATCGCGGTGGCGCTGGGCCCCGTGGCGGTTGCGGACCACGGCGGCGCGGATCTCGAGGTTGTCGGGGTCGTGGCGCAGCGCCGCGGTGAGGCGGCGATAGGCCTCGCCGGAGCGATCGGTGCGCTCGAGCACCTCGGCCAGGATCACCAGCGCCTCCACGAGCTCGGCCTGCTGCCCCGCGAGCGCGAGCGCGTCCACGGCGGCGGTGAGGTGGCCCTCGGCGTCGCCGAGCTCGTCGGCCAGCACCAGCATGCGCGCCAGGCCCAGCTTGGCGCCGGCGTGCTGCGGGTCCTCGCGCAGCGCGGCGTCGAAGCGCTCGCGCGCGGCCCCCACGTCGCTCGTGCTCTGCCAGGTGATGCGGCCCATCTCGGCCAGCAGCAGCGCGCGGATCGAGGGGCCTTCCACCTCGGCGAGCTGCTTGTCCATGAACTCCATCGCGCCCGCGATGTCGCCGTCCTCGACGCGCAGCTTGACCAGGCCCTCGAGCGCGGACGCCAGCCGGCGCGCGTGGGCCTCGTCGGCCGAGTGGCGCTTGGCGTCGGCCAGCACCCGCGAGTAGAGCCGCAGCGCCCGCGCGCCATCGCCAACCTCGCGGTGGAGCAGGCGCGCGGCCTCGAGTAGGTCGTCGGGCTCGCCCCGCGCCAGCAGGGCCTCGGCCAGCGCCGCCGGCTCGCGCAGCGTGCGACACAGCGCCACCCGGCGCTCGCGCAGGTGCGCGTCGTCGGGGTGGTGTGCGAGCGCCTCTTCGATGACCCCCAGCGCCCCGCGGGCGTCGCCGCCCTCGTTGGCCATGACCTCGGCGAGCGTGAGCACGAGCGACAGCGCGCGCTCGGACGTGGGCACGAGCCCACGCAGCCGCTCGCGGAGCAGCGTCACGCCGTCCTCGTAGCGACCCGCCTTGCGGTAGAGCCGGGCGAGCGCGAGCGCCACGTCGTCGCGATCGGGCACCTCCTGGTGCAGGCCTTCGAGCGCGGCCACGGCGGAGGTCTCGTCGCCCAGGCCCTCGTGCAGCACGCGGGCCTTGTCCACGAGCAGCGACACGCGGGCCTCGGAGTCGTCCGGCACGCGTGCGAGCCGTCGCTCGATCGTGGTCACGAGCGCCTCGTGGCGCCCGCTGGTCTCGAGCAGGCGCTGCTGGGTGGCGAGCGCCGCGTCGAGCAGGCCCTCGGGCAAGGCGTCGTCGGGCGCCTCCACCAGCTCCTGCAACGCTGCCAGCGCGCGATCGGGCAGCCCCAGCTCGCGCTCGTAGATCTCGGCGGTGCGGTGGAGGTACGCGTAGTGGATCGCGGGGTCGCCGATCGTGGTGGAGGCCGTGCGCATGGCCTCGATGGCCGGCTGCCAGCGCCGCAGCGCCACGAGCCCGTCGACGTAGGCCTGGTGGACCGCCGGGTGGTGCGGGCACTGCCGCACGAGCAGCATGAGCCGGTCGACCGCCTCGTCGTTTCGCCCGAGCCGCTGGCGCAGCATGGTGGTCAGCTCGAGCGTGCGCTCGACCAGCGTGTCCTCGGGCCAGCGCTCGCGCTCGGCCTCGATGAGCTCGGCGAGCACGGTGACCTGGTCGGCCGCGCGATCCTCGGACGCGTGGATCCGCAAGAGGCTCTCGAGCGCGGGTACGTGCCGGGGGCTGACGCCCAGCACCGCGCGGTAGCAGGCCTCGGCCGCGCGCAGGTCGTCGCGCGTCTCGTGCAGCGCCGCGATGCGCATGTTCTGGGCCACCAGGTGCTCGGGCATGGTGGCCTCGCCGAGCAGCCGCTGGTAGGCCACGAGCAGCCGGTCGAGCACGTTGTGGCGCTCGGCCAGCGCGCGCAGCCCGGTGAGCGCGCCGGCGTGCTCGGGGACCACGAGCAGTGCCTGCTCGAACGCCGCGAACGCCCGCTCGAGGCTGTTCGCGCCCTCTTCCCACAGCCGCGCGAGCACGAGCGCCACCTCGACCTGCGCCGCCCGGTCGCGGGTGGGGGCGCCGGCGTACGCGGTCGCCACCTCGTCCCACGCCGTGGCGACCCGCGGGCGCGGGGGCAGCACGTTGCCGGAGAGCTTGGGGACCGGGGGCAGGCCCACGCCCGGCGTACGCGGGGGCGGAGGCGGGGCCGGGGTCTTGGGCAGCACGTTGGTGCGGGTCAGGCCGTCGTCGGTGGTCACGGCCACTGGCCGCGGGTGCACGCCGCTCGAGGCCACGGTCACGGTGCCCTCGCCCTCGTCGATCGGCTCGACCTCGACGATCTCGAGGTCTTCGATCTCCTCGATGTCGTCGATCTCGGTGGTGCCCGAGACCGGCACCCGCATCGGCACGCCGGGGGCGCGCGGAGGCGGGGGCGGAGCAGCGAGCGGGGGCGCTGGCGGGCCCATGGGGACCGGCGTACGGACGAGGGGGCGGCGAGGGATCGTGGGCGGACCCACGGGGTCGGGCTCGGGCGCCATCACCGACACGGTGATCGGCCGGTCTTCGCTGCTCGGCAGCGAGAGGCTGATCTCCTGGGTGATCGTGCGCAGGATCGCCTGCGGGCTCGACACGTCGAGCTTGGCGGCGAACGGCGAGGGCGGCTGGGCGAGCAGCGCGTCGGGGTCGAGCCCGGCGCTGGCCCACGTGCGGAGGTCGGAGAGCTCCGGCAGCTCCACCTGCGGGCGCAGCAGCGGATCGCGAGGCACGGGCGGGGTGTGGTAGGCCCCGGTCTGTTCGGCCAGCCGCCAGATCGCGCCGTGCAGGTCGTCGAGCTCCTCGCCGGCCTTGGGCAGCTCGGGCTCGCGGCGCCAGGCCTCGAGCCGGGCCCGCAGCGCGTACTCGGGCCGCTCGAGCGGGCCCTCGTAGAGCTGGGCGAGGCGCCGGAGGAGCGCCGCTTCCTCGGGCACGTCGCCGGTGGCTCGCTCGAGCCGCCACGCCGGCAGCAAGAGGAACGTGTCCCACGCCTCGCCTTCCTCGGCCAGGCGCTCGAGCTCCGCCAGCGCCTGATCATCGTCGGGGTGCAGGTACAGCACCCGCAGCCACTCGGCCATCGCCCCGCGCGGATCGTGGAGCCGACCCTCGCGCAGCTCTGCGCGCTCCTCGAGCAGCTGTAGCGTCTCGTCGTCGCTGCGGCTGCCGACGCACAGGCGCTGCAGCACGAGCAGGTGGAGCAGGGCACCCACGGCGGGCACGTCGCCGCTGCGGCGCTCGTCGACCTTCTCGCCGAGCGTGCGGATCTCGGGCATGAGCACGTCGCCGCCCGGATCGTGCGGCAGGCCGCTGGCCAGCACTCGCAGCGCACCCAGCGGATCCTCGAGTCGCTGATCGAACACCAGCGACGCCTCGCGGAGGTCCGCCAGGCCCTGGGCGGCGACCCCGCTCTCGAACGCCTCGCTGGCGCGGAGGAGGTGGTGGTTGGCGAGCTGCGGCCACAGCGAGTGGCGCTCCGACAGCGCCAGCAGCCCATCGATCGCCTGCTGGGCCAGCCGCGGGTCGCGGCGGCGCAGCTCCACCCACGCCTGTCGCAGCCACTCGAACGCCTTCTCGGGGTCGTTGAGCTCGTCCTCGTAGATCTTGGCGATCACCACGCAGGCGTCGAGGCGCCCCGTGTCGGTGTCGGAGCGCTCGAGCAGGCTGCCGTAGAGCTCGATCACCGCGCTCCACAGCCGATGGGCGCGAGCGGTCTGCTCGAGCCGGGCCGCCAGCGCCTCGTCGTGCGGGTGGTGACGGTAGGCGCGCTGCAGGTACACGACCGCGCGTGGCGGGTCGTCGAGCCGCTCCAGCGTGAGGTCGGCCGCCTGCTGCAGGCGCCCGGCCACGTCGTAGGTGCCGTCGCCCGCGTGTCCGCGCCGCTCTTGCAGCGCGATCTCCTCCTCGAGCACCCCGAGCAGGTGGTTCCACAGGCGGTGGGCGTCTGCCAGCCGGCGCATGCGGGCCTCGCCCTGCGAGCCGTCGCGATCGTTCTCCAGCGCCACGAAGAACCCGCGCCGCGCCCAGTCGAACGCCTTCTCGGCGTCGCCGTAGCGCGCCTCGGCCACCTCCGAGGCCTCGAAGCACACCTCGATCTGCGCGGCCACGTCGCCCGCGCTGCTCATGTGCACGAACCGCTCGTCGAACAGCCCCAAGAGCTCGCGCCAGAGGCCATACTGCTTGGCCACCCGGCGGGCCCGCACCAGCACCTCCTCGGCGTAGTGGTCCACCGCCAGCGCGCGTCGCAGGAGGTCCAGCGCCCGCGCCCCGTCGCCGATCTGGCCCTCGGCGATCTCGCTCATCTGCAAGAGCGTGCTGGTCTTCTCGAGCGGCTCGCGAAGCAGGTCGAGGCGCCGCTGCAGCGACGCGAGCGCGCCCTCGTGATCGCCCACCTCGGCCTGCAGCTCGGCCATGGTGAGCAGCCCCGCGGTGTCGTCGGAGAACTCGTCGAGCAGCCGCGCATAGGCGGCCAGCGCCGCGGGCTTGTCGTTCTGCCGCTGCAGCCAGGTGGTGGCGATGGTGTCGTAGAGCCCGCGTCGCGCCCCGGGATCCTGGGTGGCGAGCAGCACGAGCTCGGCCTGGCGGATCACGTCGCGGTGGCGCCCGGCTCGGTCGTAGAGGTCGAGCAGCGTGCGGCCGATGTCGACGTTGCCTTGCGCGGCCTCGGTGCGCGCGAGCGCCTCGAGCACCTCGATCGCCTTCGACGGGTTCTCGAGCTGTTCCGCCAGTATCTCGGCGCGCTCCCACGCGATCCGGAACGCGTCGTCGTCGGTCTCGGCCAGCTTCTGCAGCCGGCCCAGCACGTCGCACAGCGGCCCCCACACGTGCTCGGCCCGGTAGATTCGCACCAGCGCCTCGAGTGCGCCGCGGTGATCGGGGCGGCTGCGCAGCACCTTCTCGAAGCAGCTCCGCGACAGCTCCGCGTCGTCGAGCGACGACTCGGCGAGCTGGGCCAGGCGCAGGAGGTAGTCCACCTGGCGGATCTCGGGCGTCTGCGGCGAGCCGGCCGCCTTGAGCAGGAGCGTGCCGAGCTCCTCGTAGCGCGCCGCCGAGTCGTAGAGCGAGACGACCTTGTCGAGCACCTCGAGGTTGCCGGGCAGGAGCCCGAGCAGCTCGGACCAGATCGACGCGGCCTGATCTTCGTCGCCGAGCTGGTGCTCGGCCACCCTGGCCATGCGGCGCAGGATCTTGAGCTTGGCCTCCTTGTTGCCGGCCTGCTCGAGCTCGCGCTGCAGCGCGCGGAGCAGCTCCGGGTAGCGGGCCTGCTCCTCGAGCAGCTGCTGCAGCCGCACCAGTGCCTCGCGGTCGGCGGGGCTGCGCTCGAGCAGCGTCTCGCACGCCCAGATCGCCTCGTTGGGCGCCTCGAGATCGTGGTGCCACAGCTCCGCGAGGCGCTTCAAGATCGCGGCCTGCTCGGTGGGGCTGCGCGAGCGCTCGTACTGCTCGCGCAAGAGCTCCGACACCTGGTGGTGATCGCCCGCGCGCTCGTAGAGGGCGGTGAGCGCCCGCGAGGCCTGCACGTCGCCGGGCGAGAGCTCGAGGATCTCGCGGTAGAGCTCGATCGCCCGCGCCGGGTTGACGTCGCGATCGCGGTAGACCTGGGTGAGCCGCTTCAAGATGTCGAGGCGCTTGCGCGGATCGACGGTGCGGGCGAGCTCGTCCTCCTGGACCCGCACCATGTTGTCCCACATGCGCGCGCGCTTCTCGATGCGTGCGATCGCCTTGGACGGTCGCCCGTCGCGGGGGTAGTGCGCGGCCATCCGCTGCCACGCGTCGAGGGCCCCGTCGATGTCGCCGAGCCGCCGCTCGCAGATGTCGGCCAGCTCCACGAACTCCTCGGCGAACTGCGGGTCCGCCAGCGGGCCGCGGCCGCCGTCGTGGGCCCCGGCCTGCTCGATCTGGTAGAGGATGAGGTCGCGCAGGTGCGTCCAGCTGTGCTTGCGCCGCCAGTGCTCCTTGTAGCCCTCGAACGCCGCTGCATTGAACGGCTCGCGCTCGAGCACCTTGTAGTAGAACACCGCCGCGCGCTCGTCGTTGCCGAGCTCGTCGCGGTAGATCTGGGCCGTCTTGAGCAGCACCTCGGTGGGGACCTGGGCCGGCATGCGCTCGGCCCGGGCCTCGAGCAGCGAGGCCAGCGCGTGCACGTCACCGGTGGCCTCGTAGATCTGCTCGAGCCGCCGCCACGACTCGCCGTCGGGTGGCTCGTGGCGGCTGGCCTCCTCGTAGAGCTGCCGCGCTTCTTCGCGCCGGTGCAGCCGGGTCTCGAGCAGATCGGCCCGCCGCAGCACGAGCGGCACCCCGTCGGGGCCTTGATCATAGAGCAGCCACTCGCGGTAGAGGTCGTCGAGCGCCAGCCAGTCCTGCGCGTCGACCAACGTGCTCTCGAGCGAGGCCGCGGCCTCCTGGTGGTCGGGCGTCAGCGAAAGCGCACGGCGCAAGAGCTTGATCGCCTCGTCGTGCCGCTGGCCGCGGCGCGCGAGCTCGGCGGCCTTGTAGAAGATGTCGGCGGCCTTGCGCACGCCGTCGCCGGCCTTGCCCGAGCCGAGGTAGAGCACCCCGAACGCCCGCAGCGCCGCGATGTCGTCGGGCAAGAGCTCGAGCGCCGCCTGCAGGTGGCGGGCCGCAGCCGGCACGTTGCCGCGGGTCTCGGCCTCGATCTTCGCCATGCGGCGGTGCAGCTCGGCCGCGCGGACGGGGGTGGGCCGCGGCTCGGCGCGCCGCAGCTCCGCGGCGATCACCGTCCCGGCGCGATCGGACGCGCCCGCGCCCACGTAGAGCTCGATGAGGGTGGTGGTGGCCTCCACGTGTCCGGGCACGAGCTCGAGCGCCTGCTCGTAGTGCTGCACCGCCTCGCCCACCGCGAGGAAGTGCTCGTGCAGGAGCTTGGCCAGCTCCACGTGCAGCTCCGCGGCTCGCATGGGGTCGGCGGTGGACCGCAGCTGCCAGCGGAGCAGCGCCACCAGCTCCTTGCGCGTGGGCAGCCCCTCGTAGAGCTTGCGCAGGCGCTGGATCGCCCGCGTGTTGTCGGGCTTGAGCATCACCGCGCGCGCGAGCGCGTGGGCGGCCGCGCTCTTGTCCTTGACCCGCTCCATCCACAGCTCGTACGCCTGGATGCACAGCTCCGCGGCCTTGCCCGCGCCCTCGCTGCCGCCGGTGCCCTCCATGTGGGCCGCATGGATCACGAGCAGGCTCGCCAGCGCGCGCCAGTCCTCGGCGTCGCGGAGCGATCGACGTAGGCGTACGAACGTCTTCTCGTCGCCGGGGTTTCGACGGTACGTCGCCAGCTCGGAAGGCTCGCCCGGGTACGGCCCGGGAAGGGTTCGAGGGAGGGCCGCAGCGGGCTCGAGCGAGGCGTCCACGCGTTCGTTCATCGATGGCCTGGCGCCGGGGCGAGGCTGGCGCGACCGTCGCAAGTTATCACACCCGGGTGGCGACGCGGACCAGGGTCCGGGCCGGAGCCCAGTGCGTGCACCAGCATGGGGGGGCAGGCCGTCGCTTTCGTGGTAGCCATGTCCTCGCTTCCTCCGATGACGCCCCCTCCCTCGCTGCTGGTTTCGTCCTTGGCCGGTCCTGCCACCCCCTACACCATCGAGGTGGGCCGCGGAGCGCAGATCGTGGTGCTGCCCACCGGTTCGACACTTGGTGGTTCACCCCGGGGAGGCCGCCCCCGCCGCAAGGGTCCGCCGCCCACGGGCACGGCCGGCGCGGCGAGGGTGGTGGCGCTGCAGCTGTGGATCACCGGGGGGACGGCCGCCGAGGGCCCCGAGGAGCACGGCTGCGCCCACTTGCTCGAGCACATGCTGTTCAAGCCCACGCGGGCGGGGGTGGATCTCGCCGCCGCCGTCGAGGGGCTCGGCGGGGACGTCAACGCGTTCACCAGCCACGACGAGACGGTCGTGCACGTCACGGTGCCGAGCGGGCACGAGGGCCCGGCCATCGACGCGCTCCTGGCCGCGGTCCTGCGCCCGGCCCTCGCCGCCGAGGCGGTGGCCACCGAGACCGGGGTGGTGGTGGAGGAGATCCACCAGTACGACGACGACCCCGGCTCGTGTGCCACGCAGGCGCTGGTGGAGGCGCTCTACGGCCGGCACCCCTACGCGCGGCCGGTGCTGGGCACCGAGCCCGAGGTCCGCGGCCACGACGCGAGCCGCCTGCGCCGGTTCCACCGCCGCGTCTACGCGGCCCGGCGTGCACGGCTGGTCGTGGTCGGGCCCGTCGACGTGGACGCCCTGGTCGAGCGCGCCCGGCCGTGGCTCGAGGCGCTGCCCCGCGGGCAGGCGCTGCCCGACGGCGAGGAGGTGGCCCGGCCGCTCGTGCGGGCCCGCGTGCGCGTGCAGTCGGCCGACGTGCACGAGGCCCAGCTGCAGCTCGGCTGGCGCGGCCCCGCCGTGCCCGAGGCCGAGGCCTGCGCGCTCGAGGTGGCCTCGATCGTGCTCGGCTACGGCGAGGCCTGTCGGCTCACCCAGCGGGTGCGCCGCGGCAGCCAGCTCGTGTCCGACGTGCTCGCCAGCTTCTATCCTTCCCGCCGCAGCAGCGCGCTGATGATCTCGGCCCACACCGAGCCGGCCTCGGTACACGCCGCGGTGGCCGCGATCCTCGACGAGGTGGAGATGATCTGTCGGGTGCCGCTCGCGTCCGAGGAGCTCGAGCGCGCCCGTGCCGTGCTGCGCAGCGACCTCGTGTACCGCCGCGAGACCACCACCGGCCACGCACACGCGCTGGGCCAGAATCTCAGCCTGTCCGGCTCGCTCGACCTCGATCGCCGCTATCACGCCGCGCTCGACGCCCTCACCCCCGCGCAGGTGCGGCGCAGCTGTGCGCACTGGCTACGAACGGGCGCAGCAGCGGTGAGCGTGGTGGTCCCGTCGGCTGCTCGTTCGAAGGCGTCCAAGCGGCGAGGCACCGCCGAGTCGAGCGCTCGGGCGTCGAAGGGAGCTGGGCGGGCAAGCGCCGCCAAGACCATCAAGGCGCTCCGCCGTGGCCTCGAGCAGCGCGTGCGTGGCTCGGCCCCTGCGCCGCGGGGTCTCGCGCTGCGGGCCGATCGCCATGGCGTGCTGGCCACCCGGCTGCCCTCGGGCCTGCGCCTCTTGGCCCACGTCGATCGCCGCGTGCCGATGGCCGCGGGGTGGCTGTTCTGGCCGGGTGGGCTGCGCCGCGAGGATGCCCGGCGTGCGGGCTCGAGCGCGATGATGACCAAGCTCCTCACGCGGGGCTGTGCGGCGATCGACGGCGACGCGCTCGCGCGCGAGATCGAGGGCCAGGCGGCCGCGCTCGACGGGTTCGCGAGCCGCAACGGCGCGGGCATGCACTTCGAGTGCATGGCCAAGAGCCTCCCGCTCGTGCTCCAGCGCGCGGTGCAGTGCGCCATGGCTCCCACGTTCGCCGCCGACGAGCTCGACGAGGAGCGCCGCGTGGCGCGGCAGGAGCTGGAGGCCGAGCAGGACGACCCCGGCAAGCTCGCGTTCCGCCGGGCGCAGGCGCGGCTCTACGGCGAGCACCCGTTTCGGCTGCGCCGCCACGGCACCGACGCCTCGCTCGCGGGGCTGCGCCCCGCGGGGCTGCGTCAGCAGTGGGCCGACTGGTATCCGCTCGGTCGCGCGGTGCTGGCGGTGGCGGGCGACGTGGACGCGGAGGGCATCGCGGGCATGCTCGAGGGGCTGCTCGACGGCAGCCCCGAAGCGCCCGCGCTGCCATCGTGGCCGGGTGGTCCGCCGCGCTATCCCGAGCGCCCGATCGAGCTGCGGCTGCCCCTCGAGCGCGAGCAGTCGCACCTCGTGATCGCGCTGCCGGGCTTGCCGTTCACCGACCCCCGCAGCCCTGCGCTCGACGTGCTGCTCGCGGTGCTCGGCGGCCAGGCCGGGCGGCTGTTCCTGGCGCTTCGTGAGGCCGAGGGCCTCGTCTACCACGTGTCGGCCAGCTCCAACGAGGGCGTCGACGCCGGCGAGATCACGTTCTACGCCGCCGCTGGCCCCGATCGCATGCCGCGGGCGCGACAGGTGCTCGAGGCCGAGCTGCAGCGCGTATGCGACGAGCTCGTGGACGACGAGGAGCTCTCGCGTGCCAAGGCGTTGCTCGTGGGGCAGCACGCGATCGGCATGGAGCGGCACGGGCGGGTCGCGTCGCTGTTGGCGTTCAACGAGGTGTTCGAGCTCGGACGCCACCAGCACCTGCGCTATCGCGAGCGCGTCGAGCGGGTGGAGGCGGGGCGGCTGCGGGCGCTGGCGAGGCGGTTGCTCGATCCCCAGCACCGCGTGGTGTCGATCGTGGGGCCGTAGCGGGGCTGCCGCTCACCCCAGGCTCAACACGTACACGTCGTAGAGCGCGTGAGTCCAAGCGGCCACCGCGAACCCCCGCATTTGATAGACGAGCGCAAAGAACACCCCCGCCAGCGTGCGATACACGAACGCTGCAAACGTGAACGGCTCCCCCACCGGCCCCAGGTGATGCGCCAGCGAGAACACCAGCGACGACAGCACCAGCGCCACCACCCACGCCCGCCCCGGCCCCGTGAGCCCCGTGAGGAGCCAGCAGAGCCCCCCCATGATGATGACGCGGAAGATCAGCTCCTCGTGGAACCCAGCGCCCGCCGAGATCACCAGCACGTCGAGCGGCCCAGACCCACCGATCACCAGCCCCGGCACGACCCGAGCGAATTGCCGGATCACGAACACGATGAGCGTCCCCATCACCAGCGCATAGAACGTGGACTCCGCCAGCATCGGCAGGAACGCCCGCGCCGAGAACCGCCCGCGGCGGGCCAGCAGCACCACCACCGCCGCGTACACCAGCATCATCACCGCCAGGATCACCAGGTAGTTGGAGAGATCCCGCTCGCTGACGCGGATGAGCGCCCGCGTGACGAAGTCGGCCCCGTTCTGCCCGCGCCCGCCGAGAATCCCGAGCTGGTAGACCAGGAACAGCGGAAACACCAGGATGGCGCTGGTCAGCCCCTCGATTCGCCCCCGAAGGTGCGCAACGAGCGGATGAGACGGCGCCGCTTGCGTAGGTTCCCGAGGAGCAGCCATGGCCTGTCCGTCATCGTGGGCCATCGGCCACGGCCGGGCAAACAACTCGGCCAAACGAGCCACCGGCACGCCCGCAGGTAACCGGATGCGTGCTCGAAGATCCAAGGCCCCCTTGGGGGCCACCGAGGCGCAGGCTCGCAGGCGACCAGCTGCGGGGGGCTATGGATAGCCCCAAACAAAACGCCCCTCGCCCGAAAACCGGGGAGGGGCGCGGCGGAAAACCGTTGGTACGAGAAAGAGCTTACCTCTTTCGGGCGGAACGAGAAGCCTTTTTTGCGGGGGTGGCGGTCGATTTCTTGGGGGCGGGCTTCTTGTCCTTGGCCTTCGAAGCGGCCTTGGGAGCTGCGACGTCACCGCTGCTGCTCTTTACGCTCTTGGGGGCGCTCTTGGGAGCGCTCTTGGGGCTCGCGCTCTTGGAAGCGGGCTTCTTGTCACCGGCCTTCTTGGCCTTGGCCGCGGCCGCGGGCTTGGGAGCAGGCTTCTTGGGGGCGGGCTTCTTGGCAGCGCCGGCCTTGGCGGCGGGCTTCTTGGGAGCAGGCTTCTTGGCGCCGCCGGCCTTGGCGGCGGTGGGCTTCTTGGCACCACTGGGCTTGGGGGCGGGCTTCTTGGATGCACCGGGCTTGGCGGCAGGCTTCTTGCCCTTGGCGGCGGCGGCCTTCTTGGCGGCAGCGGCCTTCTTGGCATCGGCGGCCTTCTTGCGCTCGGCGTCCTTGCGCGCCTTCTCCTTGTCCTTGAGCTGCTTCTGACGCTCCCGCTCCTTGTCCTTCTTCTGCCGCTCCTTCTCCTTCTCCTTGGCGAGGCGCTCCTTCTCCTTGTCCTTGACGAGGCGCTCCTTCTCCTTCTCCTTGGCGAGGCGCTCCTTCTCCTTGTCCTTGACGAGGCGCTCCTTCTCCTTCTCCTTGGCGAGGCGCTCCTTCTCCTTCTCCTTGGCGAGGCGCTCCTTCTCCTTCTCCTTGACGAGACGCTCCTTGTCCTTTTCCTTGTCCTTGAGCTGCTTCTCGCGCTCCTTGGCCTTGCGCTGCTTGTCCTTCTCGCGCTCCTTCTGGAGCCGGAGCTTCTCCTTCTCCTTCTCCTTGGTCAGGCGGATCCGCTCGGCGTCCTTCTCCTTGCGCTTCTGGTCGCGCTCGGCGTCCTTCTCCTGGCGCTTGAGATCACGCTCGGCTTCCTTGCGCAGGCGCTCCTCCTCGCGCTTCTGGGTCACCTCGTCGCGCTTGCGCTCCTGCTCGCGCTTGCGGTCCTCGGCCTTGCGCTTGCGCTCGTCGTCTCGCTCCTTGCGCTTGCGGTCGCGCTCGTCCTCTCGCTCCTTGCGCTTCTTGTCGCGCTCTTCCTCGCGACGGCGGCGCTCGGCCTCGCGGCGCTCGGCCGCGGCCTGGCGCTCGCGCTCGGCGGCGAGCCGCTTCTCCTCCAGCATGCGCTGGCGCTCGGCCTCCTCTTCGGCCATCTTGCGCTCGCGCTCGGCGGCGATCTCCTCGGGCGAGGGGCCCATCTCGAGGCCGAGCAGCTGCTTGACCTCGTCCTCGACCACCGCCTCGCCCCCGAGCTCGGCGTCGGTGTCGCCGCGACCGTGCACGAGCACGCGCGGGAGGTTGTTGCGGAACATGACCTCGACCTTCTGCTCGCCGACGATCTCCGACACGTAGCCCACGCCGAACGTGGGGTGCACGACGATCTGGTTCTCGGTGAGCCGCGCCTTGGGCGAGTACCGGACCGCCGAGGTGTGGTCGAACATGTTCATCGCATCGAGCCAGTCGGGCTTCTTCAGCCCGCGGCGCTTGGCGGCGGCCACCGTCTCGGGATTGTCGTCGTCCCCCCCACGGGGCGGCTTGAACGCGTGAGTATCGCCGCAAACGGCGCATTGCACGCGGCGGATCTCGTCGCCATAGCTCTCGAGGATGATGTGCTGGGTGTCGGCCCGGCACTTGGGGCAGTAGCCCTCGACCTCGCCGCCGTTGCTGGAGCTCTGGTTGCCCCCGAAGTGGCTCTCGAAGATCTGATCCATCCTGCCTAAGTCCTTGGGCTCTCGCTCGCACTATCACGCGAGCACACCATCAACAAGAGCCATCGGCGCCCAAAACCATGGGGGCTTCCACCCCAAGGGCCCGGCGCGGCGTGTGGTCGGGTGCGGGACGCATCTCGTAAATATTCATGATCATTGATGATTTCCGATGAATCGCAGCAGGGGGAGGACGGGCCGGCACCCCGCGGTGGCGCGATGGGATGGTGGCGAGATGGCAGTCGCGGTCGAGATCACTACCGCGCACGGCCAGTGGCCGAGGCCGAGGGTCCGGGAGGCCGGGCGGTGGCTCGTCGAGCGCCGGGGTCGGCGAGCCGCCCCGCGGTGGTTCGAAGCTCCTCGGGCTCCGCCGCGAAGCGTCGCGGTCTTTCACCGAGCTCGGGGGTCGCCGATCGCTCCCGGGGCGCCGGATCTACGCAACGTTTGTCAAGTGCGCAGAGGACACGGGCCCGGGAGCGGTGGGTTGCCTCCCGTACGGGCCTCACGATTCCCGCGAGCCGGGCGCGACGTCGCCGCAGGCGACCCGCTCGGCGGGGCGTCGGCGTCGAGGTTGGTCGACCCGCTCAGCGGGACGTCGGCGTCGGTCGACCCGCTCAGCGGGACGTCGGCGTCGGTCGACCCGCTCAGCGGGACGTTGGGGTCGGTCGACCCGCTCAGCGGGTGCCGGCGTCGGGGTTGGTCGGCAGAGGCGTCAGCGCCTCCACGGCGGTGTCGGCATCGAGGCCCATCGCAGCGGTGAGCTTGCGGACCTCGGCCACCGCTTCCTTGGACTGCTCGGCCAGGCTGCTGAGCTCGCGGCACACCACGCGGAAGGCCCGACCGTGATCACCGGCCTGCGCGGCGATGATGTTGCCGTTGAGCGCGAGCAGCTGCAGCCGGCGCGCCACGTCGTCGATGAAGTGCATCACCGATTCCATGCGATCGGCCTGCAGCTCGAGCTCGCCACGGCCGTCGCCGCCGAGATCCTCGCGCAGGCTCGCCACCAGCATCTCGCGGAACGCATCGATGTCCTGGAACGCCTCGACCATGCCGATCGGGCCGTACTCGTCGGACTTGTCGGCGGCATAGAGCGGGCGGCTGGCCACGAGCAGCCGGCGCCCGCCGATGTCGACGGTGCCGCGGAACACCTCGCGCCGGCGCAGCACCGTGTCGACCACCAGCGCGTCGGCGAAGCCGCCCACTTCCATCGCGTCGCCGGCATCGACCACCGACGACGAAGCAATGCGACGGTTGCCGAGGTAGAGGTTGAGGCCGAGGCTGGTGGCCCGGGCCAGGCGCGGGAGGATCTCGCGATCGCCATTGAGCACGCGCTCGCCCGCGACCAGCTCCTGGTCGCGCCGGCGCAGCTGGCCCTGCGCGTGCACGAGGTCGTCGAGCAGCTCGACCACCGCCGCCTCGCGCTCGCCCATGCGGCGTGCAATCACGTGCCAAACCGCGTCATAGACCTTGCTGTCGGTGTGCTCCTGCATCGGCTTGGCTAGAGCATAACGGCTCGGGCCGGGCTTGTGGTAGGCACGGGGCATGACCATGCCCGGCCGGATGCCCCCTCGGGTCCGAATTGCGCCCAGCCCCACCGGCGACCCCCACGTGGGGACCGCCTACATGGCCCTCTTCAACTATGCGTTCGCGCGCCGGCACGGCGGCCGCTTCGTGCTGCGCATCGAGGACACCGATCGGGAGCGGTACACCCCCGGCAGCGAGGAGGCGATCCTGGACGCGCTGCGGTGGCTGGGCCTCACCTGGGACGAGGGGCCCGACGTGGGGGGGCCGCACGGGCCGTACCGGCAATCGGAGCGGCTGTCCCTCTACCTCGAGCACCTTGGGGGGCTGCTCGCCGCGGGCAAGGCGTATCGCTGCTTCTGCACGCGCGAGCGGCTCGATGCGGTGCGCAAGCAGCAGATGGCGGCCAAGGCATCGTTCCTCGGCTACGACGGGTGCTGCCGGGCCATCGAGCCAGCCGAGTCCGAGCGGCGAGCGGCCGCTGGCGAGCCTCACGTGGTCCGGCTGCGCGTGCCCGACGAGGGCAGCACGATCGTCGTCGATCGCCTGCGCGGCGAGGTGGCGTTCGCCCACGCGGAGATCGACGACCAGGTGCTGCTCAAGTCCGACGGGTTTCCCACCTACCACCTCGCCAACGTGGTCGACGATCACCTCATGGGCATCACCCACGTGATCCGCGGCGAGGAGTGGCTCAGCTCCACGCCCAAGCACGTGCTGCTCTATGCGGCGTTCGGGTGGGAGGCGCCGGAGTGGTACCACATGGGGCTGCTCCGCAACGCGGACAAGTCCAAGCTCAGCAAGCGCAAGAACCCGGTCTCGATCATCCACTACCGCGAGCTCGGGTTCCTGCCGAGCACGTTCCTCAACTTCCTGGCCACGCTCGGGTTCTCGATGGGGAACGATCGCGAGCGCTTCACGCTGGAGGAGATGGTCGAGGCGTTCGACTGGGGGAAGGTCAGCACGGGGGGGCCGGTGTTCGATGTGCGCAAGCTCGAGGCGTTCAATGCCGATGACATTCGGGCGCTGTCGCCCGAGGGGCTCTATGAGCAGGTGCTGGCGCATGTGCTGCGGCCACAGCGGCTGAACGCGATGCTGGGGCTGGCGCAGGAGCGGCTCACGCGGCTCGATGACTTCGTGCCGTATGTGTCGTTCTTCTTCGGGGCCAGCCTCGACTACGGGCCGGTGGTGGCGCAGCTGCGGATCAAGGGGCGGACGCACGCGCAGTCGGCGATGGTGCTGCGGGCGTTCGTGGAGGAGATCGAGAAGGACACCGAGGCGCGGGGGTTTACGGCGGGGGGGCTCGAGGCGTTCTCGCGGAGGTTTTGCGAGCAGCATGGGTGGAAGGCCAAGGAGCTGTTCACGCTGCTGCGGATTGCGATTACGGGGCGGGTGGCGGCGCCGCCGTTGTTCGATACGATGGCGTTGGTGGGGAAGGATCGGGCGCGGATGCGGCTGCGGGATCTGGTGGATCTGCTGCAGGCGCTGCCGGAGCCGAAGTAGCGGGACGGGTGGGACGACGGGCCGGGAGGTGGTGCGAGGCGGAGCCCTGCGGGGCTCTCCCTCGCGCCAGTCCTCGCGCTTGGCGAGCCGGGTTGGACGCAAGGGCCGGTGGGGGGGAGAGAGGTTGCGGGGGCGCTCGCATTGGCGCGAGAGAGAGCCCCGTAGGGCTCCACCTCGCACCACCTCCCGGCCCTGCGCTGGTGGTCGATCGCAGCGGCATTGCGCCGGTCGAGCAAGCGCGGGGCGGAGAACGATGGTGCGGTGATCAAACCTTGCGGCGACGACCCCTGGGAGGATCGGTCGCCGGCTTGTTCGATTCGGCGGAGGGCTTGCCCGGCTCGGAGGGCTTGGGCGCGGCGGCGGGCTTGCCCGTCTCGCCGTTGCCTCCGCCGTTGCGCTCGCCGCTTCGGGGGGTCGCGGCGGGCCTGGCTGCGGCGGAGGGCTTGCCCGTCTCGCCGCTGCCTCCACCGTTGCGCTCGCCGCTTCGGGGAGTCGTGGGGGCGTCGGGGAGCTCGAGGCCGGAGAGCTTGGCGGCGAGGTCGCCGAGGTTGCCGAAGCCCTTGCCGCCCTTCTTTTGATCCTCGCGGAACTGGCGGAAGTTGCTGCGGGCCTCGACCTCTTCGACCGACTTGGCGGAGAAGCGTAGGCGGCCCGTGCCGCCGTCGCGGCGGAGGAGCACCACGGAGAGGGAGTCGCCGGGGGAGAATGCGCGGCGGGGGTCGCTGCCGGGGGGGAGCGCGATCTCGCCGTTGGGGACGAGGCCCTGGCCGGCGGGCGTGTCGACCAGGATGCCGAAGCCCTCGACCTTGATCACGGTGGCGGTGAGGACCTCGTCGCTGCCCGCCTTCGGTGCGGCGTCGCTCTCGCTCGGCTGCACGAGCGCCTTCATCGAGAGTGAGATCCGCATGTCTTGCGGCTTGCCCGAGGCGGCGCTCTCGATGGCAGTCACCTTGACGCGTACGGACTCGCCGACCTCGACGAGATCGGAGGGGCTGCTGACGCGGGTGTGGGCCATCTCGGAGACGTGCACGAGGCCCTGCAGGCCGCCGAGATCGACGAACGCGCCGTAGGGCTGGATGCTCTGCACGATGCCGTCGAGCTCGGCGCCCACCTCGATGCGACCGGCGAGCTCGGAGGCCTTCTGCTCGCGCTCGGCGAGCAGCAGCGCCTTGCGCGAGACCACCACCGAGCGCCCGTTGTCGCGCACCTCGAGCACGCGAAAGAAGTGGCGCTGGCCCACGAAGACCTCGAGGTCGGCCACGTAGCCGAGCTCGACCTGGCTCGCGGGGCAGAACGCTCGCACGCCGCCCACCTCGACCTCGAGACCAGCCTTGACCGCCTTGCGGACCTCGCCCTCGACGGGAGTGCCGGCCTGCGCGGCGATCTCGAGCGCGGCCACGTCGAGGCCGCCCGCGCCGTAGGCGAGCACCAGGCGCGGCGGCTCGCGCCCGCCCGCGTCGGCCACCGTGGCCTTGATGCTGTCGCCCACGCGCACCTTGGGCTGGCCGCGCTCGTCGAGCACGGCGGCGAGGTCGAGGCGCGCCTCGGCCTTGGTGCCCACGTCCACGAACACCGTGTCGTCGCCGATGGCCACGATGATGCCCTGCACCACCTGGCCGGCCTTCAATTGCGCGCTACGGGCCCGGGGCGCCGCCGCGGCACCGGTGGCCATGGAGTGCTCGAAGAGGGTCGCAAAGTCGTCGTCGGTGTCGGCCATGGAAAGCCGCCAAGGATGGCAGGCCCACCCCGATGCGGCAAGACACGGGGGCCTCACCCGGAGATCTCCGGATATCTATAGCGGCTTCATGTCCGGCAGGACGGGCAGCGGCTCGCCGACGCTCTTGGGGCGCCAGTTGTGCGTGATGCTGGTGTGGCCGTCCTTCTCGAGCCGGATCTCGTGCGTGCGGCCGTCGACGGGCACCTTGATCTCGCACGGGGTGTCGCACTGCGGCACGTTGTCGACGAAGACCTTGGCGCCGCTGACGTTGGTGCTCACGAGCACGCGGTTGAACGGGAAGCTGTCGTAGGTGGGCGCGCCGCCGGTGGTGGGGTCGCCCTCGGCACCCTCGTCGCGGTCGCCTGCGGCGGCACCGGCCGAGGTGGGTGTGGTGCCCTTGGTGGTGCCCTTGGGGTCGCTCTTGCCGGTGTCCTTGGACGAGCCGATGCCGCCGAACACCATCACGCCCACGAGCATCAGCGCGGCCACGCCGAGCACCACGGCCACGATCTTGCCGGTGCGCTCGCCGGGGGCAGCGCCCATGGAGCTGGTGCCGAGGCCGAGGCCGCCCATGCCCACGGTCGTGCTCGACGACGCGGGGCCCTGGGTGGGGATGAGCGTCGAGCGCTGGGCGATGCCGGCCGGGATCGATTGCGAGCTCTCGCGGCTCGGCTCCTTGCCCGAGCGCAGGTAGCCGATGCACTCGCCGATGAGCTCGGCGAAGCGACCGGCGGTCTGGATCCGCTTGCCTCGATCCTTGCGGAGGCCGAGGGCCACCACCCGCGCGGTCTCCTTGCTCGCGTAGCGCATGGTGGGCACCTTGGCCCGCACGTGCTTGAGCATGGTCGCCATCGGCGTCTCGGCCGAGAACGGCGGGCGCCCCTCGATCATCTCGAACAAGATGATCGCCAGCGAGTAGATGTCGGTGCGGTGATCGAGCGGCAGGCCGTTGCACTGCTCGGGTGACATGTACTGCGGCGTGCCGAACACCTCGCCGGCCTGGGTGAGGCGTGTGGCATCGACGCCGCCGGCGATGCCGAAGTCGAGCACCTTGACGACCTTGGACACGCCCACCGTCTCGATGAAGATGTTGTCGGGCTTGAGGTCGCGGTGGAACACGCCGTGCTCGTGCGCCTCGCTCAGGCTCTCTGCGACCTGGCGGGCGACCTGCAGCGCCTCCATCTCGGGGATGTGGCCGCGCTCGAGGCGATCGGCCAGGCTCTCCCCGGTGAGCAGCTCCATCACCATGTACGGGCGGCCGTCCTCGAGCTCGCCGTGCTCGAACACGCGGATGGTGGACGGGTGCCGCAGCTGGCTCGTGATCTCGAGCTCGCGACGGAAGCGGGTCACGAACTTGCGATCGGTGGTGGTGTCGGAGCGAACGAGCTTGATCGCGACCTTGCGCTCGACCTGGGTGTCCCAGGCCTCGTACACCACGCCCATGCCGCCCTCACCGATGATGTCGGTGATCTTGTAGCGGCCGCGGAGCAAGTGGCCGATCTCGTCGTTGATCGACATCTCCATGCTCGACGCGGACAAGCTGGGGCTCGAGCTGTCGACGTCGGGACTCGAGTCGTCTTGGCTCTGCTCGCTTCGACCCAAGCGCTTGGACTTGGGATTGCTTGGCCCGCGATTCGCCATGGGGGGATCCGGCCCGTGGCCGAGCGCGGCTCGGGGTCGGGGTGTGCAGTGTAACCGCGGCCGCGAGGAAAGCCCAAACCCGCGGTACAGCTGCGTCCTACGGGTCCAATGGCCACACGGGGCCATGCGGGAGCCATGCCGGAGGCCCGGCCGGGCCTGCCGTGGCGGCCTTCGGGTGCAGAAGCGTCCGACCTGGAACCGGCGGCCGAGGTGGCCGCGCCGCCTGCCCCTCATCCGCCCGTGGGCGCCGGGATCGGCTCCGACGGGCAATCCCGCGCGCCGAGGGCCCACATGGGGACCGACTTGGGCCAGGGCTCCTACCGGTGTATGCCCTCCGCCCGTGACGTCGAGAGCTTTCCTCGCGGTGTGCGTGGGCCTTTCAGCGGTGACACTGGCGTGCCGCGGCGCCGAGACGGTGTCGACCCCAGCGGGGACCGCTGCGGAAGGAGCGGGCGTGGCGAAGGGACACGAGGCCGGCGCGGGCGCGGGCGCGGGCAAGGCCGAAGCTGCCGGGCCGGTCGTCGGTGCAGGCAAGGCCAGCGCGGGGAGCTCGACGAGCGCGGGCAAGGCCGATGGTGCAGCCGAGCCCGCGGCGGCGGCGGGTCTCGCTGGCGATGCGGCCGAGCCAGCTCCGGCGGCCGAGCTCGCCAAGCTCCCCGATGGCACGGCGATCCTGCCGTGCGAGGAGCCACCTGCCGGCATGGCATGCATCCCCGGCGGCGCGTTCCTGCGGGGCACCGATGCCGAGGAGCCCACCAACGCCCGCCCGCAGTCGACGGTGTGGCTGCAGACGTTCTACCTCGACGTCTACGAGGTGACGTACGAGCAGTACAAGGCCTGCGAGAAGGCGGGGTCGGCCGCCGAGCGCTGCGATCACGGCGGCCCGCAGTACCTCGACTTCGATCATCCCAAGATGCCGATCCAGGGCGTGAGCTGGTTCCACTCGCGCAAGTACTGCCAGCTCCACGGCAAGGACCTGCCCACCGAGGCACAGTGGGAGAAGGCCGCGCGCGGCCCCGATGGCGAGCTCTATCCGTGGGGCAACGAGCCGGTGACGTGCGAGCGCGCGATCATCAAGGACGAGAAGGGGCGCAGCTGCGGGCTGCTCAAGGCCAAGAGCAAGCCCGAGACCGGGCGTCCCTGGGACGTGGGCTCGCGGCCGGTCGGGCGCTACGGCCTCTACGACATGATGGGCAACTCGTGGGAGTGGGTCCTCGACTGGTACTCCAAGAGCTACGCCGACTGCGGAGCGGAGTGCGAGGGCATCGATCCCAAGGGCCCGTGCGGCGGGGCCGACAATTGCCCGCGCCACTACAACCGGGTGGTGCGTGGCGGCTCGTGGTACTGGGAAGCCGAGCACGCGACCGGCATCCGCCGCCGCCCGCACTTCCCCGCCAACGAGCCGTTCCACCACTTCGGCTTTCGCTGCGCGGCCTCGGCCGAGCAGGCCAAGGCCCTGCGGCGCGAAGCGACGCCAAAGTAGCCCCAACGAAAACGGCCGTGCCCCCGATCGGGAGCACGGCCGCCCTTGCCCGGTGCCGAGAGCTCGGCGGTTTGGATCAGACCTTGGTCTTCCCGTTGGCGATGACCTTGTCGTAGACCTGCGCCTTCGGGGTGCCGGCGGCGAGGATCTTCTCGGCCTTGGCCTTCTCCTCGTCGATGAGCTTCTTGAAGTTCTCGACCGGCTGGGCGCCGGAGAGGAAGCGACCGTTGACGAAGAACGCCGGGGTGCCGCGAGCGCCGAGCGTGGCGCCCTGGGCCTGCTGCGTGTCGACCTTCTTGCCGAGGGCCGGATCAGCGAGGTCCTTCTTGAACTGATCGACGTTGAGGCCGAGCTCGCCGGCCCACGCCACGAAGTTCTCGTCGCTGAGATCCTTCTGGTTCTCGAAGAGCTTGTCGTGCATCTCCCAGAACTTGCCCTGCTTGCCGGCGGCCTCGGCCGCGAGCGCGGCGGGCTTGGCCCGCGGGTGGAAGCCGAGCGGGTTGTGCTTGAACGCGATGCGGAGCTCGTTGCCGTAGTCCTGCTCGAGCTGCTTCATGGTGGGGCCGACCCGGCTGCAGTACGGGCACTGGAAGTCGGACCACGCCACCAGGGTCACGAGCGCCTCCGCGCTGCCCTTGGTCACGGCGTCGTCGACGGTGACCTTGTAGGTGGCAGCGGGATCGGGCTTGCCGGGCTGGGGGCCCTGCTGGCCGGGCTGCTGGCCCTTGCCGGGGGCCGCAGGGGCGCCCACGGGCATGTTGGCGATCTTGGTCTCGAGCCCTTCGATCTTCTGCAGGATCGCGGTCTGCTGATCCGCGATGGTGCTGAGCTTCTCGTTGACCTGGGCGAAGGCCCCGGCGCCCTGGCAGCCGCCGAGCCCGATCGCGGCGACGACGAACAGGGCCAGAGGGCCACGGGAGTGGATGACATGGTTCATGGTTTCGCGTTCCTTTGCGAGCTCTCGATGTGGGGCGGCGGCGACCGGCGTCGCGAGAGGCGGGCCGCGGCCGCGGGGATGATAGGGACCTGGTCTCGTGGCGAGAACCCCGAGTCATCGCGGAAGAGAACATTCGCTGGCTCGATGCACGGGGTCGCTCGCATTGCGAGCGTCGATGCTCCTGGGGTGGGTTCGTGGCGTGGCCCCGAGGGGTGCCGGGCCATGAACGTCGCGAGCTCGCGAAAGCGAAAGCCCCGAAAACGAAAGGAGCGAGGGCACCTTGGTGCACCTCGCTCCTCGCTCCTGTTCATTGGCGTGCCGGCCGCGCCGGCCCGCATGGCCTCGGGCGGCTAGACCTTGGTCTTGCCGTTGGCGATGACCTTCTCGTAGACCTGGGCCTTGGGGGTGCCTGCGGCCAGGATCTTCTCGGCCTTGGCCTTCTCCTCGTCGATGAGCTTCTTGAAGTTCTCGACCGGCTGGGCGCCGGAGAGGAAGCGGCCATTGACGAAGAACGCCGGCGTGCCGCGGGCGCCGAGGGTGGTCCCCTGCGTCTGCTGGTCGAGGATCTTCTTCTTGAGGCCCTCGTCGGCCATGTCCTTCTTGAACTGCGCGACGTCGAGCCCGAGCTCACCGGCCCAGGTGACGTAGCCTTCCTCGGCGAGCGCCTTTTGGTTCTCGAAGAGCTTGTCGTGCATCTCCCAGAACTTGCCCTGCTTGCCGGCGGCCTCGGCCGCGAGCGCGGCGGGCATGGCATTGGGGTGGAAGCCGAGCGGGTTGTTCTTGAAGACGATGCGGAGGTCGTTGCCGTAGTCGGCCTGGAGCTGCTTGAGGGTCGGACCGACCCTCGAACAATACGGTCATTGGAAGTCCGACCACTCGACCAAGGTGACCAGCGCATCGGCGGGTCCCTTGCTGGCGTCGGTGGGCGCGACCGCGACCTTGTAGGTGGCGGCGGGGTCGGGCTTGCCGGGCTGGGGGCCCTGCTGACCGGGCTGCTTGCCGGGAGCCGCGGGGGCGCCGGCGGGCAGGCTGGCGAGCTTCTGCTCGAGCTGGTCGATGCGCGTGAGGATCTGGGTTTGTTGGTCGGCGATGGTGCTGAGCTTCTCGTTGACCTGCGCGAATGCTCCGGCGCCTTGGCAGCCGGACATGCCGACCGCCGCGCCGAGCAAGGCGACGAGGCCCAGCCCCCCGAGGGGTGTTCGTAGCTTCATGATGTTCGTCCTTGGGTCGCGGCCGACACGAGCCGCGTAATACGCGCGCTCCAGGCCATTGGTAGCGTGGGACTGTAGCACCGCGTGGATGCCGCTGATAGATGCTCCTACCACCAAGACCGTGAGGCGGGGCACGCGGCGGGCCGCGGGAGGCGGGGCTGGTGGGTGGGGAGCCGATCTCGACTGGCGGCCCCGAGGGGCTCGGGCGGGGTCGAGTTAGGATCGGGTGATGGTGCCCCCGAATCCGCCGCGCTGGCCCGACCGTGGCGACGAGCGCGACGAGGGGACGGGCGCGGATGCTGTGGTCGTCGTCGGCGAGGTCGCCGATCGGGCACCCGCGGCGTCCGACGGCTTGCCGGTCGTGGCGCGGTTGGTGGTGGAGATTCGCTCGGACGGCACTCGCACGATCGCCCGCGGCGCGATGGAGGATCCCGAGGGCCAGCGCGTGGCGGTGGAGGTGCACGGCACCACGCCGTGGGCGCTGGCCAAGCAGCTCGCGGGGGCGCTGTGGACGATGCCGAGGGTGCGGAGGCCGTCGCTGCGGGCGTTGCTGCCGGGGTGGCGACGGTCGCGAGGGGGAGGCTGACGTCGCCTGCTAATCCCCGGCCGGAGCGACGAGGCTGCCGATGGTGGCGTGCAAGAGCGCCGTGCTCGAGGCGAGGTAGGGCAGGCTCACGGTCGCGAACGTGTCGCTCGGTAGGTGGTAGTGCGGGGTGGTGTCGCCCGAGGCGTATTCCTCGGTGAGGCCCACGGCATCGAAGCCGAGATCGCGGAAGGAGACGTGATCGGTGAAACCGGTCTGGGTGGCGACGAGCGGGGTGTCGCCGGGGGCGAGCGGCTCGGCGGCCTCGTAGAGCTCGAAGAGGCCCGCGTCGGCGCGCTCGAGCTCGATGGCACGATCGCCGTCGCCGTCCCAGCCCATCTGGTCGATGGTGTGCACCGAGACGACGGTGATCGGCTGGGTGACCAGGAAGCTCGCGAACGCCTGGCTGCCGTAGAGGCCGAGCTCCTCTTCGTCGAACAGCACGAGGATTGCGTTGAGCTCGCGACAGGGAAGGTCTTGCAGGTACCGGCCGAGGCTCGTGACCATGGCGACGCCGGTGGCGTTGTCGTTGGCGCCGGGGCTGTCGGGCACGGTGTCGTAGTGGGCGCCGATCACCACAGTGAGGTCGGTGTCGATGGTGGCGGGGAGCGTGGCGTAGAGGTTGGTGCCGGTGTCGGAGTAGGCGTGGAGCGTGGTGGGGAGGCCGTCGGCTTCCCAGGTGCTCTGTAGGTATGCGAGCGCGGCGGCGCGGTTCTGCGGGGTGGAGCGGTCGAAGAGGGTGACACCCGCGGTGAGCTCCGCGGCGCCAGAGAGGCGCGCGACGAGATCCTGCTGTAGCGGGGTCATCCAGTCGGGCGCGGGGTCGGGCAGCGAAGGGCAGGTGGGGGCGCCGGTGGTGGCATCGTCGGTCGAGGGGTCATCGTCCTCGGCGGCGGTGTCGGGGGGCGAGGCGGTGGTGTCGGGCGAGTCGGTGGGGTCGGCTGAAGTGGTGGAGGAGGGGTCGCCGGTGTCGAGCGGGAACGAGGTGCCGAAGGGGATCGAGGTGGCGTGCTCGACCGGGCCGTCGGTGCAGGCGGAGACGAGCGGCAGGAGCACCGAGACGGCGAAGGCGCAGCGCATCGCTCCAACAGGGTACCAGCGACGGTGCTTCGCGGCGGAGGCGGATCCAAGACCACGCTCGATGGGCGTCCTGGCGGTGTCAGGATGGCGCGGAGAAGCGGCGCCAGCTCGTGATCGCCGTACCTCGGCTCTCGAGGGCCCAAGTCCAGCGCGTGCCGACGAGCGGCTTGGTGTAGTCGGGATCCCGGGGGGTAGCGAAGAGGAGCTCCAAGAATACGTCGCGTTTCGTGGTGCTCATGCGGGCTTTACTACGTGTTCTTCTTTTCCGACGGGCAGACTTCGTGATCGGGATCCCACCACAAGAGCAAGCAGTGCTGCCCTTGCCGGATGGCCCATATCCGCTTCTTACTGCTCACTCGCAGCGAGACCAGCTCGTCCAAGTCATCAAGCTCCAGCTCTTGCAGGCGATTCTTCGCACTCTTGCACAGGCTGTCGCAGCTGACCGCGTGATTGAATTTCTTCGCAGTAACGACGATGGCATCCCATGTCATTGTCTCGAGTCCACGCAGGCGCTCGACGACGTCCTTTGATTCTTCTGAGGTCAGCTTTCTCCAGCTGTACGGGCCATCGAGATCAAGATGCGAGAGCATCCAGATCGGATGCTTCACATTGGAATCCACATCGACGACGGACTTCGGGTTCCGCTTTGCATGAACCTCCGCGGATGCGACCGGATTCCGACCGGTTCCCGGGCTGTACGCCGCTTTCGGTTGTCTATTCTTCCTTCCCACGGACTACAACAAGCTGGAGTAGTACTCGGCCATCGCCGCGTGGGTGATCTCTGTGGAGCCACGTTCGCCCGGCTTCAGGCCAGCGTTCTTCCTCGCATGGAGCCACGGGTCTTCTTTGTGGGTCAGCTCTGACAACCACTGCGACGACTTGTCACCGTAGTACTTGAGCACGGCGTCGATCGTGAGCTTGTTGTTGCGAGCCAAAGCGCTGAGCCTGCCTGCAATGGTGGCCACGGTGTAGGCGCCCCGATGGCGCGCGTACAACTCGGGAGCGACCGGACCGTTGGCCCAGGCCTCGATCCGCCCTGGGAACATCGGTTGCTCGTCCCACACCAGGGACCACGCCTGGCAGTAGTACACGAGCTTCTGAAGCTTCATGGCCGTCATCGGCCCCTTCTGCTTCAGGATGTAGGCGGCGACGTCGTGGACAGTAGCCATGGCGCGTTGTCAAGCTTATCCGAACAGCCCGCACGGGTCCATCCATCGCGGGCATGACGCGCGACGGCTGTCATGAGAAAGTCTCATGATTTCCTGGGCTTATATGGTCCAGTGCCGGCCACGGCGCCTGCGGTGTCGCCACGACATCGCGATCACCATCGCGATCCACCACCCCACCCCGCCCGCAGGCCGAACCCCCGTACACCCGCAACCATGAGCCTGCTCGCGCGGCGTCAGGTCCACACAATCACAGCTCTCGCACCCCACGGGCACCACGTCCACGCCAGTGTCGTCGCGGATCCAGCACAGCGCGGGCAACGGCGCGCCGTAGATCCCCCCGCGACCGCACTCCTTGCTGCCGCGCGACAGCACACCGACCAGCGCGAAGCCGCCGTCGGGCAGGCGCACGAGCGCGGGGCCGCCGGAGTCGCCGTCGCACGAGTCGCGCCCCGACCCGCCGGCGCGCAGATCCTGCCCGCTGGCGGAGAACGTGGCGATGGTGGTCGTCACCTTTCGCTTGCGGCCGAGCACACCATCGTCGTCGATGCCGAAGCCCACGAGCTCGACCGACGCGCCGGCGTGGACGAGGTGGTGGTGGAGCTCCTCGTCGGTGATGACGGGGGGCAGAGTCGCGTCGTCGATCGCAGCCGGGCCCTCGAGCCGTATCCACGCGTAGTCGTGCACGTCCTCGACGCAGCTCTCGTCCTGGAACGGATCGCAGTACTCGGGGTGCGTGGCGAAGGCGGTGGCACCGAGGCGCTGCGTGGGGGCGTCGTCGTCCTCGCCGAGCTGGATCTGCACGAGGTCCGGCTGCGAGAGCCCCACGAGGCAGTGGGCGGCGGTGAGCACCAGCTCGGGGGTGAGGAGCGTGCCCGTGCACTCGCCGAGGCCGAAGCCGACCGCGACCACCGCGGGGTGCTCGCCCGGCTCGACCGGCTCGCCACCCACGATCGCAGTGGGGCTCGTGGGCGCGACGAGCTGGCCCGGAGCCGAGGCCGGCTCGGATGCCGGCGGCGCGCCGGAACCGGGGACCAGCAGCAGCAGCAGGGAGGCGAGCGCGAGCATGGGTCCGAGCCTGCGAGCGTCGATCCTGCCACAGGCGGGCTCCCGTGCGCCGCTACTTGAGGCCGGAGCTCGCCGGTTCGGACGAAGGCGCCGAGCGAGCGGGCGGCGGCCTAACTAACTGTCAGCCAAGAAGTGGCATCACCTCCACGGCATCGCACGGGAAGATCGTGAAGTGCGGATGGCCTTCGAACAGCTTCGCCGCGGCTTCATGCGACGGTGCGCGCACGACGACGAAGACGGTCAGCTCGTTCACGACATCCGCCACGCCCTCCGGCGAGGTGCGCTTGGTCGGGCCCAACGGTCCACCCTCATAGACGATGGAATCCCGGTGCGCCTCGTCCCAGGCTTTCAGGGCGGCGAGCCCCTCCTCGTCCTTCACGCGCCGTTCTTCATCGGACATCGCATACCAGGCCCGCCAGCGCGGGCTCGTCTTGTTGCTGGTGAAGACCGCTAGATAAGTGGTCTCGGTGCTCATCCGCGCGTCCTTCCCTTGCCCATCGAAGGATAGGCTCAGCGGGTCCGGCGCGTCCACGCTTGGCCAAGGCCGGTCTCTTGCTCGGCTCGCTGGCGCTGCTCGGTACGAGCGCGTGCGGCTTCGATCTTGCGCGGGTCTCCCCGTACGACGGCGAGGAGGCGTCTACCGACGAGGCGCCGTCCGACGAGGCATCGTCGGCGACTGGAGCGGTCCCGCGTTCCCTGCTATCCCTACGCCCGTGCGCGTGGCCCTCGACACCCACGGCTGTCGGCTCAACCAGTCGGAGTCCGATGCCATGGCCGAAGCGCTCGTGCGGGCGGGGCACACGTGGGCCGACGACGTGCGCGAGGCCGACGTCTACGTGCTCAACTCGTGCACGATCACGCACCAGGCCGACGCCGACGCGCGCCGGGCCGTACGGCGGGTGCGTCGCGAGAACCCCGGCGTGAGGGTGGTGCTCACCGGGTGCCTGGCCAACGCCGATCCAGCCGCCGCGGCGTCGCTGCCGGGGGTGGACGCGGTGCTCGGCAACGCAGACAAGGGGCAGCTCGTGGCGCTGCTCGGGGACTTGCCGATCGCGTCGTCGGGGCCGGCGTTGATCTCGGTGTCGGCGCTCACGCGACGGATGCCGTTCGTGCCGTTGCCGTCCGCGGTCACCAGCCGGCGCGCGCGGGCGCTGCTCAAGGTGCAGGACGGCTGCGACTATCGCTGTGCGTTCTGCATCGTGCCTTCGGTGCGCGGGGGCTCGCGGAGCCTGGCGGTGGACGAGGTCGTGGCGCAGGCGCGGCGGCTGGTGGCAAGCGGCGTGGCGGAGCTCGTGCTCACGGGCGTGCACCTCGGGACGTATGGCCGCGAGCTTCGGCCGCGCGTGCGGCTGTGGGAGCTGGTGGCCGCCCTGGTGCCGCACCTCGGATCCGCGAGGCTGCGGCTCAGCTCCGTCGATCCCCACGAGGTGGACAACGAGCTCCTGGGGCTCATGGCTGCGCACCCACAGGCGATCTGCCGGCACCTGCACCTGCCGGTGCAGGCGGGCGACGACGCGGTGCTCCGTCGTATGCATCGCGGGCATACGGCGGAGACATTCGCCGAGCTGGTGCGGCGGGCGGTGAGCATGGTGCCCGGCGTGGCGATCGGCTCGGACGTGATCGTGGGCCACCCGGGCGAGGACGAGGCGGCATTCGAGCGCGGAGCAGCGCTCTTGCGCTCGCTGCCGCTCGCGTACCTGCACGTGTTCTCGTACTCGCCGCGGCGTGGCACCGCGGCCGCGGACATGCCGGACGCCGCGCCACCGCAGGCGCGAGCGCGACGCAGCGCGGAGCTGCGCGCGTCGTCCTCGGCATGGGTGGCCGCACGCCACCGCGCTGCCGCGGGGCGCTCGGCCGACGTGGTGGTGCACCTGCGGCCGCGAGGCGATGGCGTCTACGAGGGACTGACCGACGACGATCTACGCGTGGAGCTGCCGCCGGAGGACGGTGCCGTATGGGCGGGCCGACGCGTGACGGTGCGGCTCGCGGACGACGGGCGCCGGGTGCTCGGGGGAACGGTCGATCACCATGGAGCCTGAGCCGTTCGGCCTGCGCTACGCTGGCAAGGCCGAGGCCGCGCGGCGGGCCCACGACGAGCCCGCCACGCAGCTCGTGCTCGATGCCGCCGCGTCGCTCGACCTCGCGACCGCGCGCGACGTCTTCATCGAGGGCGACAACCTCGACGCGCTCCGGCTCATGCGCCCGGCCTACGCCGGCGCGGTGCAGTGCATCTACATCGACCCGCCGTACAACACCGGGCACGACTTCGTGTATCGCGATCGCCACGCCGAGGATGCGGCCGCGTACCTCCTGCGCACGGGTCAGGTCGACGACGAGGGCGCACGGCTCGTGGCCAACCCCGAGACCCATGGCCGCTACCACTCGCAGTGGCTCGCGATGATGGAGCCGCGGCTGCGGGTCGCCCACGAGCTCTTGCACGACGACGGGCTCTTGTTCGCGAGCATCGACGACCACGAGGTCCACCACCTGCGGGTGCTGCTCGACGAGATCTTCGGCCCCGAGTGCTTCGTGGCGCAGGTGGTGGTGGTGAGCAACCGCGGCGGTCGCGACTACCTGCGCATCGCGACCACCCACGAGTACGTGCTCTGCTACGGCAAGTCGCCGGATGCTCCGGTACGCCCGCTGGCCCGCACCGGCCCGGTACTCACCACCGCCGATGCGCGCGGGCTCTACGAGCTCCGCGAGCTCCGCAACCGCAACCCACGGTTCCACCCCGGCAATCGGCCGAACCTCTTCTATCCGATCTGGGTCGACATCGCGGCGGCCGATCCCGAGGGGCTGTGCCCGGTGGCGCTCTCGCCGATCGAAGGCGGGGTGAAGGTGGAGCCACACCGTCGCGACGGCGAGGGCAGCGTATGGCGCTGGGGGAAGGCGCGGCTCGCCGCGGCGATCATGCCCGGGGATCCCGGGCGCAGCGAGGTGGTGGCCAGGCGGCGGCGCGACGGCGTGTTCAACGTCTACGAGAAGCACCGCGCCACCACCACCAAGGCACGCTCGGTGTGGGACGAGCCCGAGCTGCGCTCGGAGGAGGGCACGCGCACGCTGCGAGAGCACCTCGGCGCTGCGGCGTTCGATCACCCCAAGCCGGTGGCGCTGGTAGAGCGGTGCCTGCGGCTCGGCACCGATCGCGACGGGCTCGTGCTCGACTTCTTCGCAGGCTCGGGCACCACCGCCGAGGCCGTGATGGAGCTCGATGCGGAAGATGGAGGCCAGCGGCGTACCGTGCTCGTGCAGCTGCCCGAGCCGCTGCCCGCCGAGGCGCCGGGACGGGCCCTGGGCGCGGGCACCATCGCCGACGTGACGCGGCTGCGGATCACCGCGGCGCGGCCGGAGGGACGCGGGCTGCGGTGCTTTCGGCTGGTGCCGCGGGCGGGCACCGGCGTCGAGGCGGATCCATGGGCCGTGGCGCTCGCCGCCGGCCTGCCGCTCGACGCCGCGATCGACGAGCTCGGCCCGCACACCTGGTCGCTACGAGCCGCCGAGCGCCGAATCCTCGTGTGCCTCGCCCCCACGCTCCGCTCCGCGGACGCGGAGGCCTGGGCGCTGGCGCCCGACACCGCGGTGGCGTGCCGGGCCGCGGCGCTCGACGACGAGCTGGCCTTCAACCTCGCACGCCGCCACCCGCTGATCCTGCTGTGAGCCGGGCCCGAGCCGGACTCGCTGCCGCGAAGCCCCACGCGGCCCCCGGGCACCCTTGCTAGGCTCCCGCGTGACGTGGAGCTCCGCTTCGATCCCGACCAGCCCCACCAGCGCGCGGCGATCGACGCGGTGCTCGAGCTGCTCCGCGGGCAGCCGTGCACGACGCTCGCCGAGGCGCTCGCGGCCGGGCGCGAGCACGGGGTGGTGGCCAACCGGCTGGATCTGCCCCCGGACGAGCTCCTGCGGCGGATCCAGGCCACGCAGCAGGCGGCCGGGCTGCCGGCCTCGACCCAGCTGTCGCTCGAGGGCGGTGCGCCGCAGATCTCGGTGGAGATGGAGACGGGCACCGGCAAGACCTATGTCTACCTGCGCACGCTGCTCGAGCTCGCCCGGCGCCATGGCCTGCGCAAGCTGGTGGTGGTGGTGCCCTCGGTGGCCGTGCGCGAGGGAGTGCTCTACACGCTGCGGGCCACGCGGGCGCACTTCGAGGCGCTGTTGCCCGGGTTGCGCGTGCGCGCGTTCGCCTACGACGGCGCGCGGCTCTCCCGGCTGCGAGCGTTCGCGTGCTCGGCCGAGCCCGAGCTCATGGTGCTCACGCTCGACGCGTTCAACAAGGCGAGCAATCGCCTGCGACGACCCCACGACGCGTTCGCGGGGCGGGCACCGCTCTCGCTGCTCGCCGCGGCGCGCCCGCTGGTGGTGCTCGACGAGCCCCAGCGCATGGAGAGCAGCAAGAGCCGCGCGGCGCTGGCCGATCTCGCGCCGATCCTCGTGCTGCGCTACAGCGCCACGCACCGCCGGTTGCACGCGCTGGTGCACCGGCTCACGCCGCGGCAGGCGTTCGAGCAGGGCCTCGTCAAGCGCATCGAGATCTCCGCACCCGCGGCGGGCCTCGAGGATCGCGCCGCGAGGATCGCCGCGCAGGTCCGGGCCACGGTGGCGCTGCACCTGCGGCGGCAGGCGGAGCTGTTGCCGCGCGGGATCAAGGTGCTGTCGCTGCTGTTCGTGGAGCGCGTGGCGGACTGGGCCGACGAGGACGGCATCGTCCGCGCGGAGCTGCGCCGGAGCTTCGATGCGCTCAAGCACGAGCACCCCTGGGTTCGCGAGCGCACGGCCGAGCAGGCCTGCGCGGCGTACTTCGCCGTGCAGCGGCGGGGCGGCCGGGCGCGGGCCGTCGACTCCCTCACCGGGCGCAGCGCGGCCGATGAGGAGGCGTATGCGCTCATCATGCGCGACAAGGCGCGGCTGTTGTCGCTCGCAGAGCCGGTGTGCTTCGTGGTCTCGCACTCGGCCCTGCGCGAGGGCTGGGACAACCCCAACGTGTTCCAGATCTGCACGCTCGCACCGTCGCGCGCCGCGATGAAGAAGCGGCAGGAGGTGGGCCGCGGCGTGCGGCTGTGCGTGGACCAGGACGGACGCCGCGTGCTCGACCCCGCCGTGAACGTGCTGACGGTGGTGGCCAACGACAGCTACGAAGAGTACGTGGCGGGTCTGCAGGCCGAGGACGGCGAGGTGGTGGAGCAGGTCGACGCCGCACCGCCGCCGCAGCCAGTCGCGCGGGAGGGGGAGGGCCCGCGTGCGCGCGCGGTCGCTCGCGAGCTCGCACCGCCGGCCTGGCGCACGCTCGACGCCGTGCGGCTGCGCGGGGACGCGCTCGCGGCTGCGCAGCGGCGGGCGCCGGATCGCACGGATGCGGCCGAGCCCGTGGTCGACCCGGTGGCCCGTGTGACGGAGCTGCTGCTGCGTCGCCGGCCGCCGTGCCTGGTGTCGCAGGCGACCATCAGGGCGGTGCTCGACGCGCTGTGCGAGCACCAGCCGGGCCCGTCGACGTGGTGGCAGGTGGAGGCGGCCGCGGGCGCGATCGTGGAGGCGCTCGGCGAGGCGTGACGCCGCTCCGACAGCCCGCCACGTGCGACCGATCGTCGCGGGTGTGGAGCGGCGAGGCGCGGAATCGTGAAGAACGCGCACACCGTGGATCTCCTCGTTGCATCGAGGGGTTACCCCCTGCCGCTGCGCCGCCGTGGGTCGTAGGCTCGACGCCGATGCACCGCCGGGTCGCATGCTCGCTCGCGCTGGGCCTCGTGGCCTGCGGGCCCGCCGAAGATGGCCGCGAGAGCGGTGGTCCGGCCACGAGCATCACGGGCCTGACCTCGATCGGCCTCACCACCGAGGGCAGCTCGGCCGACAGCGGCGATGACGATGTTGCCACGTCGATGGGCTCGGCTGGCCCCGGCTCCGCGGGCTCGGGCTCGCCCGACGACACCGCCGACGGCGGGCCGAAGTTCGACATCGGCAACGACGAGAGCGGCACGCTGCCTCCGCCCGAGCAGTGCGAGACCATGCTCGTGGCCACCGTGCGCGACTTCGCGGAGAGCCACCCGGACTTCGAGTACGTCATCAACGTCGACCCGGGCATCGTACAGGCGATGCTCGGCGGTGACGGCAAGCCGGTCTATGCCGGCGGCACCGCGGGCACCACCACGGGGCAGGCCAACTTCGACCAGTGGTACCGCGACGTGGCGGGGGTCAACCTCAACATCCCGACCCAGATCGCGCTCGTGGACCAGGGCAACGGCACGTACGTCTACGACAACCCTGCGTTCTTCCCGATCGACGGCCAGGGCTTCGGCGACGAGGGCAACTCGCACAACTACCACTTCACGCTGGAGATGCACACGCAGTTCACCTACCAGGGTGGCGAGGTGTTCACGTTCCGGGGTGACGACGACCTGTTCACGTTCATCAACGGGCGCCTCGGCATCGATCTCGGCGGGGTGCACGGGCCGCTCGAGGGCAGCATCAATCTCGACGCGATGGCGGGCACGCTCGGCATCGTGCCGGGCGGGACCTACGACCTCGATTTCTTCTTCGCCGAGCGTCACACCTCGGAGTCGAATTTCCGCATCGAGACCACGATCGGCTGCTTCCACCCGCCGGGGTGAGCCCCGTCGAGCTCATTCGCTGGCGGGAGCTTGGCGCACGCCGTCCACCCACACCGCGAACGGCCGCGCGAGCGTGCGCGGATCCTCGAGCGGGTCCTCGTCGAGCACGAGCAGGCTCGCGGCGCGACCGGGCTCGAGCGCACCGAGCTCGGAGAGGCCCCAGAACGCGGCTGCGCGGGTGGTACCCGCGTCGATCACCTCTTGCGCCGTGAGGCCCGCGCGGCGCAGGAGCGCGAGCTCCTCGCCGTCGATGCCGAGCACCGGTGAGTTGCCGAGATCGGTGCCGTAGAGCACCACGGCCCCGGCTTCGTGCAGGCGGCGGAGGTTGTCCACGGCGACCCGGCTGCCGCCGAAGGCCATCAGCGTGCTCACCACCGCGCGGCCGCGGAACGCCCGAGCCGTGGCGTCCGAGAGCGGCTCGAGGGGCGTGTGCGCCAGCACGTCGATCCCGAGCGCGGCGGCCCGGGCCGCGTCGGTGTCGAGCAGCGCGTGCGCGGCAACCTTCAGGCCGCGCGCGTGCGCGTGCTCGACCAGCGCCGCGAGCTCTTCGTCGCCGAGCTCCGGTCCGTGCCCGAACGGCACCTTGATCACGGCCGCGCCCGCCTCGGCGAGCGCATCGATCGCCTCGCGCACACTCACCGCCCCGGAGGTCTCGTGCCCGTAGCCGTCGGCGCCCCAGCTGCGCGTGGGATAGCCGCGTGGCGCGGTGATCATCGGTCCGCTCGTCAGCCAGCGCCTGCGATCGAACGAGGCCATGGCCGCGACCGGGGCCGCGAGATCGACCCCCGCCACCACGCCTCGCCGGGCCAAGAGCGCCTGCCCCTCGGGCACATCCGCGGGACCGAACGCGTAGGCGAGGTGCACGTGGCTGTCGATGAAGCCGGGCACGATCGTGCGGCCGCCGAGGTCGATGCGAGCCACGCCCTCGGGTGCGGCGTCGCCGAGGCCGGCGATGACTCCGTCGCGCAGCTCGAGCGCCACCGCCTGGCCGCCGGGCAAGCGCGCCCCGGTGAGCACGACGTGGGCCTCGACCGCCGCGCTGGGCGGCTCGGCGAGCGCGCGTGGGCCGTCGATCGCAGCCGGCCGAGCCACTCGCTCGGTGGTGGGGCCCGAGGCCGCGGTCTGGGCTCCCGGGTGGCCACACCCACACCCCAGCCCCAGCAGGGACACGACGCAGGCGCGAGTCAGCACCGGGGGAGTACGAGGCACGGCGCACGATGGATCGAGGCGCGCGAGGCCGGCGATCCGCGGGCCGGCTTCGGGTACCCTCCCGCCGCATGGTGCCTGCCCGCGCTCGCCTTGCCGTTCGCTTCGCCTCCTGGTCCACCACGCTCGCGCTCGTCGGCTGCGGCGGGCCGGCTGCTCCGACGCCGGCTCCCTCCACGACCAAGGCGGTCGAAGCCCCCGCGACCAAGCAGCCGCCTGCGCCGGCCGACGCCAAGACGCCCGCGATCGCCGACGCCAAGGCGCCCACACCCGCGCCCGCCGCCCCGGCGGGCGAGGACTGGCTCCTGTGGTTCGCACGCGGCGATCAGTGGGTCACCCGCTGGATCGACGCCACCGCCAGCGAGTCCACGCTCGTGGCCGAGCGCGAGGCCCTGGTGCTCTCCGACGGCACGAAGCTGTGGCGGATCGAGCGCAAGGACGGCGAGGTCGGCGTGCTGTCGTGCGAGTGCCTGATGGACGACGAGGGCGATCCGTCGCCCGACTGCAAGCCCCACTCTCGGCTCACCTCGCCGGGTCTGCGGGCCGTGGAGCTCGTGGGCGGTGCGGAGGTCATCGTGCGCGAGCCCATGACCGAGGACGTCAACGGCGACGGCATCGAGCGCTCGCTCGAGATCGTCGGGGGCGTGGGCGCGCGGCTGTTCTATGCCTGGGGAGAGAGCGGCTACCTGTGCGGCGCCCACGGGCTCATCGAGGGCGGCAACGTGGTGTTCGACGTCGCGACGGGCAAGCTCGTGGAAGACCCGTTCACGGCGCTCGGGCGCGCGCTGCCGGTCGAGCTCCGCGAGCCCCCGGGCGCCGAGATCCAGGCGCGTCTGCAGGAGTGCGATGGCGACGAGGCGCCCACGGTGCGCCAGGTGGTCGACGAGCAGATGGATCTCGCGGGCGTGCAGGTGGGCCTGGTCGGCGGCGTGCCCGAGCTCGCATGGTCCTTCGCGGCCGAGACCTACTACGCGTGCTCTCCCGACTACGAGGCGCACGGCACCGCCAAGTCGGGTCTCGTGGCCGCGGCCGCGCCGCTCGGGCTCGATGGCCCGCTGCCCGGCGGCGTGGCGCAGGCGCTGGCCAGCGTGGGCGCCACGACCACGCTCGGCTGGGCTCGGCTGTCGCTCGAGGGTGAGGCGCGCAAGGCCGCGCTGGCGGCGTTCGAACGCGCTCCCGAGCCGAAGTGGCCGCCTACGTACGCGACGGAGCGGCCCGCAGGCTCCACCGATTCCGAGGCTCGCCGGCAGGCGCGGACCAAGCTCGACGAAGGGCGCCGCCTCACGCGGGCGGGTGACTACGCCACGGCGATCACCACCTTCGACGCGGCGATCGAGCTCGACGCCGCGCTCGCGCGCGCGTGGTCCGAGCGCGGCTACGCCAAGCTGCTCGCCGGTGATCTCCCGGGGGCGCGGGCCGATCTCGAGGCCGCGCTGCCGCTCGACGAGGGCGCTGCCTACCGGGCGGCCGTGCACTACAACCTCGGCCAGGTGGCCGAGCGGAGCGGCGACCCGAAGGCCGCCAAGACCGCGTACGAGACCTCGCTGGCGCTACGGGACAACGAGACCGTTCGCAAGGCGCTGGCTGGGCTCCGCTGACTGCGGTGGTCAGCGAGCGATGTCGCAGGCCGCGACCGGGCTGCGGTAGCCCTCGCGATCGTAGGTCCGCACGCCGAAGCTGAAATCGTCCTTCGGAAGCGGCAACGTGAGCTCGGTGGCCTCGCCCACGTCGCGCGAGGTCTCCCACGTGGAGCTGGTGGTCGGACGCCACACGACCTCGTAGCCGGCCACATCGGGCTCGGGGGCGGGAGACCAGCGCAGCGTGGTGTCGGTGGTGAGCGTGGTGGCCACGATCACGGGGCTCGCCGGGGCCGAGGGGGCGTTGGCGAGGTGCATCAGCACGGCGCCGTCGAGACGCGCGACCTCGGCGAGGTAGGTGACGTCGACGTGCTCGGGCAGGTCGCCGAAGCGGCGCTCGCCCTCGGTGCGCGGATCCTGGTGCTGGCGGTCGTAGTCCTCGGCCACCTCGGTGAAGCGCACCGCGGGGAAGCCGGCCTCGTCGAACGCGAGGTGGTCGCCGCCGCGCAGGAACCGGTCAGGGCGGAATACCAGCTGCGGCTGCACGGGGGTGCGCTCCCAGGCCGCGATCATGGCCACGTGGCGCGCAATCTGACGTGAGGGGCCGTCGGCGAGCGCACCGCGCTTGCGCAGCTCCACGAGCGCCTCGGCGGGTAGCGAGAGCGAGACGTCGGAGGAGAACACGCGGATGGTGTCGTCGTCGCGGCGGCCGGAGGGCGCGGTGGGATCGCCGACGATGTCGTTGCTGAGCACGGCAGTGATCGACACGCCGGCGGTCTTGGCTGCGTTCGCGTGCAGACGCGCCCCGAGCAGGCCTTGCTCCTCGCCGGCGGTGGCCATGAAGATCACGGTGGCATCGAGCGGCTGCCCGGCGAGCACGCGCGCGAGCTCCACGGCCACGGCCACGCCGGAGGCGTCGTCGTTGGCACCCGGGGCGGGAGCCTCGGGATCCATCACGTTGGACGCCCGCGAGTCGTAGTGGCCGACGACGTACACGCGGCGAGCGGCGGCCTCCTTCATGGTGCCGGGGAGCATGGCGATCACGTTGCCGAGCGTGGCCGGGCGATCGATGCGGTTGCCGTCGGGCTCGAGCTCGAACGTCTCGACGGCGACCGAGAGCGACGGCCGGCGGGTGGGAACGATGGCAGCCTCGAGCCGTGCCACGAGGTAGCGACGCGCGGCCGCGATCCCGCGATCGGGCGCGTCGGCGGAGAGCGTGTGGCGGGTGACGAAGCCGGCGAGGGCATCGATGTCGGCCCGCAGGCGTGCGGAGGAGATCGCGGCGAGCGTGCGAGCGACGGCAGGCGGCGGCGGGGTGGAGGGGACGATCGACGATGCGATCGGCGGGACGGTCGAGGAGCGGCTCACGACGTCGTCCTCGGATGCGGAGGGTAGCCGCTCGCGCAGGAATGCCTCGACCGCCGCGCGCAGCTCGGGCCGCGCTCCGAGATCGTCGTGGGTGGCACCAGGCACCAGCTCCAGCCGGGCGGGGCCGCCCCAGGCCTGCACCAGCCGGCGGCCGTGATCGGGTGGGATCAACGCATCGTTCTCACCGTGGACCACGAGCATGGGCTCGGTGATCCCCGGTGCGTCGTGGAGCGTGTCGATCTCGTGGCGGAACAGCCACCGCACCGGCAGCCACGGGTAGAGATCCGCGGCGATGTCCGAGAGGCGAGCGTACGGCATCACGAGGATCACTCCGGCGAGCTCCCGCTCGCGCGCGACGCGGGCGGCGAAGCCGGTGCCGAGCGAGTTGCCCCACGCGACGATGTGGTCGCGGTCGACATCGGGGCGGGCTGCGACCGCGTCGTACACCGCCACGGCGTCCTCCAGCAGCGCCTGCGCCGAGGGCGAGCCGGTGGAGTCGTCGTAGCCGCGGTACGACACGAGCACCAGGTTCCAGCCGAGCTCGCGCACCCAGCCGTGGTCATGGGCCCGCCGGCGCACGCGCTCGGCATTGCCGCCGAAGTAGAGCAGGGTGGGGCGGGGGCTCTGCCCCACGCCGGGGACGAGCACGCCGCGAAGCACTGCGCCCTCGACCGCGACCTCGAGCGGGTGCTCCGCGTACGCGGCGGATCGTGCCGGGGCGTCCTCGGTGTCGCTCGTGGTCGGGTGGAACACGAGCGAGTCTTGCAAGAGGAACACCGCCGCACACACCACGAGGTAGATCGCGGCGAGGCCGATGAGCGCGCGTCGGAGCCATCGCCATCGCTTCGTCAGTGTCCGCGAGTCGGTCACCGGTACACTCTACTGGAAAACCACGGGCTATCTCGGGTGTCGCGCGAGCACAACGCTGATACGCTCGCGCGCAATGACCGACCCCCTCGCGTTCGTCGCCGGAGCCACGGGCTACACCGGTCGTGCCGTGGTCGAAGCGCTCGTCGCCCGCGGGGTGCGAACGGTGGCGCACGTACGGCCGGACTCGTCCTCGCGGGCGCAGTGGACCGAGCGCTGGCAAGCGCAGGGCGCCGAGGTGGATGCCACGCCGTGGGAGCCGGCGGCGCTGCGCGAGACGCTGACGCGGCGGGGGCCCACGCTGGTGTTCGCACTGCTCGGCACCACGCGCGCGCGCGCCAAGAGCGAGGGCCGGGGCGCGGTGGAGGCCTACGAGACGATCGACTACGGGATGACGATGATGCTGCGCGACGCCGCCGAGGCCTGTGCGCACCCGCCCCGGTTCGTGTACGTGTCGATGGCTGCGCTGCCCCAGTCGTCGAGGAACCCGTACGTCGACGTGCGCATCCGGGTGGAGCGGGCGCTGCGGGAAGGCCCGCTGCCCTACACGATCGCCCGGCCCGCGATCATCACCGGAGGACGCGAAGAGCCGCGGCTCGGCGAGGCGATCGGCGCCTCGGTGGTGGACGGCGCGCTGGCCGTCGCGGGGTTCCTGGGGGCTCGCAAGCTGCGGGACCGGTATCACTCGATCACCAACGTCGAGCTCGCGCGCGGGCTCGTACGGGTGGCGATGGATCCCGCGTGCGAGAACCAGGTGGTGGAGGGGGAAGCGCTGCGGGGCTGAGCCGCCGCTGCATGCTCGCGGCGGCTCACGCCTTGCGAGCACGCGTGCTGGTCTTGGCCTTGGCCTTGGTCTTGGTCTTGGCCGACTTGGCGGTCGTGCTCGTGACCCCGCTCCCGAGCGCCCTCACCTCCGCCACCCGCGTGCGCAGCTCGTCGTCGGTGTCGAGGCTGAAGCTGCGTCCGTGCCCGAGCTCGCCGGCGATGAATTCACCGAGCGCCTTGGCTTGCTCTGCGAGCGCCTTGGCGTGGCCGCGCGGTGCGGGGCCGAGGAGGCCCGTCGCCACCGCGTCGGCATCGGGGTCGTACTCCCAAAAGCCCACCAGCTCGGTTCCCCACAGGATCGCGCGCGACGCCAGGTGCTTGGCCTCGCCGAGCGTCGCTCGCTCGCTGCTGCCCCAGCGCTTGACGGAGTGCCCGTGGTGCGCGGGGTCGACGAGCACGCCGGGCCCGCCATGCAGCGTGGTGTAGTTGTCCTCGAACGAGAGCAGCCGCCAGCCTTCCACGTCGGTCGGCACGCGGGCCAGGAGCTCCTCGTCGCCGGCGCGCACGAACGACGGCCCGAGCCCTTCCACGAGCACCGGCACCGCGCCGATGTGCTCGAGGCCGGCCTTGGCCTCGGTCTGCGAGATCCCGGCCCAAGCGGCCAGCTCCTTGACCGTGGCCGGTCCCGCCGCGCGCAGGAATCGCTCGGCGATCCGTCCCACGCGCGCCTGCGGATCGTCGGGCACCTTGGACTTGGCGAACGGGTCGCGCTTGGCCTTCCGCCAGGTGTAGCGCTCGGTGTCGAGGCGCCCGGTGGCGACCATGCGCTGGATCTTGCCGCCGAACTCGAGCTGGCGCAGCGCCACGGGCAGCGGTGAGGACAGCCCGATCTTCTTGCCCGCGGCGCCGAAGCTGCGCACGGCTCCGGGCGGCAGCGCAGCACGGATCTCGTCGGTGGTGAGCGAGCGGCTGCCGAGCACCTCGAGCACCGCTGTCGCCACCTCCTCGACCTCCGACCACGTGCCGCCCGCCTTGATGATCTCCTTCTCCGAGCGCGGGCGCGAGAGGCTCTCGGCGAAGCGCATCACCAGGCCCAGGTCCTCCTGTGGCACGAGGTAGATGCAGCCGCGCACCGCGGGCGTGACGGCCAGCTTCCCGCTCGCGACCGCCTCGTCGACCGCGGCGCGCGTGAGGCCCGGGCAGCGCGCCGAGATCGCGAGGTAGGCATCGATGCCGCCCAGCGTGCGCACCCAGCCGGTCTGCTTGACGACCTCGTGCGGTGTGTCGGCCACGGGCGCGGCGAGGCCCTGCTGCCGGTACCAGAACGCGCGGGCGCGGGAGAGCTCGACGGTGAGAGCAGGCGGCGTCGCGGGCATCGGTGGGATGGTATCGCGCACGCGCACGCCTCGCTTCAGGCCCGCAGCGCTCGCAGCAGCGCCCGCGCCTGCGCGCGCAATCCCGGCAGCGCGTGGGCCTGCGGTGCAGGGCCGAAGCGCTGTGCCTCGTAGGCCGTCACGAACCGCTCGAGCGCCTCTACCACCGGTAGCCCGAGCTCGGGACGCGGCGGCTCGCTCTCGTGCTCGTGCCTGCGCAGCCGCGCGACGAGCCGCTGCGGCGACTCGTCCGGCCCACACGCAACGCCACGCCGCGCGAGCGCGTCGAGCACTCGCGACAGCATCACGGTCTCGGGCCGGACGTACGTACGGTCGGCTCGGCTCCACCTCCGCCAGGCGAGCACGCCCACCACCCCGAGCAAGAGGCCCCCGAGCAGCCACGGGCCCGAGCGCTGCAGGTTGGGGCCGCTGCCGCGCAGGCCCAGGCCCTCGAGCACGGCGAGCTGCTTGCCGAGGTCGTAGTCGATCACGTACTCGAGGTAGCTGTTGCGGAGCGCATCGAAGAGCTCCGTCATCGCCGGCCACCACGCGGCGTCGTCGCCCGAGGTCCGACCCGAGGGCGGAGTGGGGTCGAACGTGACCCAGCCGAGCGGGCCGAAGTGCACCTCGACCCACGAGTGCGCGTCGGCCTGACGCACGGCCCAGAAGTCGCCGACGTCGTTGTGGTGCGCGCCGTAGTAGCCATTGACGATGCGGGTGGGCACGCCCACCTCGCGCAGGAGCACGGCCATGGCGGTGGCGAAGTACTCGCAGTGGCCGGCGCGGCTGTCGAACAGGAAGCCCTCCACCGGGTCGGCCCCGGCTCGCACGCGAGCGGTCTCTTCGAGCTCGAGCGTGTACTCGAAGCCGCGGAGGTGCTCCATGATCGCCTCGACCTTGGCCAGCCGGGTGGGGGCCCCGGCCGTGAGGCGGAGCGCGAGCTCCCGCACCTCGTCGCCGAGGCCCTCGCTGCGCTGCAAGAATGCCGCGAGCGCCTCGGGCACGGGTGGGTCGCCCACCGCGGCGAGCTCGGCCGTGGAAGGCTGCCCCGGGCGCCACGCCACCACGTACTGCACGGGGCCCGGCGGCTTGGTCACGCGGACCTCGTGGTTCTTGCCGCCCACCGGGGTTGCGCGGGCCTCCAGCGGGCCGCGTGCGCGCACCTGCACGGCGACCGGATCGCTCGGCACGAACAGCACCTCGGCACCGATGTCCTCGAGCACGATGGTCGCGCGCTCGAGCCGGCTCGAGTCGGCGAACCCCGGGATCGAGCGCGCCGCCAGCCCCCGCAGGGTCGGCCGCACCAGCCGCGGCTGCCCGTCGTCGGCCACCGCGTTCCAGGCGTACACCGCCCGCAGTGGCCCGGAGGGAGCGCCACGGCCGTGCTGCCAGCGGCCGTCGTCGTAGCGATCGAAGCTGCTGCCGCGCAGGTACCAGGTGGTGCGGGCCTCGGCCGGCCCGTCGGGCCGGATCCGCATGACCACGGTGGCGTCGGTCTTGATCGTGCCGAAGCCGCCGAGCTCCACCTCGTCGGAGAAGCCGCTGCGGATCTCGCCGGCCAGCTGCCCGCGCAGGAACATGCCCACGCCCCAGCGCGGGAACGCGACGAACGTGACGAGGGCTCCGAGCGCAGCGATTCCCGCGACCGCGGCCGCGGCCCGCCACAGCGAGCGGCGACGGGCGTGGCCCTCGCGATCGAGGCGCAGCATCACGCGCTCGCCCAGGCGCTCGCCCTCGGCCATGAGGTTGTTGACCACGAGCGCCATCGTGGCGATGACGAGGTACGCCACGAGCAGCACCGGGTAGCTCGGATCGGTGTTGATCACCGCGCCCACGACCATGAGCAGCGCGCCGAGCAACAACAGCTGCGCATGCTCGCGCGCCTGCTGGCGGCTCCACATGCGCTGCACCACGAGCAGCAGGAGGAAGTCTACGCCCGCGTCGAGGAAGTCGAGCAGCAGCACCGCGCGCGCGAGCGTGGCCACGAGCGCCACGAGCACGAGCAGCGTCCACCCGCGCTGGGCCGCGCGCGAGGTCGTGGCCGGTAGCGGGCGCCACCACGCCACCGCGACGAGCCCCGTCGCGAGCAGCAGGCTCGCCCACGCGATCCCGCCGGCCAGCGCCACCGCGGCCACGCCGAGCGCCACCTGGGTCAGGCTCAGCGCGTCCCGTAGCCGCCGCAGCGGGCCGATCACGAGCGCCTCGCTCATGCCCCCGCCTCCGCCAGGAAGTCGAGCACGCGGCGGTGCTGGCTGCTGCCCGTGCCCGCGGACACGACCAGCCGCTCGCCGTACCACAGCTCGAGCTCGGCGCCGTCGCGCGCGAGCCGGAGCGCAGCCTCGGCGGCCACGCGCCGGACCTCGGCCTCGAACGCGGGCTCGCCGGTGTGCCCGGGTCCGAGCCGCAGGCGCACGCGAGCGAGCGCGCCCGCCTCGAGCTCGCGCACCACCGGCTGGCCGAGCCGCGCGGTGGCGGGCCAGTGCAGCCGGCGCAGCTCGTCGCCGTCCTGCCACGGGCGCAGGCCAAAGTACTCGCCGCTGCGCGCCCGCTGCCCGGTGGCGGTGGGCAGGCCGCCGCGCAGCGGTGGAGCCTCGCTCGCGGACGCGGGCACGCGCTGCGGGTACACGAGCACGGGGTCGTCGACCGGCAGCTCGCGGCGCTTGACGAACAGCCCGAACGGAAACCGCGTGGCTACGACCGCGCGCGGCAGCGCGTGGCGGCCCCGGGTGGGCATGAGCACCCGCGTGGGCAGGGCGAGCGATTGCCCCGCGGCGATCCGCACCGCGAACACCGGCTCACAGCGGCCGGGGTCGTCGTGCTCGTCGTCGTCCTCCACGCTCACCGCGAGCACGTCGCGGCGCGGGTCGTGGTTCTCGAGCCGCACCTCGGCCGGGCCCGGCTCCTCGGCGTGCAGCGGCCCCCGCAGCACGCGGCGCACGACCACGCGGCGGAGCGTCAGCTCGCTGAGCACCCCGCTGCCGAGGATGAGCGTCATCTGGGCGCCGAAGATCGCGTGCAGCAGGTTGGCGCCCGAGTTCATGGCTGCAAAGCCCACTGCGAGCGTGAGCAGGATGAACAGCCACCCCGAGCGCGTGATCTCGAGCCGGCGCCCGCGGGCGCTGAGCCAGCGCCGAAGCAGCCACCTTCGGCGAGGGCGTCGCCGGCCGGAGTCGAAGGCGGGGGGCGGGGCCGCGGTGCTCACCGGGGCACGGGGGTGCGCGCGAGGATCTCCCGCACGTGCTCGGCCGCCACCGCCTCGGCGACGTCGCCGGTGCGGAGCACCACGCGGTGGGCCAGCGCGGGCACGGCCAGGGTCTGCAGATCGTCGATGCTCACGTGATCGCGCCCGTCGAGCCACGCGCACGCGCGCGCGGTGGCGACCCACGCGAGCGCCCCACGGGTGCTCACGCCCTGGGCGAGCTCGGCGTGCTCGCGGGTGGCCTGGACCACGCGCTGCGCATACGCGGCGAGATCGGGGTGGAGGTGCAGCGCGGCTGCGGCGGCCTGCGCTCGCTCGATCGCGGCGAGCGACGCCACGGGGGTCACCGGGGTGCGGCCGACGGTTGCGCCGGCCTGGAGGAGCGCGGCCTCGATCGCCGCGTCGGCGTAGCCGAGCGTGATGCGGAGCGCGAAGCGGTCGCGCTGCGATTCCGGCAGCGGGTAGGTGCCGTGGTGCTCGCTCGGGTTCTGCGTGGCGATGACCATGAACGGCTGGGGCAGGGGACGCGGCTGGCCTTCCACGGAGACCTGGCCCTCGCCCATCGCTTCGAGGAGCGCGCTCTGGGTGCGCGGCGGGGCGCGGTTGATCTCGTCGGCGAGCACGAAGTGGGCGAACACCGGGCCCGGCAGCAGCTCGAAGCGCTCGAGCTTGGGGCGCCACACGCTGACGCCGATGATGTCTGCGGGCAGGAGATCGGCGGTGAACTGGATGCGGGAGAGGTCGGCCCCCACGGCGGCCGCCATGGCCCGTGCGAGCGTGCTCTTGCCCACGCCCGGGAGATCCTCGAGCAGCACGTGACCGCCGGCGACGAGCGCCCACAGCACCTGCTCGATGACTTCGTCCTTGCCGCGGATCACCTCGGCGACGGCGGCCTTCACCGCTCGCAATGCCTCGGGTGCATCGAGGCTGGAGGAAGGCGAGCGCACCGGGGCGACGGAGCCGGACACGAGCGGTAGCTTAGCGCCATTCGGCGAGGATGCCGCTCCGATTGCCCGGGAGCCCGAAGGGCTCGCTCGGTTCCAAGCCGGCGTGGGGATGCTATGCTGCTCGATGCCATGGGGAATGCGCTCGACGGGCAAGACGCTGCTGCCGCGGGGGAGCCCGAGCTGGAGATCGACGAGGAGCCCGTCTTGACTACCGTGCTGGGGGAGCGGCTCGATGCGTTGCTGCGTGGTGAGGCACGCACCGTCTCGCGAGCGGAGATGAAGGAACGGCTTGCGCGCTTGCGTGCGTCGCGGTCATCGCGGTGATCGTCGAGCTCCATGAAGGTGCCGCCGAGGATCTCGAGGCGGCCATCGGCTGGTACGCACGACAAGCGCCGCCGTGGCTACTGGGAAGACCGCGTGTCGAAGTAGTGTGCCCGGCGACCATGTGGCATCGGCGCGAGCACCACGTCGGCCGTCGTCAGGCCCCTTGTGCCGTGCACTGCGGGTCGCCGGCTGACGAGCGGATCGCGATCACCTTCGAGGCCAGCATCGCTCCATCCGGCATGCGAGCGGTGTCCAGCAGGTACGGCGACAGGTCGGCCTCACCCCCGATCACGCCGTCGCTCGCGTTGCTCGTGTCGGGCGCGCCGAGCCCGGCGTAGTCGGGGTGGGTGGTCAGGATCTCCTCGTTGAGCGCGTCGTCGAAGAAGAGCTGCGAGACGAGCTGCCCGACGACGTCCGCGAGCACGCGGAAGTGGATGTGGATCGCACGCCCCGGGTACCAGCCTGGGTAGCAGGTGTCGAAGTCCACGCGCCCCTCGGCGTCGGTGATCTGGCTGCCGCGAAAGTAGAGCTGCTCGACCGCGCTCGGGTCGTCGCGGTAGCACATCATGCTGGGCGTGACGCCGGAGTACACGCCCGTGCGCTGGGTGTGCCAGATCTCCACGTAGGCCCTCGCCACGGGCTCACAGCCGTCGGCGCCCACGATCTTGAGCGAGAGCCGTACCGGTAGCCCCGGCAGGCCCTCGCTCACGTCCTGGCGCTCGAGCGTGTCGGCGGTGCACGGACCCGCGGTCGTCTCGCAGTAGAGCGGGCACGAGAGCACGCCGGCCGCGAACGGATCGGGGTAGCAATCGCGTGCGGTCATCGACGCGGTGCCGCCCGCGGCCCACTCGGCCGCCGGCGGGCAGTCCTCGGGGGTGCCGGTGGAGGAGCCGCTGCTCGCGTCGATGCCTTCACTGCTGGAGCCGGAGCTCGAGTCGCTGCTGTCGACCTGGCCGGAGCTGCTGCTACTGCTGCCGTTTCCGCCCGAGGAGCCCGAGCTGCTGCTGTCCCCGCTCGAGGAGCCCGAGTCGTTCCCGCTCGAGGAGCCCGAGCCCTCACCCATGGGATCGTCGGCGCTGCCGCACCCGAGCAGCACCACGCCCGCGCCCATGGCGTGGAGCACCGTCCGCCGGCCCATCGCTCCTGTCGTCGACTCGCGCTTGGTCATGGCCACGCCAGTATGCACCAGCGCTCGCCGATGCTCATGGGGGCGCGGCGCGGTCGCCCTCGACCTCCACGTGCAGCCCTCCTGCCTCCGATGCTTTCATTCGTAGCGCGTATTCGTGCAGCTCGCACACCCGCAGCGCGATGTCGAGGCCGAGGCCGCGGCCGCCGGGGGCTCGCGTGCGGGCCTCGTTGCCTCGCACGCCGCGCTCGCGGACCACGGCGAGGAGGTCGGCGTCGATGCCGGGCCCGTCGTCGAGCACGTGCACGACGAAGCGGTCCGGGCCGGCGTCGTCGACGAAGATCGCCACGTGGCCGCCACGGCGGTTGTGGCGGATCGCGTTGTAGACGAGGTTGCCGAGCGCCTGCTCGAGCATGGTGAGGTCGGCGTGCGCCCAGCGTGGCGGGTCGGGCACGGTGTGCTCGAGCGCGACACCGAGCTGCTCGCCGATCGGGCGGTGACGGGCGACCACGCGCTGGACGAGCGCGCCGAGGTCGACGGGGCCGCGCTGCAGCTCGGGGCGCTCGGCATCGAGCCGAGCCGCGATCGCGAGGTTGTGGAGCAGCGAGGCGATGTAGTGCGACTCCTGCATCGCGGCGCCGAGCGTGCCGCGCTCGAGCGGCTGGTCCGCGGCTGCGTGGTCGCGCAGCGTCGCGAGGTGCCCTTGCAGCACGGTGAGCGGGATCATCACGTCGTGGGTGGTGTCGTCGAGGAACTCGCGGAGCGCCCGCTCGCGACGATCCTTGGCCGCGAGCTGGGCCCTCACCTCGCGTCCCGCGGCCGCGAACGCGCGTGCGAGCTCGTCGACCTCGTCGCCGCCCGCGGGGATCGCCGCCTCGCTCTCGGCGTAGCCCGAGGTCGCCTGGCGCTCCACCGCGGCGGCGAGGCGCCGGATCCGGCGTACGAACGGTCCCACCGTGATCACCACGGCCAGGAGCACGACCGCGATCGGGGCCAGCCACACCCGCGTGGGCGGCAGGATCGCACCGAGCCACGGCTCCTTCGTTCCGCGCGCGAGCACCACGGCGCACGAGCCGGACCCCCAGGGCGAGCGCAGCAGGATCTCGACCTCGCCCGCGTTCCAGAGCGTGGAGCGCGAGACCAGCTCGTGATCGGCCAGCGCTGCGAGCTGCTGGGCCGTGAGGGTGGGCGCGTCGGGATCGAGCGAGCGGCCGTCGGTGTCGTAGCCGTAGAGCCGCGCCGGCTCGCGGTGCTGGCCCCAACGAGCTCCGCCGGGCGACCCCGGCTCCGGCGGATGATCGTGCGGCGGCGCGTCGCGAGCGAGCCCAGGCGCGTGCGGTGGGGGCGGATCGTGCGGCGGCGCATCGTCGGCGGCCGGTCGATCGCGAGGAGGCGGCGGCTGGTCCCCGTGTCGCGGTGGCGGCCCGTTCCGCGGCCTCGGCGGCCCTTCGTTCGCGAGGCCTTGCTCGCATCGCTCGCGCTCCTGCGGCTGCTCGAGCCGCGTGCTCGTGAACCGATACAGCTCTTCCTCCGCAGCTTCCTGCCGCGCGCGCGCATCCACGATCACGAGCGCGATCGCCATCGGGATCGTGACGACGATCGTCGCCACCGCGAGCCGCGGCCGCAGCTTCACTCGCCGCCCTCCCCGAGCCGATAGCCGATGCCCCACACGGTCTCGATCAGCTTGCGTGGCCCCAGCTTCTTGCGCAGGCGCGACACGTGGGCATCGAGCGCGCGGTCGCCCGACTCGCCCTCGGCGTCGAGCACCTGCTCGGCGAGCTGCTTGCGGGTGACTGCCATGCCGCGCCGGCGTGCGAGCGCGATCAGGATCTCGAGCTCGACCGGTGTGAGCGCGACGAGCTCGCCGCCTTGCCGCACCTGTCGCGCGGTGGGGTCGATCGAGAGCTCCCCGACGCGGATCGCATCGTCACGCTGCAGCGCCGGCCGGCGGAGCCGCGCGCGCACGCGCTCGAGCAGCTCCTCGGGCCAGAACGGCTTGGTCATGTAGTCGTCGGCCCCGAGCTTGAGCGCGCGGATCTTGTCGCTCGTATCGTTACGGGCGCTCAGCACCAGCACCGGCACCTCCGAGGTGCTGCGCAGCGCCTTGAGCAGGTCGAGCCCCGCGACGCCCGGCAGCATCAGGTCGAGCACCACGAGGTCGACCTCGGACACGCCCTCGAGCCGGGGATCCCGGCCCTCGGTCCACCACAGCGCCTCGTAGCCGGCACGCCGCAGGCGCTCGACGATCTGCCGGCCGAGGTCGTGATCGTCCTCGATGAGCAGGATCCGCTGCGGCATGCCAGAGCGTCCCACGACCGGAGCGTTCACGGTACGGCGAGCCCGCTCACGGCATCCCGCCGGGCCCGCCGGGCCCGCCACCGCCGGCCCCCTGTGCGGTGCAGAGCGCATCGCCGGTCGACGAGCGGATCGCGATCACCTTCGACGCCAGCATCGCCCCGTCCGCCATCCGGGCGGTCTCGAGGATGTACGGCGTCTTGTCGTCCTCGCCCCCGATCACGTTGTCGGTGTCGTTGGTCGTGTCGGGCGTGCCGAATTTCGCGTAGTCGGGGTGGCTCGCCAGGATCTCCGCGGTGAGGGCATCGTCGAAGAACAGCTGCGACACCAGGGAGTCGCTGCCGCCGAGCACGACGCGGAAGTGGATGTGCACCGTACGGCCCGAGTACCAGCCCGGATAGCACGTATCGAAGTCCACGCGGCCGTTGGCGTCGGTGGTCTGGCTGCCGCGGAAGTACAGGTAATTGACCGCGTCGGGATCGTCGCCGTAGCACATCATCCCGCTCGGGGTCTCCCCCGAGTACACGCCGGTGCGCTGGGTGTGCCAGATCTCGACCCACGCGCCTTCCACCGGCTCGCAGGTGTCGGCGGTGACGATCTTGAGAGCGAGCCGCACCGGCAGCCCAGGCAGCCCCTCGCTCACGTCCTGGCGCTCGAGAGTATCGGCGGTGCAGGGGCCCTCGGTGGTCTGGCACAGCAGCGCGCACGCGGTCACGCCGGCCGCGAACGGATCGGGGTAGCAATCCTGGGCCGTCATCGAAGCGGTGCCCCCCGCGGCCCACTCCGTTGCGGCCTCGCAGCCCTCGGGCGTGCCGGTGGAGCCGCTGCTGGCGTCGACGCCCTCGCTGCTGCCGGAGCTGCTGCTGCCGCTGCCCTCGCCGGCACCGGAGCTGCTGCCGCCCGCACCGCCCGAGGAGCCCGAGCCGCTGCTGCCGCTGCCCGAGGAGCCCTCGCTCCCGCCCTCGCCCATGGGATCGCTGCCGCCGGTGCACCCCAGCAGCACGACACTGGCCCCCATGGAATAGAGCACCGTCCGTCGGGCCAGCTTCGCTGTCGTTGCGTCGCGCTTGGTCATCGAAGACCAAGATGCCCGACGGATCTTGCGAAAACCTTGTGGGCCGCGGCGAGCCCTCGCCCGCTCAGCGCTTGCGGGCCAGCATCACCCCGTCGCGCACCGAGAGCAGCACGGTCTCGACGCGCGCGTCGGCGGCCACCCGCGCGTTGAACCGCACGATCGCATGGTCGCTGTCGTCCTTGGGCTCGAGCACGCGGCCGCTCCAGAGCGTGTTGTCGGCGACCACCAGCCCGCCCGCGGGCAGCATCGGCAGCGCGGCCTCGTAGTAGTCGAGGTAGCTCTGCTTGTCGGCGTCGATGAACAGGAGGTCGAAGCTCGCACCATTTGCCGCCAGCCCGCGGATCGTCTCGATCGCGGGCCCGAGGCGCAGCTCGATCTTGTGGCCGTGGGGGCTCCGCTCGAAGTAGCGGCGCGCGACCGCGGTGGCCACCGGGTCGATGTCGCAGGTCACGAGCTTGCCGTCGTCGGGCAGACCGCTGGCCATCGAGAGCGCCGAGTAGCCGCTGTACGTGCCCACCTCGAGCACCCGCCGGGACCGTGTGAGCTGCACCAGCATGCGGAGCAGCGCTCCCTCCACGCGGCCCACCTGCATCTGTGGCATCGCGAGGCTCGCTTGGGTCTCGTCGCGCAGCTCGGCGAGGAGCTCGGGCTCGGGGGCGCTGTGGGCCTCCACGTACTGCGCCAGGGCCTCGGGAATGATGGTGAGCATGCCGCGAGAGTAGCGCGTTCGCGCGCGAATGTGAGCCTTCCCCCCTTTGCGCCCCGTCGTCATCCGCGATCGGTCGTGGTAGCACGCCCACTCACACGATCGCGCCCCATGAGGATCATCGAGACCTGCCCTGCCTTCTCCGCTCCCCTTGCTCCGCTCGCCGAGCGGCCCGGGGCCGCGTGCGTCGCTGATCCCCTCCACGCCATCGCCGGCAGCTGGCTCGGCCCGGTGGTGCAGCCGCCCACCAGCGTGGGTGGGCCGGCGCCGCGACCGGAGTCGGTGGTGGGCTGCGACGATTTCGGCTGGCGCTGAGGGTCGAGAGCCGGGCCGACCTACGGGCTCACCTGCACCTCGCGCGCCCGCAGCGTGGTGCAGCGATTCACCCCCGGATCCGCTCCATGCCTTCGCGCGATGAAGGTGCCCGTGGCGAGCCCCGTGGCGCCGGGATCGGCCTCACCGCCCGGGATGCAGCTCCACACGGCGCCGTCCCACAGCGCGCCGGAGCCCTCGTCGTCCCAGGTGTGCGCCGACAGCCCGCGCTGCACCAGCTGCGCGTGTACGCAGCGTAGCTGGGCGATCTGCGGCGGGTCGTACCCGGCCACGGCCACCGCGCCCATGCAGACGTAGCCAAGCGGCGGGATCGGGTTCCACAGCGAGACGTCGTTGTCGCCGCCGCTGAGCGTGTCCTGCCAGATCAGCTCGAAGCCCACCGGAGGCGCGAGCGCCACGGGATCGTCGACGACGGCCAGTGCCGGCGCGGTGGGCATGGCGTAGCCAGGGATCGCGACGTCGCCGAGCAGCCCGTGACCCGCGGGGGCGATCGGCCGCCAGATCGACACCGGCGCGAGCGCTCCGCTGCCGGTGTCGTCGTAGATCCACACGTGGTCGCTCACCGGGGCCGCCTCGATCCCCGCGACCGGCGGCGGCAGCTCGAACGTCGTCTCGTAGAGCCCCTCGATCACGGGGCTCGCGATCCACTCCGCGGGCGCGGGCACGTGCAAGAGCGCGAGCACGGTGGCCGCGATGTCCCAGATTCGTACGTCGCGCGCGAGCTCGCCCGGTGTGGCCTGCGGCGCGTGCATTACGAACGGGATCGATCGCTCGACCGCGGTGTCGGCCCCGTGCAGCACTCCCGCGCCACCGTGGTCGGCGCTGACCAGGAGCGCCGTGTAGGGCCACATCTCGGCGTCCTCGATCGCTGCGCGCAGCTGCCCCAGGAGGCCGTCGGCGGCCTCCACCGCGGCCACGTACTCCGGCGAGCCCCAGCCGTAGGTATGGCCGGCGTGGTCGACGAGATCGAGGTGCACGAACAGCAGCGTCGGCTGCTCGGCCACGAGCCATGCGGTCGCCGCGTCCATCGTCTGTTGCTCGTCTCCAGGGCTCTCGATGTGGTCGGCCACCCCCGGCTCCACCAGGCGATCGAAGTCGATCCAGTCGTGGAAGATTCCGATCACTGCCTCGGGCTGCTCGTCGCGCAGCGTCGCGAACATGGTGGGCGGAGGATCCGAGTCCCCCGGCTGCCACCCGTTGGAGAGCACGCCATGCTGCTCGGGCCCGCTGCCGCCGATCATCGACATCCAGTTGGTGCTCGACGAGGTCGGCAGGGCATTTTGCATCTCGAGCGTCCACACCCCCACGTCGCGCAAGGCATCGAGGTTGGGCGTGGGGACGGGCCCGACCCACGCGGCCCCGAAGCCATCGATGCCCAGGACTACGACGTGGCGAATCGGGGTCACGCAGCGCACCCGCACATCCTCCACGTCGGCCCCGGCCACCATGCCCTCGCCGGCGCTCACCGTGCACGTCTGATCGGGCTCGAGCGGCTGCGCGTCCACCTGCACGGCATAGGGCTCGCCGTCGGATGTCATCGTGGGGAAGGAGAACGCACCATCGGCGTCGAGCACGAGCACGTCGTCGCCGTTTCGAAGCGTGACGCTCGCGCCCTGCAGGCCTTCGAGGATCCCGCCCACCACGTGCGCACCCGGGCCCAGGTCGTCGCTGGTGGTCGACGGGCCGGAGCCCGTGCTCGTCTCGTCTACTGCTGCGGTTGCTGCGGTCGTCGAGCTCGTCGCAGTGCCGCTCGAGTCGCTGCCCCCGGTCTCGGCCGAGGTACCCGGATCGCCTCCGGGACAGCCCATACCCGCTCCGAGCATCAGCCCGATCATCACCGACCTTCGTGCTCCGCTCGCCATCGGCACCCTCGCTAGAGAGAGTGCCACAACGAGCCGGGGCCGCTCAGCCTCCCGCGAGCACCTCGCCCACGCACCGCAACAGCCGCGAGAGCCCTTCCTCCAGCCGCTCTGGAGGCGTCAACAGCGACACCGCCACACGTGGCGGCGGAGGTACGTCGAACAACGAGCCCGGCTGCACCAGCACGCCCGCGTCGAGCAGCCGCTGCCCCCACGCGAGGTCGTCCTGCACCTCGGGCAATCGCAAGAGCACCGTCCACCCCGCGTCCACGGGCAACGGGCTCACCGCGCTGCCCGACGTCACCGCTTCGATCCTCCGCAGACCCTCCTGCAGCCGCGCCGCGATTCTCGGCTGGATCTCCTCCGCGGCCTCGAGCAGCGCGGGCAGGGCGAGCTGCACGGGCGTGCTCGCCCCCAGGAATGCATCGTTCGCGAGCTCCATGCGCGCCCGCAGCTCGGCCACCGCATCCTCGGGCCCGTGCAGCACCGCCCACGCGAGCTTGAGCTGGGGCAGCGCGGCGACCTTCGACAGCCCCGAGAGCACCACGCACGGCACGTCGGTCGCCTGGAGGAATCGCAGCGCCTCGGGCCTCGCACGCAACGGATAATCCGCGAACACCTCGTCCACCACCACCGGCAGCCCGTGCGCCTGCGCGCGCGCCCGCAACCCGGCCCACTCTGCCGCGACCAACACACTGCCCGTGGGGTTGTTCGGCGCCACCACCACGATCGCCCGCGCCCGCGGCTCGCCGGCGAGCGCGTCGTCGAGCCCCGCGAGGTCGACGTGCCACTGCCCGTCGTACGCGAGCGGATACGGCACGCGCCTCACCCCGGCCAGATCCCCGAGCATGTCGAGCAGCGGATACCCCGGTTGCGGCACGAGCACCGCATCGCCGGGATCCGCCACGATCGCCAGCAGCTGTGCATACGCCTCGCTGGTGCTCGCGTAGATCACCACCCGCTCGGGATCCACCGCTCGCCCGCGCCGCACGTAGTACCCCGCCACCGCCGCCCTCGCCGAGGCGAGCCCCCGCGCACGCGGTCGATACCTCGCCGCCGCCGGATCCCCGAGCGCTCGCACCACCTCCGGTCCGTGCACGAGCCCCACCGCGGTGGGATTGCTCCGCGTCAGATCCACGAGCCCGCCCCGCGCCCGCGCCCGCGCCCGCGCCACCGCCACCGTCCACGCGCTCGGATCCCGCGGCCAGTCGCTACGCGCCGACAGCCTCACGAGCGCGCGGCGTCTTCCAGCGCCTTCATGCGCATGTACGTGGCCTTGCTCTGCGGCGCCGGCATCACGGCGGTGAGCACCATGCCCTCGCCGAGGTCCTCGATGCTCAGGCTCCCGCCCGAGAGCTCGAGGATCGCACCCGCGAGCGGCAGCCCGAGCCCGAGGCCGCGGTGGCCGGGGATCCGGTAGAAGCCCCGTCGCGCGCGGGCGAGCTGCTCGGTCGAGGCGGGCCGGACCGGCGCGTGCACCTGCACGAAGATCCGCGGGCCGTCGCCCACCCGGCCCTCGCGCAGGATCACGCGCAGGGTGCCCGACGGCATGCGCTCGCTGGCGAACAAGAGGATGTTGGTCAGCGCCTGCACGGCGCGGAACGGGTCGACGAACGCCGGTCGCAGGCCCGGCGCGACCTCGGTCTCGTACTCGATCGCCCCGCGCTGCCGCTCGCGCGCGGCCTTGATCGCCCGACTGATGAGGTTGGCCGGCGGGGTGGGCTCGGGGTGCAGGTCGAGTCGCCGCGCCTCGAGCTTGGCCGTGTCGAGGATGTCGTCGATCTGCTGGAGCAGCTCGCGTCCGCTGTCGTGGATGCTCTGCACCATCGGCCGCTGCTCGGCCGTGAGCTCGCCGTCGATGCCGCGCAGGAGCAGCTCCGAGAACCCGAGGACCGAGTTGAGCGGCGAGCGCAGGTCATGGCTCATGTTCGCCAGGAACTGGCTCTTGATCCGATCGCCCTCCTTGGCGCGCTCGATCGCCACGTACTTGGCCACGGTCGCCTGACCAATGCGACCGATCAGGCGGTCGACGGCCTCCACCAGCCGCTGCACCTCCACGCTCGACAGCGAGCCGGGCACCAGCGCCTGAGGGGGCCGTCCCTCGACCACCGCGCCCACCTGGTCCGCGGCCCGCTGCACGTCGTGCCGCAGATCCACCGACAAGAGCACCAGCGCGGCCACGCAGGCCCCGAGCGCGAACAGCCCCGCCACCACCACCAGCTCGAGCAGCGCGGGCGTCGGCCCCTCGACGGGGCCGGCGTTCGACAGCCACAAGTACCCCGCCGCGAGCGGGGCCGCGATCGCCCCCGCGCTCGCGGCGGAAGCCATGACCACCAGCGGCAGCCGCAGATCGCCGCGTCGCACCACTCCCGCCGGCTCGGGCCTCGATGCGCACAGCGCCTCGGGCCGCAGCATCGCCCAGCTCCACGCGTGCACCATCACCGCCACCGGCCCCAGGATCGCGATCCAGAGGCTCGCCATCGCGATCACCACGTGTCGCGGCCAGCCGGTGTGGGCGCCCAGCACCACCGCGTCCACCACATAGGCCACCATGGCCCAGCTCCCGAAGCGGAGCGCGATCGAGGGCGGCGCCTGGAGCAGCCGCTGGAACGCGCTCTCCACCTCCTCGGGGGCCGCGGCGCGGTCGCGGGCCCGGCGGTCGCGGATCCACAGCACCGGCACGACCGCGAGCGCGGGCAGCCCCGCCACGAGCCACGGCCATGGCTCGGGCACCCACGGCACGGCGCGGCGCCGCGGCCAGCGGGCGGCCGGCAGCTCGCGGACCACATGCCCGAGCACGAGCCCCAGCGCCAGTCCCTGCGGCACGAGCAGCCCCACCCACGGCAGCGCGGCCATCTCGCGCCACGAGAGCCCGGCCCAGTGCGCCCACGCCAGCGCGTGCAAGAGGCTCAGCCACCACAGCGCCGCCACCATGCCGGCGACGCGCAGCTCCACCGAGAGCCGCAGCACGGGGCCGGGGCTGGCCTCGCCGTGCGCAGTGGTCTCCGCGGGCGCCGTGGTGGGCGGCGGGATCGTGGGCCGCTGGCTCTCCCCGTCCTCGGGGGGCGGTGCGTCGCGCTCTTGCGGCTCGCTCATCGCAGATCCACCGCCCGCAGCTCGCCCGGCCGCAACGTTCGCCGCACCACCGCGCGCGCGGCCTCCTCGGTCACGTCGATCGCGGCCGGCCGTCCCGGGGGATCGAGCGGCAGCACGAGCGTGAAGGTCGAGCCCTCGCCGACCACCGATTCCGCCCGCAGCTGCCCGCCGTGGTGCTCGGCGATGCTGCGCGCGATCGCGAGGCCGAGGCCCGTGCCCTTCTTGCGGCGGCTGGCGCTGCCGGCCTGGCGGTACTCCTCGAAGATCGTCTCGAGCTCGGCCGCATCGATGCCCACGCCGGTGTCGATGCAGCGCACGATCACCGCGTCCGCATGGGCGTCGTAGGCCACCCGCACCACGATCTCGCCCTCCTCGGTGAACTTGATGGCGTTGCTCACGAGGTTGGTGAGGATCTGCCCGATGCGACGGCGATCGCAGACCACCGGGGGCAGGCCCGGGGTCACCTCGGCTCGCAGCGCGACCGGCCGATCGCGCACCTGCGGGCGCAGGAATTCCACGGTTTCGCGGACCAGCGTGCCCACGTCGGTGCGCGAGAACATGAGCCGCAGATCGCCCGACTCGATCATCGAGAGGTCGAGGATGTCGTTGACGAGCTCGAGCAGCTGCTTGCCGCCGGCGCGAATGAGCCGCACGTCCTCGGCCTGCGCTTCGGTCAAGGGCACCGGGCGTCCCTCGAGCAAGAGCTGGCTCCACCCGCCCACCACGTTGAGCGGCGTGCGAAGCTCGTGGCTGACCGCGTGCAGGAAATCGGCCTTGATGCGCTCGGCCGCCTGCGCCTCCTCGAGCACCGACTCGTAGCGGCGAAGATCGCTGTCGAGCCGCCCCCGCAGCTCCTCGAGGTTGGCCAAGAGCTCGCCGACCTCGTCGTCGCGCGTGACCACGATCGGGCGCGTGGCGACCCGCTCGGCCGCCGTCTCGGCGGTCGTCTCGAGCTCGGTCGGCTCGTCGAGCCGCCGCGCCACCGACAGCAGCTCCTGCCCCGGCGCCTGGCCCACGCCGCGGCCCGCCACCGCGGCCAGGAGCGGGAACACCAGCACGGCCAGCGCGGGCAGCAGCATGCTCACGGTCAGCCCCGGCACGCTCGCCAGGTGGTGACCGACCACCCCGAGCACCAGGAGCGACATCGCGAACGCAGCCGCGGCGAGGATGTCTCGCACCTCGTTCTCCACCAGCGCGGGGGTGGCCCCCGTGCGCGGCGCGCTGCCGCCGGGCGCCCGGATCGCCAGCGCATGCAGCACCCGCCGCGCGGGGATCGCCACGAGCACCGCCGCCGACCACACCGCGGCCGCGGCGGGGGCCAGCGCGAGGCAGAGCCGCAGCGGCTCGTGCTCGAGCAGCGGTGGTGGCAGCACCAGGAGGGCGAACAGCACCATCGCCACCGGTGCGACGTGGTGCAGCGCCTTGGGCACCGCACGCACCACATCGGCCGGATCGCCATGCTGGCTGCGCAGCCACAGCGCGCCGAGCTGCGCGAGCAGGGCCGCCACCACGGCCAGGCTCACCAGCTCGCGCCCGTGGGGCACGCCGGCCGGCGCATCCGCGGCGAGCATCAGCAGCAGCGCGTGTGCGAGCCCGAAGTGCACCACGCCCGCGACCGCCACCACGACGACCGCGCGCACGAAGAAGTCCGAGCCGGCTCCCCCGTGGGGGGCACCGGGGCGCTCGCTTGCCCAACGGCGATCGCGGCCGGCCTCGGACGTGGCGAGGGCCATCGACCGCCAGCGTAGCAGTCGACGGCCCACACCGTCCTCCACCCCCACCTCCGCTGGTGGGGGCCCCTTAGCGCTTGTGGGCCCGGACCAGCTCCACGAGCTTGGGCACGGCGTCTTCCCACTTGGCGACGAGGCCGTAGTCGGCGACCTGGAAGATCGGCGCCTCGGCGTCCTTGTTGATCGCCACGATGGTCTTGCTGCCCTTCATGCCCGCCAGGTGCTGGATGGCCCCGGAGATCGCGACCGCGAAGTAGAGGTTGGGCGCCACCACCTTGCCCGTCTGGCCCACCTGCAGATCGGCCGGGACCATGCCGGCGTCGGTGGCGGCCCGGCTGGCCCCCAGCGCACCGCCGAGCAGGTCGGTGAGCTCCTCGAGCACCTTGAAGTTGGCGCCCTCGCGCATGCCACGGCCGCCCGAGACCACCACGTCGGCCTCGGTGAGCGAGGGGCGGGCGCTCTGGGTCTTCTCGATGCTCACCACCTTGACGCCGCGGCGGCTGACGCTGGCCATCACCAGCGGCTGCACCGAGGCCAGGGCCCCGCCGGGGGCGGCCGGCTCGAAGTCGCTGGCGCGGGCGGTGAAGCCGAACGGCGTGTGGCTGATCTGGAGCTGGGCGATGGCCCGCCCGGCCGAGATCTCGCGGGTGAACACGGTGCTGCTCACCACGCCGGTGATCTCCGAGACCTGCGGCGCATCGAGCACGGCAGCGGCGCGGGGGACCACCTCGCGCAGGGTCGAGCTCGCGGTGCCGCCGAACGCGGTGATGCCCACCCCCCGCACCGCGGCCACGACCGCGTCGGTCCAGGCCTCGGCCGTGAACGGCTCGAGCTCGGCGTGGGCCGCCACGTGCACCACTGCGGCCCCGTAGCCCCCCTGCGCCACGACCTGCGCGGCGGCCTGGGGCGAGGACCCCAGCACCAGGAGGTGCAGCTGTCCGCCGGTCTTGGCCGCGAGCTGCTGGCCCGCGGTGATCCCGGGCAGCGCCGCGGCCTTGGGCCCGTTCGCATCGGTCTCGACGATGACGAGTACGTTGCTCATAGCACCTTCGCCTCCGTGATCAGCTTCTGGACGAGCGCCTCGGGGCTGTCGATGATCTGGCCCGCCGCGCGCTTGGGCGGGGCCGCGAGCCCGGCATACGCCACCTTCGCGGAGGGGCTCACGCCGAGCGCGTCCGGGGTCAGCACGTCGACCTTCTTGCGCTTGGCCATGGTGATGCCGCGGAGCGACGCCAGCCGGGCCCCCTCGGAGTACTTGTGCTCCTCGGGCGTGGCGCCGTTCTTGACGCTGCCGGGCAGCACGATCCGCAGGTCGACCGAGACCACCGCCGGCAGCGGCAGCGTCTTGGTCTCCACGCCGTCGTCGACCTCGCGCCCCACGCTGAGCGCCTTGCCGGCGCGGTCCCAGCGGAGCGTGGCGGCGAACGCCGCCTGCGGCAGGTCGAGCAGCCCTGCGACCCGCTGCGCGATCTCGTTGGACTCGGTGTCCTGCGAGAGCTTGCCGAGCAGCACGAGATCGCACGCCTCGCGACGGGCCACCTCGGCGACGAGCTTGGCCACCGTCTGGGCGTCGATGGCGGTCTCCTCGGCGTCCACGATGATGGCGCGGTCGGCTCCCATCGCCAGGAACTGCGTCACGTGCTGGCGCTTGCCCTGGGGGCACACGGCGCACACGATCACCTCGGCCAGGCGATCCTTGCCGCCGATGTGCTCCGCGAGGCGCAGCGCCGTCTCCACGGCGTACTCGTCGAACGCGTTGGAGACCCACTTGGACGACGACGTATCGATCGCGTTCCCCGCGAGCTTCAGGCTCTCGTCGGGATCCGGGATCCGCTTGACGGTGACCAGGATTTTCACCGGCATCCTCCTCTTCGATGACCGGGCCGCGCGGGCCCGTGTGCTCGGCCTCGGCCATGCCGAGGCGTTGTGGCTGACAGACAGGCTGACAGACAGCCGCTGACAGGGGTGCGCGGCTTATCGCGTGGGCTGGCTGCCCTGTCAACGCGCCCGAGCGTTCTTCAGCCGCCCGAGCGGGGGTAGCGCGGCGTCCCCGTGCGGCTTGCGACGCGCCGGCCCCCTGCGCTAGCCTGCCCGCCCCTTGCGACGCCTTCCTCAGCTCGTGTTCGGTGCCATGATCGGGGCCTTCGTTGCCGCCTGCAGCCCGGCGTGCACTCCACCCGACGCCAAGGCGCCCGGGACCGACGAGCCCCGTGGTCCCGGCGAGCCCCGCTCGGGCGACGGCGTGGGCAAGAAGGCGGCCAGCATCGCCGAGCACGAGAAGAAGCGGGCGGAGCTGCCCAAGGACGACATGCTCATGGAGGCGCCCGGCGTCGACACGAGCAAGCTCTCCGAGGCACAGCGGGGCGTGTTCTTCCAGGTGCTCAACACCGAGCCCAGCGCGTGCGACAAGCCGCACAGCCTCGCGCGCTCGCTCGAGGACGATCCCGCCTGCCGCGACTCGGTCATCGCCGCGCAGTTCGCCGCCGACGGCCTGGCCTCGGGTGCGCCGGCGAGCGCGGTCAAGCACGATCTGCCGCTCGTCATCGACATGCTCCACCCGCGCGACATCGACATCACCGGGCGCCCCGTCTACGGGTCGGAGCGCGCGCCGGTCACGGTGGTGGTGTTCGCCGACTTCCAGTGCCCGCACTGTCGCGCCGAGGCGCCGGTGCTGCGCAAGGCCGTCGACCAGTTCCGCGGGCGGGCCAAGCTCGTCTACAAGCACTTCACCATCACCGGCCACGACCGCGCCAAGGTGGCCGCCATCGCCACCGAGGCCGCCCACGAGCAGGGCAAGTTCTGGGAGATGCACGACCTCGTGTTCGAGAACCAGAACGACCTCTCCGACGAGAACATCTACAAGTGGGCCGCGCAGATCGGGCTCGACATGGAGAAGTTCAAGGCCTCGTTCAAGGCCAACAAGGGCAAGGCGGTGGTCGAGAAGGACAAGGCCGAGGGCGAGGCGCTCGGGATCTCGGGCACGCCGGCGGTGTACGTCAACGGCCGCCAGGTGATCCCGCAGCTGTTCGGCGGCAGCGTCACGGCGTGGATCGACGACGCGCTCAAGCGCTAGGGAGGGCGTGGGCTCGATGAGCGCGCCGCGACCCTGGATCGAGGCGTTCGCGCCGGCCACCGTCTCCAACCTCGGGCCGGGCTTCGACTGCCTGGGCCTCGCGGTACGGGGCGCGGGCGATCGCGTACGCGCGCGCCGGCGCGACGAGCCCGGCGTGGCGCTCGTGCGGGTGGAGGGCGACGGCGGCAAGCTGCCGCGCGAGGTGGACAGGAACACGGCCGCGGTGGCGGCCGCGTGGATCCTCGAGCGGCACGCCGCCGGCAAGGGCGTGGAGCTCGAGCTCTACAAGGGCCTGCCGCTCGGCAGCGGCCTCGGCTCGAGCGGTGCGAGCGCGTGCGCGGCCGCGGTGGCGGTGGACGCCGTGCTCGAGCTGGGCCTCCCGGCGACCACGCTGGTGGAGGCGGCGCGGCACGCCGAGGGGGTGGCCTGCGGCACGCCGCACCCCGACAACGTGGCGCCGTGCATCGTGGGGGGGATCGTGCTGATCCCGGCGCTCGACCCCCTGCGGCTGATCTCGCTGCCCGTCCCCGAGGAGCTGTGGCTCGCGCTCTACACGCCCGGCGTGTCGGTGGCCACGGCCGACGCGCGGGCCGTGCTGCCGCGGCAGGTGAGCCTGCCCGACACGGTGGCCCAGGCGGCGCGGCTCGGCTTGCTGGTGCACGCGCTGCACGTCGGAGATCTGTCGCTGCTCGGCGAGGCGGTGGTCGACGACATCGTCGAGCCGGCGCGGGCGGGGCTGATCCCCGGGTATCGCGAGGCCAAGGCGGCGTGCGTGGAGGCCGGAGCGATCGCGTGCAGCATCAGCGGGGCGGGGCCTACCACCTTCGCGCTCGCGGGCGACCAGGGCCGGGCCAAGGCGCTGCTCGAGATCCTCGAGGAGGCCTACACGCATGCGGGCGTGGCAGGGCAGGGGATGGTGGATCGCGTAGGGCCGGGGGCGCGGGTGACCACGCCGCCGCTGCACTGATCCGGCAAGCCCTACTCCTCGACCACCACGACCGCGAAGCGCGAGAGGTACACCGCCGACGCCGTGACCTGGGCCTCCACCATGTCGACGCGGTGGTCGGCGAGCGGCTTCCAGTCCTCCTCGCGCTCGATGAGCACGGTGAGATCGTCGGCCGTGAGGCCGTCGAGCTCCTCGGGGTCGACGTCGTAGACGATGGTGCCGGGGAACAGGAGCGGCAGACCGACCGGGCCCATCTCGTAGCAGGTGTCGATCGCGGTGGGCGGATCGCACTCGACCTCCTCGATGGTGATCTCCACCTCTTGGTCGAGCGCGCCCTCGGGGATCTCGAGGGTGAAGCGCCCGTCCTCGGAGGCCACCACGCCCCCGCGAGGACCCACGGTGGTGCCCTCTCCCTCGGAGCACCCGGTCACGAACATGGCGGCGGCCAATGCGAGCTTCGCGATGTGGGTCATGGTGCTCTTGCTCCCTGCACTGTGTAGGACACCCGCACCCTCGTGGTTTCCGGGTGTGGGTTCACAAAAAAAGCGATCACGAACATCGCGCAATCCACGCAAAGGAGCGCTGGGCAAATTGCCAAGCAATCCTCGTATGTTGCTGAAATGGTTGGCGATCACGACCGGCACGAAAGGGGTACGTGTCGGATGCGTGGGCGGTTCGCCCAACTGAATGGAAATGTGGGCCCGAGCGTCCGCGTGACTAGCGCGTGCGCATGAGGCGCGATTCAGCCCGAGCTGCCGGCGGTGCCCGAGCTGGCGCCGTCGCTGCTCGAGCCGCTGCTGCTGCCGGGGCCGTCGCCGGAGCTCGTGCTTGCGTCGCTGGTGCTGGCGGGCGTCTCGCCGGTGCTCTCGGGCTCCATCTCGCTGGTGCTGGACTCGGCCGGGCCGTCGCCGTCTTGGCTCTCGGCGATCTCGTTGTCGTAGCCCTCGCAGGCGAACGGCTCGTAGTCGACGCAGCCGTGGTACTCGCGGCGGCACGGCGAGCAGTACGGCGTGGCCGTGTTGAGCTCGACGCAGAACTCGTTGCCGGGCACCCCTTGGTTGGCGCAGTGGTCCTCGTTGACGACCTTGCAGGTCGAGCCGGCCAGCACGGCCGCGAGCACCACGGCGCTGGTGAGCAGCGCACGTCCGTGGATCACCATCGCAAACCTCCGGGGACGAGCTGCACTCGCGCCGTCTGGGCTCTGGGCTTGCGGTGCGTGGCGTGGCCCGCCACGATCACGAGCACGCCGGTCACCGCGGTGATGGCGCCCACCGCCACCATCACCACGCCCGGTGGGCGTAGCGAGCGGTTGTAGATCGGCTCGTCGGGCACCGGGAACTGCGGCGCCTGCATGAAGCCGATGCCGGTGCCCAGCGCCGCCACCCCCACGCTCGCGGCGACGATCCCCGCGACGTTGAGCCGCCAGCAGCGACCGCGCTCGGGGAAGCAGCGCTGCTGCGGGGCGTCGGGCTCGGGCTTGGTCTCGGGCTCGATCTTGGGCTCGATCTTGGGCTCGGTCTTCGGTTCGACCTTGGGTTCGGTCTTGGGCTCGGTCTTCGGTTCGGTCTTCGGTTCGACCTTGGGCTCGGTCTTCGGTTCGACCTTGGGCTCGGTCTTCGGTTCGACCTTGGGCTCGGTCTTGGGCTCGACCTTCGGCGGGATGTAGGGCTTGGGCTCGACCTTCGGCTTGGGCTCGGTCTTCGGCGGTCGCGTCTTCGGTGGCTTCACCTTCGTGGGTGAGCCGCCGGGCGCGACGATCTCCGGCCGGTTCGCAGCAGGATCGATCGCCCGGGGGTCACCGGAGGGCGCCAGCCAGAGCGCCAAGAGGCCGAGCACGAGCTGCATGGGAGCCCTGCAATTACCTCATGTGCCGACCCGCGCCAACGTCCGCGGCCGGCGAGCGGGCGTCAGCGGGGTGCTCCCACGGAAGCGCGAGCGAGGTCGGCGAGCGGGCCGAGCACGGCGCGGGCGGACGCGCGCGACAGCGGATCGTCCGCGATCGCTCGCGCCAGCGGGGGGCTGACCGAGTAGTAGAACGCCACGAACGCCTGCCCCATGGGGTTGGTCTCGAGATACGCGTCGCGGAACCACCGCAGCGCTCGCACGCGATCGGTCCACTGCGCGCCGTAGGCCGCGGTGGCCACGAAGCAGAAGCCGTCGACCTGCGCGAACTGCTGGGCGGGCGTGCGCACCTGCGCGGCCGCGATGGGGCTCTCGTTGCCGCACTCGTCCTCGTAGCTCACCCCGATCTGGTAGTCGTAGTTGCCGAACAGCTCGGTCACCTCGCACCAGGCGGGCTCGCCGGGCACGAGATCGTCGCTGCACTGCTCGATCGGCGGCACCTGCTGCACGGCCGAGCCGGCGTTCTCGTCGGTGAGCGGCATCAGGCCCTGGCGGTAGTAGAGCACCACGTTGGACAGATCGGCGTCGGTGGAGCCGGGCTCGGGGATCGTGAAGTGCACCCGCACGGTGTCGAAGTCGATGGGCTCGAGCTCCACGTCGGGGATCGCGGCCAGCGGCGCGATGGTGCAGCTGCCCCAGCCGCCGTCGCCGTCGCCGTCACCGTCGCCATCGCCATCGTCGTCGCTCCCGGGCGGCGGTGGATCCTCGCCGCTGTCGGGGCCGTGACTGTACACGCCGAACCGGAACGTCTCGCCGTTGAGCGTGTAGAGCTGCAGCCGGTCGGCGCCGCTGCCCCCATTGGTGCTGATGGAGGCGTCGGGCGGGTTGAGCTCACCGCTGCTGCCATCGAGCTTGCTGTAGCCCGCATAGGCATCGGTGCCCATGAACGCGGCCTGTGTGGCGTCGAGCTCGACCTGGTAGACCACCGAGGGCTGGCCCATGTACTCGACGCCGTAGCTGTCGAGCCGCGGGTCCACGTAGTGGTCGCCCTCGCGGTCGAACTCCCAGTCGGGGTTCTCGTCGTGCTCGATGTTGATCTCGATCCGGGCCCGCAGCGGGCCCGCCTCGGCCATTGCCGCCGAGACGACGGTGGTCACCAGCTCGGGCTCGTCGCCCATGGGGGTGGCGCCGGTGATCGCATCGAGCTCGTTGAGCATCGAGAGCTTGGGCGCGTCCTCCGAGTCGTGTCCGTCCTCGAACATGACGAGGTCGTTGCGCGGCGGGTACACCGAGGTCGCACCGCCGGCTGCGAACTTGCCCTTGTCCGACTGGAACGTCATCGGCGAGGGGCAGGTCATCGTGTCGGTGGAGATGGTGGTGTTCTCGTTGTCGGTCAGCGGGCGACAGAAGTAGGGCTCGGGCGAGCTGGTGTTCTCGTGCCAGCCGAGCGACTCGAGATCCGAGGGATCGTCGTCGAAGAACACGAGCTTGGGATAGGTGCGGCCGCGGGCGTGGGCCCACACCGGCAGCACCCCCGTGCGCGGCCCGTAGGGAAAGCGCCAGCTCGACAAGAAGTCCCAGCGCCCCGGTCGGTTGCCGATGCCCAGCCGGCCCGTGGCCTGGGTGACGAACACGTCCTGCACGAAGTTGCCCTCGGCGTCCTCGAGCCAGATCGCGATCTGGGCGTTGCGGACCGGGCTGAAGTGGAATTCGAGCAGGATGTCGCCCTCGGCCGCGCTCGTCGTCGCAGGCGCCGTGAAGAGCCCAGCGCCGAGCGCCAGGCACCCCGCCGCGCGGGTCACCACCCTCGGGAGCATCGGGAGCATCCGGATCATCGGGATCATGGTCGCGGCCGCCAAGCCGAGCCTTCGGCAATCCACGCGGCGAGTCTACCAGAGCGCTCCGACGACGCCCGGAAGGGCGCCCGCGAGCCTACGGACGGGCAGGTGCGGCGGATCACGCGAGCGGGGGCGCTCCGACGCTACCCTTGCACCATCGCGCCCATGCGCCGCCTCTCGCTCACCCTGGTCTTGCTCGCGTCGGCGTGCGGCGGGCATGCGCCAGCGCCGTGGGGCGCCGCGCCGGCCACGGTGGCGGCGGGTCCGCTTCCGCGCGGGCCCTCGGAGCCCGTGCAGGGCCTGCCGATGCCGAGCCTCGACGTGCCCTGGACGCCGCCGTCGTTGGTGGCGGGCGACGTCGAGCCGCTCGCGGGCGCGCTCGCGAGCCACGAAGCGATCGCGCTGCGGCTCGGGCCGCGCTTCGGCGGGCCCGAGGCGATGACCCGCATCGAAGCGCTGGTGCACGCGCTGCGGCCCGGGGTGGCGATCGCCGGGGAGGAGCTCCTGGCCGAGCCGTTCGCCGGGATCGCGCTCCCGCTCGCGCGCGAGCCCGACGACGCCGGGGCCCGGCCGCGCTACCGCTTCGAGGGCCGCATGGCGGTGGGCGACCCGCACGAGCGGCCGCCGAGCGCTGCGTCGGCGGTGCTGGTGATCGCCGACGCCGAGCTCGACCCGGGGCAGTGGCGAGCCCTGCCCGCGCGCGCGGTGGGCAGCTGCCAGGCCCCGATGGTGGCGCTCGCGGCCGGGCAGGAGCAGTCGCTCGCCGAGCTCGAGCCGTTCCTCGATCACGCCGACGACACGCTGTGGCAGGTGTACCGCCCCGCGCTGGCCGCGATCCTGCCGCAGCTGCTCGCCGAGCTCGAGCCCTACCGCGAGCCCAAGCGCCGCGCCGAGCTCGACGATGCCCGCGAGCACGAGCAGCACCAGTGTGGGCACGCCTACTGGCAGCACCTGCAGGCCTACGCGCGCTGCGGCGAGACGCTGGCCGCCTGCGCGCCGGCGCCACGGGTGTTCCTGATGGGTGGGGCCCGCATCGGCACCGCCGAGCCCAACGTGTGGATCCCCGAGGGCTGCGCGGCGGCGGTGGGCCGCGACTACGTGCAGGACCTGCGCGACGTGGCGGCCGAGGCGGCCGAGGTCGCGCAGGAGCACCTCGCCCCGTCGTGGTCGGCGCTGGCCGATCGCGCAGGGGCGATCACCGAGGTCTACGAGGCGCTCGAGGACGTGTGCACGCCCCGGCGCCGGCGCTTCGCCGAGGCCGATCTACGGGCCGCCCGCGGGCGCCTTTCGGCGATCGGGCAGGCGCTGGCCTCCGACGAGGGCGCGCTCCCGGTGGGCGGGTGGGTGCTGGCGGGGGAGCCGTTCCACGTGCCCGGCTACGGGCCGGTACAGCAGGTGGCTCGCTACCACGCGGGCCCCGGCAGCGCCTCGCAGACGGCGGTGGAGCAGGCCCGGGCGCTGCGCGAGCTGCTGCTCGGGCGTGCGCTGTGTCGCTCCGGCCAGCCCGCGCTGCCGCTGGCGGTGGCGCTGGTGCAGGGTGGCGGCGAGGTGGAGTTCTTCGGCTACTTCTTCGAGGAAGAGCTGTCGTGCGGCGAGCTGCCGCCGCTCCAGGCGGGCGCGACCGCGCAGTGATCGCGTCACGAGCGCACGGCGACGAGCGCATCGGCCTCGGCGGCCGCCTCGGTCTCGATGCGAATCTGCTCGAGCCGCTCGCCGACGTCCTCGATCCCGTCCGCGTCGGCCTCGACGCGGGCGAGGTCGAGGCGGAGCTGCCGTAGGCCCTGCATCGCCAGGCGCTCGCGCAGCTGCAGGCGCTCGAGCGCCCGGTGGGCACGTTCGCTTCCGGCCAGGCTCTCGCGCAGCACCTCGACCTCGCGTCGTCGCAGCGTCTGATCCTCGGGATCGGTGGCCTGGTCGAGGGCCACCCGAGCCGCGTCGAGCGCTTGCGCGAGCGTGGCGCGATCCTGCGTGGCGAGCAGCGCCGACAGCCGCTCGATCCGCTCCCGCAGCTCGCGGAGCGACTCGGCCACTCCGTCGAGCCGCTCCGCCGCCGACGCCTCGCCGCCCGGGCGTCGCGCGAGCATCGAGCGCACGTCCGCGAGTATCGCGTCGGCCTCCGATCCGGTCTCCGAGCTGGCCTCTGTTCTGGCCTCTGATCCGGCTAGCAGCGCCGCGGCGGCGCCGGTGGGCTCCGGCAGCGCCTTCGTGTCAGTGGACGCAGGCGCCGCCGGCAATGCCTTCGCCGCAGCCGCGGACGGCAGCAGCTTGCCCTCGCGAGCCAGCGCCACCGTGGTCGGCAGCGCCTTGATCGCATGGATCAGCACGAAGGCGCCCCAGATGAGGCTCGGCAGCGCCGTGATGCCGAGCAGCCCCCCGGCGATGACGGCATAGAACAGCATGTGCCACCCGAGGCCCTGCGCGACGCGCCGCCGCGCTGCGTCGCGTGGATCGCCCACGTGTGGCACCGCCTCGCGGAAGATCGGCAGCTCGTGCAGCGGTCGCCAGCTCTCGTCGTCCTCGCGGCGCGCGAGCTCGACGCCCGTCAGATTGCTGCTGCGGAGCCAGGCCTGCACGACCTCCTCGTCGAGCTGGTGGACGCCCGTGGAATTCTTCACCAGGTACGTGGCCATCGCGCTGCTCCCGCTCGCGCCATCATGTCAGCGACCTGCCGAGCAGGCGCCACCCGAGGCGCCGAAGCGAGCGCCGGATGGCCGTGCGCCGTTCCTCCGGCAGCCGCAGGTACTGCCGGTAGAGCAGCCACAGCGGCACGGAGAACACCTCGAACGCCAGCGCAATGATGAGGTAGTCGTACGGCGTGCGGATTCGAATCTCGCCGAAGTAGATCGCCGAGACCACCAGCAACGCCAGGAAGTGCACCGCGAGCAGGCCCTGCTTGACCGTGCGGCGCCACAGCAACACCAGGAGCCCCAGGAGCGCCGGGATCGCCAGCCCGTCGCGGTGGATGTTGGTCCACACCTTGCTCACCTGGCGCCACTGGCTGCGCCCCGAGTCGGGCCACGGGACGTTGAACCGCCAGAGCAGCGACGCGTTGACGTACCCGTACTTCAGCTGGCCCCACGGGCCCGTCTTGTCGATGCACTCGCGCACGTACTCCATGAGCTTGCGCTCGTCGCCGATGTAGCCGGGGTACGACAGCTCGTCCTCGAGCGCCGGCTCGAGCGCGACGCGGGGAGGCCTCCGCTTCTTCTTGGACTCGGCCTCGTGGTTCTTGACCTGCAGGAACGACGGCGGCCGAAAGTGCACGCGCCCGTGGCCCTTGCCGTCGGGGGTGGTGCTGATCTTCGAGGCGTGGCAGCGGCCGAACACCAGGTTGAACGACCCGTTCTCCGACACCAGGCCGTAGCGGCCGGTGTTGTGGTGGAGCAGCGCCGCCGAGAGCGAGAGCGCGATCACCACGGGCACCGCCGATTCGAGCAGGTGCACGAAGCGGAGCTTGGGCAGGCGCTTGCGCCACACCAGCCAGAAGAGCCCCAGGAGCGCCACCGAGACCATCAGCTGCGGTCGCACCACCGTGCCGAGCGCGGCGCACGTGCCCATCAGCCACGCATCGACGTGGCGGCCGTGATCGGCGAGCCGCAGCGACGAGAGCACCGCGCCCATGAGGAAGAACCCGAACGGCACCTCCGAGAGCACGTAGCCGCCGAGCGACAGGTGCGGGTAGTAGAACACCCCCACGAGCCCCACCGCCGGCGCCACCCAGGGAAACGCGCTCGCGCGCCGCGTGGCCGCGTAGGCGAACGCCACCGTCAGCGCCCCGAGCAGCGCGTAGATCACCCCGAGCGCGGCGAAATTCTCGCGGCCGAAGACCCACTTGCTCGCGAACACCAGCCAGTGCGTGCCGTACGGGAAGAAGCTGCTGTACTCGTGGGGTGTGAGGCCCTTGTCGAGCATGCGATCGGCCCGCGACACGTACCCGTTCATGTCCGAGTACACGTAGTCGCCGAGCGGGTGCACCACGAGGTTCCAGTGCAGGCGCACCACCAGCGCGGCCACCAGGATCGCGAGCAGCCACCGCTCCTCCACGATCCACCGGAGCACGCGCGTGCCGATCCGCCGCAGCGAGCGGGCGGGCGGGGACGGGTGGGCGGGCGAGTCCATGGCGGGGTCGGCGTCGCATTGGTAGCCGCTTTGGCCTGCTCCTCGCCAGGGCCGGTCGTGGGCGGGGGCTCTGCTCGGCGTCCGAAGCTCGCCGGGGGCCGGCTCGCCGCGCGTTCGGCCTCGGGCGGAGGCGAGAGCGGTCTTGCGCCAATCGCGTTGACGCCCGAATCGTTGCCCTGATATCCCGGCCGGCATGCGCTGGCTCGCCATCGACCCCCGCCGTGCTCTTCCCTGGTGTCTCGCCGCGACCGCGGCCCTCGGGTGCCGTCTCCAGACCGGCGCGCCGCCCGTCGACGCCGAGCCGGCTCCCGCTCCGCCGGCGGGCAAGGGCAAGCCGGCCGTGCCCAGCCTCGACAAGGTGCTCGCCGCGTCGGATCTGCCGACCACGAACGACAAGCCGCTGGCGGGCGATCCCATGCAGGTCACGGTGCACCGGCTGTCCAACGGCCTGACCGTGTACATCAGCACCGACCGGCAAAAGCCGCGGTTCTCGGCGTGGATCGGGGTGCGGGCGGGCAGCCGCATGGATCCGCCCGACTCCACCGGGCTCGCGCACTACCTCGAGCACATGCTGTTCAAGGGCACCGACGACTACGGCACCATCGACGCCAAGGCCGAGGCCCCGCACGTGGAGCGCGTGCGCGTGCTCTACGGCGAGCTGCGCGAGGCCAAGAGCGATGCCGCGCGCAAGAAGGTCCTGGCCGAGATCGACGCCGAGACCCAGAAGATGGCCGCCTACGCGGTGCCCAACGAGCACAGCCGCATGTACGGCGCGATGGGGGTCGAGGGCGTCAACGCGTTCACCAGCCAGGAGCAGACGGTCTACATCGGCGACGTGCCGAGCAATCGATTCGAGGCGTGGGCCACGGTCGAGGGCGAGCGCTTCGCCGACCCGGTGTTCCGGCTGTTCTTCCCCGAGCTCGAGGCGGTCTACGAGGAGAAGAACCTCTCGCTCGACAACCCCAACCGCCGCGTGAGCGAGGCGCTGATGGCCGCGCTCTATCCCGCGCATCCGTACGGCCTCCAGACCACCATCGGCGAGGTCGAGCACCTCAAGAACCCCGCCTACGCCGACATGGCGGCGTTCTTCGAGCGCTGGTACGTGCCCAACAACATGGCGGTGGCGCTCGCGGGCGACGTCGACCCCGAGACCGTGCTGCCGGTGCTCGAGGCCACGCTCGGCAAGCTCTCGCCCAAGGCGCTGTCCGAGCCGCACGCGGGCAAGCTGCCGCCGCTCGCGGGCCGGGTGTTCCGCGAGGTGCGGGCCGAGGGCGAGGAGGGCGTCACGCTCGCGTGGCACGCCGTGGCGGCGGCGAACGAGGACCTGGTCGCGCTCGAGGTGATGGACCGCGTGCTCGACGACGCGCGGGTGGGCCTGCTCAACGTGCGGCTCGAGCTGACGCAGAAGGTGCCCTCGGCCGGGTCGTACGTCAGCGCGCTGCGCGAGGCGGGCTCGATGGCGCTGCGCGCCGAGGCGCGCGCCGGCCAGACCCCCGAGGAGCTCGAGGCGATGCTGCTCGAGGTCGTCGAGGCGCTCAAGGCCGGCGAGTTCACCGAGGAGGACGTGACCGCTGTCAAGCTGCAGGAGACCGTGCGGATCAAGCGGCAGCTCGAGTTCCCCGGCTCGCGGGTGGGCAAGATGATGTCGGCGTTCATCGAGCACCGCGAGTGGAAGGACGTGGTCGAGCACGACCGGCGCTACCAGGCGGTCACCCGCGCCGACGTGATCCGCGTGGCCAAGAAGTACCTCGGCAAGGACTACGTGGTGGTGTCCAAGCGCAAGGGCAAGCCCGAGATCCCCAAGCTCGACAAGCCCACCATCACGCCGGTGAAGATCGACCACGCGCGCAAGAGCGAGTTCTCGCAGAAGATCGAGACGATGCCCGCCAAGCAGCTCGAGCCCGAGTGGGTGGAGGAGGGCAAGCACTACGCGCGCCTCGAGCTGCCCGCCGGCGACCTCATCGCGGCCAAGAACGATCGCAACGACCTGTTCTCGCTCACGTACTCGCAGGAGCGGGGCTACCGCAAGGCGCCGTACCTCTGCTATGCGCTCGAGCTGCTCGAGCTCTCGGGCGCGGGCGATGACGACGCCGAGGCCGTGCAGAAGCAGCTCTACGCGCTCGGCAGCTCGGTGAACACGAGCTGCGGCGCCGAGTCGAGCTCGATCACGATCGAGGGCCTCGACTCGCAGATGGAGGCGAGCCTCGCGATCGTGGACCGCTGGGTGAAGAGCCCGCGCTTCGACGACGAGGTGATCGGGCGGCTCTACGACAACACCGTGAGCGAGCGCCGCGATGGCATGGAGAAGGACTTCATGCTCACCTCGGCGCTCGGCGAGTACGCCAACTTCGGCAAGCGCAGCTTCTGGTTGCGACAGCCCAGCAACAAGAAGCTCGACAAGGCGAGGCCCGCGGAGCTGCGCCGGCTCATCGGCGGGTTCCTCGACCACGAGCACCAGACGCTCTACTTCGGCCCGCGCAACGCCGACGCGGTGGCCAAGGTGGTGCCGCGGGGCCAGCGGCACCGCAAGGTGGGCGAGGCCGAGGTGCGCCGCTACGAGCGGGTCAAGGCGCCCACGATCTACTTCCTGCACAAGGACGGGGCCAAGGCCAACGTGCGCTTCACGATCCCGCGCGGCCCGCTGCCGCGGCAGGATCGGCCCACGGCGCGGCTCCTGTCCGAGTACCTCAGCGGCAACATGAGCGCGCTGGTGTTCCAGGAGATCCGCGAGTCGCGGGGCCTGGCCTACAGCGCATACTCGGCCTACTCGGTGGGGCGGCGCCCGATCGACGAGTCGAGCCTCACGGGCATGATGAGCACCCAGGCCGACAAGACTCCAGTGGCGGTGCGCACGTTCCTCGAGCTCGTGCACTCGAGCGAGATCCAGGAAGAGCGGCTCACCGACGCCAAGGCCGGGGTCGATCAGGAGTATCGTGCCACCCGCATCGACCCGCGCTGGGTGACCCGCTGGGTGTGGAGCTGGGACGATCTCGGCGAGAAGCAGGACCCGCGCCCGTGGGAGTGGGAGACGATGAAGGGGCTCGCTCCCACCGCCGTGTCCGCGTTCGCCAAGGGGCTGGTCGACGTGCCGGTGATCATCACGATCGTGGGTGACCGCGAGCGGGTGGGGCTCGAGGAGCTCGAGAAGATCGGCAAGGTCCGCGAGGTCGAGGCCGAGGACCTGTTCGGGTACGGAGCGTTCCCGGCGGCACCGGGGGACAAGGGCGCGCCGGACAAGGCGGAGCGGGGGCCCAAGCACCTCGGCAAGGCGGGCGAGGGCAAGGAGCCCAAGGGCGACAAGGAGCCCAAGGGCGACAAGGCGCCCAAGGGCGAGAGGGAGCCCAAGGGCGTAAAGCCGCCGAAGGAGAAGGCCACGCGCGGAGAGCTGAAGGCGCCTGGCAGCGCCGGCACCGGGCAGTGAGGTTCTTCCGGCTTACGCCGATGACGGCGGCCGCTCCAGAGCGCGGCCGTCGTCGCGTTCGCAGTGCGATGGAGCGCGGTGGGCCTGTTATGCTGCAGGTCTGGTGAAGCGGACGATTGCAGCGGCTCGGGGGATCGCGTTGGCGCTGGTGCTCGGGTGTGCGGGCGGTGGCGGCAACGAGCGCGAGGACGTGGGGGCGACCGAGACCGGGTCGGGCACCACGGGCGGGAGCACGGCGGGCGAGACCGCGGGGTCGGGTGGGAGCGGCAGCGAGACGGCGGGGGTGGACACCGGCAGCACGGCCGACACGGCGGACGACCTGCCGGACTGTCCGATGATGACGTACTACCCCGACGTGGATCTCGACGGGTACGGCGATCAGGCGTACCCGGTGGACGCGTGCATCATGCCACCGGCGCACATTCCCACGGGGGGTGATTGCGACGATGCGAACCCGATGGTGCATCCCGGGATCGAGGAGGTGTGCGACGCGTTCGACAACGACTGCAACGGGCTCGTCGACGAGTCGTCGCCGAGCAACCCGAGCTGCCAGGGGTGTGGCCTGGGGCTGCTCGGGGATCATGCGTATTACTACTGCCCCGGGCCGGTGGCGTGGGCGGACGCGCGGACGTCCTGCGGGCAATTCCAGGCGGACCTGGTGATCGTCGACGATCAGGCCGAGCAGGACTTCCTGCTCACCCAGCCGATCGAGGCGGTGGTGTTCATCGGCCTCTCCGACGAGGCGGTGGAAGGCACGTTCGTGTGGGTCGATGGGACCGCACCGGCGTTCACGGCGTGGGGGATGGGGGAGCCCAACAACGCGCTCGACGGCGAGGACTGCGGGCAGCTCGCGGTGGCCACGGCCGCCTGGAACGACATCGCGTGCGCGACCGCGGGGGCGTTCGTGTGCGAGGCGGCGGCGGGCTGACGCCCGCAGGGTTGCCGGCGTGCGGAGGTCCCTGGTACGGATCGTCGATGTCGACGACGCCGACGCAGCGGCTCCCGAACGGGGTGTCCGTGCACAAGTGGCCGCACGAGGTCGAGCCCACGGCCGAGCTGGTGGCCGCGGAGATGGCCCGGTTCGGGTTCAAGAGCTACGACCTGCAGACCGTGCCACCGTGGTTCTTCCGCAGCCGTCATGCCCACGACGAAGAGGAGATCCGCGGCGCCGTCGGTGGGGTGACGACCTTCCACTTCGACGAGGGTCCGGTGACGCTCGAGGCGGGTGACATCCTCATCATCCCGTCGGGCGTGCAGCACGAGGTCCGCAGCCACAACGGTCGCCCGTTCTCCGCGTTCAAGGGCTCGCGCAGCGGCGAGCGGCACGTCAGCGAGCACGGTGACGGTCGCGGTAGCGTCGAGGAGCTCGCGCGTGCGGGTGAGGGCGACACGCGGGGCCGGTCGTGACCCACCTCATCGGGCTCGACCTCGATGGGACGATCGAGGATAGCCGCGACGACATGGTCGCCGCCGTTCTTCGCGTGCGTGCGAGCTTCGGCTTGTCCGAGCAGCCGGGTGAGGCATTTCGCCCCCACGTGTCCGCCGGCATGGATCACCTGTACCGCATGTGCTTCGACGAGCTGCTTGCGGCCGGTGGTGCGCTCGCGGACGTGCGTACCGCGTACGAGGCCGACTATCTCGCGCACATCGCCGACACGACGCGTCTCTACGACGGCATGGCCGCGGCGCTCCGGGAGCTCGCCGGCCTCGGTGCGCTCGCCTGCGTCACCAACAAGCCCGAGCGCCTGAGCGTCGCGCTGCTCGCTGCGCTCGGGGTCGAGGGGCTGTTCTCGGCGGTCGTCGGCGGCGACACCTGTCCCGAGAGCAAGCCGAGCCCAATGGTCCTCGCCGAGGCCGCGCGCCGCGTGGGCCGGCAGGGTGGGGCAGTGATGATCGGCGATTCGTCGGCCGACGTTCGCTGCGGGCGTGCGTACGGGGCCGCGACCGTGTGGTGTGCGTGGGGCTATGTTGCGAGCCCTGGCGAGCTGGTCCCCGATGTCACTGCGCGGGACGCTGAAGAGCTGCCGCGGCTCGTGCAGGGGCTGCTCGAGGGCGAGCGTTCGGCCGTCCGGTGACCGCGCGAGATCGCACGGGGAGTGGCTGGTACGATGGGTGATATGCAGCGGCGGCTGGTCTTCGTGCTCGCGGTGATCGGTTGTTCCTACGACGCGAAGGGCCAGGGTTCGGGGACGGGGCTGGAGCTCGACAGCGGCTCGTCGGGATCGGAGGTCGGCGGCACCACGGTGGGGCCGGGCGGGAGCTCGAGCACGACGGTGGTGGCGGCGAGCAGCGAGAGCAGCGGTGGCTTGGAGTCGACGACGACCGGGACGCCGCCCGAGCCCGACACGGGGTCGACCACCGAGGTGGCGCCACCGCTGCCGATGGCGCGGTCGTGCAAGGAGGTGCTCTCGCTCGATTCTTCGGCGATGACGGGGGTGTACGAGATCCTCGATGAGGGCGAAGGCGTGGCGGTGGAGGTGCACTGCGACATGCAGATCGATGGCGGCGGGTGGACGCTGGTGGCACGTACCGCACCCGGGCCCGAGGTGCCGTTCGGGTGGAGCGTGCAGCGAGGGACGCTCGGCGACGAGGACGAGCCCTACTCGCTCGGGGCGCTGCAGCTGGGGCTGCCGTTCAACGAGGTGCTGGTCACGCGGCGCGAGGGGTTCGCCGTGCCGGTGGAGAACGCGTATCGGATCGCGGTGCCCTCGGGGTTCCTCGAGGACTATCGCGACATGGCGTACGAGTCCGAGGGCTCGGCCACGGTGATCGGGGACTGTGCGCCCGGCGACGGGCCGAGCATGCTGTTCTGGCTCGGGTACACCGAGAGCGACCAGCGCTACTTCTTTCGCGACTTTCCGGGGCCCGACCCGTGGGGGCTGTGGTCGGATGGGTTTCGGACGTACTACGACAACTGCAGCCAGGGCGGGGACCTCGACGAGGAGCAGGGGGCGGTGTTCGTGCGGTGAGCGGAGCGGAGCGGAGCGGGAGCGGGAGCGGAGCGGAGCCTGGGCGGTGGCTGGTAGTATCGCGGGATGCGACGGCGGTTGGTCTTCGTGCTTGTGATCCTCGGTTGTTCGTTCGATGCGTCGGGCCAGGGCTCGGGCTCCGGGTCTGGCATGGGGTCGAGCTCGGAGGGTGGGGATGCGACGACGGGGGAGGGTGGGGGGAGCACGACGGTGGTGCTCGAGGGGAGCAGTGGGGGGAGCAGCGGGGGGAGCAGCGGGGGGAGCAGCGGGGGGAGCGAGGGCACGAGCTCGAGCTCGGGCACCACGACGCCGCCGGAGCCCGAGACGGGGACGACGACCGAGTCGCTGCCGATGTCGCGGTCGTGCGAGGAGATTCTCGAGAAGGATCCCTCCGCGCGGACCGGCGTGTACACGATCCTGAGCACGAACGATGGTTCCGAGATCGATGTGCACTGCGAGATGGAGCTCGACGGGGGCGGCTGGACGCTGGTGGCTCGCAGTGCTCCCGATGCCGGGGGGTCCTTCGGGTGGGGGGTATCGCGCGGAGCGCTGGGCGATGAAGCCGAGGCTTACTCGCTCGATGCGATGAGCGTCGGGCTGCCGTTCGGCGAGATCCTCGTCGCTCAGTGCGAGGGCTTCGCGGAGCCGGTGGAGCGCGCGTATGTGGTGGACGTGCCCGAGGGGTTTCTCGGGGCCCACGGCGGTAATGCGTACGACTCGGGCGACGCGCGGACGGTGTCCGGGGACTGCAATCCGGGCGATGGCCCGACCATACTGCGCTGGTGGGGGTATACCGACGGTGAGGGGAGCTACTTCTTTCGCGATATTCAGGGGCCAGTCGATGTGACGGGGTTGTTTCCGGATGAGCTGCGGACGTACTTCGATGGGGATTGTGATCAAGGGGGGGAGATGAATCATGAGCAGGGGGCGCTGTTCGTGCGGTGAGTTCAAGGCGGTTGGTCGAGCGTTGCAGGCAAGGGATAGCAATAGGCGCTATGGTCGAGCCCCTCCACTCCCTCAAGCTCGTCCGGCTTCCGCAAGAAGGGTTGACCACCGGATTGCACTGACGCAGGAATTGGTCGAGGAGGAGGGGACAGCTTCGGGCTGCCAGTCCTCCTCGGGATCGAAGGCCTCCGTGGCACAGCTGTTCCCATGCCCTCGAACGGCACGAAGAGAGCATCCCCTTCAAGCGCCTTGGAGCGAGGTTAGTGGAGCTCGAGCCGCATGCACGCATGCCTCGAACCACGCGTCGAAGGCCTCTTCGTTGGTTTGTTAGTTGGGCGGGGTTGCTATGCCGAGCCGCTGGCGTTGTCGTGCGACGAACCAGGTCGCCTGCAACGCTATCCCTTCGCGGTTGACGATAGCGTGCTCCCATGCCGCGATCGATCGCTCCTGGCAATCGCACTCGGGTCGACGCAAGTGGGCTAGCGCGCTCTGGGGCGTCCAGCGCTCGCCGTGTCGCAGTCGCAGCGGTCCCCCCGATACTTTGATGTGGCGAATCGCTTCGGCCCAGACGTGGCGGTCTCTGGAGAGCCGCTCGACCACTTGCGTGCCTTCCATCTCGTCGCTCGTCTCGACACTCTCGCTGGGGGCCACTCCGTGGATCCGCCGTAGCGCGTTGGCAGCCGCGGCCTTCAGCGCCTCATCTTCGGCATCGAGCACCGCAAGCAGTCGCGGAACCGACTCGATCTCACCCGCCCAGCCGAGCGCCTCGACCAGCATAGGCGACGGAACGGCGTTCTCGGCCTGGGTCCCGAACGACACTCCGTCGCGCGTACATGCGAGCGCCAAGGCGATGGGCTCGGCGCGCACGAGCTCGGCTGCAGGGAACCCGACGATCGCGTCGAGACGCGGCGCAATGACCAAGGCCGCGAACGCATCGTGCGGCCCGCGGTGTTCGGGCGCCGGCAAGGACACCGGACCATAGTACTGGACCAAGTGCCCAGCGGCGATCATCTCGAGGATGGCCGCGTGCATATTGGGATCGTTGCGCGCGTAGAGTTCGACCACCAGGTTGGGGTCGATGTAGCCGGCCCGCGTCATTGCTCGGATTGCCGCGGCTGCGAGGCGCACGTCCTCGTCGCGTGCGAGTGCCGTCAGCACGGGCACTGCCTGTGATTGGGGGACGCACGCGAGTGCCGACAACACGACTTCGGCACGCTCGCTAGATTCGTGCGCCGCCTCGAGCACGACCTCGGTGCGCGCACGATCAGGGGACAGGCACAGCATGACAACCACGCCCGCCCGCACTTCCTCGAGCGCATCGGACCGCAGCGACGACTCCGCAAGCGGTGCCGCGTGTCCGCTCGACCACCCCAGCGCATCGAGATTGGCCAGCGCCGTGGCCTCGAAACCCGCGATACCTTCCCACGGCGCCTCGGGCTCAGCGTGGTGAGTGAGCCGCAGCTTGAGAAGCCACACGAGTTCGTCAAAGTTCTGCTGCACGAGCGTCTGCTCGAGATCGTCCACCCCCTCGATGTGCATCCCGGGGTCCTCCTCGGGCCGAAAGGGTCGTCGCTGGCTATGCTCCGGGGGCAGGTGCGTGGTGGGTTCGACCCGTGACACTCGCAGGTACGTCGGATCGAGCGCGGTGGGCTCGGCCGGGGGCGTGACCACCACGGCCGCGCGATGTGGCCCGTCCGAGACGCTCAGCAGGACTGCCCTCGGTCTGCACAGGCCCAGCTCGAGCGAGGCTGAGGCCCATATGATCTCGAGCGCTCCTACGGCGGCTCCCGTCTCGCCGAGGTACGACGCGACGTGCCACACTTCGAGGTGGTCGCGTCGGCTGCGAAAGTAACGAACCCAGCCGTAGCTCTCGTCTTCGAATGCGGTGCGCTCACCGTTGATCGCGTTGATGCAAAGCTGGACGTCTGCTTCGGCATGACCGGCGTCGGCCACTGCGTTGCGGAACGCCGCCGCCACGCCGACGCCGACGAGCGGATCCTCCTTGGTCCCCGTCGCCTGCTCCTGCACGAGGCCCAGCCCAGTTACTAGGGCCGCGGCGCCTCCCCAGCCGCCCCGTCGCGCGCGACGAGACAAGCGTACGAACGCGGCCGCCTCGCCCGGGATGAGGCCATCCCACTCTTCCTTGAGCGTGCCGGTGTTGGACAGGTGTTGAAGCAAGGCGGGCTCGAGCCAGGTATCGACGCCTCCCACGACGCACGTTCCCATGCCCTGACCCATCAGCCGCCGAGCTTCGATGAGTGCGTGCACGATGGACACCCGCCCCGTGCTGAAGGTCGCAACCGACTCGACGGGTAGCCGGTGGGTCCGAGCAATGGCGTCACGGACGTAGGTGGCCAAGCCGGGCGGTACGCCGACCCGACTGGGTAGGGGAAGGCCAACCAACACGGCACGCACGGGTCCATCGAGAGGATCGGGTGCTTCGAAGCAGGGCTGTAGCGCTCGCAGGGCGAGCGCTACGTAGCGCTCGGCTCGGGCCACGCCCTCGGCATAGCCTCGGATCGGCGCGGCCAAGATGTCGATCTCTGCATTTCCCCACAGCGGGAGCTCCTGGAATCCGTCCTGTCCCGCGCGCAGTGAGGCGAGGGTCCGCTCCACATCGAGCCCAACGCACGTGCATGCCCCGGCCTTCGTCACGAACATCAGACCACCGTGTCCAGCGCGCGCAGCCGGCTACCATCGAATAACCAGGCGTCGGTCCCGCTGCTGACCACAAGTTGGTCCCCCACCGAGCTCACCCAGTCGGCAGCGATATCGAGCAAGCAGACGGGCGCCTTCTTGCCGTCGAACGCATACACCCCGCCCAGGGTGGCGTAGCAGATGCGCCCCTGGAAGCGTGTGAGGATGTGGAGATCAGCGCGGGTCCCCGTGTCGATGACCCGCCACCCGTTACAATTGCCCATGAGCAGCGTGCCGATCGCTCCTCCCACACATAGCCGCGTATCGTCGAGCGCCGTCACCGAGTAGAGGTCGCGGTTGGTGGGGCTCGCCAAGCGTCGCACGACCTGACCATCGAAGTGCAGGAGCGTGCCTTGCTCTCCCACCGCGTAGACATCGGAGGGGCCGAAGCCGCCCACCCCCGACAGCACGAAAGGAGTGCCTTCGGGCAGCGGTAGCTCGTACCAAGTGCCGTGCGCGCGGCACTCAAGGAACGGGTGGATGCCCGAGACGAACAGGTAGGCGGCATTGGGGGACCACATTCGGCTGAAACCCCCAACGTGACCGGCGATCGGAATCTCGGTGACGCCCTGGGCATCGATTTCGACGATCCCGCGTGGGAAGCCGGCGGCGGTTGTGTGCCCCCGCACGAGCGAGAGGTTGTCGAGCAAGCGATCGGGGATCCGATGCACGAAATCGCGCTGGTCTCCCACGAAGTGCAGCACGTGGGTGAAGCGGCTGGTGGGTGACTGGTACGTGGGCTGGTTGGTGGGGCCGAAGTGCTCGTCGTACTCGGGGCTGTGGCCGAGCACGAAGAAGTCGGACGAGCTGGCCCCGCTGCCGGCGTAGAGCCGCAGCGGCCATTTCCGTAAGCGGGTCGGCTTGGGCTTCAGGCGAGACATGACCACGCCGATACGCTAGAGAAGGACAGCACCGGGACCGGTTCCCGCTGCACAGGTCCGAGGTCGGACACCGCCGCCCAGACGCCACTTTCGCCCACGCGGCAGGCATCGGGCACGTCGAAGCCGAGGTTGACGAGCGGGCGCCGTGCGGGCTCGGGGAACACCGCGAGCACGACCTGCGGGCCGAAGTGCGTCTGCAGCTCGTGGCCGGCCCGCAGCGCGTCGCTGCGGATCGCCCGACCGCAGCGGAGCCGGAGTTCGTGGTAACTCGCGATCGCCAGCTCGCCGTGGGGCAGAAGGATTCGCACTACCGCCGCCTGGCAGCCGTCGATGCGAGTGACGACACGCCGCCCGCTCCGCGCCTGCACGGCCGTCCCACGGGTGATCGACTCCACGGGTACACGGTGCCGCTCGTCGAGCCACACCAGCGTACCCAGGACGAAACAGCCCTTGACCGGGGAAACGGGTGTGTCTTTGGTGAGGGGCGGGCGGCCCTTCTTTTTGACGTACTTCTCCGTGTGCTTGACGGCCTCCACAACCAGACAATTGGAGAGAGTCTCCGCCTCCGTGTCGGTCATCGGCTTGCCCTCGTCACTCGCCTTCTTCTGGATCCCCTTCTTGAGGTCGTCCCGCGCTGTCTGCTGCAGCCCGCCGAAGGTCGAAGGTCCCTGCCCTTCGAGACCGTCATGGCAGTTGCGTTCGGTCTGAGATTTGTTGACGACGTCGTGAGCCCCTCCCGATGCACCGTCCAGTAGTACCGCGAACCCGCTGTACGTAGAGACAATCCCCTCCATCGCCTTGTCCTGCAGGATGTGGTGGCTCTCGTTGCCGGAGGCCTTGGGTGCCCCTTTGCGGTGCTGTCGCGTCTTGATGTCAAACTTCTCCTTGAGTTGCGTGCATTCCTGGGCATCGGGGCTGGGGACTGTGAGGGCCTCGCTGACCGGCGCGGGCGGATTATTAGACGGCGTTCCCATCTATGAGTCTCCTGCCATGATGTCTAAAGCTCGCGGAACCTCTTTGCCCTCGATCTTCACATCCATCGAGTACATGAAGTAGGAGGACTTCCCTTTTTGCTTGGAGGTGACGATGCCGCCGCCGGCGGTGGCCGCTTCGTTGCCGGTGCTTTTGCTGAACTCCGACACGTTCTTGAGCGCGATCGGCTTTCCGTCGGCGGTGGTCTTGGTGCTGCCATTGGCGGTATCGCTGCCCAACGAGACGTTGGGATACGGTACGGGCACGAACGGAGCCGGCGGCCCCGGGGTTTTGCCCACGCACGGAAAGTTGATGCTCTTGGCCTGCCCGTTAGCGTGGGTGATGGCACGGTTGTTGACGAAGACGGTCGAACCCATTAAAGAGACTCTCCTGCGACGATGCTCGGCAACACTAGCGCGGACCACGTCGCTCCGTAGTGGAGCTTGGCGCCCGATTCCGAACCGATCGCGACCAAGACATCACCCGCCGTGATCAGCGAGTTGGAGGGCAGCGGGTCCTCCAGCGTGGCTATACTGTCGGTCACGCTGCAGATACCGTCGAGCGCCGCGATGTAGACCCGGCCTTGGAACGTGGTCATACCGATGGTGAAGTCGAAGACTGGGGCCTCCACCCGCTGCCAACCATTAGCCTCGGTGAAGCGGTGTAGCGCTTCACCGGCCACGTACAGCTCGTCGGCGGGGGTGATGACCACGCCGAACAACTCCTCGTCTGGGCCCTCCATCTCCGCCACGCCGGCCCCGTCCCACTGGAGGAGCCCAGGCGCGGTAGTGATGTAGACCTCGTTGGCCGCGAGCCCATGGAGCGAGTTGACCATGTCGATCTCATCGGGCATGGCGTGTTCCTGCCACAGACCAGGCCCGCGTCGTACGAACAAAACATTGCTGAGCAGCAGCACGACGTCCTCGTCGGCGGTCACCCCGGAGAACCCAAGGATTGCATCGAAGGCCTCGGGATGCCTGCAGATCACTTCGGTCTGCCACGAGCCGTCGGGCTCGCGGATAAGCATGCGGCCGTCTGCGAGCGGGCAGTACACAGTGCCATGGTCGGCACGCCATGTGTGGTGGAGGATCTCGGGGACGACTTCGACGAGTGCGAGCTCCCTGTCGCCTACGAGCCGCATGAGGAACGTGCGTCGAATCCCGAGCGCTTTCTCGCCGGGGTGGACGAGCGCCACGACGAGATCGTGGCGCGAGGTGCCCCACGCCGTGACGACGCGGAGCTCAGTGGGGGTCGGAGCATTGGTCTCGGCCATGGGTGGCTCCTCGGTTCAGCAACAGCCTACGGGCTTGGGAGGCGGTGGTTGCCCGACGATCATCTCTTCGAGCCGGAATGGATCGCCGTGGATGTCGGCGGTGCCGCGCCAGGTTAGCACGAGCCGCCCGTGGTCGGGCTCGACGAGGATGGTATCGAGTGCCATCGTCTCCGAGACGGTCTTGTTGCGGTAGCGCAAGGTCAGGGGCATCGTCGGATCAGGCAGCTTGACCTCGAAGTGGCCCGTGGGGGTCATGCCCGAAACGCGGATCACGTCGCCGGTCTTGGGTCGCTGCACCCACTGATCCTGGGGCGCGCCCTGGTTGAACAGGGGTTTGAAATCGCGAGGCAGCAGCGGGAATCGCTGGTCGAGCCAGTTCTGATCGTAGGTGCCTGCGTACAACAGGCGTGGTTCCCAGTCCCGCGACACGAACCCCATACCGGCGGGCTGGGGCTTGTCGCGTGGGTCGACGATGAGCTCGGACACGAGCTCGACATTGGGGACCCTGGTGCCGCCGAACGCCCGCGAGAGCGACGAAGCGTACCCCGTACCGGTGCGATTGCGCGGCTCGGAGCCTTTATCGTCTTGGCCACCGTAGGCGCGATCGAATACGATCGGCATCGTTTCGAACGCTGCCGGCGTCGTGGGGGTCCAGCCCACAGCACCCTGGACCCACACCCGGTCTCCCGACACGCGTATGCGCTTGAGCACACGGTCGCCGTACGCTAGCCCTACGTCCACGTGACGTGCGGGTCGTCCGCCGGGAGCATGGGCCTGCCCATTGACGACGAGGTCGGTCAATGGCTTATGGAGCACGATATCGGACTCGTAGCGGATGCAGGATTTGCCGGGCTCTCCCCACGGCCGGTCCTCCATCACGATTTCGGGCTGGGAGTCCTCGACGCTCAGCTCTCCCCGCGCGTCGACCACGAATCCGGCTTTGAGTACGATCCGCAAGATGGTGGCGCCGTTGACATCGGTCATCGGCAGGGCCTCGCAGCGGTATTGTGTGCGGTTGTCGAGCTCGAGGGGCATATCCGACCAGGCCGGGGCTCAGTTGAGGCGCAGCGATGCGCCCGTGATGCGGTTGAGGCCAGAGGCGCGCGACACGAGGTGCTTGCCCCGAATGACCACCCGCCCATCGTGGTGCAGCGTGAGGGACGCTGCCCCGCAGCGCAGCACGATCTCCCTCTTACCCTCGAGCACCACGCGTTCCCCATCGACCCGGGTCTCGGGCGGCTCGACCTCCGATTCCACCTCTGACGGGGCGAGTGATGGAGGCACGTGGATCACGCCCAGGATCATGGGCGTGCCCGTGCTCGCTTCGCACAGGACGAGGACCTCCGCCTGCTGTGCGATTGCTTGCGACAGCGAGGCCACATCGAAGGCTACGAGACACTCAGCGGGCAGCGTTCGGCCATCCTCGACTAGTCGCACTAGGATGCCACGCTCAGCCTCCCAACCTACGAGGATGCCACGCCGAGCTCCTGTGAGTACGTCGGGGATTGGATGGAGCATTGCGAGCTGCGTGGCTTGATTGGGCATCGGTGATCTCGCTATCTGACGGACTTACTCTATCATAAGACATGTACGTTGGCGACCATGGGTAGATATGTCGTTCGGGCCACGAATGTGGTGGCCGAGCGCAAGAGCATCAGCCAATTCATGATGGTGGCCAGCGCTTTGGTCTGGATCGCGAAGATCCCACGAAGCGCGCATCCAGGCCGCCGAGCCTTGCCACGAACGCGCGCGACACATCGGCGGCGCCACCTTGGCCCAGCTCACCAGTTGCAGCTTCCGGGCAAGGTGTGAAAATGGCCATCACGTGGCTTCCTTGGTCTTGAAGCGCTCGCCAGTGAGATAGCTGATTGTGAACTCGAGCGCAGAGTACTGGTCTCCGGCCTCGATAGGGGCCATACGCGGCTTGGGTGAGTACGTCTCCCCACACCGGGTGGGCTTCGTTGCCTCCGTCCTCGTTGGGTTGGTTCCCCGCCCCATGCCAGCGATGACGAACTCGGCGGGCAACTTCCTGCCAGCTCATCTTCTTGGACCAGTGCGCCAAGAACCACGCGTAGGTCGTCGTCGTGGGGCACTTACCTTTGGCCCAGGGGACCGCCTCGACCTTGACCCCGCATCGTGGGCACTTGACGCGGCGCATCGTGTACGCGCAGAAGACCAGCAGGCCCCACATCGGGACGAACTGGAAGTACCGGGTGCCCTTTGGGGCGTCGTAGTTCGCGGGCTGTTCGCAGCCCGAGCACGGCAGCCGGCACCGCGCGTCGGGACGGATCCGGACGACCAAGCGCGGACGGGCACCCGAGTGAAGCTCGGCACGGTCGTAGACGAAACCCTTGTATTTTTGGACGTGGTTGAGCAGAGTCTTGAGCTGCATCTCGGGTCCGGGAGCTGGGTTGGTTGTGTTGCAACTCCATCTTCGCTCCCCCGAGATGCGCTTTGCCCGTGGGCCTGTAGTCGCCCGCCTACCGGTTCCAGATCGTGTTCGGCCTCGACCTCCGGCAGGGATCAGTCCATTGCCGCTTGAGTCAGTGCCCGCCAGCCAGTGCGCCCGCCTCAACGCCACGAGTTGGTCGGCTCGAGCGCGAAGCACGACCTCTCGGCCCACAGATTCGTCCGATGAACCAATCAAATCAGGCCCGAGGCCTAAGATCGATGGGACCCATGGCAGGCCATGCTCAGTTGATATCTACCTTGCTACCCTCGATCTTGATCTTCGTACCATTCACCGAAATCTTCTTACCATTGATCAAAATCGTCCCATCCTTCTTGAGCTTGATGCTCGCCGACCCACAGCTGATCGTCAGCTCATCTTTGATATCGATCCCCCCCTTCTTCTTCCCCGCTACCAGAAAATCATCCCCCGATTGCAGCGCCATCTTCTTCCCCGAGGCGACCGTGACGTCCGTCCCCGCGTCGATCGACACCGACGTCCCGCAGGAGATCGACCCGCTCGCGCCCGCGTCCACTGAAAAGAACGCCCCCACCGTGATCGTCCGCGCCGCCCCGACCTCCTCCGCGTAAACGGCCCCCACGATCACGTTCTTCGCCGCCCCCACCGTCTCCTCCGCCGCAGCCCCCACCACGAGCGTGTGCGTGGTCCCCACCGTCGTCGACATCGCCGACGCAATCACCTCGGTCAAGTTCACCCCGATCGTCGTATCGCGGTTCCCGCTCACCGACAGCGTCTGGTTCCCCCCCACGCTCGTCGAATAATCCCCCGAGACCGACTCGGTATGATTCCCCCCCACGCTGATCGACTTGTCGACATCCACCGTCTCGCTCTGATTGTTGTGCACGGTCTTCGTACGATCATTGTCGATCGTGATCGTCTGATCATTATGGACCGTATGCGTCTCGTCGTTCTCGACCACCGAATTCTGGTTCTTCTGCGCGTGGATGAAGAGCTCCTCCGCCCCCGCTGCATCCTCGAAGCGCAGCTCGTTGGACCCCGACCCAATCGACGAATTCGTGCGAATCCCGCTCTGCGTCTTCGACCCGGGCAGCGCGAACGGCGGGGTGTTGTCGCCGTTGTACACACACCCGGTCACCAACGGCCGATCGGGGTTGCCCTCGAGGAACTCCACCACGACCTCCATGCCGATCCGCGGGATGAACTGCGCGCCCCAGCCCGCGCCGGCCCAGCTCTGCGCCACCCGGACCCAGCAGCTCGACGTATCGTCGTGCGGCCGCAGCTCGGGCCAGTGGAACTGCACGCAGATCCGCCCGTGCTCGTCGGTGTGGATCTCCTCACCGCTCGGCCCGGCCACGATGGCCGTCTGGGGCCCGTGAATCTCGGGCTTGCGCGTGACCACGCGGGGCCGGAGCGGCACGTCGTCGGGCAGGCACACGAAGCGGTTCTCGTACTGGGGTCTGCGCTCCTGGGCGAACGCGATGAAGTGCTGGTCGGGCTGGTGTCCCTCGTGGACGACCTCGGTGAGGATGAACGCCCGCTCGAGGTCCGCCTGCTCGTGGCGCTCGACCTCGAAACGAAGCCCGGGTGAGAAACCGAGCACGTTGCCACGACCCACCACGATCTCGCGGTCGACCTGGGAGCGCTCGAGGTGGTCCTTCACCCGATCGGCCACGTCGTCTTCGATGTAGCGGCGTCGCATGTGCACGTGAAACCGTCGCGTACGGCCACGATCGTCGGCCGCGACCTGCTCGTCGACGAGCGGCTGCAGCGGGGTGAGGAAGTCGTAGTCGTGCCGCGTGACGCCGGTGGGGCGTAGGGCGGTGCGCCAAGCGATCCCGCTCAGCGATTCCACGTCGGCGTCGTCGGCGAGGTTGCCGAACATGGGGATCATCGATGAACCATCGACGTTGGCCGCGTCGGGGAGCTGGGCGTTGTCGTCGGTGGCAACCAGCACCTCGTGGCCCGCATCCTCGTCGTGGACCAGGCGGTAGGTGATGCCTTCCTCCTCCATCAGTCGCGACGCGAACGCAAAGTCGGACTCGTCGTACTGCACGCAGTAGTCACGAGGGCTCTGCCCGCGCGACAGCGCGCCGAGGTCGAGCGTGCGGCCGTACTGGCCGAGCTCGGGGCCGAGCACCTCCTCGAGGATCTCCGCGACCGACATCGCCTGGAAGATGCGCGAGCGAGTGGTCTGGTCGAGCAGTCGAAATGCGGGCACCGCTCGGAGCCGTGCGAGCACGTACTCCTCCTCCGTGGCCACGTACTCGACCTCGGACGCGACTCCGTAGATCAGACGCGAGTGCTCGCCGCGTGCAATCTCGAGCTCGAGCGAGGCCCCCAGGATCGAGTGGACGTCGAGGTCCTCTCCAGGGATCGCGACGTCGGCCTCGATCTCGTACGGGCGATCGAGCGCCTCACTCACCTTCACCCGTACGACCGTGAAATCGAAGCTGGGCGCGTCGAGGCATCGTAACGCGTAGCTGACCCGCTTGAGCGAGCCAAACGCTGTTCCTAAGGATCCTTCTGCGGGCATCGGGGTCGTCCGATCGTTCGGAACGGGTTGACGGCGTGGCCCACCGAGGCGAAGCGCTCCCGCCAGGAGTGCCTCGCGCTGGCCACGGGAATGTCGCGTCGCGTCACGTCTGGACAACGGACGATCGACGCCCACTCACGATAGCGTCGAAGCACTCGACCGTCCACCGAGATGGAAGGGCGCAGACCACGAATTCCTGCGTGAAACGAGGCACTTGGGGCCAGGACGAGGCCCGTCGGGGCCTCCGACCACTTCGGGTCACCGTCGCCCGGAGTGCCCACCGACGTGCTCGATGCCTCGTCGCTACACGCACTCCCAGTCGACCTGGCACATCCCCGAGCTCGTGCACACGCACTCCCCCGTCGCCGCGTCGCACGTCTGATTCCCGCAGAACACCCCCGGGTTCTCGCAGTGTTCGAAGCAGTAGAGGCTGGCGTCGTCCGCCGTCCCCGAGCACGTCAGCGACGCGTCCACGGCCGTGCACGGTGCATCGTCGCCATCGCACGGCACCACGCACTTGGGCGTCCCGCGGACCAAGATGCACGCCTCGCCCTCGTTGAGGCACTCGTCATCCGAGGCGCACGGCGTCGCGATGCAGAGCCCCTCGATGCACGCGTAGTTGTACGGAAACACCGGCGACGGACACAGGCCCGTGGTGTTGGGGGGGCAGCAGTCGAACGGCAGCTCGCACGTGCGCACGCACTGCAGGATTTCGTCCTCGGTGGGCAGCGGATAGTGGGGCCCGGTGCTCTCCGCCGCGCCCATGTCGGGCATCGCGGCGCCCGTGCTGCTGCTGCTCTCGCCCGCGGGCGCGGTCGTCGAGGAGCCGCTGTCGCCTTGCGGCGGAGGCTGCCGATCCTCGGCGCAGCCCGAGGCGAGCAGCCACGCAGTGAGCGACCAAGCCGCGGGCCGCATCGCTAACCTCCGCCCTTCTTGGCGTCACTGGCCTTGGCGTCACCGGCCTTGGCATCACCGGCCTTGGCATCACCGGCCTTGGCGTCACCGGCCGGCTTGCCCGCCGCCTCGCCGACGGTCTCGCCGGCCTTGGTCTCGGGCACGACGGCCGCCGGTGCCTTGGCATCGCCACCGGCTCCCGCGGGCGCGGCCGCACCCGCCGGCATGGCGAACCCGTTCGCCATCACCTCGAACGCAGCCGCCCACAGATCCATCGTCTTCCGTGGCCCGACCGCCTTGAAGTAGAACGGATCCCCGGACCCCTCGACGATCGCTGCGATCATCCGCTGATCCGCGTCGTTGTGCTTCTCGTCCGCCCCCGGCGTCACCGAGGCGACGTACGTCCCGCTCACGTCCAGGAGCGTGGTCTTGAGCCCCGCGGCCTCGACGGTCTTCGTCGTCGTGACGTCGTCGATCGTCTTGCCCTCCGGTGCCTGGAATTGCCCCTTCCACCGCGCCACGTTGGCCTCGATGCCGCCGCCGCCGCCCGGGAACCGGAACACCACCAGCTCCGCATCACCGCCCGGCCCCGGCAGCACCCACTGGGCCACGCGCATGGGGTTGGTGGGCTGGCCCTTCTCCCACTCGCTCGGCACCGCGAGCGCGAGCCCGGGCAGCGTCTCGGGCACCGTCTGGCCCGAGGGCGTGATGTCGCGCGGGGGGCCCTTGGGGGCCGGAGTGCCCATCATCGGCGGCATGCCGGCGTGGGGGTTGGCCGCGGCATGGGGATCCTTCGCATCGGTCGGTCCCTTCGCGTCGCCGCCCTTGGCGTCCTTCTTGACCTCGGCCTTGGCGGGCGTCGCATCCTTGCCGCCGGTGGGGCCGCCGCAGGCACTGTGGGCCAGCGCGGCGGCCAGCACGAAGAATGGCAACGTGGAGAGGGGACGGCGCATCGGGGTCATGGGCCCCGGGATGCTACCAGGCGCCGATCGCAGACGGGTAGGGCCCTCGGCCCCGATGCGCCAGGGCGGCGCCCGAGCCCGACCTGCGGCCGTGATGGCCGTGGAGCGAGCGGAGCGGGATCCCGACGCGCGACGCGAAGCTCGTCCTGCCCTCGTCACCACCGACCCGCGCGAAGCTCGGTCGTCCCATCGGTCGCGTCACCGGGCCGTCGAGCATCGCCGCGGTCGAGCGCGGTGGCTCGCATCGCTGCTGCTCCGCTGCGAGCCGCTCGCCCGAGCGCGGCACCATGACGCTCCACGCATCGCCCTCCGGAAGCGGATTCCGGTTGTCGCCAGCAAGGAACCGGATCCCGGATCCTGTTCCTCGGCTCGATCGCCGCGAGCGCGACGGGCGACGGTTTCCCGGAGCCATCGATCCGTCGACACGCGCGCGCGCCCTTGGTCCATACTCGACATCGATGCCACGCCGCGTGTTTCGTCGCATGCCCGAGGTTCGTGGCTTGCTGCTGAGCGGGCCGTTCGCCCGCATCGGCGACGCCACGCTCGAGGGCCTGGCGTCGAGCGCCCAGGCGCTGTCGTTCAAGCATGGCGAGCGCGTGTGGAGCCCCGGTGACGAGGGCACCGTGGCGTGGGTGGTGGAGGGCGCGCTCGACGTGATCCACCACGACGAGGTCGTCGACACGCTGGGTCCCGGACAGATGCTGGGGCTCTCGGCGCTGTGGGGCAAGCCGCACTCGGCCGAGGTGAAGGCCAGGCGCACCGATCGCGAGCGAACGCCCGAGATCCTGTTGTGGGACGTGACCAAGGACGAGGTGCTCCGGATGTTCCGCTCGCCGGAGGTGCTCTCGCTCCTGCTGCAAGACGCGTTCGGCCTCATCCACCACCTCAACGTCTTGCAGGTGCTGTACCGCCGCAAGCGCGGCGCGGCGGCCCACATCGCCACGCACCTTCGCCGACTCGCCAGCTTTCGCAACGGCGCCGAGGTGGAGATCGGCCAGAAGGAGCTCGGGGAGCTCGCAGGCTACGACGAGCGGACGGTCCGCATGGCGCTGGTCGAGCTCGGCGAGCACGGTGTGACCAACCCGCGGCGGTCGGTCTACTGTCTCGATCTCGTGCGGCTCGACGAGTTCATCGAGCGCGAGGAGCGAGGCGGCACGCACCCTCGCGCCGTGCTCGGGGTGTGAGCGCGGCCCGTCAGGGCGGCGGAATCTCCACGATCCCATGCCCCGTGAACGCGTCGGAGCACTCGCTCTTGCTGGCCTTGACCACGTACGGTCGCCAGCGCTCGTTGAACGCGAGGAACGCCGACACCAGCGCCTCGTCGTGGCCGAGCTCGCGCATGGCCGCGGCAAACAGCGTCTGTCGCAGCTCGAACAGCGCGGAGGTGATGTAAAGGTGCGCGTGCTCCTGCTCGAGGTACTGGCCCTGGAGCTCCCCGTACATCGGGTCGTCCCACGCGAGGTGGAAGAACCGCACCAGCTTGAGCTCCTGGCGGCCCTGGTCCACGCCCACGAAGAAGCGGCCGATCCACGGGTGCGCGTAGATCTTGTCGTAGAACGCCCGGGCGAGCGCGTGGAGCACGTCGTCGGCGGGCAGCGGCAGGGTGGGAAGGGACACCATCAGTGGGTCCGACAAGGGTAGCGGGGCGCAGGGCAAGGGTCACGGCAGTCGGTCGACGATCCTCTGGGCGAACACGGACAGCGCCGACGCATACTCGTCGGCACAGATCGACGCCTCGTTGCCCGCCCCGCTGATCGTCTGGATGAGCTCGTGCTCGCGCACCGGCGGCACGGCCCTGGCATCGGCGCTCTCGCAGCCGGGGCCGATGCCGAAGTCGTTCTGGAACTGGGGATCCATCAGCGACGGCTGGTAGAGGGGCACCCCGTCGAGGCCCACGCCGTTGATGGAGAACGCGAACGCGCCCTGCTCGGCGAGGAGCTCGGTGTAGCGCGTCACCGGGCTCAGCACGGCATCGTTGTCGGCCTGCGAATCGGTGACCTCGTTGCCGTTGGCGTCGAGGTTCACCGAGAAGCACTGGTTGCCCTCACACGCGACCCCCGCGTTCCAGCACACCGCGGAGGTGGGTGAGGGCGCCATGGCGTCGGTCCAGAACACGCGGTTGCCGTCGGGCAGGAAGATCGTCTCCCAGTCGGTGTTGTACGAGCAGTCGACCTCGTCGCTGACGATCACGACCGCGAGCAGGGCACCCTCGCGGTGGAAGCCATACTCGTCCTCGTTCTCGTCCAGGGAGCGGCGGATTGCCTTCCACATCGACTCGAGGTGCGATTCGAAGCCGCAGCCGTCGATGCCCTGCGGCAGCATGCAGCGCAGGTTCTCGGCCACGGCGCCACCCACGTTGTCGCTGCCGGTCGAGCGTACCACGTCGATCCACGGCAAGCCGTCGTCGATGCCGAGCGAATCGAGCGAGCACACGTCGAGGCACGCGATCTGCGTGGCATCGATCGAGATGGCGCCCTCGAACACGAACTCGGTCGGCCGTGAGCGGCAGCTGGTGGCGCGCAGGTGGCCGGCTTCGGGCCCCGTGGCGCCGCACCAGGGGTTGCCGTTGTCGGTGGTGGTCACGCCCACGCGGTAGTCGAGCGGCGGCTCCACGGTGTCGAGCGTGGCGACGAACCCATCCACGGCGGTGGCGAGCTTGGCCTGCTCCTCGCCCATCGAGCCCGAGTTGTCGACCACGAACAGGATGTCGACCGCACGCGCGGAGGGCACGGGGGGCCCGTCGTCGGTGCCGGTGTCGAGGGTGGTGGGGCCCACCGTGGTCGCGACCGTGGTGGGGGCATCGGTGGTGGATCCGGAGCCCGAATCGTCGGTGGGCTCGGGCTCGAGCTCGACCTGCGGGCCGCAAGCGACGAGCAGCCCGAGCAGGGCCAGCGAGCGGTGGCACACGACGGCAGCGATACGACGAGCCAGCATAGGCGCCCGAGCGTAGCGCAGACCCGCCTGCGAAGCGACCCGAGCGGGCAGCGGAGCGACCCGAGCGCGCCGCACCCGAGGTCCCTTCGGGCGCTCTAGAACCTCGCCGTCACCCCGATCATCGCTCGATCGCGCCCGAGCACCGGCACCACGGCCAGCTCGCGCTGGCGTCGCTTGCTCTTGGCAAGCAGCACCGCTCCCGTGATGCCGAGGCCGAGGCCCACCACCAGCGCGCCCGCACCGAGCCCGAGATCGAGGTTGCGAACGCGCTCGGCATCGGCGATCTGCTGGTCGTAACCCTCGTCGGCGGGCACCCAGCCCTCGTTCTCGAGCTTGCTCTCGTACCACGGCACCTGCCGTGCGCCGGCGATCATCAGGCCCACGCCGGCGAGCACCACGACGCCGCCGGAGACCGCGAGCGCGACGCCGAGACGGCTGCGATCGGGCGGGGCGTCGTGCGTGGGCGGCGGAGCGTCCTCGGGCTCGGTGGTCTCGGAGCTGGGTGCCGGTGGTGGCTCGGTCGGCGTGTCCGTGCTCGCGGGCATCAGCGCCTCGAGCTCCGCGAGGCGCTCCTTGGCCCCGTCGATCGAAGCCGGCCCGGTGGCAGGGTCGGCTCCCTGGGCTGCGCCGATGAACGCGAGCAGGACCACGCGACCGTCCTCGAGCGCTGCGCGGTCGCCTCGCGCGCGAAAGTCCTCGATCGCCGCGTTGCCCGCCGCGAGCGCCACGAACTCGCCCACGTCGCTGCCCTTGAGCTCCTGCGGCATCGCACGGAACGCCTCGGCGTAGCTGCGCAGCGCGTCCGCGTGGTGACCCTGGCCGGCTTGCTCGTCGGCTCGCGCGATGAGCTGCTCGAAGTCGGCTTTCGGCGCCGCGGCGTGCACCGGGCCGATCGTGCCCATTGCCATCGCGAGCACCACGGCAGGCACGAGGCCTCGGAGGACGAGAGGGCGTCGCAGGAGAGTGGCCGGCATCACCACGGGATCAACGCCCGAGTGACGCCGCGCGTCAACCTCCGATGTCGGTGGCGCGTTCGATACGGTAGAGTGGCTCGCTTGTGCCCCGGGCACGATCCGTTCGACAATCGGTGCCCGGCCTCGCCGCGATGACCCCCGCCCAAGACCTCACCAACGTCCGCCTGGACGGTCGCTACCTCCTCACCCGCCTCATGGGCGAGGGCGGCATGGGGCAGGTGTACGAGGGGTACCACGCGGCGCTCGACCGCAAGGTCGCGGTGAAGGTGTTGCTCCCGCGGTACGCCTACGAGCCCAAGTTCCGCGAGCGATTCCTGCGCGAGGCCAAGGCGGCGTCGAAGGTGCGGCACCCCAACGTGGTGCAGATCCTCGACTTCGGCGACACCCCGGGCGGCTCGGTGTACTTCGTGATGGAGTTCCTCGAGGGCCGCGATCTCGCGGCGGTGCTGCGCCAGACCGGCCCGCTGCCGTGGCCGCGGGCGCGGCACCTGCTGCTCCAGGTGCTCTCGGCGCTGGCCGCGGCGCACGAGCGCAAGATCATCCACCGTGACATCAAGCCCGCCAACTTCTTCATCGAGGAGCTCGGGGGCCATCACGACCTCGTCAAGGTGCTCGACTTCGGCATCGCCAAGCTCGCTGCCGATGCCGGCGCCGAGGAGAGCTCGCTGGCGCAGAGCCTGACCGGCACCGGCGAGGTGTTCGGCACCGCCAAGTACATGGCCCCCGAGCAGGCCTACGGCGCCTCCAACGACGTGCGGGTCGACGTGTACTCGCTCGGCATCGTGGCCTACGAGCTGCTCACCGGCAAGGTGCCGTTCACTGGGGTGAGCGTGTTCGACATCATCACGCGGCACGTCAACGAGCGGCCCCGGCCCCCACGCGAGCTCGTCCCCGAGATCCCGCTCGAGGTCGAGGCCTGGATCCTGCGCGCGATCGCCAAGCAGCCCGACGACCGCTTCGCCTCGATGGTCGCGATGGAGCAGGCCCTGCTCGCGATCACGGCGGGGGTGTCGGAGACGTTGCCGGTGATGGCGGCGCAATCGGTGATGGCGGCGCAACCGGTGATGGCGGCGCCACCGGTGATGCCGATGCAGCCGGTGATGGCGGCGCAGCCGGTGATGCCGATGTCGCCCGCGCCCATGATGCCGATGCCGGTGCAGCCGGTCGGCGACGTGCTCGACACTCCCATGGCCCCGCGCATGGCGTCGTCGGTCCCGTCCCGCGGTCCGGCGACGTCGGTGATCCCCACGCGCGTCAGGGTCCCATCGTCCGTCACATCGGGCGAGCTGCAAGGCCCCGCTGCGCCCGGCACGACCACCGGTTCCGAGGACTCGGGGCTCGGCGCGTCGACGTCTCGCCTGCAAGGGGCCGGTGACGAGGCGGGCGCCACGGGGCCCACCGAGGCCCGCGGCTCGAGCGGTCACGTGGCCGACACCGATCCGCACTCGAGGTACACGGCATCGCGACCCGCGGTCTCGCCGCAGAAGCTCGGGCTCGTGCTCGGCATGCTGGGCACGCTGGGTGGCGGCCTGGCGGTGCTGGTGGGGTACCTCGTGGTGGTGTCGAGCCAGGACGAGCCCGTGGAGCCCGCCGCGGTGGTGGAAGCGGTCGAGCCGAAGGAGGGTGGCGTGAAGCCCCCGAGCTCCGGTGCTCCGACCGTCACGGAGCCGCCCACCGGCGAGCCGGGCGAGGTCGCGAGCGGCGGATCGACGGCAGCGCCGGGCGTTCCGAGCGAGCCCATGCCGAGCGCGGCCACGCCGGCGTCGGACGTCGAGCCCGCGAGCCCACCCGCGACTCCCGCCAAGCCCAAGCCCTCGGCCAAGCGCGAGCCGAGGCCCAAGTCCCAGCCGGCGCCGCTCACCGACGGCAAGGTCGCATCGCAGCTCGCCCGCTCGCTCGCGAAGAAGTGCAGTGCGCTCGGACCCGGCACCAAGGTGATCGTCAGCGTGATGGTCGGCTCCGACGGGGCCGTGCTCAGCAAGTCGGTGCGAGGGGCCACGGGCGCGCTCAAGGATTGCCTCGCCTCCGGCGTGGCCAAGGCCAAGTTCCCGACGGGCAAGACCCGCCAGGTGCCGGTCGAGGTGTCGCTCTGACCCGGTCTTGCTCGCGTTGCAATCGCGATTGTCTCGCGCGCCCGTTCGGGGTGAAGATCGAGCGGGTGAGCGTGCGAACGTCGACCAGCGTGGTGCTGTGGGCCTGTGCATGCGTAGGTGCACCTCCCGCGCCACCGGAGGGCGATACGACCACGGCCGAGGCGAGCAGCAGCGGCGCGCCCATGGGTGGCACCACGGCCGCTTCGGTCGACACCGGCTCCACGAGCGAGGTCTCGTCGACGTCGCTGGAGCTCGTGTCGACCACGTCGGAGAGCATGTCGGAGAGCACGTCGTCCCCCGTCGACGGGCATCCGGAGCTGGTGATCTCCGACGCGCCCATCTATGACTTCGGGTCGCTCGAGCTCACCGACGCCACCGGGCACGCGTTCTCGATCTCCAACGAAGGGGACGGCGACGCGACGTCGCTGCTGCTGTCGGTGGAGGGCGCGGCGTTCGTGATCACGAGTCACGATTGCGACGATGTGCTGGCGGCTAGAGCCTCGTGCGAGGTAGAGGTGTCGTTCCAGCCCGGCCTGTTCGGCGACGTGGGGAGCGAGCTCGAGATCGCGTACCAGGATCAGGGCATGGCGACGTCCGTGACGCGCTCGCTCGTGGGTCGCGGTGTCGGGGCGACGGCCAACCTCCTCATCAATGGCGGTGGCGAGCTGGGCGATGCCACCGACATCCCGCCCATGGGCTGGACGATCGTCTACGGGCCGAACTGGTCGGCGAGCTGGCTGCTGGCGCCACCAGTGGAGGGCGCTCGTACGATCTCTGCCGGCTGGGGGCCGCCGGGCACCAATAATTTCACCCTCTACCAGCAGCTCGACGCCGCCTCGCTGACGACGTGGGGTGATGCGGTGGGCGTGCGGTTCTACTATCGAGCATTCCACCGCGCCGAGACGGACGGCAACGACCCCACGTGGGTGGAGTTTCGCTTCTTGGACGCTGGCGGCCTCGAGCTCGCAATCTACCCGTCGTCGCTGTCCAGCGGAGCCACCTGGTACGAGAGCACCGGCAACTTCCTCGCGCCGCCTGGTACGCACCAGGTGCAGCTCGCGCTCCAGTGCGACCGCGTCGCGAACGACTGGTGCAGCGGCTTCTTCGATGGCCTCGAGGTCTGGGCCGAGTGGCTCGGGTGAGCGTTCGTGGCCGGGGCACCGAGCGATTCCGGCCTCCAGCGGCGCGCTCGAGCATTGTTCCGGCCACGCGATCGTGGTCAAGTCCAGGCGGTGAGCGGACGACGAGCGATCCTGTTGGGGCTCATCACCTCGGCGTGCGTGGGTCTGCCGCCCGCGCCGCCGTCGAACGACGACGGTACCGCCACCGAGGTACCGGACCCCACGGACGGCCTCACTGGCGTCGTGACCACGCTCGCGACCACGGACGATGACACCGGCTCGGACACCTCCGACACCGACACGAGCGGCCCGGTCTGTGGCGATGGCGTGGTCGAGGCGCCCGAGGAGTGCGACCTCGGGGCGAACAACGGCACGGGCATGTACTGCACCGGCGAGTGTGTCGGCAACGTCTGCGGCGATGGCTACGTGGGCCCCGGCGAGCTGTGCGACGACGGCAACGACGACGAGGATCTCTGCACCAGCTCGTGTGGACCCACCACCTGCGGCAACGAAGTCGTGGAGGGGGTCGAGGAATGCGACGACGGGGACGTCAACTCCGAGACCGGCGCCTGCCTGCCGAGCTGCGTGGCGGCGAGCTGCGGCGACCTGTTCGTCCAGGACACCGTGGAGACCTGCGACGGCACCAACATCGGCGACGCCACCTGCGAGTCCCAGGGCTACACCGGGGGCGTGCTGCTGTGTGCCACCGACTGTGCCTCGTTCGATGCGAGCAACTGCTACGTGTGCGGCAACGGCATCATCGACCCCGGCGAGGGCTGCGACGGCACCCGCTTCGGCGAGACCACGTGCGAGTCGCTCGGCTACACCGGCGGCACGCTCTCGTGCCCGGCCGATTGCAGCACGCTCGACCAGAGCGCCTGCTACGTGTGTGGCAACGCGACCATCGAGGTCGGCGAGGACTGCGATCTCGACCAGCTCGGCGAGGCGACCTGCGACACGGTGCTCGGCGGTGGCTACGGCGGCGTCCTCGCCTGCTCGCCGAGCTGCACGTTCGACACCGCCGCTTGCTGCGTGGCCGTGGGTGGCCCTTGCACCACGAACGAGGAGTGCTGTTCGAGCGTCTGCGTGGGCCGGCTCTGCGAGCCGTAGCTCGCCACGCCCGCAGGAGCGTCACCCGCCGGTGGTGACCGCATCCCCGACGAGCCCCAAGAAGCAGCTCATCGCGAATGTGAAGTCGTCGTCGCAGATCGACTCCATGCAGCAGCGGTACCGAGGCTCTCCCGTGGCGTCGAGGTAGTCGAGCGCCTGGCACACGTCGAGGATCCGGCCGGGTGGGATCGCCTGGGTCGTGAAGTTGCCCATCAGATCCGTCCCGGTGCAGCCAGGCCCGATGCCGAGCTCGAACTGCTTGTCGGCGGCCCTCACTCCGGCATCCCACTCGTCCGGCAAGATGTCGCCCGCCGGGTACGGGAAGTCGATCCAGTTGCGGTAGACGAGATCGAGCACGCCGCCCGCGGTGGGCTGGAACGGCGGATCGGGGTCGTGCGCGGTCACGGTGGGAATGCCGAGGACCCCGAGCATCACCACCTCCTTGCCCTGGTTCTCACGCAGCTCGCCCACGAGGTAGTTGGTGTAGCGCGTGAGCTCCTGCAGGTCCGACGTCTGCGGCTGGCAGTCGGAGTACACCCCCATCGCGTCGGGGCCGGTGCAGTCCATGCCTGCGTTCCAACAGATCGCCGAGCTCGGCCCCGGCGATCCGGTGTCGGGATTGATGTTCTGGAGCAAGGGATCCTCCATCATGGAGTAGTCCTGCACCGAGCAGTCGGCCTCGTCGGTGATGAGCACGATCGCCAGCGTCGCGCCATCGCGCAGGAACGGCGTGGGGCCCTGGTTCCACTCGGCTGCTGGATTGAGCGCCTGCAGCATGTTCTCGAGCTGTGCCTCGTAGCCGCAGCCATTGATGCCCTGCGGGACGAGACACGCCAGCGCCTGGGCAGCCGGCGACTCGAGGTTGCCATCGCCGTCGATGTCGGTCGGCACCACCGTATCCGGGATGTTGTCGATGCCCGCCGCGAAGTGGACGAACGGATCGGTGGGCTCCACCGGAGCCGGGCAGTGGGTCTGGCAGGCCTCGGGGATCGAGAACGTGCCGACGAGGTTGGTGAAGTGCGACAGCCGGTCGAGACACGCCGTGTCGATCGGCGCGCCACGGGCCGGGTCGTAGTCCGCGGGCTCGAACGGCGTGCACAGCGGGTTGCCGAAGTCGCTCGAGGTCACCATGGCATTGATGTCGGGCTCGAGCCGCACACCGTTGCCGGTGAGGGTCTCGAGCCGGGCGACCAGGTACGGCAGGCTGTCGGCCAGGCGGAGCTGCTCCTCGCCCATCGACCCCGAGTTGTCGACGACGAACAACAGGTCGATGAGCGGCGCGCAGTCCATCGTGTCTGGATCGCACGGTGCGGGGAGATCGGCCATGATGCTCACGTCGGGCATCCCGGTGTCGTCGCTGGTGGAGCTCGGGCCCACGGTCGTGGTGGTGGTGGTGGCGGGGCCGACCGTGGTCATGGGCCCGATCGACGTGGGCCCCGGGCCGCTGCTCGTGCCGTCGCTGCTGGTGTCGTCGGTGTCGGTGGAGACCACGGGCCCGCAGGCCGAAAGGGCGAGCGCGAGAGCGAACGGCGACCGGCGGCGTAGGTTCATCGTGTCAGCGTAGCCCGCCCGCCGGGCAGCGGGGAAGCAGGCGCTGGGCGGCCACGCACGTGTGAATGCCAATCGCTGCTTGTCGACGGGCGCTGCGGCGTGCTCGAGTGATGGCAGTGCAAGGACGAGCGGCAATCTTGCTGGCGTGGCTCGCTACGGCGTGCGGGGAAGCGCAGCCCGGCCCACCGCTGCACGACGACGGCACTGCCACCGACCTCGGCACCACCGACGACACCACCGCAGCAGTCGCGACCGGTAGCTCGGACCATGGCTCGAGCTCGAGCTCCGGGGACTCCGAGCTCGACCCGGAGTGTGGCAACGGCATCACCGAGCCACCCGAGGAGTGCGACCTCGCGGAGCACAACGGCACGGGCATGTACTGCAAGCACGATTGCCGGGCCAACGCGTGCGGCGACGGCTACCTCGGCCCCGGCGAGGCATGCGACGACGGCAACGAGGTCGACGAGGATCGGTGCACGAGCGAGTGCGCACCGGCGGCATGCGGCGACGGTGCCGTGCAGGCCGGCGAGGAGTGCGACGAGGGCCAGGACAACGCCGATGGTGGGGCGTGCCTGACGGGCTGCATCGCGGCCACCTGCGGCGACGGTTTCATCCAGGAGTGGGCAGAGGAGTGCGACGGCGACGAGGTGCTCGGGTATTCCTGCGAGGACTGGGGCTATAGCGGCGGGGTGCTGCGGTGCAGCAATGATTGCCTGTCGTTCGACATGAGCGACTGCTCCGTGTGTGGCAACGGGGAGCTCGAGCGGGGAGAGGAGTGCGACGGCGCGGAGCTGGACGGCCAGACGTGCGGGAGCATGGGCTTCGAGGACGGGACGCTATTCTGCTCGTTCGACTGTACGTTCGACGCGTGGGCTTGCTACACGTGCGGCAACGGCGTCTGGGAGGGCACCGAGGAGTGCGATGGCGCCGACCTCGGTGGCCTGACCTGCTGGGAGGTCGGCTTCCACGAGGGCGTGCTCGGCTGCGCGCCCGACTGCGAGCTCGACTACTCCGGCTGTAGCTAGCACCCGAAGTCGTTGGCCTGCGTGCTCCACTCCTCCGGCGGCGTGACCGGATCGGTGATCCCGAGCCCCACGCAGTTGACGCTGCTGATGCAGAGGTTGGGGTTGGCCGTGATCGCGAACACGCCGCCCACGGTGTGCAGGCCGCCGAGCCCGTCGACGCTCTCGAGCACGCCGTTGCCCTGCACGAGCAGGTTGTCGCCCACCTCCTCGAGCTGGTGGAACCCGCTGATCGACTGCAGGCTCACGTTGTTCTTCATCACCAGGTTGCGCGGCACCACGACCAGGTTGGGCAGGCCGTCGAAGTCGGTGATCGCATTGTTGTCGCTGAACACGAAGTCGGTGCCGATGGTGGTCAGGCTCCACAGCCCGTCGACGTTGGTGAGCTGGTCGTTGCCGTAGATCGTCACGTCGCCGGTGACCTCCTCGAGGCACGCCATGAAGTCGAGGTTGTCGCGGTCGATGCGGTTGATGCGGACCGAGCCCTCCACCCGCCGCACGCCCTCGAGGATCGAAGGGTCGGCGCCGCCGGGCTCGATGAACGCGTGATCGGCGAGCACGCCCTCGACGCCCGAGCAGTCCACCGGGGCCGGCGGGAGCTCCTGGGGCTCGTTGCAGTCGGTGGAGGGCCCGGTGGTCTCCGAGGTCGATTCGGGCTCGTCGTCGCCGCCGCTGGTGTCGTCGACGTGGCTGGTGGTGGCGCCGTGGTCGGTGGTGGTGCCGTGGTCGGTGGTGCCGCCGTGGTCGGTGGTGCCGTTGCTCGTGCCGGTGTCGGTCACGCCTGCGTCCGCATCGGACGGATCCGACGTTGCGTCATCGGGGCTCACCCCGTCGTCGGACGAGGCCCCCGTGCAGGCACCGAGCAGCAGGCCCACGAGGGCAGTCGTCGCTGCCGCGGCGGCTGTGGCCGGGCGGCGGCGTTCGTGGGGCACGGGTGAGGCGGTGCGGTGCAAGGGCAGGGTGATCGTCCGAGGATCGAGGAATCGCTTCATGATGCGGAGCCGGTTGGGTACGCGCGGGTTCTATCGTGTTTCACCGGGGCCTCGCACACCGTGTGAGCAGGCCCTGCGACGCCATGCCGCGCCGCGAGCGTTTTTTTCGTCCTCTGCGCTTGCGCTCAGCCGGGCGGCGGCCCCGAGCTCGAGAGGAACCCCAGCGTGACCCGCAGTCGCTCGCTGCTCCCCATGGTGTTGCCCATGGTGGTGTGCGTCTGCAGATCGCCGTCGATCGCTCGCTCGACGTTGCCGTCGGGCTGCACCGCGTTGTCGCCCAGGATCACGAAGCTGGCCACGTAGTTGCCGAATTCGGTCGACGCGTCGCTGAAGTTGAGGCCGATCTCCGCGAGGTTGAGCCCGCCGCCCGCAGGGAGCGGCTGGCCGAACCTCCCCGAGATCGTCAGGTAGCGCCCGTCGAGCTCGAAGTTGCCGTCGATGTCGGAGTAGTACACGTCGTAGAACTCACCGGTCGCCCCGTCGATGTCGAAGTTGCCCACGGCGAGCGGGTCGTCGAGTCGAACGGTGAGCGCGGCACCATCGACGTTGAACGTGAACGGGTCGGGTGCGGCCCCACCGGTGCGCTCGTAGAAGGTGATCGACTCGAGCCCGGGCAGCATGCGCACGGGGTACGTCATCGGCCCGCCGGTCTCGCCGGTGCTCGCGCCGCCCACGTCGAACAGCACGCCGCCGGTGGTGTCGTCGACCGACGTGGCCTCGCCGGTGCTCGAGGTCGAGACCGAGGCCGAGGCCGAGGTCGCGCCGTCGCTGTCGCTCGTCGTATGGGTCTGGCCGGTGCTCGGTCCGTCGCTCGTGGGTGTCGGCACGATGCCGTCCTCGGCGCTCTGTCGCCCACCGTCGTCGTCGGGGGTGCCGCAGCCGCCGCACAGCTGGAAGAGCCCGATGAGGATCCACGTCGCACGTCGCATCGGACTCGGTTCTACCGCGTTCGAGCCGCGTCGGGCCCGCGATCGTCGACCGTGGTCACCGCGGGTTCCGCGGGCCACGGCTGCAGCTCCCGCAGCCGCGCCACGTCCACGTGCCCTTCGGCCACGAGCCCCGTGGCCGCGTCGTGGATCCGCCACTCGAGCGTCGAGCCGAGGAGCGGCTGCGATTCCACGAAGATGCAGCGCAGCTCGCCAGGCTCGTATCCGCACTGCGCCTGCACCGCGGCGAGGAATTGCTCGCGGTGCAGGTGTCCGTCGCCGAAGTTCCACCCGAGCACCAGCCCCGCGATGAGCTCGCCATCGGCCCAGAAGTGGTCTTCGACGCGCTCCACCGCCTTGGGCAAGAGGAGCTGGAGCGCGCGTCCGTGCAGGTGCATCAGCCGGAACGCGAGCACCTTGCCCAAGAGCCCCACCGCGGTGCGGCGGTCGTAGAAGTGGTCGAGCTGGTCGTAGACCCACGGCGCGCTCTTGGTCAGTCGCTCGAGCTTGCGCCACGACTCTCCGCGAAACAGCCACACCCCGTACGCCCAGTTGCCCGCGTAGTACCGCATCGCGAGCAGGAACGAGATCGCGCGCGGCCAGAGGTTGCCGAGGAGCGGAATCACCACCAGCATCAGCAGGAGCAGCGCGCCGAGCGGCCACGAGCCCACTGCCCACGGCGAGACCTCGGCGTTGTGCCCGAACAGGAACAACGCCCCGTACACCACCATCACGTTCCACTCGAGCGGCACGCCCATCGGCACGCTGCTGGTGATGTGCGAGTGCAGCATCAGCATGAGCACGAGGCCCACGATCGTGAGCGTGCCGCCATCGGCGAACGCGAGCACCAGCGGCACGCCGAGCTCGAGCGCGGTGCCGCCGTGGGCCACGTGCACGGCGAGCCGGCTGGGACGGAGATCGTTCGGGTAGTCGATGTACATCCGGCGCCGCAGCCACGGCCAGCGCAGCACGGGGCTGTTGCTGGTCATCACGCAGACGACTGCCGGGAAGTGGTGGTTGAGCTTGGATACGCCGGCCCAGAACCATAGCGCGAGCTGTACGCACTTGGCTCCGGCGATCCAACCGAACGCTACTGCGGGGGCGAGCACGAAGCACATCACCGTCACCCAGTAGTGCTCGCCCCGCGCTGCGAGGAACAGCGTGCGGTCGCAGAGGCCGCAGAGCGGCACGAGGATCGCGATCGGTACGAGGTGCGTCGCCTCGGGCATCGGCGCCAAGAGGGCGCGGCCGAGCGCGACGAGCAGCGCGAGGTACAGCAGCACGTCGAGCACGCTGCGACGGTGTCCGCCGAGGAGCGGCAGTCGCGGCCACGGCGGTAGCTTGGTGGTGCCGGGCCGCAGGAAGTAGAAGAGTCCCCCGATCGGCGGGTAGTAGCGCCCGGTCAGCGGCCCGCTGCCGCAGCCGAGGCCCATCACCTCGAAGAGGAGGCTCCACACGATCGCTTTTTGGAACGCTATCGGGTGCAGCCACCACTGCGGCAGCGCCAAGGGGTCGCCGAGGCCTGGTGTGGTCCTGCACCAGAGGATCCAGCCGCCCACGTAGAGCGCGATCTTCAGCGCGTAGAGGCCGAACGCGGCGATCGGGGTCCCGTAGCCCTGCAGGGCCCACGAGCGGCACACCATGCGGCTCTTCTCGGGGAACGGCTTGGCGTCCCACTCGAGCGCGTCGTAGGGCGGGGGGACGGGATCGAGCAGGCTCATCGTCGCCCGATCACCATCACTCGCAGACGGCCCCCATCAGCCCGGACATGTCCGCCACCGGCGGGGTGCACATCTCCATGGCCATGCAGTCCATATCCTCGAGGCACTCGCCGCACACGCCGATCGGGACGACCCCGAACACGTCGGCCACGCCGCAGAAGCCCGACTGGCACACCTCGCCGTCGCCCATGAAGCCGTCGAGCGGGCAGCCGCCGCCGTTGGGCACCGACATGGGGTCGACGCATGCGAGATAGCCCTGGAACATGCCGAGGTCGTACGTCGGCGAGCAGATCTGGCCCGCCTCGCACGGAGTGGTCTCGCTGCACTCCGAGCAGAAGTTGAGCGGGAACAGCCCGCCGGTGTCGAGCAGCTCCGCGCAGACCAGATCGCCCATGCAGCCCTCGTCGCTGCTGCACATCACGCCGATCGAGCCGTCGGTGCACACGGCGTAGAGCACGGTCGGGTCGAGCGAGCACGTGCCCATCTCGCAGTCGGTGTCGGTCAGGCACTCCGAGCACACGCCGCCGAGCATCGGGATCTCGTAGCAGAAGCCCGACTCGCAATCCTCGGGACCCATGCACTGCCCGCCGTTGGGCTGCGGCATGGGCGGGGGATCGCCGGAGGTGACGCTGTCGAGGAAGCTGCCGTCCGCCATGCCGGTGGTGCTGCTGCTCGAGCTGCCGCCGGTGGAGTCGAGGCTCTCGCCCACCTCCATCATGCCGCTGGCGCTGATGGTGTTGGCCGTGCTCGACGAGCTCGCGCCGGTGGACTCGCCCTCGGTGGTGTCCACGCCGCTCGGGCCCTCGTCGTCGCCGCAGGCCGGCACGAGCACGCTGCCCGCCAGGCACACCACCACCAAAGTTCGCATTCCGTAGTGCATGACCATCGGGGGCATCATGGAGCCCCGATGGCACGGCTGTAAAGCGCAGGCTCGTGGCCGCTGCGGGGCCCCTGGGCTAGAGCGGTCGGTCGAGCAGCGCCCCCCGCTGCGCTGCGATCCAGCCGGTCGCCAGCAACTCGCCGGTGACGGGCGCAGCAGCGGGAAGCAGCGGCAGGAGCACGGGGGCGCCCGCCGGCAGGCGCTGGAGGATCGCGTCGGCCAGCGCCGGCAGGCCCTGGGCGGATGCGGGTGCCACGCGGCGAGCTCGGTGCCGTCCCGAGTCTCCGGGACGTGCCTACCAGCACGTAGCCGAGCCACGCCGCGGGATCGTGCGGGTCGGCATCCGCATCCACGGCTACCGGCGACAGGAGCTGCCGCCGGGGCTCGTGCCGAGCGCGGAGCTGGGGGCACCCGTGGAGCCGGCAGCGCGCGCGCAGCCGGGTGCGCCTGCTCGGTCCTGAGGGGAGGGCAAGCTGCATCGGGGCCGCGTTCGCGCTGTTCGAGATGAAGGTCGTCTTCGGCACGCTGCTCGCCCGCGCGAGCTTCCGGCGCCTGCCGAGCCCGCGCCTAGATGCGATCGTGCGTCGCAACCCGACGATGGGCCCGCCGACGGAATTTTGCTGGAGCTCGTTGCCCGCAGCTCGCGCTGAGCCGAAGTCGCGTGTCCCGTTCATGACAGTTTTCGTTGATCGTCGAAGCAGCATGTTGCAAGCCCCACGAGCGCCCCCGAAAAAAACGATTGCTCGCCGCGCTGCATGCTCCAAGACTCGATGATGCTCAAGTACATCTTCTCGGTGCTCCTCATCGTAGCGGTCTGGGCCACGGTCCTGCTGCTCAAGCTGCCGATCTGGATCGCCGTCCTCGCGACGGT